>Ga0307374_10000774_pt1 | contig 59825 bp, 53 predicted proteins | sample OX3MG_FD_202532 | JGI IMG/M metagenome (GOLD analysis project Ga0307374, IMG submission 202532) | Soil microbial communities from Risofladan, Vaasa, Finland - OX-3 | ecosystem: Environmental > Terrestrial > Soil > Coastal area > Acid sulfate soil | place: Finland: Risofladan, Vaasa | collected... | reverse complement strand
GACCTGGGCACTCCCGTTGCTGCTGGTGCTGGTGCCGCTTGCCTACGAGCTCGACCCGCACGTCCCGTCATTCGGGTGGCTGCCGTTCGGCGACCTGCTGGCGCTGATCATCGTCGCGCTCGCGGTCGTCGCGCGCGCTTGCAGGGACGCCACATCGCGCGCCGCGACACGGCTTGGGACGTGCGTCACGGTCACCGTGCTCACCGGATGCCTGCTGGTGCTCACGGTCTCACCCATCCCTCCGCACGCGATGCTCCCTGACACGATCTTCGACCCCACCCCCGCCTATGCGGCAGCCCTCGGTGGCGCCGACGCCGAGGCCGTGGGGCTCTATGTCGTCACGGCGGATCTGCCGGGCTTCGTCGGGCCGGCCACGTACTCCGGCGAGCAGTTGCTGATCTGGTGGCCGCGTGACGAGCAACAGCAGATCCTCGGGCCGATCGGCATCTACCACGCCTTCTTCGACTCGGTCCCGAGCCCTCTCGGCGTGCTGTCCCCGCCGGCAGTGCAGATGATCCAGCGGCGGCAGCCGGCGCAGATCCTCCTGCTCAGCTTCACCGGACAGGGATTCGCGCAATCCCTGACTGCGTTGGCGCCCTTCCGGCCGCTGCTGGTCAGGACGGGGATCCTGCGGTCGGGTCCGGTCGCCCTCCACGTCTCGCTGATCGATCTCGACCTGTACGACCGCAACCCATAGCTCGATGGCGCGTGAACCCCCGAAGGGGACGTCATGCGACCCGAGCGACTGGGATCATTGTCGTTCCACGCTCGCAACTGGAATTCGACACCGATACGCAAAGCTCCAGTCGTGGGATCAGCGGTCATTCGAGAGAACCAGCCGACTGTCGCAGTCGCGCGGGCGTACGTCCGGCCGCCGCGGGCACTCTGGATCGGCTACTCGGTGATGGGCACCCTCCTGGCGGCGTATGTCATCGCGCTGATGGTCCGTGGGCCGGACGCCTCGTGGCCGTGGATCGACGGGTGGGGGGTGGTGGCATTCGAGTTCACCGGCGCCGGACTCCTGCTCATGCGAGGGCTGAGGAAAGGCCCGGGGCGGGCGATCGCGCTGGTCCTCGGTGCCGCAGTCTTCTCCTGGGCGCTCGGCGATGCCCTCCTCACCGGGGAGCAGTGGAACGGGGCCATCGCGCCGACCCCGTCGGTGGCGGATGTCCCCTACATCGCGTTCTTCCCCCTCGCCTACGTCGCGGTGATCCTGATGCTCCGGAAGGAGATCACCCGTCTCCTGCCCGCCACGTGGCTGGACGGCGCCGTGGCCGGCCTTGGCGCCGCCGCGGCCTGCGCGGCGTTCGCGTTCCATGCCGTCCAGGTCTCGCTCGGCCCCTCGATCTCGACGCTCGGCGTGGCGGTGAACCTCGTGTATCCGATCGGGGACGTGCTGCTCCTTGCGCTGGTCGTCGGCGGCACCGCGGTCCTTCCGGGCCGGCGCCTGCCCTGGCTCCTCTTCGCGGCGGCGTGCGGTGTCAACTCCATAGGCGACACGTTCAACCTGTTCGGTGCCTCTGGGGCGTCACCCCCTGTCGGCGACATCTTCAACGGCATCGCGTGGCCGACCGCGATCCTCCTGATGTCGATCTCGGTGTGGGCGCCAGCCGGACGCCGCGACCTCGTTGAAACGGGCCGGATGCCGGGGTTCATCCTGCCGGGCGTGGGGGCGGCCGCCGGCCTCGCGATCCTGTTGTACGGGGCGCTCCAGCACGACGTCGTCCCGGTGGCGCTCGGCCTCGCCACCGCCACACTCGTCGTGGTCGGGATTCGCCTCGCGTTCTCGGTGCGCGGGCTCCGTGCGCTCACGCAGGAGCGCCACCGCCAGGCGGTGACAGACGAGCTCACCGGGCTCGGCAACCGCAGGAGGCTCACCAGCCTGCTCGACGCGTTCTTCGCCGACCATCTCGACCCCCAGACGCCTCCACGCAAGCTCGCCTTCCTGTTCATCGATCTGGACCGCTTCAAGGAGATCAACGACTCCTTCGGGCACTCAGCCGGGGACGAGCTGCTCCGCCAGCTCGGGCCGCGGCTGCTCGGTTCGATGCGAGCCACCGACGTCCTCATCCGGGTCGGCGGAGACGAGCTTGGAGCGGTGCTCATCGACACGGAACCGGAGTACGCCGCGGGTCTCGCGCAACGCCTGACGGCGCTCCTCGAGCAACCCTTCAACCTCAACGCAGTCACCGTTCGAGTGAGCGCGAGCATCGGCATCGCGATGGCGCCGGCCGACGCGGTCGACAGCGCCGGCCTCATGCGATGCGCCGACGTCGCGATGTACAGAGCCAAGCTCGGGCAGCGGTCGTACGAGGTGTATCAGCCCGAAATCGACGACGGCGGCAACCGCCTCGTCCTCGTCGACGAGCTGCGCGCGGCCGTCGAGCAGGAGGAGCTGGTGCTCCATTACCAGCCGCAGGTTGACCTCCGGAGCGGTGAGACCACCGCCGTGGAGGCGCTCCTGCGCTGGCCGCACCCGCGCATCGGCATGATCCCGCCGCTGGAGTTCCTGCCGCTGGCAGAGGGTGCGGGACTGATGGGCCCGGTCACACGTCTCGTGCTCGAGCACGCTCTCGCGCAATGCGCTGCGTGGCGCGCCGAGGGGACGAGGCTCGCCGTCTCGGTGAACATCTCGTCCTCGAACCTGCTCGACCCCGGGTTCCTCGATGCCGTTCGCGGTGCGCTCCGTCGCTTCCGCGTACCGGCATCGGCGTTGATCCTCGAGATCACGGAGACGACGATCATCCGTGACTTCGAGGGGTGCAAGCAGGTCATCGACGAATTGCGTGCGCTGGGACTCGGTATCTCCATCGATGACTTCGGCTCCGGATTCACCTCCCTCGCATATCTCGGTGGACTCGCCGTCACCGAGCTCAAGCTCGACCGAACGTTCATCAACGGCCTGATCGCCGACGGCAGAGAGCAGGACGTGAAGCTCGTTCGCGCCACGATCGAGCTGGGTCACGCGCTCGGGCTCATCGTGGTCGCCGAGGGAATCGAGACACTCGCAACGCTCGAACTGCTTTCACTCCTCGGCTGTGACCGTGCCCAGGGCTACTTCACCGGCCGGCCGGTACCGGCCGCCGATCTCATGATCTCGGGACGGAACGGCCTCAGCGCGCCTCACCGATACGCCGCCGCGGTCTGACCTCGGGCTGACGGCTCGCCGTTCGCCGCGGCGCCTCGACGAAGGAGACGGCGGTGCGCGTCACTCGTGCGCGCTGTACATACGGCGGCGCTTCGATGTGTGCGTCGTGGCCGATGAACGGCGCGCGCGCCTCTGACAGAGTCTGCCTGCATAGCGCAACCGCGCTCACTTCCCGACAAGAAGCACAGGTGAGGTCTCGCAATGCTCGCATCCCTGACCCCGGATCCAAGCTGGCTGAACTCCGGCGATACCGCGTGGCAACTCACGTCGGCGACGTTGGTCGGGATCATGAGCATCCCGGGGCTGGCGATCCTCTATGCAGGGTTGATGAAGCGCAAGTTCGCCGTCAACTCGGCGCTCATGGTCGTCTACGCCTTCGCGATGACGCTGGTCATCTGGATGTTCTTCGCGTACGACATGAGCTTCGGACAGCCGTTGCACGTCGCCGGCGCGGCGACGACGTTCGTGGGCATCCCGCATCCGGTCGCCGGCGCGACTGATCTCGAACAGCAGGCGAGCATCCCGTTGCTCTCGGGGTTGATCCCCGCAATGCGGTTCCCGATGTCGTCGCTCGTGTACTTCCAGTTCGTCTTCGCGGCGATCACGGTGATCATCCTCGGCGGCGCGCTGCTCGGCCGCATCAGCTTCAAGGCATGGGCGCTGTTCGTCCCGTTGTGGATCACGCTGGTGTACTCGGTCGGAGCATTCAGCCTCTGGGGCGGCGGCTGGCTCGGCGCCCTCGGCGCGGTCGACTACAGCGGCGGATACGTCATCCATGTCGCGGCGGCGGTGTCGGCGTTCGTCGGTGCGGCGGTGCTCGGGCCGCGCCTGCTCAAGGACCGCCAGAACAACGCGCCGAGCAACGTCATGCTGGCCGTCGCCGGTGGCGGGTTGCTCTGGCTCGGCTGGAGCGGGTTCAACGGTGGTGACCCGTACTTCGCCAATGCCGACGCGTCCGCGGCAGTGCTCAACACCCATCTCTGCACCGCGACCGCGCTGCTGACCTGGATGATCATGGACATCTTCTTCCTCAAGAAGCCGACCATCATCGGGATGATCAGCGGGATGATCGCGGGCCTGGTTGCGATCACCCCCGGCGCCGGCTACATCAATGCGTATGCCGCGTTCGCGATCGGGATCGGTGCCGGCGTGCTGCCCTGGCTGTCGATGAACAAGCTCGGCAGGACGCGCATCTTCCGGCGCGTTGACGACACGCTCGGCGTCTTCCACACCCATGGTGTGGCCGGAGCGTTCGGCGGCCTCATGACCGGGGTGTTCGCGTCACCGAACATGATCGTGTACGTGGGAACGAGCGGGACGGCGTCGGTGGCGATCAGCGGCCTGCTGTACGGCAATGCCAAGCAGTTGGGACTGCAGGCGCTCGCTCTCGGATTCATCATCGTGTACGACGCGGTGGCCACCTTCGCCGTCATCAAGCTGGTGAGCTTCTTCGTACCGCTGCGCATGACCGATGAAGAGCTCCAGGTGGGCGACCTCGCGCTCCACGGCGAGGTGGCGATCGACATGACACCGGACGAGTCGGGTTTCGAGGTCAACGGCCACAAGCTTCCGGGACCGGCGCCGGTGCCGGTGGGTGCCGGCGAGCTGAACTGACCGCTGCTGTCACACCCCGAGACCGTCAAGCACTTGCAGGGCGGTCTCGGGGTTGACAAACGTCGCCGTCCCCACCTGGACGGCACGTGCGCCGACGGTGAGAAAGTCCTTCGCGGACGCGGCATCGACGATGCCGCCGACACCGACGACCGGTACGTGCACCGCGTCGCACACCGCGGCGACAGCCGCGAGCGCGAGCGGCTGTATCGCGGGCCCGCTCATCCCTCCCGTGCCGAGCGGCAGGACCGAGCGGCCGCTGGCGCGGTGGATCTTCCTGCCGATGAAGGTGTTCACCGCCGACACCGCGTCGGCGCCCGCCTCTTCGACAGCACGAGCAACCGCGGCGATGTCGGTGACATTCGGGCTCAGCTTCACGATGATGCAGCGCTCGGTGACGGCGCGGACCGCGGCAACCAGCTGACCGGCGGCGACCGGGTCGCGGCCGAAGTCGAGACCGCCGGTGATGTTGGGGCACGAGATGTTGAGCTCGAGTCCGGCAATCTCGGCAACGTCTTCCAACACCCGAGCGCAGTGCACGTACTCGTCGAGTGATCCACCGGCGATGTTGACGATCACGCGGATCGTCCAGTCACGCCAGCGCGGCGCGTAGTCGCGGGCGACAACGTCCACGCCCGGGTTCTGGAGACCGATGCTGTTGAGCATCCCGCCGCCGGTCTCCGCGACTCGTGGCGGCGGGTTTCCCTCGCGTGGTGCCGCGGTCGTGCCCTTCGTGTACAGCGCTCCGAGACGGTCGAGCTCGATGAGCTGCGCAAGCTCGAAGCCGTAACCGGCGGTTCCACTGGCGAGCCCCACGGGATTCGGCAGGATGAGGCCGCGACCGAGGTCGACTCCCGCGGCGCCCGGTTCGGTCATGCGACGTCGGCGCCCGGCAGCTCGCTCAGCCCAACCCAGTCGACACCCCGCATCGGCATCACGGGACCGTCCGTGCAGCAGAGCTTCCACACGCTGCCGCCTCCGTCGTCGAGCATCGGCAACGCGCAGCCAAGGCACGTGCCGAAGCCACATCCCATCGGCGCCTCGAGCGAGGCCTCGAGCACCTGCGGCAGGTCGGCACCCGATTCCACGAGCGTGCGCATCACCGCCCCGAGCATGGGGTTCGGCCCGCAGGCGTATAACGCTGACGGCGTCGAGTCCAACGCGGGCGTGAGCAACGCTGCGACCGAGCCGTGGTACCCGCGAGTGCCGTCATCCGTCGCCTCGGCGACGACGGAGACCGCCGGGCGGCCGAAGCGCTCTGCGGGGTACAGTCGCGCTGCCGTGCGCGCGCCATTCAAGACAACAATGTCCTCAACACCGCGGCGGCGAAGCTCGTTGATGAGCAGCGGGAAGGGCGCGCATCCGAGACCGCCGGAGACGCACACAGCGGGGCCGTGCTCGACGAGGGTGAATCCGTTCCCGAGTGGCCCGAGGCTGTCGACGGGATCACCCGGCTGCAGCTCGGAGAGGATTCCGGTCCCGGCGCCCACCGCCTCGAAGACGAAGCCGCACGTGTCGTCGTGAGTCCACGCGACGCTGAACGGCCGGCGCAACAGCGGCGTCGTCCCGGTACCGCACCGCAACTGCGCGAACTGCCCGGGCATCGCGGTCGCGGCCAGGTGTGGCAGGCGCGCGACGAGTTCGAGGATCCCCCCGCCAACGCGCTCGACGACGAGCACCTCGCCCTTCTCGAGCGCGGCCTTGCTCAGATCAGCCGTCACGTGACCGCCTGGACGATGCCTTCTCGATACGCGCGCACGGTCGCCACACGCACGCTCTGCCCCGACGTGTGGCGTCCGATCGCGTCGACGAGCGCGGCCGCGGTGTCGAGCGAGGTGCAGCAGGGGATGCGCCGCTGCTCCGCGGCGAGCCTGATGCGATACCCGTCCTTGACCGTGCGACCGACCGCGGCCGCCGCGCTGCCGTCACCGGTGAAGTCCAGCTCGTCGGTGTCGAAGTTCGAGACCGTGTTGAGGACGATCGACACCCGCCCGTCCTCGATCACATCGATGACGTTCGGGCGCCCGTGGCCGATCTTGCCCACGGACACCGCGGATATCCCCGCGCTCGCAAGCGCCGCTGCCGTTCCAGCGGTCGCGTAGATGGTGAAGCCGAGGGTGCTCAGCTGCGCGACGATCGGCAGCGCCTCCGCCTTGTCGACGTCGGCGACGCTGCACAGCACGCCGCCACTCGACGGCATCTCGCCGAGCGCGGCGACGAACGCCTTCTCCAGCGCCGCCCCGAGGTCGGTGTCGATGCCCATCACTTCGCCGGTCGACTTCATCTCCGGACCGAGCGCCGTGTCGACGTCGATGAGCTTGACGGTGGAGAACACCGGCGCCTTGACCGCAACGAGCGGCCGCGACGGCACGAGCCCGGTCGACCACCCCAGCTCCGCCAGCGTTGCGCCGCGCATGACGCGCGTTGCAAGTTCCACCATGGGGACGCCGGTCACCTTGCTGAGGAACGGCACCGTTCGCGACGCGCGCGGGTTCACCTCCAGCACGTGCGGGATGCCACGGTGGACGGCGAACTGGATGTTGCAGAGACCGCGCACGTCGAGCGCGCGCGTGATCCGGACGGTCGCGTCGACGATGAGCGCTCGCACGTCGTCGTCGAGCCGGCGCGCGGGATATGCAGCCATCGAGTCCCCGCTGTGCACGCCCGCGCGCTCCACGTGCTCCATCAGACCTGGGATCACGACTGTCTCGCCGTCACTGATCGCATCGACGTCGACCTCGGTGCCGAACAGGTAGCGGTCGATGAGGACTGTGCCCCGGCGCCGTCCGGTGTCGGCGGGGAGTGCGGCCATCGCGGCCTCGAGATACCGCTGCAACGCGCCCCGGGTGTGCACGATCTCCATCGCGCGGCCCCCGAGGACGTAGGAGGGCCGGACGAGGACCGGGAAGCCGATGTCATCGGCGATGGCGAGCGCCTCGTCGAGGTCGGTGGTCGCGGCGCCGTGCGGCTGCGCGATCGAGAGTGAACGCATCAGGGATTCGAACGCTCGCCGGTCCTCGGCAAGGTCGATGCTCGCGATGCTGCTGCCGAGAATCGTGACACCAGCGCGGTCGAGAGGCTCCGCGAGATTGATCGCGGTCTGTCCACCGAACTGCACGACCACTCCGGACGCGCGCTCCTCGTCGATGATCGCGGTGACCGCCTCCTCGTCGAGCGGCTCGAAGTACAGGCGCGTGCTGCAGTCGAAGTCCGTGCTCACGGTCTCCGGGTTGCTGTTCACCATGACCGCGTCGACACCCTGCGCACGCAACGCGATGGCGGCGTGCACGCTGCAGTAGTCGAACTCGATGCCCTGGCCGATGCGAATCGGGCCGCTGCCGAGCACGACGACGGTGTCGGGCGCGAGCGATGCGGCCGCGGGCCCCTCGTCCTCGGTCTCGTAGCTCGAGTAGTAGTACGGGGTCGCCGCCTCGAACTCCGCGGCGCATGTGTCAACGCACTTGAAGACCTGGTGAAGACCGGCGGCATCGCGGCGAGCGCGAATCTCCTCCGGTGCGGCGCCGCACAACGCCGCGATGCGGGCGTCGGTGAGACCGACCATCTTGGCGGCGCGCAACGCTGCATCGTCGACGCCGCCCCAGCGCAAACGCTCCTCGCAGCCGACGATGGTCGCGAGACGGCGCAGGAACCAGACCGAGATGCCACTCCGGCGCGCCAGGTCCTCGGGTTTCGCGCCTCCGCGGAGTGCCTCGAGCAGCGCGTGCGCGCGCCGGTCGTTGGCGACGTCGATGAGCACCGGCTCGTGCAGCGCCGCCGGGTCCGGTGCGGGCTGCTCGAGCGAGCGCAACGCCTTGCTGAAGGCGGCCTCGAACGAACGCTCGATGGCCATCACCTCGCCCGTCGACTTCATCTGCGTCCCGAGACGCCTGTCGGCCTCGGGAAACTTGTCGAAGGGCCAGCGCGGGATCTTCACGACGCAGTAATCCAAGGCGGGCTCGAAGGCAGCGCACGTCTTGCCGGTGACGGCATTCGGGATCTCGTCGAGCCGCTTGCCCGAGGCGATCTTCGCGGCGACGCGCGCGATCGGGAAACCGGTCGCCTTGGATGCGAGCGCTGACGATCGCGACACGCGCGGGTTGACCTCGATGACGTGGTACTCGTGCGAGTCGGGTGCGAGCGCGAACTGCACGTTGCAGCCGCCCTCGATACCGAGCGCGTTGATGATGCGCAGCGCCGCGCTTCGCAGCTGCTGATGCTCGCGGTCGGTGAGCGTCTGCGCCGGCGCCACCACCATCGAGTCGCCCGTGTGCACGCCCATCGGGTCGAGGTTCTCCATGTTGCAGATGGTGATGCACGTTCCCGCAGCGTCTCGGACGACCTCGTACTCGATCTCGCGCCATCCCGCCAGCGACCGCTCGACCAGCACCTGACTGATGGGTGATGCGGCGAGGCCGGCGAGGATCGTCTCGGTGTACCGTTCCTCGGTCTCGCAGAGCCCGCCACCCGTGCCACCGAGCGTGAATGCCGGTCGCACCACGAGCGGGAGTCCCATGCGCTCGCGGAGTGCGCGCGCATCGGCGAGCGTCGACACCGTGGCCGACTCCGGGGTCGGCTCGCCGATGGATGTCAGCAGAACCTTGAACTTCTCGCGATCCTCAGCAGTGCGGATGGCGCGCAACCCGGTCCCCAGCACGCGAACGCCGTGGCGCTCGAGCACCCCCGCGTCATCCAGCGCGACCGCGAGGTTCAACCCCGTCTGCCCGCCCAACGTGGCCAGGAGCCCGTCGGGTCGCTCCGCGGCGATGACGCGCGCAACAACCTCAACAGTCAGCGGCTCCACGTACACGGCGTCCGCGGACGAGTCGTCGGTCATGATCGTCGCGGGATTGCTGTTCACGAGAACAACGCGAATCCCCTCTTCGCGCAGGGCCCGGCAGGCCTGTGACCCTGCATAGTCGAATTCCGCCGCCTGCCCGATGATCACGGGCCCGGACCCGATCACGAGCACGCACTTCGGCTTCGCCACGCCGGCCGAGCGCGATGCGACGTCGTTGCGCGCGGGCGAACCGCGGAGCGTTGTCTGAGCAAGCGACTCCCCGTCCCCGGATCGCCCGGAGCTGCACATGCGCAGGAACTCGTCGAACACCCCCGCGCGGTCCTGCGGCCCCGGAGCACCTTCCGGGTGGTACTGCACCGAGAACGCGGGAAGCTCGCGATGCCGGAGCCCTTCAACGCTTCCGTCGTTGAGATTGCGCTCGCTCACATACCAGCCGGAGTCCGCCGGCAGCGATGCCGCATCCACCTGGAACTCGTGGTTCTGCGACGTGACGTACACCGCGCCGGTCTCGGCGTCGCGCACCGGGTGGTTCCCGCCGTGATGTCCGAAGCGGAGCCGTGACGTGGATGCTCCTGCGGCCTGCCCGAGGATCTGATGGCCGAGGCAGATACCGAGCAGCGGGATCCGACGATCGAGCAGCTGACGGCAGAGTCGCACCGCGTGCGGCAGACGCGCGGGATCCCCCGGGCCGTTGGACAGCACAACCCCGTGCGGGCTGTGCCGCAGCACATCCTCGATGGTCGCGTCCTGACGAAGGATCACCACCTCGGCGCCACGACTGCAGAGCGCTCGAAGCTGGTTGCGTTTCAGGCCGTAGTCGATCACGGCGACGCGCACGCCCTTCCACGCGTTCTCGCCTCCAGACAGGACGACACCGCGGTGCAGCGTGATGTCGAGCGGCTCCGCGAACGCCTGCCAGGGCTCGTCGATGGACGCGAGCCCGACGAGGTCCTCGTCGCTCACGAACGGAGCGGATCGCGCCGCGGCCAGCTGCTCGTCCACCGACATCGCGGAGGATTCGGCGATCACGCCACGCAGTGTCCCGTGATCCCGGAGATGGCGCGTGAGCGCGCGGGTGTCAACACCGCGCAGGCCCGGCACACCGTTGCGCTGCAACTCCTCCTCGAGGCTGCGCTCGGCACGCGCGTGTCCGATGTCTGGCGACAGCTCGCGCACCACCAGGGCCCGGCATTGCACGCGTGATGACTCCGCGGTGTCGTCGCGACAGCCGTAGTTGCCGATGAGCGGATACGTCATCACCACGACCTGGCCTGCGTACGACGGGTCGGAGATCACCTCCTGGTACCCGGTCATGCACGTGTTGAACACGACCTCCCCGGTCCGCGCCTGCGCGATCGGCGCACCGAAGAGGATGCCGTCGAACGTCGCGCCCGACTCCAGCGCCAGCCGTCCGCGCACGTCAGTCACCGGTCACCATCCCCGACTCGACCGGCACACGCGCCGGATCCTGATGGATCACCCGCCCGCCGGCGATGGTGAGCAGCACGCGCCCTCGCAGGCGGCTCCCCAGCAACGGTGTGTTGCGTGACCGGGACTGCCATTCCCCTTCACCGACAGTCCACTCGGCGGTGGGATCGAACAGCGTGCACGTCGCAGCCTCGCCGATTCGCAGACGCGGTTCGGGCACTCCGGAGTCGGGGCCGAGGATCCGGTGCGGCCCAGCCGTCATGCGCTCGACGAGCGCCGGCAACCATTCACCTCCCATGCCACCGATGCTGATGCACGTTGCCAGCGCAGTCTCGAGTCCGACCATGCCGGGTGCGGCGTCGTCGTATTGCTTCGATTTCTCCGCGGCACGATGTGGTGCGTGATCCGTCGCCACCGCTTCGATCACCCCCTCGCGAAGCGCGCGCACGAGCGCCGTCCGATCGCGCTCGGTGCGCAGCGGCGGATTGACCTTGAGCAGCGCGCGTGGGTCCGGCTCCTCCGCGACGGGCAGCCACATCGAGAGGTGGTGCGGCGTCACCTCCGCGCTCACCATCAGCCCCTGGTGCCGCGCGCGGCGAAGGGAGGTCGCGGACGCCTCGCACGACAGGTGCTGAAGGTGCAGATGACCGACACGCGCATGCGTCAGGGCCCGGATCGCGAGGTTCACGGCGCGAATCTCGCTGTCCGGTGTCCGGAGCGGGCTCCGCGTCACGGAGCCCTGCGTAGCGTTCGCCTGCGCGATCATCTCCTCGTCCTCGGGGTGGACGAATACCGACCGGGACAGGTGTCCTGCCTCGGCAAGACCAATCGCCAGCTGGCGCGGCGAAACAGCATTGCGTCCGTCATCGCCGACCGCGACGGCGCCTGCCTCGATGCACCGTTTGATGTCGACGAGCTTCGAGCCTTCCAGACCTTCCGTCAGCGCCGCGACCTGAAGGATCGACACCGGAAGGTTCGCGGCCAGCACGCGCGCTTCCGCGACGCGTTCCGGAGTATCGATCGGAGGTGTCGTGTTCGCCATGGCGACAACATGTGTGTACCCACCGGCCGCCGCGGCGCGCGAGCCGCTCTGCAGCGTCTCCGCCTCGTCATCGCCGGGCTGGCGGAGATGCGTATGCAGATCGATGAAACCCGGGCAGAGCACGCAGGGTTCAACGCCGTCGGGGGGCGTCAGATCGACGACCGGCACACCGTCGGCATCGATGTGGTGGTAGATCGCGAGGATCTTGCCGCCGTCGATCCAGACATCCTGGCCTGCGGCGTCGAGCCGGCCGAGCGGATCGATCACGCGCACACCACGCAGGATCGCGTTCACGAGTGCACGCTCCGTCGCAGCCATGCGCCCTCGACACCGTCGGTCTCGATCATGCGCACGACGACCCGCTCCCCAGGTGCGGTCGGCACGTTCTTGCCGACGTAGGTCGCGCGAAGCGGCAGCTCGCGATGGCCGCGGTCGATGAGGGTGAGCACCTCGACCACCGCAGGCCGGCCGCAATCCACGAGTGCATCGAGCGCCGCGCGAACGGTGCGGCCCGTGTACAGGACATCGTCGACGACGATCACCACCGCTCCGTCGATCCGCGGCGCAGGGCCGCCGTCAGCGTCGGAGAGCGCCGGTTGCGGCACCGTGGGACGCGGCCGGTCATCGCGATGCCCGCTCGGGTCCAGCGCGAGCACGACCGGCGCCGTATGGCCCAGTTCCGCGAGCTGATGCGCCACAGCGCGCGCGAGCGGCACACCGCGCGTCGGGATGCCGACCAGGACGATGGTGTCGAGGTTCGGATGGCGTTCGACGATCTCATGCGCGAGGCGCAGGGTGATGCGGCGCAACGCCGCGGCGTCGAGCAGCCGCGGGCTGTCATCGAGCGGCTGCACGAGACCGCTCATCGCCGCTCCCTCATGCGAGCAGCATCTCGAGCAATGCCATCCGGATGGCGACACCGTTGGCGGCCTGGCGGAAGTAGGCCGCGCGTGGATCCGCGTCCACCTCCGGTGCGATCTCGTCGATGCGTGGCAGCGGATGCATGACGATCGCGCCGGGCGGCAGCTGTTCCATGAGACGCGTGTCGATGCGGATCGCGGATCGTGCGAGCTCGTACTCGGCGGGATCCGTGAAACGCTCCTTCTGCACCCGTGTCTGGTATACGACGTCGATGCCGTCGAGCGCGTCGGTGAGCTGATCGGCGAGGCGGCATGTGATGCCACGCGCCTCGAGCCGGTCGAGGACGTCGCGGCGCACCTGGACCACGTCCGGCGCGACAAACGTCATTCCGACCCCGGGATAGAGCGCCATGAGCAGCGCAAGCGAGCGCGCGGTGCGGCCGAAGCGCAGGTCACCGCAGAACGCGATCTGCACGCCCTCGACATGTCCCAGCTCGCGCTCGATCGTGTACAGGTCGAGGAGCGCCTGCGTCGGGTGCTCGCCGGGACCGTCACCCGCGTTCACCACCGGGACCGAGGCGACTGCGGCCGCGCGCGCCGCGGCGCCCTCCAGGTCATGGCGCAGCACGATCACGTCGGCGTACGTCGAGACCATGCGGATGGTGTCCTCGAGCGTCTCGCCTTTGATCGCGCTCGAGAACGTGTGGGCGGCCTCGGTCCCGAGCACCGCGCCGCCGAGACGGAGCATCGCCGATTCGAAGCTCAGCCGCGTCCTCGTGCTCGGCTCGTAGAAGAGCGTCGCCATGATCCGATGCGCAAGGCGATCGTCGCGCACATCCGCAAGAGCGGACGCGCGCCCGAAGATCGCGTCGAGCAGCGACCGGTCGAACTGCTCACTGCTGATGACATTGCCGAGAGCCCGATCCGGCGCCGTCTCGACCGTCATCGCGTGAAAGCCCTCCAGCCCGAGCGGTGCAGGCCGGGGCAGCCGCGCAGCGGCGCCGCGATCCCTTGCCGGCCTCTCGGACCTGCTTGAAGTGGATGCGTTCGCCGGACTCTACCTTAGAGTGGTCATATGGCATTCGGAGACGTCGGCAAGCTCCTCCTGATCGCCGGCGCGGTGATCGCCGTGCTGGGCGGCGTGATCCTGCTTCTGAGCCGCGCCGGGGTGACGCAGCTGCCCGGGAGCATCTCGGTGAGCAACGGGAGCTTCTCGTTCTTCTTCCCGGTGGCGTTCTGCATCGTCGTGAGCGTTGTGCTCACCGTCGTCATCAACCTGATTCTTCGTCTTCGCCAGTAGCCAGGCGGCATCCTGTGCCGGACACATCGGTGAGGGACATCGCGATCGCGCCCGACGGGGCGTTCTCGCTTGCCGCAGCCGCGGCGTTCGGGTTCGGGCCGAACACCGGACGGCCGAAGCCCGACGGCAACTCGATGTCGCTCGCGTTCGTCGCCGACGATCTCCGGCATCACGCTGCCGCAGTCGTCACACAGGATCCCGACGGCGTCCTTCATGCCCGCCTGATCGGAGAGGCGGATCCAACGCTCGTGGAAGCCCAGGTGCGCCGCGTGCTGTCGCTGGACCACTCAGGACTTGCGTGGGAGGAGGTCGGCACCCGCGACCCGGTGATCGCGCGCCTGCAGGCGTCACACGCCGGGCTGCGTCCGGTGCTCTTCCACTCGCCGTACGAGGCGGCGGCGTGGTCCGTGCTGAGCCAGCGACGCCATCGCGTCCAGGCGACGGCGCTGCGCAGACGGCTCTCGGCCGGGCACGGCCGCGTTTTCACGCTCCCGACCGGCGACCTCGAGGCGTTTCCGGTCCCCGAAGCACTCCTGCGCGTCGAGTCCTTCCCCTCGATCGAACCGGTTCGCATGGACCGTCTGCACGCCGTGGCGCGCGCTGCGCTCGACGGCGACCTCGAGCCCTCCCGGCTTCTGGGAATGTCGACGGAGGAGGCGCTGACCGATCTCTGCCGTCTGCCGGGCATCGGACCGATGTATGCGGGTCTGATCCTGCTTCGGTCCAGCGGCGCGACCGACGTCATGACGTTCAACGAGCCGCACCTTCCCGCGTACGTCGCCCACTTCTACGGGCTGCCCGGTCCCGCGAGCCCGGCGGAGCTGGAACGCATCGCAGCCCCATGGCGTCCGTTCAGGACCTGGACGAGCGTGCTGATCCGGGTTGCTGGAGACCTCGTTGGGATCCCCGGAGGCCGCTGATGGGTCGCGACATCGCCGTCTTCCTGACGGCGTTCGGCGGCGCGCTCGTCGCCGTGGCGACGCTCCGCCGACGAGCCGCCGCTCAGACCGGCGGAGGCAGATAGCGCCCGGCGACGATCCTGCCGCCGGCGATCTCGAAGGCCCAGGTTGCGGCCTTCGCCCACTGCAGGCCGCCCTGCATCGGCACGCGCTGCTCGCTGAGGACGTGGACGAGTTCGGCCATGACATCGCCGTGGGTGCAGAGGACTGAGCCCACGATGGCCAGCTCTCCCATCGCCCAGTCCGGTCCGGCACCTTCGGCCAGCCGGTTCTCCTCCTCCACCTGCAGGCCGAGGGCCGTCGCCAGCGGCGCGACGGTTTCCGTGCAGCGCAGGTAGGGGCTCGATTTGACGCAGCGAACGCGGGCGCCGATCAGCTCGATGAGCGCGACGGCCTGCTGCTTCCCCGCGTCGGTGAGCGGGCGCTCCCGATCCGGCGCTGTCCAGCGCTCCCGCGATCCCGCCTTCGCATGGCGGACGAGGTAGCTCGTCGACTCACTTCCAGGCATCCGTCCACCGACTCTCGACACGCCGCCACACGGCCTGCCAGCCGGTCCGTGACTGTTCAGCCGCATCGCGCTGCAGCGCGACCAGCTCGCCGGTGGCGAACAGCGCCGTTTCGTGGATTCGTGGCGCCTGGGCGCGATCGCGGAGCCACGCCTCGGCGACGACCGCGTCGTGCAGCTCCCCGAGCACCTCCTGGAGCGATGCGACCTCCTTGGCGAAGGCTGCCGCGCGCTTTCCGGTCGCGGCGGCAGCCGCCTCGGCGGCGTACCGGCACCGTTTGGCGCGGATCCGGAGGTCGTGCAGCTGCTCGTCCGGGACACCGGCGCGGCAGGCGATCGCGCCCGCGCGCAGCGATCGCCACGGTCGCCGGACGAGCGCCGGGAGGGCCTCACGGGCCGGTGCCGCAGCCTCCGCGTTCAGCGCCGGCGCGCGCGCCGCTGCAACCAGGTGGTCGATCACCTCGAAGTAGTGATCCGTGTCGATCGCCGTCAGGAGGCGGCGCCGCGCCGAACGCACCTGGGCGACCAGGGGTGCCACCACCGCCGTCGCCGCCCGCCGATCGACCGCGGGGAGGGTGGCCGCCGCCGTCCGCAGACGGTCACGAAGCACCTCGGCATCGCGGACGCTCCCAAGCTCGGCGCCGAGCCAGCGCAGCTCGTCACGAAGCGCGTTGACCCAGTCGCGGTCGAGGAGCGGCTGAAACGTCCTCAGGTCGCTGCGCAGGCGGCGCGTTGCCACGCGGGCCTGGTGGACGTCCTCGGCATCGATCCCCAGTCGCACGCCGGGATCATGGCGCAGCAGGCGGATGACCGACGTGCTCAGCGCCCGTCGGACCACGTCGCCCGCGGTTGACGATGCATCAAGCGACACAGGCGTGAGCTCGGGCGGCGGCGACCCCACGAGCCCGAGCGCTCGCGCGACGAGCGCGCGGGGCGCGGCGGGCTGTGCACCCGCGGCCTGGCAGCGGGCGGCGAGCGACCCGAGCAGCGTCTCGCTCTCGGAGGACAGATCGATCTCGCGAAATCGCTGCGTGATCCGCGGCCCGGAATACACCGACACCGTCGCGTCCACGGCGTGCGCGAGCTCGTGCCCGTCGCTGTCGAGCAGCGAGGTGTCGGCGGTGAGGGTGACGAGCCTCGCGACGAGCTCGACGGGCGTGTGTCGGGCATACACGCGAACCAGGCTCAGCGCTTCCTCGGGCGGGCTGTCGGGAGGCCCGGAGAAGCGCAGCTCGGCGCCGTCGCCCGCGGTCATCCCCTCCGCGGTTGCCGGAAGCCGCAGCACCCAGCCGGTGTCAGCGGCGTGCTCGAGCGCCACCCCCCAACGAGCGAGCCGCAGGTCGGCTGTGTCCCAGTGGGTGGTCCGAGCCCGGCGCGGAGGCTCTGCGACGACGACCGCGGAGGGGTCGAAGTCCTCGAGCGGTACCTGTGAGAACGTGATCGGCACCTCGAGCCGGAGCACGCGAGCGCGCGGGGACTCGCCCGCAGCGCTCACTTCGTAGCGCGCTCGACGGCGAGCCTGTGCAGCTCTGCCTGCGCGTCCAGACCGCGAGAGCGTGGGACGTTGTGCCACGAGCCGTCGGCGTGGAGCTCCGAGGCGAGCACGTCATCGGCGAGCAGCACGTCGACGATCTCGGCAAGCCTCGCCTGCAGACGGGGATCCGTCACGGGAACGACCGTCTCGATCCGGCCGTCGAGGTTGCGGCCCATGAGATCCGCCGATCCGATGTACCAGTGATCCGGGCCGAAGTGATACAGACGCGAGTGCTCGAGATAGCGGCCGCAGAGCGAGCGCACCCAGATGTTCTCCGACATCCCGGCGATTCCCGGGCGCACCCCGCAGGAGCTGCGCACGATGAGGTCGATTCGGGCTCCGGCGCACGACGCCGCGTAGAGCGCCTCGATCACCTCGGGGTCGATCAGGTGGTTGCATTTGATGATGATCCGGCCCTCGCTGTGCGTCTGGGTCCGGATCAGCGCGACGATGCCGCTGCGCAGCGTGACCGGGGCCACGAGCAGGCGCCGGTACTGACGCTGGCGGCTGTAGCCGGTCAGGTAGTTGAACAGGTCGGTGAGGTCCTCGCCGATCTCGGCGTTCGACGTCAGCAGCCCGATGTCCTCGTACAGGCGAGCGGTCTGCGAGTTGTAGTTGCCGGTGCCCATGTGGCAGTAGCGGCGGATGCCGCCGTCGGAACGGCGCACCACGAGCGTCGCCTTCGCATGGGTCTTGAGACCGACGACGCCGTAGACGACGTGGACGCCGGCTTTCTCGAGCTCCTCGGCCCAGGTGATGTTCTGCTGCTCGTCGAATCGCGCTGTCAGCTCCACCAGTGCCACCACCTGCTTGCCCGTCTCGGCGGCCCGGATCAGGGCGCGGACGATCGGGCTGTCCGGGCCTGACGTCCGGTACAGGGTCTGCTTGATGGCGAGGACGTCGGGATCGCTGACCGCCTGGTCGATGAATGCCTCGACGCTGCTGGCGAACGACTCGTACGGGTGCTGGACCAGGATGTCGCCCGCGTCGATCACCTTGAAGATGTCGATCTCACCCTCCTCGCCGGGGGGGAGCGTGAGCGCGAGCGGGATCACCGGGGCCGGGAGGCGTTCCTTCAGGTCGGGACGGTTCAGCTCGTAGAGCCCCCAGAGCCCGCTCAGGTCAAGCGGTCCGGCGACGGTGTACACGTCCTCCTCGCCGAGCTCCAGCTCGCGCATCAGGAGGAGCTTCACCTCCTCCGACATCGAATCGTCGATCTCGAGCCGAACGACCTGCGGAGACCTGCGACGGCGGCGCAGGTACTCCTGGACGGCGGCGCGGAGATCCTCGGCCTCTTCCTCCTCGAGGGCGGGGTCGGCATTCCGGGTGACGCGGAACGGGTACTGCCCGACGACGCGCATCCCCGGGAACAGACGGTCGAGGTGGGATGCGATGACCTGCTCGAGGGGGACGAAGCGCTCGCCGTCCGGCATGACCACGAAACGCGGCAGCAGGGGCGGCACCTTGACGCGCGCGATCCGTTGCTCGACGCCACGCGGTGCGCCCACGACGACGGCGAGGTTCAACGAGAGATCGCTGATGTAGGGGAATGGGTGGGCCGGGTCGACGGCGAGTGGTGTGAGGACCGGGAAGATGCGGTCCTCGAACACCGCGTCGACATACTCGCGATCCTCGGGGTCGAGGGAGTCGTCGTTCGAGAACCGCAGCCCGACGTCGGCGAGCTTCTCGACGATGTCCCGGAACGCGTGAATCTGCCGCGCGGCGATGTCGATGCAGCCAGAGCGGATCTTGGCGAGCTGCTCATCGACCGTCATGCCGTCGGGGCTCAGCGCCGCGACACCCGCGCGTCGCTGTTCGATGAGGCCGCCGACGCGGACCTGGAAGAACTCGTCGAGGTTGGTGCTCGAGATGGCGAGAAACTTCGCGCGCTCCAGCAGCACGCGCGACGGTTCTTCAGCAAGCTCGAGCACCCTCGTGTCCCAATCGAGCCAGCTGAGGTGGCGGTTGATGTAGCGGTGGCGCCCGCCGAGCTCCTCGGCGTGATCGCGCCGGGGCGCGACGGCGTCAGCGCCCTCCTCCGGCGCCGCGAGGGCCATCAGCCGAGTTCCTCGATCGCTCCGGAGTCGAGGAAGACCAGGTCCTCCGCGATGTTGGTGACCCGGTCGGCGATGCGTTCGAGGTGATGCGCGATGAACACGAGGTTGGTGGCACGGAAGACCGTCGTGTTGTCCTCGGTCATCATCTGGATGAGGTCGTCGAACAGCCGGTGATAGATGCGATCGACCCTGTCGTCGCCGGCCGCGATGCGTCGCGCCTGGAGCACGTCGCGCGACACCATCGCCGCGAGGATGCCCCGCACCTGATCGCTGCAGTAGGCGGCCATCTTGGGAACGTCGACGTAGGTCTCGAGCGGCGGCAGGTCGGCGAGGTTGCGGGCGAGCTTGGCGATGCTGACGCAGTGGTCGCCCATGCGCTCGAGCTCGGAGGACATGTTGAGCAGCCCGATGATCTCCCGAAGGTCACGGGCGAGCGGGCTCTGGCTGACGATGAGCGAGAAGGAGAGCTCGCGCAGCTCGCGCTGCCGGTCGTTGACCAGAGCGTCGTCCGCGATGACCCTCGCGCACATGCTCACGTCGCGCTCTGCGAGGCCACTCGTGGCCTGCGTGATCGCGGCGTCGACGAGCTCGCCCATGTCCGCGACGATCCGCCGGAGGTGGGCCAGCTCCTCCACGAGGGTCGCTCGATGGGGGTGCAGAAGTGGCTCGCTCATGTGACCTTTGAGTTTAGTTGCCCCACGGCTTCCGTACCCCGCGATCTTCGATGTCGCATGTGGACCACCATCAGATCTCCCCCGGCCCATAGCGCTTTCACAATCGCTTTGCCCTCGGAGGTCGCCGCATACTCGAGAGCGTGCAGGCGGCAGTGGAATCGGTACCCTGGGACCGGACGGCCACCATCGACGGGCTGCGCCGCCAGGTGGCGACGATCGAGGCACTGCTGTTCGCGTGTGAGGCTCCGCCGATCCTGATCACCCTCGTCGAGGACCTCTACCAGTCAATCGAGCGCCTGGAGGATCCCCGGCCCTCGTTCGGTCACCCGCCGTCTCTGTGGGACGCAGGCTGAGAGTCAGACCCATCCGGGTTCGGAACCGCCTGACCAGGTCGATCGGTTCCCAGGCGTAGGGAAGGCCCGTGGTGATCACCACGCGGTTGCGGCGCTCGTCGAGACGCGCCGTCGGCAGCTCGCCCCCGTTGACGCGCCGGTCGAGCTCGTCGGCGAGCTCCAGCACCACCGCGAGCCGGTCGATGCGCTTGATGTCGTCCCGGGTGCAGAGGCGCGCATAGCGAGGCAGGTTGCTCCGGCCCTTCCCGAGCCGGGCGAGCGTTGTGGCGATCAGCGCGACCTCTCGATGCGTGAAGCCCTGGAGGTCGGCGGACGCCACGACTCCCGCGGCGTGGCTCCAGCGGTCGTAGTAGTTGATGCTCTGCCCGACGTCGAGCAGCGTCGTCGCGTGGTCGAGCACCTCGCGCATCTCGGCGTTCATCGTCGGGTCGGCGACGCCGAGGATCGTGCGCACCAGCTCCTGACGGCGGCGGGACCGCTGCTCGTCCCAGGTGGCGAAGCGCGATGCCAGCGCCGCGACAGAACTGCGGCGCACCTGCCAGACCTCGGGGAGCTCGAGGTGCAGCGCGGCCAGTGCGATCCCCTCACGAAGACCGTGACCGGACACCATCAGGGTCCGCGCTCCGAGCGTGTCCATCGTCGCGGCAACCACGAGCGCTCCGCCCGTGATGGAGTCGGCGCGGTCGGTGGAGAGCCCTGGGACAGTGCGCAGCGAGGAGAGATTGCGGTTCACGAGGCGGGAGGTCACGTCTCGCACCTCACGGCGCTGCAGGACATAGCCGTCGACACGGGCGATCGGGTGCCCGACCGAGCGCATGTGGATCTTCGCCAGGTTGCGGACGGTGCCCCCGGTGCCGACCATTCCGGCGTCATCGGGCAGCACGGGCACGCCGGCGTCGCGAAGCGTGCGCGCAACGTGCTCGCGAAGGTCCGAGACCTCGGACGCGCGGGGTGGATCGCTGTGCAGGAAACGATCGGTCGCCACGAGCGAGCCGAGCTCGAACGTCCACCAGCGGAGTGCCCGCCGGCGTTCGAAGTACGCGAGCTCGAAGCTTCCACCGCCGACGTCGATGAGGAAACCCGTGTCGATGGGGAGCCCGTGCACGGCGCCGAGGAACGCGTAGCGCGCCTCCTCGTCGCCATCGATCGCCTTGATCGCGAGGCCGGTGTCCGCCTCGAGCCGGGCGAGCACGCTGTCGCGGTTGGTCGCGCTCCGGATCGCGGCGGTTGCGACGGCGACGGTCCGCTCCGCGCCCGCGGCTGCCGCCACCGCTCGGAAGTCACGGACGGCCGCGATTGCGGCGGTCACCGCACTCGGTTCGAGGCGACCCCGGGCATCGATGTGACGCGCGAGTTGGAGCGACGTCCGTGCGTCCGAGATGATGTCGAGTTGGCCGGCGGCATCGAGCCGCAGCACGGCGATTCGGGCCGAGTTCGACCCGATATCGATGACGGCGAGCGTGGATTCGACGGCGGCCATCTCCCTGCTGCGACCCCGGGCGGGAGCGGCAAGTATAGGCAGCACGGACTTTTCCCAGTTCAGAGTCTGCCGATCAGCGCCACGCCGTCGGGGACGGCATCGGCCCCCGAAACGATGCGATCGAGGCGGTAGCCCACCCCGTACACCGTGGTGATCCGGAAGGGCAGCGCCTCGAACCGCTCGAACTTCTCCCGGAGCCAGCGCACGTGCACGTCGACCGTCTTGCGCTCACCAAAGAACTTCGGTCCCCAGACACGACGGATGAGCTGCTCGCGCGAGTGCACTCTGCCGGGGTTGGCGAGCAGGAACGAGAGCAGGTCGAACTCCTTCGGTGACAGGCGCAACTCCTCGGAGCCGACGCGAACTGAGCGTGCGCCACGGTCGAAGCGGAGCTCGCCGATCTCCTCGACCTCCGCGACGCCGCGCTCCTCTGCCGGCGGATGTGCGCGGCGCAGCAGCGCCATGACGCGCGCGGTGAGCTCCGCAAGGGAGAACGGCTTGGTCATGTAGTCGTCAGCGCCCACGCGCAGACCCACGATCTTGTCGAGCTCGCTGTCGCGGGCACTCAACACGAGCACCGGTGTCGTGGTCTCCTGGCGAAGGATCCGGCACACCTCGAGTCCGCCCAGCTCGGGAAGCATGAGGTCGAGGACGATCAGATCCGGACGGAGCTCGCGAGCCTTCTCGAGCGCTTCGATCCCGGTGCTCGCCTGACTCACCTGGTATCCCTCACGCACCAGGTTGAAGCGAAGGGTTTCCCGAATCGCCTCCTCGTCCTCGACCACCAGGATGTGCTTGGCTCCCACGATATGTGTCTGAGCGTACGCGGGGCCTTCTTATGGAGGGGTTAAGGAACGGTGTCAGAACACCGGTGTCTCGCGGTGCGTTCCGAACACGACGCGCAGCGCCTCGATGATCTCGCCCTCCGTAGCGCGCGCTCTGACGCAGTCGATGATCGCGGGCATCATGTTGTCGCTTCCCTTCGCGACCTCCTGCAGCGCGTCGAGACGCGTGGTGACGCTCGTGTTGTCGCGGGTTTCACGCAGCACCTTGAGGCGCGCCGCCTGCGTGGTCTCCACCTCGGGGTCGATCACCAATGTCACGGGTTGCACCGAGTCGACGCTCTGGTCGAACACGTTGACGCCAACAATGACTCTTTCTCCGGTCTCGAGCTGGCTCTGATAGCGGAAGGCGGCGTCGGCGATCTCGCGCTGCGGGAACCCCTCATCGACAGCGGCGATCATCCCGCCACGCTCGTTGATGGCGGCGAAGTAGTCCTCCGCCGCCTGCTCCATGCGATTCGTGAGGTCTTCGACGAACCATGAGCCTGCGAGCGGATCCACGACCGAGGGCACTCCGGTCTCGTACGCGAGGATCTGCTGCGTGCGGAGCGCGATCTGCGCCGCCTTCTCGGTGGGCAGCGCCAGCACCTCGTCCATCGAGTTCGTGTGCAGCGAGTTCGTACCGCCGAGGACCGCGGCCAATGCCTCGAACGCAGTGCGCGCCACGTTGTTCTCGATCTGCTGCGCGGTGAGCGAGCATCCCGCCGTCTGCGTGTGGAAGCGCAGCTTGAGTGAGCGTTCGTCCTTCGCACCGTACCGGTCACGCATGTGCCGTGCCCAGATGCGGCGGGCGGCGCGATATTTCGCGATCTCCTCGAAGAAGTCGATGTGGGCGTTGAAGAAGAATGAGAGTCGAGGAGCGAACTCGTCCACGTCCAGCCCGCGCGCGATCCCGGCCTCCACGTAGGCGAACCCGTCGGCGAGCGTGAACGCCAGCTCCTGCGCGGCGGTGCTTCCCGCCTCACGGATGTGATACCCGCTGATCGAGACCGGATTCCAGCTGGGCACGTTGCGCGTGCAGAACTCGACGACGTCGGTGACGAGACGCATCGACGGCCGGATCGGGAAGATGAACTCCTTCTGAGCGATGTACTCCTTGAGGATGTCGTTCTGCAGCGTCCCGCCGAGTTTTCGATACGGGATGCCGCGCTCGTCCGCGGCCGCGAGATACATCGCGAAGAGGATGGGAGCCGGTGAGTTGATCGTCATGGAGGTGGTCACGGCTCCGACGTCGATGCCCTTGAAGAGCGTCAGCATGTCCTCGACCGAGTCGACGGCGACGCCACAGCGGCCGACCTCACCCAGCGCGTGCGGCGAGTCCGAGTCGATCCCCATGAGCGTCGGCATGTCGAATGCGACGGACAGGCCGGTCTGTCCCTGTGCGAGCAGGAAGCGATACCGCTCGTTCGTGTCCTCGGCGCTGCCGAAGCCGGCGAACTGGCGCATGGTCCAGACCTTGTCGCGATACATGGTCCTGTGCACGCCGCGCGTGAACGGGAACGACCCGGGCTCCCCGAGGTCGTGCTCCACGTCCGGTGCCGGCGTCGGGGGCCCATACCAGGGATCGAGTGGCAGCCCACCGAGCGTGTCGGGGGGGATGGGCGGTGTGTCCCGGTCCGAGGCCGTGGCGCCGGGGCGGTTGATCGTCTGGGTCATCAGTCGGTCGCTTCCTTGGTGTAGCCGTTGAGGATTCGCTCGGCCAGGGCGTACGGGTCCACCTGGCTCAGGTCGCCCGCGAGCTCCTGACCCATTCTCCCCTCATGTAACGCGTTTCGCGCGCGCTCGGCCGACCGCTCCACGACGATGGCCTCGACCTCCGCTCGCAGCCGGGCGATCCGACGGCGCTCCAGCTCGCCGGAGGACGCGATGACGTCCCCGTGGCGGTCGATCGCCTCGACCAGCTCATCGATCCCCTCGCCGGTCGCGGCGGTGGTGGTGATCACCGGCGGCGACCAGTCACCGCGGACCTTGCCGTGCCGGACCAGCTCCCGGAGGTCGCGAACGACCTTCGCGGCGCCCGGCAGATCCGCCTTGTTCACCACGAAGATGTCGGCGATCTCGAGGATCCCGGCCTTGATGATCTGGACCGCATCCCCGCTCGACGGCGTCGTCACCACGATCGTCGTGTCCGCCGTCTCCATCACCTCGAGCTCCGATTGACCGACCCCGACGGTCTCCAGCAGGCAGCGATCGCGCCCGGAGGCATCGATGAGCCGGATCGCCTCCCTGGCGGCCGCCGCGAGCCCGCCGAGGTGGCCGCGGGCGGCCATGCTCCTGATGAAGACCCCCGGGTCGAGGGTGTGGCGCACCATCCGCACCCGATCCCCGAGGATGGCGCCCCCGGTGAACGGGCTCGACGGGTCGACGGCGATGACACCGACGAGATGCCCCGAGGCACGCCAGCGCTCGATGATCTGGTCGCAGAGCGTGCTCTTGCCGCTCCCGGGCGGCCCGGTCAGACCGATCACGCGAGCCCTGCCGTTGTGCCCGCGGAGGTCGCGCAGGAGACTCGCGATGCCCGGATCACGGTCCTCGACCATGCGGATCGCGCGGGCCAGCGCCCGGGTCTCGCCGGCGACCAGACGTTCGGCGAGCGTGGCCTCTGGCATCGGCCCGAGTCTACCGGCGGGTCACCGGTGCGCCGTACGCCGTAACCCCGCCGTCAGCAGCATTCGTTATAAAGCCTCAGGTGAGACGACAGCGCGCATCCTTGCGCCGCAATCACGTTGGGCGCAACCGAGTGCTCCTCGGGTTCCTGATTGCGTTCGGTTTCGTCCTGTCCGGCGCGGTTGGGGCGGTCGCCTACTTCATGCCGGCAATCGTGACCGCGTTCCAGGACACGGGCCACTCGATCACCCGGATCACTCCGGCCGCCACGGCTCGGGCCAGCGCGTCAGCGTCGGCGTCGGCTGCCGCCACGCAGCCGCCGTCAGTGGCACCTCCGCCGGGAGCCCCGTTCACCGTGCTGCTCCTCGGTTCCGACAACGACGCGAAATTCGGCGGGACCGTCCTCACGCAGTCGATGATCCTCGCCCGCGTCAATCCGACCACCCGTCACGTGGTCATGGAGTCCATCCCGCGCGATCTGTGGGTCCCGCTCGCGTCGGGCGGGAGCGCGAAGATCGACGCCGCGTACCTGCACGGCGGAGCGAGTGGTGCTGTGGCGACCGTCGAGGAGGACTTCCATATTCACATCGACCACTACGCGTGGATCGGATTGTTGGGACTCGTCAACCTCATCGACCAGGTCGGCGGCATCGACGTCGTGGCGACGAACCCGGTCATGGACGACTACTACCCCGCGGACATCTCCGGCACGAATCCGTACGCGTATGAGCGGGTCGCGGTCCTTCCCGGACCACAGCACATGAACGGCATCCAGGCACTCGAGTATGTCCGGTCGAGGCACGGCGATCTGCGAAGTGATTTCGGCCGGTCGCAACGTCAGCAGCAGGTGCTGCTGGCATTGCGTGCCAAGGCGAAGCTGCTCGGTATCGCCGACCTGCCCGACATCGCCACCGCGATGGCCAACGACTTCTCGACCGACATGAGCATCAGCCAGATTGCGTCGCTCCTGCCGATCGCGAGCAGCGTGCAGCTCCAGAACGTGCAGCAGGTCATTCTTGCGCCCCCCTACACGTCGAACCTCCAGATCGACAATCAGGACGCACTGGCGCCGAACTGGAATCTCATCCTGCCCGAGACGCACAAGTACTTCCCCGCCGTATGAGATCGCGCCGCGTGCGACGGGCGGTCACCGTCGTCGCGCTCCTCGCGCTGATGGCCGCGTTCGGATTCGGGGTGAACCGGCTGATCGCGTCACGAAAGACGAATATCCATTCGGAGACGAGCTCGTACGTCCCGACTGCCACGCGCCCGGCCATCGTCCTTCCGGGAACGTTGTACCTCGCGCAGGGCGGCCAGCTGTACAGACTGAGCGACGGGTACTTCACCAGTCTGCATTCATCGACCACCGCAGGGACGTGGATGCAGCCCGCGTACGTCCCCGGCACGCAGAACATCCTGGCTGTTCTTCGCTCCGCCGAGTACTCGAACCTGTACCTGCTCAGCAGTCAGGGGACGGTGATCCGCCGGCTGAGCAACAACGCGGTGGTTGCCTCCAAGGTGACCCAGGTATGGCTCAACCACTGGATGTTCTGGCCGCACTTCGGCCCCACCGGCACGCTGTACTTCGCATATGACGAGCCGAAGAACTCGAGCTCGTATGCGGTCGATTTCTCGATCTGGTCAGGCTCGCTGACAGGAACCCTCGCGAACCAACGGCTGACCACCGCCAACCCGTTCACCGGCGGTGATGTCGAACCGGTGCCGATGGCGAACGGCGATGTCATGTTCTCGAGGTACTCCATCTCGAACGGGAACGCGTTCTCGTTCATCGCGCTGGAGACGAAACCGCTGGTCCAGCCGGCGATCCTCAGCACGGGGGCGCAGGACTGCGGACAGGCTGATCCCTCGCCTGACGGGACGATGGTCGCGATGATATGTATCGGCGGCACCGGCCTGCAGAGCACGCGCCTCGAGGTGGCGCCGCTTGTCGGGACGAAGCTCGGGACTCCACGCACGTTGGTGAACAACTGCCTGTGCTCCGCGCCGGTGTGGGCGCCCGACGGCAGTGGGCTCGTGTATTACAACGCGACGGACAGTGCGGGCCATTTCGAGCTCTGGTGGCTCAAAGGCGCGCTCACCGCCACGCCCGCGGCCCCGCTGCAGGTGACGAGCAACCTCAACTTCGACGCCACGTCTCCGCCCTCGTGGTCGCCGCTGACGAGCATCCCGGTGATGGCTCGCTAGTAAAAGACCTGCGCGAGCTCGTACAGCTCACGCGGCACGCGGCGTTGCTCCGCGACGACATCGGCGATGCGCGCCACATCGACGGCACCTCCACGCACGACGGGCATCTCACCGAACCTGCCTTCGACGATGAGGTCATACGCTTTCGCGCCGACACGCGTCGCCCAGATGCGGTCGTATGCGGTGGGCGATCCACCGCGCTGCACATGGCCGAGCACGGTCGCGCGCGTCTCGTGCCCGGTGCGCTCCTCGATGATTCGGGCCAGCGTCTCACCGACGCCGCGACGGCTGAGCTGCACGTGCCCGAACGCATCGCGAGCGCCCTCCGCCTCATCCTTGTTCTGCAGCCCGGGCATCTCGACACCCTCGGAGACGACGATGATGCTGAAGTCGCTGCCCGCCTGCCGGCGCACCTCGAGGTGCGAGACGACCTCATCCACGGTGACCTCGAACTCGGGGATGATGATCATGTCGGCTCCACCGGCGAGGCCACCCATCACCGCGACCCATCCGGTGTCGCGTCCCATGACCTCGCAGACCATGACGCGGTGGTGCGACGTCGCGGTGGTGTGCAGGCGATCGAGCGCTTCGGTGACGACGCTCACCGCGCTGTCGAACCCGATGCAGTAGTCGGTGACGCTCAAATCGTTGTCCATCGTCTTGGGGACACCGACGACTCGAGCCTTCTGGTCGGCGAGGCGCGCGGCGACGCTCAGCGTGTCATCGCCACCGATGGCGACAAGCGCGTCGAGGCGCAGCCGCTCCATGTTGCGCATGACGTCCGCGATGCCACCGTCGACCTTCATCGGATTGACTCGTGAGCTGCCGAGCATCGTGCCGCCCAGCTGGAGGATGCCCGAGAGCCGCGGGCGTTCCAGGGCGACCACGTCGCCGTCGCCGAGCACGCCTGCCCACCCGTTGCGTATCCCGAACAGCGTGTCCCCGGCGGTCAGCGCGCGCCGGCCGATCGCGCGTATGGCCGCGTTGAGGCCAGGTGCGTCACCGCCGCCCGTCAGCACCGCGATTCTCAGGCTCACATCCTCATCCCCGCTGCAGTCGTCTGTTTCGAACGCTAGTTGGCGATCCCCGGGTCACCGAGGAACGCCTGCTCCTCAGCACTGCCCAGCACCACGGTGACGCCGCCCGCCGGAGCCACCGGTGTCGCGGTCGGAGCGGCTGCTCCGCTCGCTGCGGGCACAGGTGTCGTCGGAGGTACGGTGGTCACGCTGACGCCGAAGTATGCGGCCAGCCACGCCGCAGCGGCGGCGTCCGCGCCTCCGCTGTTGTCGATGACCTGCGTCACCGCTTGCCGGGCCTGCTTGCCGCCGTCGACGGTCGCAAAGCCGACCATGTTCATGATCCCGGCCCAGCGCGCCGCGGCGTGGTTCCCCCCGCCGCTGGCATCGACGAACTTGATCTTGGCGGCGTCAGCGAGCGCCGCCTCGGGCGGGAAGATGTCCTGCACGTAGTGGCTCAACTCGTGAAGGCTCGAGTCGTCCGCGTAGAGGTAGTACCCGCCGCATTTGGTCGGGTACTGGCAGTCGTAGAGGAAGTTGGAGTCGTCGATGCTGACGTGCTCGATGGTTGCCGGGTTGACTCCCTGCACGAGACCGTAGAGCGCTTCCGCATCGCTGATCGTCAGGTTCGTCATCACGTTGTCGCCGAGCGCGCTGATCACATCCGGTAGTTGCCCGATGCCACCGATGCTCTCGAGCTGCGACCTCAGCGCCACGATGATCTGCTGCTGCCGCCGGCTCCGCGCGAAGTCCGATCCCTGGCCGTTGTTGCCGTGGCGCGACCGCGCGTAGATGAGGGCTGTCGCCCCGGTCATGTGCTGCTCGCCGGCCTTGAAACGCACGGTCTCGTACGCGCAGTTGCCCAGGTCGCATTCACCGGCCGGGTACTGATAGTCGGTGAATCCGGTGGGCACATCGATGTTGATGCCGCCCACTGCGTTCACGGCCTGCTTGAACGCGTCGAAGTTGACCCCGACGAAGTAGTTGATCCCCACGCCGAGCAGATGCTCGATGAGCGGATCGGCGACTGCGGCCCCCGCATCGACAGAGCTCGCCGGTTCCGGCCCCTCGCCGAGAATCCCGGCGGCGTACGCGAAGTTGATCCGCTGATCAGTCGCCTGCCCGTTCTTGAGCGGAATGCGAACGTACCAGTCCCGCGGAATGGAGATCTCGGCGACCTGGGGCGGGTGGTTGGCGATCGGCTGGATGGAAACGACCATGATCGAGTCGGTGAGATCACCCCCCGAGTGCTGCGCACCGCCATAGCCGTACAGGACGATGTTGATGCGCTGGAGGCTCCGGCGTTCCCGGTCGATCGCCGAACCACCACCGCCGCCGAGCGCATTCAGCGCGGCGCTGATCGGACTCGTGTGAAACGTCTTCGCGAGCGCGAAGGACAGGCGCACGCCGTACACCACGGCGCTCGCGAAGAGCAGCGAGAACACCAACGTCAGGGAGAGGATCACCCGCTTGCGCGTGATCCATCTCGGAAAGACGTTGTACCGCGAGCGCCGCCTGCGGCGGGACGCGGACCTGCTGATCGTTGCCATAAATGTGGATTCTCTCGAGGTTCCGAACGGTTGTACGGACCGCCGCGAGGCGATTGCGGGGTCGGCGCTGTTCGGCGGGCGTCCTCTCCGGGGAACGCGTGCTGACCGCCCCCGGTTACCCACCGACGACCAAGCGTACCCCACGGTTCACTCGTCAGGGCCGACAGTGGCATCATCAGCGACCTATTTCGGGATGGAGGAAACAGGGTGCGCGCACAGCAGGTTCACGGGCTCGAGGGGCCGTCGGGACTTCGACTGGTGGATGTCGAGGAGCCCGTGGACGGCGACCGCGTGGTCATCGAGGTCGCGGCCGCCGGTGTCAGCTTTCCCGATCTCCTCCTGACCCGCGGCGAATACCAGATGAAGCCGCCACTCCCGTTCGTGCCGGGGGTCGAGGTTGCCGGAAGGGTTCGCTCGGCTCCGCTCGGCTCGGGCTTCCGGGCAGGTGACCGGGTGATGGCATTCACGATGCTTGGCGGGTTCGCCGACGTCGCCGTGGCCGAACCCGCGTTCACGCTGGCGATCCCGACCGGGCTGAGCCTCGAGGCGGCGTCGGGGTTCGTCATGAACTACCACACCGCGCACTTCGCCCTGGCCCGGAGGGCCCGCCTGCGTGCCGGCGAGCGGATCGCCATCCACGGAGCGGCGGGCGGCATCGGCACGGCGGCGATCCAGGTCGCCCGCGGCCTCGGTGCGGAGGTGATCGCCATCGCGGCCGGTCCCGACAAGATGCACATCGCCGAGCGTGCCGGCGCACATCGCGTGCTCGACGCTGAAGGCGACTGGGTCTCAGCACTGCGAGCGCAGAACGACGGCCACGGGGTCAACGCCATCCTCGACCCGGTGGGCGGGGAGCGCTTCGATCAGAGTGTCCGGTGCCTCGCGCCGGAGGGACGTCTCATCGTGGTCGGGTTCACAGATGGCCGGATCCCGACGGTGCAGGTGAACCGAGTCCTGCTCCGCAACATCGACATCGTCGGTGCGGCATGGGGCGCATTCCTCGGCGTCGAACCGTCGTTGTTCGGCGAGACCCAGCGCGCGCTCAACACGATGATCGAATCCGGCGCGATCGCCCCCATCGTCGGCAAGACGTATCCGCTCGAGGAGGCGGAGGCCGCGCTCGAGCTCCTCGGCCGGCGGCGGGCCACGGGGAAGATCATCCTTCGCATGTAGGTCGCATACTCGAGCGACGGTGAACCGCTCGCTGTGTTCGGCATTGATGGTCACGTGCGCGCTCGCGACATGCGGGCCCACCGCCACGGCGCCATCATGGGGCTGAACATGGGCATCAGTTACCAGCCGGTTCTCGCCTACCTCGCGTCATGGCTATACTCGCGTTTCGAGGAACGGATGCCATGTGGGAACAGCCACGTCGGCTGACGGTCGTATTCTGGCTCGTTGCCTGTGTTGTCGTCGGCGGCGGCGGCTCCTGGATTGTGACCGGCGGATTACGTCGTGAGAGCGCCCCCAACCAAGTCACATTCACACCACGGTCAACGCTGACACCGCAATCAACGCCCCGGGTCGCGGATTGTGGTTCCGAGATACAACTCGTGGGAGTCTTCAACGACTGCGCCTCCATCGATCGAACGTCAGTGGACGACTGCACGGTGACGCCACATACGCTCCATGCGGTCTTCAAGCTCGATGGCACCAGCCACGATTGGCACCTGTCTCTCTCGATACCCCGGACATACCCGGAGCCCGGAGATTACTATCTGGCGAACGGCGGGGCCGAAGTCGACGTGAGCAATGACGCAACGGGCGCGGTCTGGAGGTCGGTTTCCGGGGTCCTCACGACGACGACCGCTGATGGCCGATCTGGAACGGTAACCGCCATTCTTCAAGCCGCTGCGGTGAACAAGACGCCGGCGCCAGGGCCAACGTCAAGCGTCAGTGGGCCGTGGCGCTGCTGATGGCGCGCGCACGTCAGGACCCCAACAGGTCCCTTGCGATCACGACGCGCTGGATCTGGCTGGTCCCCTCGTAGATCTGCGTGATCTTCGCGTCGCGCATCATGCGTTCCACCGGGTACTCGTTCACATAGCCGTAGCCGCCGAGGATCTGCACAGCATCCGTCGTCACCTTCATCGCGGTGTCGGCGGCAAGCAACTTCGCGATGGCCGCGAAGTGACCGACGTCGGGGCTCTTGTCGTCGATGAGCTGTGAGGCCATGTAGACCATCGCGCGCGCCGCTGCGGTCTGCGCCTCCATGTCCGCCACCATGAACTGGATCCCCTGGAACTCCGCGATCGCCTTGCCGAACTGCTTGCGCTCCTTCGCGTAGCCGACGGCGTAGTCGAGCGCTCCCTGCGCGATACCGAGCGCCTGTGACGCAACGCCCGGGCGAGAGCGGTCGAGCACCTTCATCGCGATGCGGAACCCGTCGCCCTCCTCGCCGATGCGGTTCGCGGCAGGAACGACGACCTCGTCGAAATGCAGCTCCGCGGTGTTGCTTCCGCGGATTCCCAGCTTCCCGTGAATCGTGGTTGCCGTGAATCCCTTGAGGTGCCGGGCATCCTCGATAACGAACGCGCTCACGCCACGCGCACGCTGCGTCGTGTCGGTCTTGGCGAAGACCGTGATGGTGTCCGCGACACCGCCCGCCGTGATCCAGATCTTGCTGCCCGTGATGACGTACTCGTCGCCATGCCGGTCAGCGCGCGTCACCATCCCTGCCGGATCACTCCCTGCGCCCGGTTCGCTGAGCGCGTACGCGCAGAGTTTGGCGCCGCTCGCGAGGTCGGGAAGCAGGCGAGCCTTCTGCTCGTCGGTCCCGGCGATCATCAGCGCATAGCCGCCGAGCGCCTGCACGGCCAGGATGAGCGCGCTGGTGGCGCAGACCTTGGCGATCTCCTCGATCGCCACGTTGAGTGTCAGCGCGCTGCCGGAGAGGCCACCGTACTCGGACGGAAAGGGCAGCGCGAACAGATCGTGCTTTCGATACAGCTCGACGATGTCCCATGGGAACTCGCCCGTTCGATCGATGTCGGCAGCGCGCGGCGCGATCTTCTCGCGGGCGATGTCGCGGACCGTGTCGCGAATCGCGATCTGCTCCTCGTTGAGGCGAACGTCCATGCGGCTGATGCTACCAAGCCCGCGGCGAGCGGGTCATCCGTTGAGGACGTGACGCGCGATCACGACGCGCTGGATCTGGTTGGTGCCCTCGTAGATCTGGCACGCTTTCGCGTCGCGGAAACGCACCGCCGCGGGGTGATCGTCCGCGCAGGAGTCGGGAGCGCAGAGATCGACCGCCGCCTGCGCGACAGCGACGCACGTATCCGTCGCGTACAGCTTCGCGATCGAGGCGTCCAGGGTGACGCGTTGTCCCGCGTCGACAAGCGACGCCGCATGCCGCGTGAGCTCTCGTGCCGCGGCAGTGCGCATCTCCATGTCCGCAAGCGTCGTCCGGTCGACGTCGAGGCCGGCATCGCGACGGCTCCGCGCAACGCCCACCGCCGCGTCGAGCGCCCCCTGGGCGATGCCCACCGCCTGAGCGGAGATGCCCACGCGTCCGCTGTCGAGGGCGGACATCGCCACGGTGAATCCGAACCCCTCGTCGCCGAGCCGGTTGGCCGCGGGAACGCGCACGCCCTGGAGGACAAGCTCCGCCGTCCATGAGCCGTGCAACCCCATCTTCGCGAGCGGGACACCGGCACTGACGCCAGGCCAGGCGCCCTCGACCAGGAAGGCGCTGACACCGCGAGTCCCGCTCTCGGTTCGTGCCATCACGATGTACAGGTCGGCATCGCCGGCGCTCGTGATGAACGCCTTGGAACCGTTCAGCACATAGGCATCGCCATCGCGATCGGCCTTGGTCTGCAACGCCAGCGCGTCACTCCCACCCGCGGGCTCCGTCAGCGCGAACGCGGCGAGCCATTCCCCCGACGCGAGCTTCGGCAGGTATCGTGACTTCTGGTCAGCATTGCCGAAAACGATGAGAGGCTCGGTGCCGACCGAGAGGTGCACGTCGAGAATCACCGCACTGCTGGCATCGGCCCGCGCGACGGCTTCGATGAACTCGATGAAGTCACGATGCGTGCCGCCGGCCCCGCCGTACTCCGGCGACGTCAGGATGCCCGCGAGACCCGCTTCGCCGGCGGACTCGACGAGGCGCTTCGGATGCGGCCCCGCGCCCCGAGCCATCGCCGGCGCGATGGGTGCGACGGCGTCCTGCACGAACCCGGCGATGCGCTCGGCGAACGCGGTGCGTTCGATGCTCAGTCGACTCGCACGAGAGTCGCCTCGCCCTGGGCGATGCCACTGCAGATGCCGGCCGCACCGTATCCACCGCCGCGGCGGCGCAGCTCGTAGAGGAGCGTCATGAGAATTCGCGCGCCGCTCGCGCCGATCGGATGGCCGACCGCGATGGCGCCGCCGTTGACGTTGACGCGGTCGGGATCCACCTCGAGCATCCGCGTGCTGGTGATGGCGACGGCGGCAAACGCCTCGTTGATCTCGACGACCTCGAGCTTGCCGGCATCGACCTCCCCGTGCGTTCGGCGCATCGCCGCTTCGATCGCCAGCGCGGGAACGGTGGCGAGATACGGATGCTCCGCCGCGGACTCCCCGTACGTGAGCCACGTCCCGAGCGGCGTGTGTCCCTCGGCGCGAGCACGCTCGGCGCTCATCAGCATCACCGCAGTCGCACCGTCGTTCATGCCCGGCGCGTTGCCCGCGGTGATGGTCGATCCGTCGCCGAACGCGCCTCGCAACGCGGACAGCTTCTCCAGCGTCGATCCGGCGCGCGGTTGCTCATCGCGCTCCACGCTGCCGCCGTTCACGGCGACGGGCACGATCTCGTCGGCGAACCTGCCGCTTGCAAGCGCGTCCTGGTATCGCGTCTGGGAGCGGAGCGCCCACTCATCCTGTTCGAGCCTGCTGACCCCGAGCTCGGCGGCGACGTCGCTGCCGTGCACGCCCATGAGCACACCGTCGACAGGGCAGCAGAGGCCGTCCCGCATCATGCTGTCGACGGCGACGCGGTCGCCGAAGCGGCTCCCGAAGCGCTGGTCCTCGAGCAGATACGGCGAGCGCGACATCGATTCCATGCCGCCGGCGATGACGATGTCGGCCTCGCCCGCGCGGATCAGCACCGCGCCGAGATTCACGGCCTTGAGCGCGCTCGCGCACACCTTGTTGACGGTGAACGACGACACGGTCGCGGGCAGCCCGGCGCGCAGGCCGGCCTGACGCGACGGCACCTGACCCTGGCCGGCCGGGAGCACCATCCCCATGATCAGCTGGTCGACCGCTGCGGGGTCGGTGCGCGTGCGCTCGAGCACCTCACGGATGACGCGCGCGCCGAGGTCGACGGCGGCCACGCTCGCCAGCTCACCCCCGAGCCTGCCGAACGGCGTGCGCGCCGCCGCGACGATGACTACCTCAGTTGCCACGGTCGCCCTCGAGCACCTCGAACGGGCGGAGCAGGTGACGTGCGATGAGGATGCGCTGCACCTCGCTCGTGCCCTCGCCGATCTCGTTGATCTTCACGTCGCGATACAGACGAGCCACCGGCGACTCCTCCATGAACCCCGCCCCGCCATGGATCTGGACAGCCTGATTCGCGCACGCGGTCGCCACCTCGGAAGCATGCAGCTTCGCCATCGACGCATACGGCGCCGCGCTCTTCCCGGCGTCGATGGCGGCCGCCGCGCGCCACGTCATCAGACGGGCGAGCTCGATCTGCGTGCCCATGTCGGCCAGCTTGAACTGCGTCGCCTGGAAGGTCGCGATCGGCACGCCGAACTGATGACGCGCCGCGGAATACGCGAGAGACGCATCGAGGCACGCCTGCGCAACACCCACCGACAGTGCCGCGATGGCCACGCGGCCGCCCTCGAGGATCTGCAGGAACTGCGTCAGGCCGCCGCCGATCTCCCCGATGAGGTTGCCGGCGGGAACGCGGCAGTCCTCGAAGATGAGCTCACGCGTGTCCGATGCGTGCCAGCCGAGCTTCCGGTACTTCGGCGCCTGCGTGTACCCGGGTGTCCCCTGCTCCACGGCGATGGTGCTGATCTCCTTGTGACCGTTCTGCGTGGCGGTCACGGCAGTGATCGTGACCCCGGCGCTGATGTCGGTCCCGGCGTTCGTGATGAACGCCTTGCGCCCGTTGATCACCCACTCGTCGCCGTCGCGGACCGCTCGCGTCTGCGTCCCGGCCGCGTCCGAGCCCGCATCGGGCTCCGTCAGCCCGAACGCCCAGAGGCGCTCGCCCTGCATCAACGGTCCGAGCCAGCGTTGCTGCTGCTCGCGCGTCCCGAACTTCGCGATGGGTGAGATCCCGAGCGACACGGCCGCCTCGAGCGTGATCGCGCAGCTGGCGTCGGCGCGCGCGACCTCCTCCATGGCCAGGCAGTACGAGATGAAATCGCCACCGGCGCCGCCGATCGCCTCGGGAAACGGCAGTGAGAACAGTCCCAGGCGGGCCATGCCCGCGACGATCTCGTACGGGAAGTCCCCGGTCTCGTCGAAGTGCGCGGCACGGGGCGCGATCTCCGTCTGCGCGAAGTCGCGGACCGCGTCCCGAATATGCCGTTGCTCGTCACTGAGATCGAAGTTCACTGCGTCTAACGGTAGCGCGGCGGGATGCCCTCCACGTGTAAAGGAAGCTTGACATCCGCGCGGGGTGTCAAGTAAGCTTTCCACATGCACAACAGCGTCCGAGAACTCCGGTCAGCACGGGGTCTGTCCCAGGGCCAGCTCGGTGAGGCGCTCGGGGTCTCACGGCAGACGATCAACGCCATCGAGACCGAGCGATACACACCGTCGCTGCCCCTGGCGATCCAGCTGGCGCGGTTCTTCGACACACGAGTGGAGGATATGTTCGATGGCAGCAACGGGCGAGAGGCGTGACGTGATGCACTCCAAGTGGACGGTCCCCGTCTTCAGCGTCGTGGTGGGGCTGATCCTGCTCGGCGCCAACATCGCGGGCCACCAGCTCGGGCTCGGCCTGTGGAGCCTCGGCGTCATGACCGTCTTCGGGCTCGCGGTCCTGCTCGGCGGGCGCAGCGAGACGATCCGCGGTCTGCGCGGTGACGGCCGTGACGAGCGATTCGCGATGCTCGATCTGCAGGCCACTGCGATCACCGGCCTGGCGCTGATCATCGCGATCATCGTCGCGTTCATCGTCGAGGTCGCGCGCGGCCACAGCGGGGAGCCCTACGACTGGCTCGGCGCGATCGGCGGCCTCGCGTACATCGCCGCAGTCATCTATCTGCGCGTGCGCGGCTGACGCCGACCGGCGCTACGGTCCGCCGAGGAGCCTCCGCGCCGAGTCCGCCACGGCGCGGAGGCGCTGCTCGTCGATCTCGGGGTAATCCCTGCTGAAGATCGCCTTCGCACCCGACGGCAGGGCCCGCTCCTCTATCTCCCCTTTGAGCATGGATCCGTTGAGCGCGTCTCCCTCGACGTGCGGGGCGAGGTGGGCGTGCATGTGCGGGATGTGGTCTCCAAAGATGTACACGTAGACGAGCTCGGCGCCTGCCGCCTCACGCAGCGCAGAGGCGCACCGCGCCAGCACGGAGCCGAAGGTCGACGCCTCGTCGCCGTCCATGTCGGCCAGGCTGCGGATGTGGCGCTTCGGCTCGAGGTAGCTGAAACCCGGCGTGACGTCACCGGGACCGACGCTCGTCGTCAGCCGCCAGAGCGCGTCCTCCCAGATCTGCTCCCGCCCCAGCTCGGCGTCACCTGCGGCGCCACGGCAGAGCACGCAGCTGTCAGCCAACGTGTGGGGACAACCTCGCTGCCGCGAGGCGTACGACGTCCTCGATGGTGTCGGCGATGGCGGCCCCGGCCTCGCTGAGCGCGTCGATCTTGCTCTGCGCACTGCCGGTCGTCCCGCTGATGATCGCGCCGGCATGTCCCATGCGCTTGCCCGGCGGCGCCGTGCGTCCGGAGATGAACGCCACCACCGGCTTGTCGAATCCGGTCGAGCGTATCCACGCCGCGGCGGTCTCCTCGTCCGAGCCGCCGATCTCCCCGATGAGCACCACGGCGCGCGTTGCGGCGTCATCGGCGAACAGCTGCAGCACGTCGGGAAAGCTGAGCCCCATGACCGGGTCGCCACCGATGCCGACCGACGTCGTCTGTCCCATCCCGCCCTGACCGAGTCCCTGGATGACCTCGTACGTGAGGGTGCCGCTCCTGCCGACGATGCCCACGGGCCCCGGGGTGTTGATGTGGTTGGGGATGATCCCGATCTTGCACTGCTCCGGCGTGACGATCCCCGGGCAGTTGGCACCGAGGAGATCGCGGCCGGAGCGGCGGACGAACTCGCGGGCGCGAATCATGTCCTGCACCGGGATGCCCTCGGTGATGCAGACCGTCAGACGGATGCCGGCGGCGGCCGACTCCATGATCGCGTCGGCCGCGAATGGCGGCGGGACGAAGATGCCGGAGACATCGGCCTCTGTTGCCGCCACCGCATCGGCGACGGTGTCGAAGATGGGGACTCCGTCCTGGTCGGTGCCGCCCTTTCCGGGCGAGACCCCGGCGACGACATTGGTGCCGAACGCGCGCATCTGTCCGGTATGGAAGCTTCCTTCACGTCCAGTGATCCCCTGAATCAGCACCCGGCTGTTGCGATCGACCAGCACGCTCATGCGAGTTCTCCGGTCTGGAGCGAATGAACCGGGGCGGCACCGTTCATACAGAGCCCTCGCGCGACAACGCGACGATGGCCGCGGCAGCCTCGGGAGCACTCTTTCCGGGGACGATGCCGGCCTCCTGCAGGAGGCGCCGGCCCTCCTCCTCCATCGTCCCGGTCATGCGCACCACGAGCGGCTTGGTGATGTGCAGCTCGTCGCGCGCCGTGATGATCCCGCGCGCCACCTCATCCCCTCGCGTGATGCCGCCGAACACGTTGATGAAGACACCGCGCACCTTTGGGTCGAGCAGCACCATGTCGAGCGCATTCCGCACGCGCTCGGCACTCGCGCCACCCCCGATATCGAGGAAGCACGCCGGGTCACCGCCGTGTTGCTTGACGAGATCGAGCGTGTTCATGGTCAGTCCGGCGCCGTTGCCGATGCATCCGATGTCACCGTCGAGGTGCACGTAGGTGAGCCCGCGGCGTCGCGCCTCGACCTCGAAGGGGTCGTCGCCGGTGCGACCGTCGTCGCCGGTCTCATCCTTCGCGAGCTCCTCGGCCACGGCCGTGTGCCGGTAGTGCGCGTTCTCGTCGATCTCGAGTTTGCCGTCAGCGGCAACGAGTGACCCATCCGGCGTCAGGACCAGCGGGTTGATCTCGCAGGTCAAGGCGTCGAGCGAGGTCGCGACCTGGTAGAGGCGGGTCGTCAGGTTCACGAGCCCGCCGACGAGCTTCGAGGTTCGCTCGTGGAGCTGTGGGGCGTGCGCGAGCCCGGCAAATGCGAGTTGCCGGATCTCGAACGGCTGCGGGCCCGCGAAGGGATCCGGCCAGAGCTTGGCGATCCGCTCCGGCGCCTCGATCGCGACCTGCTCGATCTCCATGCCGCCCGCGGCGGAGAAGATGATCACCAGCCGCCGGCGATCGCGGTCGAGCGTGATGCCGAGATACAGCTCCGCTTCGATGTCGAGACCCGTCTCGCACCAGACGCTCCTGACCGGATACCCGCGGATGTCCATCGCGAGGATCCGGGCGGCTTCGCGCCGCGCATCCTCGGGTGTGTCGACCACGGCGATACCGCCCGCCTTCCCGCGACCGCCGATCGGCACCTGCGCCTTCACGGCCACGCGACCCAATTCCTGCGCGGCTGCAGCTGCCTCGCCGGCGGTGCGCGCCAGACGACCCGGCGGCACCGGGATCCCGGCGGCGGCGAACTGCTGTTTCGCCTGGTACTCGAGCAGCTTCATCGGCGGCCCAGTCTAGAGAAAGGGCTCATCCTCACTGGCGAGGCGCGATCCGGTCCAGCTCCTCGAGGTCGGAGGCTGTGGGCCGCCAGCGACCCGCCCGGGCGTTGGCCTGCACCTGTTCGGCGGACATCGCGCCAGCGATGACAGAGACGACCCGGGGCTGCGCGGCGAGCCCGCCGATGGCGACGTCGAGGAGCGTGACGCCGCGTTCCCGAGCGAACCGCTGGAGCGATTCGACGATGTCGAAGTTGCGTTCGGTCAGCCACCGGCTCGCGTTGGCCCCGGGAGCGGTCGCAAGACGGGTGCCCGGCACCGGAGGCTGGCCCCGGCGATGCTTGCCGGTCAGCAGGCCATTCGCGAGCGGGCTGTAGGGAATCATCCCCACGTCGAAGTGCTCGCACGCCGGGATGACGTCCGTTTCGACGGATCGATCGAGCAGGCTGTAGGCGTTCTGGGCGCTGGCGAACCTGGTCAGCCCCTGGCTTCGGGCCACCCAGTCCGCGTCGGCGATCTGCCAGCCGGTGAAGTTCGATGATCCCGCGCAACGGATCTTTCCCTCGTCAACCAGCTCGGTGAGCGTCTCCAACGTCTCCTCGATTGGGGTTTCCGGGTCCGGCGTGTGCAACTGGTAGAGGTCGATCCAGTCAGTGTCGAGACGGCGCAGGCTGTCCTCGACTGCGAGGCGGATCCAGCGGCGCGAGCCTCCGCTGCGTCCCGGGCCTCGTGACGTGTGCCCGAACTTCGTTGCGACGACGGCGGATTCGCGGCGCCCGTTGAGCGCCGCGCCGAGCATCTCCTCGCTCTTCCCGTCGCCATAGATATCCGCGGTGTCGAAGAAGGTGATGCCCTCGTCGAGCGCGGCATGCACGACGGTCGCGGTTCCCGCCGCGTCGAGCCTCCGGCCGAAGTTGTTGCAGCCGATGCCAACGACGGTGACCTGCAGCACGCCGCCGAGTAAACGCGTCTCCGCTTGGCCCATGCCTGACAGCGTACGCAAAGGGCTCCAGCGCACACCCGTATGGGCCGGTGCGCAGGAAGGCTGGTAGGCTGCCGGTGGTGGCAAGACGCGACCCCCCGGCGCCCGCAGCAGACGAGGGTGCCGCCCCCGATCCGGTCAAGCCTGAGGTCAAGTCGGAGGCCGACCGCCTCGGGACGGAGCGACGGATGGCGGCCCGTCGCGATGCGAATTCGGCAATCTCGGTTCGGACGCTCGTCACCGCAGCACTGATCGTCCTGGCGATCGTCGCGATCGTGGCATTTCTGGCCAGCATCGTCGGCATCGTCCTGGTCGTCCTCGTCGCGATCGTCTTCGCCGAGGGCATCCGGCCGCTGGTCGCCGACCTGCGCCGGCGGAGGGTGCCAACGCCCGTCGGCATCCTGATCGTGTACATCGCGCTCCTGGCGCTGATGGCGCTCATGGTGCTGCTCCTGGTGCAGCCGATCGTCAGCGAGGCGCAGTCGCTCGCATCCAACTTTCCGACGTATCAGAAGGACGTTCTCAGCTGGTTCTCGGGGATCGAGAAGCAGTTCCACTTCAACGTCGACATCGGGAAGCAGCTCGGCAGCGTCGTCAATGCGACGCAGCAGGTGCTCATCGCAATCGGCGGGACGATGTTCAGCCTCATCGTCAACTTCGTCCTCGTGCTGGTCGTCGGCTTCCTCTGGCTGGTGAGCAGCGACCGTCTGAAAGCATTCACCGTCGACCTGTTCCCGGAGGCGCACCACGAGCTCGTCGTCGACATCTTCCGGGAGATGGGCTTCCGCATGGGCGGGTTCCTGCGCGCCAGCGCGCTGAACAGCGTCGCCGTCGGGCTGGTCGTCGGCGTCGCATGCGCGATCCTCCGGCTTCCGGACTCGGTCATCCTCGGCATCTTCGCTGGGCTGTGCGCCGCGATCCCGATGGTGGGCGGGATCCTCGGTGTGGTGCCGGCGGTGCTCCTCGGGTTCACGATCAGTCCCGCATACCCGATCCTCGTGCTCGCCGTGCTGCTCGTGATCCAGCTCGTCGACGCCAACACGGTCGTCCCCATCGTGATGAACCGTGTCGTGTCGCTGCCCGCACTCGGCGTGGTCCTTGCGCTCCTGGTCGGTGGCGCTCTGCAGGGACTGATCGGTGCGCTCCTCGCCGTCCCGGTTGCCGCTGCACTCCAGGTGCTCCTCGTGCGCGCGATGGTCCCGGCAATCCATCACGCGCAGGGCCGCACCGACCTGGCGTACGCGAAGGCATATGTGCCCCTGTCGCCGAGTCTGAAAGACAGAGCGCCGCGCATGGGTGGACGGCGCGTCAATCCCCGCTGACCCGGCCATGCGTCATGAGCTGATCGAACGCACCTGGCGACCGGCGGTGGTCGGCGCGCTCGTGCTGCTGGCCGGCATCACGGCAGGCTGCAGCTCGCCCGCGCCGCTACCGATCAATCAGAGCGGCGCGTGGTCCACGCGAACGCTCGATCACAGCTACGTGACCGTCTCAGTTCCGTCCGGCTGGAATGTCGGAGAAGCGTGGATTCAGCCGAGCTCCTTCACGGACCTGGTGGGGAGTTTCAGCAATCAGTCGCTGTCGCCGCCGTGTACCACGGGAGCGAACACGATCGGGTGCGGACTGCCTCTGCAGTCGCTCCAGCCCGGCGCGATGCTCGTCGAGATCTGGCAGAACGGCAGTCCGGATTGGAGCCTCGACAGCGTCGGCGGAGCGCCGACAACCGTGTCCGGGCTACCCGCGCGCGTTATCGACGAGTCCGGGGGCGGTGCCGGCTACTGCAGCGGCATGGGCGCCGACAGGAACCGCAGCGCGTTCATCCCCTTTCCCACGGCGTCGGACAACTGGATCGAAGTCGACATCTGCTCGCGCGGTGTGCCGGCTGCAATCGGGGCCAGGATCCTGGCCTCGGTCGCCGTCTCGCTGCCGACCAGCTGACGCGGACGTTACAGCGGGATGTTGCCATGCTTGCGACGCGGTGTCGGGACTGCCTTGGTACGTGCCATGCGCAACGCGCTGATGAGCGCCGCACGCGTCTGACGGGGCTCGATGACATCATCGACATACCCGCGCTCGGCGGCGTAGTACGGGTTCGCGAACTGCTCGCGATAGTCCTCGATCAGCTCCTGCGAACGTAAGGCAGCGTCGTCGGCCTGCGCGATCTCGCGCTTGAAGATGACGCTGACAGCTCCCTGCGGCCCCATGACCGCGATCTCAGCGGTCGGCCACGCAACGTTGTAGTCGGCGCGGATGTGCTTCGAGCACATCACGTCGTATGCACCGCCATACGCCTTGCGTGTGATCACCGTGAGCTTCGGCACCGTGGCCTCGCAGTACGCGTACAGCAACTTGGCGCCGTGCCGGATGATGCCGCCGTACTCCTGGTCGGTGCCGGGGAGAAACCCCGGCACGTCGACGAACGTGATGAGTGGCACGTTGAACGCGTCGCAGAAGCGCACGAACCGCGCGGCCTTGATCGAAGCGGAGATGTCGAGCGCGCCGGCCAGCACTCTGGGCTGGTTGCCGACGACACCGACCGGGTGTCCGTCCAGGCGAGCGAAGCCACAGATGATGTTCTCCGCGTGATACTGCATCACCTCGACGAACTTCCCGTCGTCGACGATGCGCGTGACGACTCCGCGCATGTCATAGGGTTGATTGGGATTGTTGGGGATGATCGTCTGCAGCTCGGGATCCTCGCGCAGCGGGTCGTCGAGAGTCGGACGGTACGGTGGCTGCTCGTTGTTGTTGGCCGGCAGATATGAGAGGAGCTCGCGCATCTGGACGAATGCCTCGTCCTCGGTGTCGGCGATGAAATGCGCAACGCCACTGCGCTGGTTGTGGACGTCGGAGCCGCCGAGCTCCTCGAACGTGACCTCTTCACCCGTCGTCACCTTGATGACGTCGGGTCCGGTGATGAACATGTAGCCGACCTTTCGGACCATGAAGATGAAGTCCGTCATCGCAGGTGAGTACACGGCGCCGCCGGTGCACGGCCCGACGATCAGCGAGAGCTGCGGGATCACGCCGCTTGATTCAACGTTGCGATAGAAGATCTCCGCGTAGCCGGCGAGCGAGACGACTCCCTCCTGGATGCGCGCGCCGCCCGAATCGTTGATGCCGATGCAGGGACATCCCGTTCGCTGCGCGAGATCCATGATCTTGGTGACCTTCTCCGCGAAGACCTCGCCGAGGGAGCCACCGAACACCGAGGCGTCGTGGCTGAAGATGAACACCTGGCGGCCTTCGATGGTTCCCCATCCCGTGACGACACCATCGCCCGGGATGCGGCGCTCCGCCATGCTGAAGGCGGTCGTGCGGTGGAGCGCGAACAGGTCCACCTCGGTGAAGGACCCGGGGTCGAGCAGCTTGTCGATCCGCTCGCGGGCCGTGAGCTTGCCTTTCGCATGCTGCGACCGCTCGGCGGCACCGGCGCGGTGGACCGCGTCGTAGCGCCGCTTGCGCAGCATGTTGATCTTCCGGCTGGTTCCACCCCGCGAACCGCTCGGCGACTCGCCCTCGGGAGGCACGGCGCCGCGGATCTGCCTGGTCACCACGTCAGGCTACCAGGGGGATCGCGGGCGCATGTGCGCTCACACAGAGACCTGGGGGTGGTACACGCCGAAAACCTCGCGCAGCGCGCCACACACCTCACCGACCGTGGCCTGGACCCCGAGCGCGTCGCGCATCAGTGGCAGGAGATTGTCGGTGCCTTCCGCGCCGCGCCGGAGCGCGTCGAGCGCGCGACTGACGGCTCCGCCCTCCCGGTGAGCGCGCACACGCTCCAGGCGTGCAATCTGCGCTGCTTCGAGCTCGGCGCCGACACGCAGGATCTCGACCTCCCTTTGCGAGGTCTCGGTGAACATGTTGACGCCGACGATCACGCGGTCACCCGCTTCGACAAGACGCTGATGCCGGTAGGCGGACTCCTGGATCTGCTGCTGGTAGAAGCCCGCTTCGATCGCCGCGACCGCGCCGCCGAGATCGTCCACGCGTCGCATGAGTGAGCGCGACTCATCCATGAGCGTGTGCGTGAGCGACTCGACGAGATGGGAACCACCGAGCGGGTCTGTGACGTTGGCGGCGCCCGACTCGAAGCCCAGCACCTGCTGCGTGCGCAGCGCGATCTCCGCCGCCTGTTCGGATGGTAGTGCCAGCGCTTCGTCGTAGCTGTTCGTGTGCAGCGACTGTGTGCCGCCGCAGATCGCGGCAAGAGCCTGGATGGCCACGCGCACGACGTTGTTCAGCGGTTGCTGCGCGGTCAGAGTCGCCCCGCTCGTCTGCGCGTGAAACCGCAGCTGCAGGCTGCGATCCTCGCGCGCGCCGAAGCGCTCCCGCATGACGCCGGCCCAGAGCGCGCGTGCAGCGCGAAACTTTGCGACCTCCTCGAAGAAGTCGTTGCTCACATTGAAGAAGAAGCTCAGGCGCGGGGCGAAGTCGTCCACCCGGAGTCCGGCGTCGATCGCGGCCTGAACGTATGCGATCCCGTTGCTGAGCGTGAAGGCGATCTCCTGCGGCGCCGTCGATCCCGCCTCACGGATGTGGTAGCCGCTGATGCTGATCGTGTTCCACCGAGGGAGCCGTTGCGCGCAATAGGCGAAGGTGTCGGTGACGAGACGCATCGACGGTCTCGGCGGATAGATGTACGTCCCGCGGGCGGCGTACTCCTTGAGGATGTCGTTCTGGATCGTCCCTCCGAGCGTGCCGGCGCTGATGCCCTTGCGCTCCGCGGCGAGCTCGTACAGCAGCAGCAGCACGGACGCGGGCGCGTTGATGGTCATCGACGTCGTGACCTCGTCCTGCGGGATGCCGCGCATCAACAGCTCCATGTCATCGAGCGAGTCGATCGCGACGCCGACCTTGCCCACCTCACCGTGCGCGAGGGGGTCGTCGCTGTCGTAGCCCATCTGTGTCGGGAGGTCGAAGGCGACCGAGAGGCCGCTCTGCCCGGCGCGCAGCAGGTAGTGGAATCGCTCGTTGGTCTGCTCGGCGCTCCCGAAGCCGGCGTACTGGCGCATCGTCCAGAGCCTCGATCGGTACCCGTCGGCGCGAATCCCCCGTGTGAACGGGAACTCGCCCGGGTCCGGCCAGCCGTTCGACTCGTCCACGTAAAAGGGTTCCAGCGGCAGGCCGGACTCCGTCTGTGCCCCGGGCTCCTCACTCACGGGTTCGACCCGACGTGCTCCTCGTCGGTCTGACAGAGCTCCGTGAGCACACCGCCAGCCGCCGACGGATGGAGGAATGCCACGAGCCTGCCCGCCGCCCCCCGTCGGGGGCACGTGTCGAGCAGCTGCAGTCCGAGCTCCGCGAGGTGGTCGAGGCTCGCCTGAACGTCATCGACCCCGTAGGCGACGTGGTGGAGACCGCCGCCCCGCTTCGCGAGGAAGCCGGCGATCTTCGAATCCGGGCCTGTGCTGCCGAGGAGTTCGATGCGTGACTCGCCCACCTCGAACATGACCGCTTCGATGCCGTCGGAGGCGACCGACTGACGATGCGCCGGCCGGGAGCCGGTCAAACGCTCGTACGTTGCGACAGCGCGCTCGAGATCCGCGACCGCAATCCCGACGTGGTCGATCCTGGTGAATGCGCTCGCCATCGTCGGCCGAGTATAGGAAGCAATACGGCAACGCGGCGTTCGCATTCGCGAAATGGCTGGTAGCGTCGAACGCGCCGTGAGAACCCGACGAGCGGTCGCGATCGCGACCGGAATCGCCGCAGTCCTCCTCGCGTACGACGCGATCAGCTGGGCGCAGGTGACACCGAGCCGCGAGCGCGGCACCGACTTTTCAGCGTCGTACGTCGCGGCGCTGCTCGTGCGCAGCGGTGACGGGAGCCGGCTGTACGACCAGCAGGGTGAGCACGCTCGCCACCTCCAGCTCCTCCCGCCAGGAACGGTCGTCAACCTGCCATTCATCACCCCGCCGACCACCGCGCTCCTGGCGCTCCCGTTCACCGCGCTCGACCTGGGCACGGCGTTCCGGGCCTGGTCGGTGCTGCAGCTGCTCCTCCTCGCGCTCGCCGTCTGGATCGCGATCAGGGCAGGTCCGTGGCCCGCGCTGCGTGCGCGCGGTCGCCACGTTGCCGTGGCGCTCATGGCGCTTGCGGGCGGTGGCACGTTCGCGTTTCTCCTGCTTGGTCAGATCGACGGCTTCGCGGCACTCGGGCTCGCGGCTGCCTACGCGTCGTGGCGAAGCGAGCGCAACGCAGTCGCGGGCTTCTGGCTCGGACTCGCGTTTGCCGCAACCAAACCGCACCTCGCGATCGGGCTCGGGATCTGGCTCGTCGCACGCCGCGACTGGCGCGCGCTCGCCGGCGCGGCCACCGGGTGCGCGGTCGTTGCCGCTGTGTCGCTGGCGCTGGTCGGCCCTTCCGGGATCGGCGACTTCGTCTCCGCGCTCGGCTTCGCCTACGGCAACACCCCTGCGTCGAGCACGCTTGGTGTTCCCGGGCTGATTGCATCGTGGTTCGGCACCGGGACGGTCCCGGCGGTGATCGGCGTCAGCGGTGCCGTGCTCGCCCTGGTGGGCTGTGCGGTCCTCGGGGCCGCCTCGCGCGGAGCGCCGGCGCGGCTCGAGGTCTCGCTGGCAGGCGCCGCGGCACTGTCGCTCGCCGCATCGCCCCACCTGCTCGCCCACGACCTCGTGATCCTCGCCCCCGTGTTCGTCTGGTGTGCCGCCCGCGCGGCGGCGGTCGATGTGAACGAGTGGCCGGGCACGGCCGGCATCCGCGTCATCGGCGCCTGGGCGATCCTCGGGCTCGTCGCGTTCCTGGACACCGGTAACTCGGCACCCGCGCCACCCGGACGGCTGGTGCCGCTCGTACTGCTGGCGGTCGGGGCGGCAGCGCTGGTGATCAGCGGCTCTCGGTCATTGACCGGCGCGCCGGCCCGGATCGCCCTGGCTCAGTCCGGCAGCGGGAGGGGCGCAGGCGGGTCGACCGCGTAGTCGTAGAAGCCGCGGCCGCTCTTGCGGCCGAGACGACCGGCCGCGACCATCCGCTCGAGGATCGCGACGGTCGCCACGTCACCCGGCGCATGGTCACGCTCCATTCGATCGCGCCGGATCGTCAGCACGGTGTCGAGCCCCGAGAAGTCGGACAGCTGGAAGGGTCCCATCGGCCAGTTGAGCCCCTTGCGCACGGCGATGTCGATGTCCTCGGCGGATGCGACGCCGGCCTGCAGGAGCGAGAACGCCTCGCGCGAGGCCGACCCGAGGATGCGATTGACGATGAACCCGTCGATCTCCTTCTCGACGACGATGGGCGTGCGCCCCATGCGTCGCGACCACGCGACAGCACGTGCTGTGGTTTCGTCGGAGGTCTGGGGACCGCGCACGACCTCGCACAGGTCCATCACCAGCACCGGGTGGAAGAAGTGCATGTTGCAGCAGAGCTCGGGGCGTGCCGTCGCGTCGGCGAGGCGCGACACCACGATGTTGCTCGAGTTGGTCGCGATGCCCGCGTTCGCGGGGAGGTGCGCGTCGAGTGCTGTGAAGATCTCGCGCTTGACCGACGGGATCTCCACCACCGCCTCGATCGCCCATGCCGCGCCCGCAGCCGCCGTGGCGAGGTCGGTCGTCGGGGTGACCCTGCCGGCGGCCGCATCCGCGGTCTCGCGGTCGAGCTTTCCCTTCTCGACACGACGGTCGAGCCACTGCCGGTTCGTCGCCATCGCGCGCTGCAGCACGTCGGCGCCGACGTCGACGAGGGCGACGTCGATGCCGTTCAGTGCAGCCTGCTGGGCGATCTGCGCACCCATGGTGCCGGCGCCGACGACGAGCAGACGCCCGCCGGCTCCGGCGTCTGTTGCGCCAGGGCTCACGCCTCGTCGGGCCAGCGGACGGGAACCCGCGTCGTGCACTCGGTGAGCTCCTGTGACGCCTTGGTGTAGCGGACGATGGTCGGAAAGTCGCCCTTCAGCTTGAGCCGGCCGAGCATGATCCCCTTGGTCGCGTCGAGCTCCTTCTGCGCCACCTGCTTCCAGCGCGAGTACGCACCGGTGAGCACGAACTTCGCCTGCTGCGCGTCCTCGCGGGTGCCGACACGAACATCGCGTGCCTCACCGTGCCAGAGGTCGAGGAACACGCCCTTGTCCTCCGGGAAATTCTTGTCCGGCTCGGCGAGGATGACCAGGCCGACCGTTCCCTCCCAGCCTGCGGCCGCCTGCCGGTACTTCGAGGAATTGTTGATCTCGTCCTTGAAGGCCGCCGCCCATTCCGGGCTGTACGCGTCGACCGCGGGAGCTTCGGTGTCTGCCATGTCTGTCTCCTCTCGAGGGGTGCGCTGTGAACCCTGGAACCTCTGGTGACCCAAGTGTGCCGCTCGGGCGTGAACCCGCGCCACCCGACGGCGCTCGCGGCTACTCGGCGGCGGGTTCCTTGAGCGCGCGTGCCACGTAGACCGCGACGTCGTCGACCGCCAGCGAGCCGCCGATCTGCTTTGCGGATATCCCCTCGTCGAACATGGCGAGGCAGAACGGACACGCGGTGGCGACCTTGCTCGCCCGCGTGTCCACCGCCTGATCGACCCGGCGGTGGTTCACACGCGGCTTTCCCTCCTCCATCCACATCCTGCCGCCACCCGCGCCGCAGCACATGCCCTCACTCTTGCTGCGTGCCATCTCGACGACCTTGAGTCCGGGAATGCGCTCGAGGATGTCGCGGGGCGGGGCGAAGATGTCATTCCAGCGTCCGAGGTAGCAGGAGTCGTGATACGTGATCGTCTCCTCGGCCGCCGACTGCTGCTCGAGAGTGATGCGACCTTCCTTCAGCAGGCGGTCGATCAACTGCGTGTGGTGGATGACTTCGTAGTCACCGCCGAAGTCCTTGTACTCGTTGGCGAACGTGTTGAAGCAGTGCGGGCACGACGCGATGATCTTGCGCACGCTGTACTTCCTCAGCACCTCGATGTTCTCCTTGGCGCGCTCCTGAAAGAGGTACTCGTTGCCGATCCGCCGCGCGGGGTCGCCGGTGCACTTCTCCTCGGTACCGAGGATCGCGAAATCAACGCCCGCGGCTTTGAGGATCTTCGACAGGGCGGCCGCGATCGTGCGGGCGCGCTCGTCGAACGACGCCGCGCACCCCACCCAGTACAGGTACTCGGCGTCGGGCTTGTCGGCGACAAACGCGATGTCCAGATCCTTCGCCCAGTCCGCGCGCGATTGATGTGAGAGACCGTATGGGTTGGCCACGTTCTCGATGTTGCGCAGCGCCGACTCCGCCTGCTTCGGCATGCGCGACTCGTCGAGCACCAGGTGACGTCGCATGTCCATGATCTTCGGAACGTGCTCGATGAGGACGGGGCACTGGTCCATGCAGGCGCCGCACGTCGTGCACGACCAGAGCGTCTCCTCGAGGATGGTGCCACCGATGAGCGGCCTCGGACCGGACGCCGGCACGGCCGCCGCCACATCCTCGGGTGAGAGCCACGACGGCTGGAAGTGTCCCGGCAGATCGTGCGCGGCGCCGGTGTGATGGTCGCCACTCGTCCACATCACGGCGCTGTCAGCCGTGTCGAGTCCTGCCTCACTCGCAGCGTGGGCGTCGTGCTTCGTGGCCGCGTATCCCCCCGCGAGGTTCTCGTACGCGAGGTCGCGCAGATCGGTGATCAGGGTCTTCGGCGACAGCGGCTTGCCGGTGTTGTACGCAGGGCAATGTGTCTGACACCGACCGCACTCGGTGCACGTGTACAGGTCGAGCATGTCCTTCCACGAGAACTGGTCGAGCGAACCGGCGCCGAAATGCTGATCGGCCTCGCTCTCCGCGTTCATCACGGCCTCGATATCGAGCGTGCGCAGCGCGCCCTTCGGCTGCTCGTTCTTGAAGAAGACGTTGGGAACCGCGGTGATGATGTGCAGGTGCTTGCTGTAGCCGAGGTAGACGAGGAACGCGAACACGAGCGTGAGATGTGCCCAGAAGAAGATGCCGTGCAGCACGATGAGCGCCTCGCTGCCTGATCCGAGCGGCCGGAAGACGCTCGACAATGCAGACGCGATCGGTCTCCACTGCCCGAGCGCCTCGGGTGCGCCTGCAGCAATCCGCGTCGCGTAGTTCAGCTCCATGCAGACGAGCAGGACTCCGATCCACGCGAGGATGAGAATCGCGTCACCGCGATGGCTGCCGCGGAATCGTGTGGGGTTGATGAGGAGGCGGTTGAACAGCGCCATCACGATGCCGCAGATGACGACGAAGAAGAAGAGGTCCTGCAGGAACGCGATGGCGCCGCTCCCCGGCAGGAGGTTGAACTGGAATCCCTGCCAGAGCGCTTCGACGATCCCCTGCGCGATCGCTGTGAGGAGCACCACGAATCCCCAGAAGATGAACGCATGCAGCACTCCGGCAAACGGCCAGCGCAGCAGGCGCCCCTGAGCAACGACGTACACGAAGAACGCACGGACTCGTGCCGCGGGGTGATCGAGCCGGCGCTCCGGGCGCGTCGTGCGCCGCATCGCGCCGAGCAGCTTTCGCCAGCGCAGCCCGCTCGCGACGAGCGATGCTCCCGCAAGGAGCACCAGCGCGATGGGGCTGAGGACCGCGGTCACCGCCGCGGACATCAGCGCCCCTTCCACTCCGGCGTGCGTTTCTGCAGAAAGGCGGTGATGCCCTCGGCGGCATCTTCGCTGCCGAAGAGGGTGACGAACTCGCGCCGCTCCGTCTCGAGCGCATCCTCAATGGGGAGCGTCGATCCCGCGTGCATCGCTCGCTTTGTGGCGGCGAGCGCCAGAGGCGCCCTCGACGCAAGCAGCGCCGCCCAGCGCTGCGCCGCCGCGGGAAGGTCGTCAGGCTCGACGACCTCGGCCACCAGACCCAGTGCCAGCGCGCGGTCGGCATCGATCGGATCGCCCGTGAGGAGCAGCTCGGTCGCGCGAGCGGCGCCGATGAGCCGCGGCAGGCGCTGGGTGCCTCCCCACCCGGGGATGATGCCGATCTTGATCTCGGGCTGACCGAACCGCGCGGACCGAGACGCCAGGCGGATGTCACACGCGAGCGTCAGCTCGCAGCCGCCACCGAACGCGATGCCGTTGACGGCGGCGATGACCGGGAGACGCGACGCCTCGATCGCGAGCGTGAGGTGTGTCGCTTTCCCGACGGCTTCGGCGCCTCCGCCGAACTCCTTGATGTCTGCGCCGGCCGAAAAGAACTTCGGACCGTTCCCCGTGATGACCAGCGCGCGGCACGTGTCGTCAGCCTCGGCATTCGCGAGCCCCTCGGCAAGGCCGTTGACGACGTCACCGTTGACAGCGTTCGCCGGCGGATGGTCGATGGTGAGGGTGACGACGGCGCCCTCACGGTCGACGCGGATGACGTCATGGAGAACCTGACCCACGAGCTGTGCCTCCCTCGGTGCGATGACGGCTGTGTGCGTCATACCGCAAATGACCGCGCCCACGCCATGGTCCGCACATTGAGCGCGAGTAGAGTGCCGTACCGTGGAGCTTCCCCCGCTCGGTGACCGGGTCGAGCCCGACGCGCTGCGCGAGCTGAGTGACGAGGACATCGACGCCCTCGGCGCGACGTTGCAGGGCAGTGAGCGGGCGATCATCGCCGCGATGGCTCCATACGAGCAACACCTCCGCGAGATCCGCACCCGGGCAACCGAGCTCGCAACCGAGCGTCGCAGGCGCGAGCGCGCCCAGCAGGTGGCCCAGCGCGCCGGTGTCCGTGAGGCCGCGAAGTCGGGCGGGATGCCGAGCCTCGCAGCCGCGCTCGAGAGTCCCGATGAGGCGTTCGACCCCGCGAGGTCTCTGTCGGACGTGACCGCGTTCCTCAGCAGCGGCGGCCAGGTCGGTTTCGGCTTCGCGACCCGCCCGGGAACGATGACCTTCACCGACGGGCGTCAGCAGCGTCAGGCACGCACCTGGGGTGAGGCGAGAGCGCTGCACGCGCTGGGATGGGATCCGGGTGCGCCGGGTGTGCCGGGTGTGCGTGTCCACCTCGCGGGGAGCCGGGTCGAGCGCGTCGTGACCGCCGGAGACGTCGTGCTCGACGTCGCAGCGACCGGCTCGTCAGACGCCGCTCGCTGACCTCATCGGAGGGACGGGCGGCGCTGCGGCGGGAAGCCGCTGCACGATGACCTTCTCGATGTCGCGCGATACGGTGATGGCGGGCCTCGTGGCGTCGATGCGCAGGAAGCGACGCGGATGCTGTGCCGCCAGTTGCTCGAAGGCCGCCTCGACCGCGGCGTGGAACGTTTCGGGGGCCACCTCGAAGCGATCGAGCGGGAGCTGCTGGGCTCGCTGTCGCTGCGCCGCTGCCGCGCCGGGAATGGCGAGGTAGAGAGTCAGGTCGGGCCAGACATCGCCGCATGCCGCAGCGTGCAGACGGAGCAGGTCGCTGGCCGGAATCCCCCGGCCGCCGCCCTGGTACGCGATCGTCGAGTCGGCATAGCGGTCGGCGATGACCACCGCCCCGCGCCTGAGCGCGGGCAGGATCGTCTCGTACAGCAGTTGCACGCGCTCGGCGGTGAAGAGCAACGCCTCGGACCACGCTTCCAGCGCCGGTCCGCGCTGATGCTGCAGGACGAAGCTGTGCAGGATCTCGCCGAGCGGGGTCTCGTCGGGACGGACGGTGACGACCTCATGTCCCTGCTGGCGCAACGACCCGGCCAGTGACGCGACCTGCGTGCTCTTGCCGGCGCCGTCCAGGCCCTCGAACGAGATGAAGAAGCCGCGCCACGCGCTCATGTCAATCACCACTCCCCCGGGGCCGATCCCTCACCCGGACGGCTCATTCCGTGGGTCGTAGTATGACGAGTCGTCGATTGGGTTCGTCACCGGTGCTGCGCGCAGAAAGCTCGTGGCGCTCCACCAGTTGATGCTGCAGCCTGCGCACGTACGAGTTCTGCGGCGTGAGCTCGACGTCGTCACCGGTTCGTTGCATCTGCTCGATGCCCTCGATCACGTCCTGCATCGCGGCCTCGGTGTCGTCCGGCGCCTCGACGCCGTACACCCGGGCGAGCGCTCCCTTGATCTGCGCGACCGTGTTGCTGCGCAGCACATGGATGGGGATGCCCGACGACTCGGCGGCGCGCACCGGCGAATCGTGACGCCGGTAGTAGTTCTTCAGGGTCAGGACGACGTCGGCGTCGTCGATGTGATGCTGGATTCGAACCGGCAGGTGCATCTCGCGGAGTGACTGCTCGAGGTAGCTCCGCGAAACCCCGTACGGAAAGATCGAGAGGGGCGGCCCGGTGCGCACGGGTTGCGACGGTGCAAGCGCCTGCGCGGGCTGCTCCCACTCGCGCCCGCGGCGCTGCTGACCGGCGATGTACTCGTCGACGTCGAACCGTCGCTGGCGCTCGCGCCCACGGCGCGCACTGCGGGCCCCGCTCGAGAAGGGTGCCGGCTCGAACGGTGAGGGTCGCGTCGCGACCGCGGACGTGTCGATACGGCTGATGATCTCGCCGTCATCGCCGCGCAGCCGCAGCTGGGGCGGGCGGACCCGGCCGCGCAGCGCTTCGTCGACGGTCTCCGCAAGCGGCGCGTGCACGACCACCCGGTCCCGCTCCTGAATCTCGATGAGGACGTCGAACGTCGGCGGCGACTTGCGCTCGAGCACGGATTTCTGCGTCCCGCGGCGGCGCGCCTCCTCATCGGAGAGCGTGACGGTCTGGATGCCGCCGAGCAGGTCGTTGAGTGTGGGGTTCACCAGCAGCGAGTCGATGTTGGAGCCGTGCGCCGTGCCCACCAGCTGTACCCCCCGCTCCGCGATCGTGCGGGCGGCGACCGCCTCCAGCTCCGTGCCGATCTCGTCGATGACGATGCACTGCGGCATATGGTTCTCGACCGCCTCGATCATGACCGCGTGCTGCAGCGCGGGCGTGCGCACCTGCATCCGCCGGGCACGGCCGATCCCGGGATGCGGGATGTCGCCGTCGCCGGCAATCTCGTTCGACGTGTCGACGATCACCACGCGCTTGCCGCACTCATCACTGAGGACGCGAGCGCACTCTCGGAGCATGGTGGTCTTGCCGATGCCGGGAGGTCCGAGGAGGAGGATCGACTGGCCACCGATGACCATGTCCTTGATGATGTCGATGGTGCCGGTGACGGCACGACCAACTCTGCACGTGAGTCCGACGACGTCGCCCGCCCGGTTTCGGATGGCGCTGATGCGGTGCAGCGTGCGCTCGATGCCGGCGCGGTTGTCGTCACCGAACAGGCCGACGCGCTCGGTGACGTACTCGATCTCCGCATTGCCGACGTTCGCCGAGTCGAGGATCGCCTCGCCGTCTGTGAATCTCGCCTCGGGCTCGCGGCCGAGGTCGAGCACCACTTCGAGGAGATCGCCGCGTCCCTGCGAGAGACGCTGCGCGGCGGAGGCGATACGGGGAGGGAGCGCTGCAAAGAGCAGGTTGAGCTCCTCTTCCCATGAGGATCCGTATGGCATCACCTGGGCGACGATCTCTCTCTCCTCGAGGCGGTTGTTGACAGGACTCGGAGCGGGACGGACGTCGAGGGTACGGGGATGCTGCGGGCGATCCCCGCACGGATGAGCACTGGCTTCTTGCGCCGCGACACCGCCTGGATGCGCACCTTCGCACCGAGCTCGCTGATGAGCAGCAACTGCGTGCCGTATACGGCGAAACCCCGCTGTTGCAGCGCGCGGATGAGCTCCGAGTCGTAGTGCCGGAGCACGCAGGTCGCCGGGCCCGACGGCACCTCGCGCAGGATGGCGTCGATGATCGCGTCGCGGAGCGCGGGGTCATGTCCCTCGACCATCATGCTCAGGCTCGCCGGCTGGGCGGCCGTGGGGGGGCGGATCGCTGCCCAGGCGACGATGCCGGGATGCTCCACAACCACGTGCTTCACGTTGTCGCGGCCGAGTCCGGCGACGAGCCCCTGCGCGTACGCGCCCTGCCATGTCTTCAACGACGGACCCTCGACGTCCGCGACGTGCGACGGGGTCGTGCGCAGGTACAGCAGATGGATCGCGCCGATGTCGTCGCGTCGTGCGGCGCGGATGAGGGTTGATTGCACCGTCGCGTCCGGGTCGACGCCGGCCTCGTCCCGGTACAGGATCTGTTCGGTGGCGAACTGCGTGAACCCATGTTCGAGAAACACCGGCAGCAGCGGGTGATCGAGAGGGAGCCGGACCTGGACTCGTTGGACACCGAGCTCGAGGCCGCGATTGCGCACGCCATCGAGCAGCTCGGCACGTGCGAAATGGCCGTGCGCGGTCGTCGACGTGCACAGGTTGAGGATCTGCCACGACAGCGGACGGACCGGCAGCGCCTGCACCTGCAGGAAACCGACCACGCCCTCCTTGGCGTCCTCGGCGACGAGCATCTCCTCGGCAAGGTCGGTGATCGGGACCACCGATGACAGGGATTTCGTCAGCGCCTGCCAGAGGCGGCGCAGCGTCGCCTGCGGCACCGGACTGTCCGGCGTCATCTGCGCCCCGTGACGCTCGTCCTCGGTGGCCTCACGGTACAGCTGCTCGATGCGCGCGAGATCGCGGAACGACGCCGAGCGGATGATCATGCCGCGCTCTCCTCGAGGATCGCCGCCGCACGCTGGAGGAACAGCCGATGCAGCCGAGCGTCGTCGGTCATCTCGGGGTGGAAGCTGAGGCCGATATGCGGTCCCTGGGCGACCGCCACGGCATTATCGCCAAAACTGGCGATAACTTCGGCAGCGGGTCCGGTCCTGACGATGAGTGGGGCGCGGATGAACACCGCGTGGAACGGATCGGATCCCAGCGGTGCGACCACGACGTCGGCTTCGAACGACTCGACCTGCCGCCCATATCCGTTGCGCCGGACGGTGACGTCGAGGACACCGAAATTGATCTGGTCGGGCCGGCCGTCGAGCACCTCACTGCTCAGCAGGATGAGACCGGCGCAGGTGGACAGCGTCGGCATCCCCTGTGCAAGACGTTCGCGAAGCGGTGCCTCCAGGCCGAAGACCTGGATCAACCGGCTCATCGTCGTCGACTCGCCGCCCGGCAGCACGAGCGCATCGACGCCCTCGAGGTCGGCGGCGGTACGGACCGTTGTTGCCTCCGCGCCACAACCTCGAAGCGCCGTGAGATGTTCGCGGACGTCGCCCTGGAGGGCGAGAACGCCTACCCGCAGGATTGTCGCTCCCTCTTCAGCGGACGCAAATGCTCCGTCCCTGGCGGGGCAGGCTTCGCGTCATTCGCACACCTCTAGTGTACGCCGCCGGCACGGCGAGGGCAGCCTCACCAACCCCGCGTGGCGAGCAGTTCGCCGGCAGGCATCGACGCGACATCGAGACCGGGCATCGCCTTCGCGAGCCCGGCACTTGCGTCGGCAATAGCCTGGGGATTGTCGAAGTATGTCGTCGCAGCGACGATTGCCTTTGCGTACGCGGGCGGATCGTTGCTCTTGAAGATGCCACTGCCGACGAAGTTGCCGTCGCAGCCAAGCTGCATCATCAGCGCCGCGTCAGCCGGCGTGGCGATCCCGCCCGCTGAGAAGTTCACGACCGGGAGCTTCCCGGTGGCGTGGATTTCCTGCACGAGGTCGAACGGCGCGCCGAGGTGCTTCGCCTCCGCCATCAGCTCGTCCTCCGACATCGCCGCGATACGCCGGATACCGCCACGAACCGCGCGCATGTGACGCACCGCCTCGACCACGTTGCCGGTGCCCGCCTCGCCCTTGGTGCGGATCATCGCGGCGCCCTCGCCGATACGGCGCAGCGCCTCACCGAGGTCGCGAGCACCGCACACGAACGGGACGTTGAACTTCCACTTGTCGATGTGGTTCTCCTCGTCCGCCGGGGTCAGCACCTCGGACTCGTCGATGTAGTCGACACCCAGCGCCTGCAACACCTGCGCTTCGACGAAATGTCCGATGCGTGCCTTGGCCATGACCGGGATGGTCACCGCCGCGATGATCTCCTTGATCAAGCCGACATCGCTCATGCGTGCCACGCCACCGTCGCGGCGGATGTCGGAGGGCACGCGCTCCAGGGCCATGACGGCAACGGCGCCCGCGTCCTCGGCGATCTTCGCCTGCTCCGGTGTGACGACGTCCATGATCACGCCGCCCTTGAGCATCTCCGCGAGGCCGCGCTTGACCCGCACGCCGCCCGTGTGGGGATCGTGTCCGTTGGCTGCTGTCTTGTCGCTGCTCATGCTCTCGCTCCTCGCCCGACTTCTTGCACCGGGCACGCAGCCATTCTAAGCGTTTCTCTAAGGCTTTTTCGCTTTCGTCACAGGCCTCGACGCGCTCTTTGTTGCAGTCTTTGTGGTGCTTCTCGCCACGGGCTTCGCGGTCTTTGTTGCAGGTTTTGTTCTGCTCGCGGGCGCGGTCCTTGCGACCGGTCGGGCGGCGTTGAGTTTCTCCGTATGCAGTTTCAGAGTCTCGACCGAGCGTTGCAGGTTCCCGCGCACGATGGGCTCCGCGGCGCGGCCCAGGAGCTTCCCTGCGATACCACCGCCGAACTCGTACTCCATGTCGAAGGTGACGCTGGTGGCGTTTGCCTTGGGAGCAAAGGCCCATCTGCCAATCTGCTTGAAGCCTTCACGCGAATTCCAGCCGATGGTCCTGTTCTCGGCCCACGTCGTGATATCGACGATGGACGAGAGCGTCGTCGGACCGGCCTTCATGCCGACGGCGAACTGCGCGCCCTTTCCATGCGTCACCTTACCGGTGGGCTGCCACTTCACCAGGTCCTTCATGTACTTGGTGGTGTTGCGGTAGTCGTCCACGTATGCAAACACCGTGGCCACCGGAGCGTTGATGGTCATGTCGATGGTGATATGGCCCATGTGCGTCCACTCCTGGCGCGGCGGCACCGCGCGTTTCCCCTTCAGTATGCGTCGCGGGCCAGGGTCCCGTTCGGCCGGGAATCTGGGCCGTCAAAGGCGGGTGGTATCATCCGGGCCGGCACCGGGAAGTAGCTCAGCCAGGTTAGAGTGCGCGGTTCGGGACCGCGAGGTCGGGAGTTCGAATCTCCCCTTCCCGACGGTTGCCGACTACGGGTGTGTGGCCGTCGGAAGAGCAGCGAAGACGTCGTCAGCGTAGACGTACACCTGCAGCAGACCAACGGTGCGCACGGCCTCCGGTGACGGCAGACCGGCGAGATTCGCAGCGCTGATGCACAGGTCGTCGCCGCGGCACGGCGCGCGCAGCACGATCACGAACACCGGTCCCGGTCGCTCCTGATACCACGCGGGCGCGGCGAACTCATAGCGACACAGCCCCGTCGCACTGGTGCCGGCGCTGCACTGCTGCAACGGAAGCGCGTCCGCGCGCCCACCCGTGAACCAGCCCACCGCGTACGACTCCCAGTATCCGCCGTATCCATGGGTAACGCCGAGGTGCTCCAGCGTGCTCGTCAACTGCGCTGAGTCAGCATAGTCGGGGCCCGCGAAAGGGTACGCAGGCGCACGCGCGATCCCCGCCGCGCTGACCAGCGCGAGACACGTGACCCCCGCGACAACGAACCCGCGGCGTCTTGGTACCGCGAGCATTCCGAGGGGCAGCAGCGCTGCGACGGCGAACCAGAGCCCGTCGACATAGTGCCCTTGGTAGTTCACCGGGCTGCGTTGAATGCCGAGACCGGAAACGCAGAACGCGCCGACGATGCCGGCGGATGACAGGAGCCAGAACCAGACGTAGATTCGCTGAGCGGGCACCGCCTCGCCGCGAAGCGCGGACACGATCCGGCTCGCCATGTAGATGATCCCGAGAAAGAGCGCCAGCGCCCCGATGGCGACCACCCCACTGAGGACGTCGCTGTACCAGGCCCCGGTGAACATCTGCCCGAGAGTCGCGACCGTTGTTCGCAGCCCGTCGGTGAATCCCTGCATGCTGAATGCGAAGGCGGTGTTGCCGCGCTCGACGATGTGGTTCGCCGCTGCCCAGACAACGATGATCGCGGCGACGGCGACGCCAACGCAGACCGTGAGCAGCACCGCCGGACGTCGCGAACGATGTCGCAGCGCGAGCGGCGTGACGCACATCATCCACGGCACGACGGCGGCTGCGAGCACCAGCGGATCCGAGACGATGCAGACAGCGGCGAGCGCTCCCACCACGATGGACGCCGCGATGCCCGCCCCACGAAGACCGCGCGACAG
>Ga0307374_10000773_pt1 | contig 59864 bp, 54 predicted proteins | sample OX3MG_FD_202532 | JGI IMG/M metagenome (GOLD analysis project Ga0307374, IMG submission 202532) | Soil microbial communities from Risofladan, Vaasa, Finland - OX-3 | ecosystem: Environmental > Terrestrial > Soil > Coastal area > Acid sulfate soil | place: Finland: Risofladan, Vaasa | collected... | reverse complement strand
CGTTCTGTATGTGGCTCGGCGCACCTCGGTGCGCAACCCACGATAAAGGAGGCAGACCCTTCTTCTCCAACAGATCCTTCAGCCCGCCTCAACTTCGTGGCGGGCCATGATGTCTATGACCGCGTCACCCAACGTTCGCGTTCGATCAATCCCTACGTCAAGGATATTCTCGTCGGCTCGCTGCTGTCGGGCAAGACGATGGCCGAACAGAAGTACCGCTTCAATTGGACCACGCCGATCGCCGTGTCTGCCGCCAGCGCCAACGAGATCTACCTCGGCGGCAATGTGGTCTTCCACAGCACCGACGGCGGACGGCACTGGCAAGTAATCAGCCCGGATCTGACCCGCGACGACAAGAGTAAGCAGGGCGCCAGCGGCGGCCCGGTGAACAAGGACCTGTCAGGTGCCGAAACCTACGACACGCTGCAATCGCTGGCGCTGTCGCGCCGCAATCCGCAGGTGATCTGGGCTGGTAGCGACGACGGACTGGTCTGGGTCACTCGTGATGGCGGCGCGCACTGGAACAAGGTAACGCCCGGCGGCGCACCACAGTGGGCACGCGTCTTTCACGTGACCGCGTCGCCCTTCCACGCCGGCACCGCCTACGCGGCGTTCGACGGGCATCTGCTGGGCAATGACCGGCCCTATGCCTACCGCACCACCGACTTCGGCCGATCGTGGCGGCGCATCAGCGCCGGCCTCCCCGAAGCCTCGGTGATGGTGGTACGGGAGGACCCCGAACAAGCCGGCCTGCTGTTCGCCGGTACCCTCGGCGGCCTGTACTACTCGCACGACGCCGGCGCGCACTGGCAACCGTTGCATGCCAACCTGCCGAGCGGTGTGGCGGTGTTCGATTTGAACTTCGTGCACGGCAGCGACAGCCTGGTGCTGGCCACCCACGGCCGCGGCCTGTGGGTGCTGGACAACCTGCTCCCAGTTGCGCAATACGACGCGAGTATCGCGAAGGCGTCACTGCACGTGTTCCCGGCCTCCCCCGGCACGCTGTTCCACGCCAGCCACAGCAACGGTGTCGGCCCCAGTGCCTATCGCGCGCCGAACGCGTCCGGCGGCGTGCAGATCAGTTACCTGCTGGCCAAGACGCTCAAGCCGACCGCCGCCGAGAAGGCCGCGCACCATACCCCGGTGAAGATCGAGATTCTCGATTCGACCGGTCACCGGATCGACACTCTGTACGGGCCGGCCAAGGCCGGCGTCAACACGATCGCATGGAGCCTGCGCTACAAGGGACCAACGAAGCTGAGCCCGCTGCTGGGTAAGAGCGGGTCCTTGTTCGGCGCCAAGCTCGGGCCGACGGTGCCACCTGGCGACTACACGGCCCGCGTGACCGTCGCCGGCCGCACGCAGAGCGTTGCGCTCACGGTGCGCCCTGACCCGCGTTATCACGATGACCTCGCCGTCGATCGTGCCAACGCCGCGCAGGGCCTTTCGATGCGCGCCGAGCTCTCCGCGGTCAACCGGGTGCTCAATCGCGTGACGGCCATGCGCAAGGGCCTTGGCGCCGTGCTGGCACGCAGCCGTAGCGACACCCACTTCGCGCGCCACGACGCCGCGCTGATCGCCCAGGCCAAGACCCTCGACAAGAAATTGGGTGATTTCGAGGATGTGCTGTGGAATCCGCATACCCAGCACGCGGTTTCGGAGGATTTCCTGCGCCACTACACGCGCCTACACCAACACGTGGCCACGCTGTACGGCATGACCTCGTCCGCCTGGGGCGAACCGCCGCGGGCACAGTTGCGGGCTCTGGCCGCGGCGGACCACGCGCTGATCGAGCAAATGCTGGCGCACTATAACGGCCCGCTCAGCGACAGCGTGAAAGCCTGGAACCAGGCGGCCTACGCCGCCGGCGTCGGGACCCTGCCCACCGGCGCGCCGGTGGCGATCCGGCCGGCGGCGCCGCTGCCGCCGCTCGCGACCCCGCCGACCACTGGCGCCTGAGCGATGGAGGCGAAGCGCGTCAGGTTCACCCGCGGGTTCGGCACCAGCGCCGCGAGACGCGAGAGCAAATCGAGCGGCTCGAACACCACGTGCGTTACACGTCATTCTTGCTGCTGCAGCTGCCGGGCGTGCGCCGGTGGCGGCGGATTCATGATCCCGTGGTGTTTGACGACTCCCGCACGGTCATGACACCGCTCGTTCGCGGCGGTCGAACATTGCGCGCAAGTGCATTCGGCGATCAATGCGGTCGGAGTTCGCCGGAGAAAGGCCAAGGTGCTGCGCAAATCAAAATGGATTCACCATGGCTCAAGTCAATTGTAAACGCTCACCTTGAAGATGTTCCCGTGGTTGTCTTCGGCGGCACCCTCGGTGTGGTCGGGAATATTGTGTTCGTTATTTAGTTCGACGTGCATGGTTGTTCCCTCGTTCCCGGTTAGCGTCGCTCGCGCATACAGTTTCGTGCCGAGCACACGGGCGTCGTAATAGCCAGGGCCGTAAACCTTGTCCCAGTCGGCGGTCATAATGGCTGCCGCAACGGCGTTGACGGAAATCGTTCCGGACCGGACACCGCTCATGGGGGCGGTGTAGGTCGGCACGGGCGAGGCATCCGGCGAATCGAACCGATCTTGTCTCGGGGCGTAGTGAATCATATTCAACAGGCGCCAGCGCACAGACTGCGCGAGTAATGTATCGATAGTGTATTGCCGGACGGTGCGCCCACGCCGTCGTCATGACCGCCAGGAAACATCGGCAATGTGCGAGATATTCCGGTGAATTGTCTGCGGACGATGTTGTTGCTCGGCGCCATTACAATCGGCGCGGCCGGCTGCAAACCTCACGCCGGCGCCGACCCGTGCGCTGCACAGCCGGCAGGAACGCCGGCGCGGGCGGCCACGGCGGCAAATAAGCCGCAGCCAGACCTCTCAGGCTGTGCGCGCTTCGGGAAGGCCTCGTTTTATGCCAGAGAGTTCGTCAACCGAAAAATGGCAGACGGCGTCAGAATGAATCCGCACAGCGACAACGCCGCGAGCAAGACGCTTCCACTCGGCACCACGGCATTGGTGACCAACCTGCAGACCGGCCAGAGCGCGGTCGTTTCGATACAAGACCGAGGGCCGTATGTGACGGGCCGGATCGTTGATCTCTCGCCTGCCACGGCACGTAAGATCGGGATCACACGAGACGAGGGCATCGCCGGGGTCAAGGTCGCCCCGATCTCGGTTCCGCTCCCGGACGGTGACACGATGCACGTCCGTCGGCCCGCCCCGCGTGCAGCGGCCGACGGCGCCGTTCCTCATGTCCGGTCCCGGTGAGATCGTCCGGGTTGAGATCGGGACGATGGCGCGGCGGCGCGAGCGTTCGACTGACGGCATCCCGGCCGGGCCACGACGCAGAGCATATGCGGCACCGGTTACAGGGGGTGTGCACCGGCCCGCGTCCGCGCGCAGCACGGGCATGTACCAGTGTCTGAAATATTCGTCTGGCCCCAGCGCGAGGTATAACGGACCCGGCATCGGCATTGGCGGCTGGCGATGGGCGTCGGTTGCTCCGCTGCCTTTGTTCTCGGAACTTTCGGATCATTGCCTGCAGCACGCGCGCAGTGCGGCTGGAAACGTGGTACACGTGGCTCTTCACGTTAGGCTGTTGGCCGGTTCTGCGCCGCAACGGCTTGCCCGCACCCTTTTCCCGAAAGACGACATTCCATGTTGAAACGCCTCCGAGGCCATTTTTCCAACGACCTCTCGATCGACCTGGGCACCGCCAATACGCTGATTTACGTCAAGTCGCGTGGAATAGTCCTCAACGAACCCTCGGTCATCGCCGTCCATAACGAGCCGGGTCGCGGCAACAAGGTCGTGGTTGCCGTAGGTGCAGAGGCAAAGAAAATGCTCGGTCGAACGCCCGGCCGCATCACCACCGTGCGGCCGATGAAGGATGGCGTCATCGCCGATTTCACCTACACCGAACAAATGCTGCAGTACTTCATCAATAAAGTCCACGGCAACCGCTTCTTACGGCCGAGCCCGCGCGTACTGGTCTGCGTGCCATACGGCTCAACCCAGGTCGAGCGCCGTGCAATCAGGGACTCGGCTGAGGGTGCCGGTGCGCGCCGGGTCGACATCGTACCCGAGTCGATGGCCGCGGCAATCGGTGCAGGTCTGCCGGTGGAGGAGGCCCGCGGCTCGATGGTGCTCGACATCGGTGGCGGCACTTCCGAGGTCGCCGTGGTCTCGTTCAACGGTATCGTCTACGCGGCGAGCGTCCGCGTGGGAGGGGATAAGTTCGACGAAGCGATCACGCAGTACGTCCGCCGCAACTACGGCATCTTGATCGGCGAGGCCACGGCGGAGCGCATCAAAATCGAAATCGGTTCGGCGTATCCAGGCAAGCAGGTGCGTGAAATCTCCGCCAGGGGAAGAAACCTTTCCGAAGGCGTGCCACGTGCCTTCACGATGAACTCGAATGAAGTTCTGGAGGCGCTCAAGGAACCATTGCAGGGCATCGTGAGTGCGGTGAGGCAAGCGCTCGAACAGACGCCACCGGATCTCGGCAGCGATGTGGCCGAACGCGGCATCGTGCTCACGGGTGGAGGCGCCTTGCTGCGCGACATCGACAAATTGATCATGGAAGAGACCGGGTTGCCCGTGACGGTCGCCGACGAGCCGCTGACCTGCGTGGCTCGCGGAGGCGGACGAATCCTCGAACGCGCGGAGGAACTTGGACCGGGCGACTTTGGCCTCCAGTAGCTCTTTCGACGACCCCCACCGGATTTCGACCGGCCCACCGCACCGATCAAGACATCGCCGGTCACGGGTGGTGGCTCTCGGCGACGATGCGCCGGTGTGACGGATCCGTATACTAGGCGGCCCAGATTTACATCAAAAGGAAGACCGATGTTCTCCCACATCATGATCGGAACGAATGATCTAATGCGCGCGAAAGACTTCTACGACTCCGTACTTGGCACGCTTGGCGTGCCGCCGGCACGAGTCGATGGGCACAGGATCTTTTACCGGACATCGAACGGCGTTTTCTCCGTCACGACACCCATCAATGGCGAACCGGCGACTTGCGCCAATGGCATGACGATCGGCTTTGCAGCGGTATCGCCCGCGCACGCGGATGCCTGGCACGCGGCCGGCCTGGCTGCTGGCGGCACCACCTGCGAAGGCCCGCCGGGCGTACGCGAAGGCAGCGCGGGCAAACTTTATCTGGCATATCTTCGTGATCTTGACGGACACAAGCTCTGTGCGTTGCACAGGCTTTGAATAAAGGATCCGGACACTCCTGGGCGATTCTGTACTACGACGCTGCGCTTCCCACATCCGGGTCCGCGCGAGCCGCGTTCCCCGGCATCCCCGGTACCGCCGGCTAATTGTCGGCTGGTCAATCACAGGATCTCCCAGGTTCCTGGGGAATCCGTCCCGTGCCTCTGCCCCGCTCTAGGATCCCGGCCAATTCGCCGGCCCTCGCCTCGTCGGCCTAACGATGCGGTCCCCGCTTTGCGTACAGTGAGGACACCGGCACTACGGACTTCTCGAGACTCAATCACGCGGCTTCAATACCCGCCGCCCACGCTTCAAGTGATGCGTTACCGCACCCGCATGCAGGGCTCGCGTCCGGCCGGTGGCTAACGATCGTCCGCCGCCGTCATTGTATTCGCACGCCTTGGTCCAAGTTCACTGGGGTGGGTTGGAGCCGGTCGGTGAGCGCGTCGAGTTCCTTCAAGGTGTGCTCAAGCAGCATGCCCGTCGCTCCTGCAATGCCAATATTGCCGGTCTTGATTGCCGTGAATGACTGCAGAGCGATTGCGACGAGTCGTCGGTGGTCGGCGGTATAATCCACGAGGCGTTGTTGCGAGGTTTTCGCTTGGCCGTCTATCGATACCTGGCGCGCCTCCCCAAAGGAGGCGACGGCGTCCGCAATCGCGTTGTCGAGACAGCGGTTGAGCGTACGAAACTCGTCGGTCGAGATAGGGGTCGCCTGTTCGAGCGCCAACGCTGTCACGCATTGACACACATCCCCATAGTCGTGCACCACTTGATCTACGGTAAAACCGCGCCGCAACAACTCAGCGCCATGGAGCGCGGCAGCGCGACCGATCGCCGTCGGCGGCGGCGGCTGCGTCCCCTCGGAATCGTCACCGCGAGCGCTCGTGGTTTGCTCGACTCGAAGGGTTTCGGCCAGCTGTGTCAGGAAAAGCGGCACGCCGTGCTCGATCGACGATGCGGCTTTGGTGGGCTCAAACCGTTTGGCCATTTTAGCTCTATAGCGGGCGATCAACAGCTGACGATTTTCCGTCAAGAATTCGTGAAGCATTCCGGAAAGATAACCCAGGCAGCCTCGGCCATCTGTCCGCCACCGCACATCGGTGCAAAGTACTATTGTGCAAACGCAAAACCCAATTTGCTCTCTTTAGCCACGTACATGGCTTCATCCGCGCGTCGGATCAATTCGGTCGCACTCGCGCCGTCTCTCGGAAACACCGAGATTCCGATAGTGCCACCCACCCGGAGATTGACGAGGCCATCCCGCCCACGCACCTCGCAGGGCTCTTGAATCGCCGCCAAGATCTTGGCGGCAATCATCGCGATGTGCTTTTGCTCATGCAGGGGCGTGAGCAGGCATAAAAACTCATCCCCGCCATAGCGGCTGACCGTGTCCTCGTGGCGCATCGCATGCGCGAGCCTAAGCGCAATCGACTTGAGAACGGCATCGCCCGCCTGATGCCCGTGGGTATCGTTAATACTCTTGAACTCGTTCAGATCCACGAACATCACGGCAATCATCCACCCATGCCGAGTCGCCTGGGCGATTCCATGTTCCAGCCGATCATAGAAGAGCACGCGGTTCGAGAGGCCCGTCAACTGATCACGCAAGGAGGCCTTGCGAGAGCCCTCTTCTTGTTCGAACGCTGCGGCCAGTTGATGATCTAGGAGGGTGCGCTCTCTGATTTCGCCCTGCAGCACCTGATTGAGCACCGTGAGTCTTTCGACGGCCTCTTGCAGTTGCCGGGTCGCGGCCACATGGTGGTCGAGAACCTGACTAACCCCGGGATGGGGCGCGCTGTTTACGACTATGTGCTGCAGCCCGGCACTCGCCGAGATTACCGCAGCGGCGGACTGCTGGATGAGGCTCTGTATGTGCTCGCTCTGCGAAAGCATTTCGGTGAGGATGGACCGCTTCATGCCATCCTCGCTTGCTCTCATGAGGCCGCCTTTTTCAAGTTGCTCCAAATCTTGGGTCTCCGCCAGCCGGCATTGAAAAGCGACCCGCGGAATATATCGCTTGCGCAATAAACCTCGTGCCGTGCCCGACTATACGCTTGCGCCCCGCCGTCCAAGCACAAAAAGCCAGGACTCGTTAAGAGTCCCCTTAGCATCCTGCAACATTTGCCACAGGTCACCGGTCGCGCATCTAAAGGCATATATCCCGCGGCTGGCGCACACAGGCGCTCCGCGCGGCGAGGGACGAGTTTGCGCACGTATTACATTTGATCGGTTTGTTCGGTTACACCTGGTCACCCGGATCAACGCGGTGCGCCGTCAAGCCGAAGCGTCGCCCGCTGCGTTGGGCGCCGAGGATGCGCTGCAGACGCCTTTGGCCGATCGCGCCGATCAGATCAACCATATTCGCCAGAAGATCGTTGCGACGACCGAAGGCGGTACGATCACCGGCGAAGAGCGTCGGCGCGAGCATACCGACGAGTTGCACGGCGCGATCATGTCCGACGAGGGCAGACCGACGGATTATAAATTGACCTACATCGATTTGCTGCGCCGCGCACTGGACGACGTGCCGAAGTCGTTTGCCGATCTTCAAAACGACGCCATGAAGCGGATCAGTGCGCGGCTACAGGGCAGCGGCTGAAGGCAATCGCCGCGGGACGGCGAGACCCCGCGTACCCTGGGGCATTTGGCGCAATTGATCGACCGCCGGCGTCGGAAGCGGCATAATCGGCCGGGTCTGCCTACGACGCGTCACAAAAACGGCGACCCGCATGCTGCATCTGCACCGCAATGAACCTCAGGCGGCTTCGACCGATACTCGATGGGTGGATACCGCTGCCGTTCAGGCGACGGTATTGTTCGTCGATTTGCGCGGCTATACCGGACTCGCCGAGCGACTGCCGCCTCCTCGAATATTGCCCCTGCTCAACGAATTATTCGGCATATTGGTCGCTGCGACCGATATGCATCGAGGCCGAATCTTCCATCTGGCCGGCGACGGTCTGATGGCCGGATTCGGCATCGACGATCGAGCGAGCGCCGGCGCCAGCGAGGCGCTCGCGGCCGGCAACGACATGCTGCGGCAATTCGCGCCGGTCGCGATTCGGTGGCGGCGGGAATTGTCGATCGAAGCGGGCATCGGCGTCGGGATTCACTGCGGCGAAGTCGCCATCGGCTTCATCGGCCCTGCGGGCCGTCAGGCCGCCACGGTGGTCGGCGATACAGTCAATGTAGCAGCACGACTTTGTGGCCGCGCCCGAGCCGGCGAATTGTTGTTCTCGGCCGCCGTCGCGTCGGCTCTCGATGGCGCTCACGCTTTACCGTCGACTGATTGCTACCTGCGGCTGCCGAAATTCGCGCTACGCGGTCGCAGTGCGCCGCTCGACATTTGGTGCGTACCCGCGGTCGAACGGCTCGCGATCTGAAGAATTCCGGATCAGGCGCATCGTTCGATGCCGACCTCGGAAAACAACCGACTCGATGGGCATGGCCAGACCGCCGCCCTGCGCGCTAGGATGGCGTGATGCGCGACCTCGCGATTCTCGATCCTCCACTTAATCACGATCTGCCTCAGGTTCGTCCGGCCGGGTGACGCCCGTTCAATTGATCGTCACCCGGGCCAAGCTCGCGCCGCCGCCGCGAAGTTGTCCTCTCTTCGGTTACCGGATTTGGAATTGGTCATCATCGGTTTCTCCGGCGGCGCGCGAACGCCTTGGGTGACCGGTATCACGGCCACGGCAACTCTTCTGGTTGCCCGAGTCCGTTCGATGCCACATGCACGCCGGCCGCTTTTGACGATGATGCGCCGCCTTTACCGTTATGTGCGCCAGCAGACAGTCCGCTTGCCGCAGGCTGCGCACGCTGCGAAGAAATCGACTCGGCGTGGGACCCTTTATGAACGATCAGTCAACAGCGACAGACCTCGATGAAGCAGCAGCAGACGCGCCGGACAGCCCCGATACGCGCTCGCTGCGGCTGGCGCGCAGTCTATTGATGGGACTGTTTCGTGATTTCCACCAGAGCGTCGCCGTGCGCCTTTGGCATGGCGAGATATTCCGCGTCGGCAGGATCGCGCAGGGCCATGCGTCTCCCGAATTCAATCTCATTTTTCGCGATGCGGCGGTGGTGTGCAGCTTGGTTCTGGACCGCGATCCATTGCGTATCGCGGACGCCTATTTTCGCGGTGATGTCGACATCGAAGGCGATTTTCGTAGGGCGCTCGCTCTGCGCAATCACCTGCAAGAGATTCGCTTGTCCTGGCGCGACCGGCTGTGGGCGATTTTTGCCGCGATTCATCTAAAGGCGTTGGGTGACGCGGAGTCGCGCAGCGCAACTTCGCCCGGACCGCGGCGAGCCACACTCGTCAAGAGACATTCGAAAGCCGAGAATCGGGACGCCGTGCAATTTCACTACGACCTGTCGGATGACTTCTACTCCCTCTGGTTGGACCCGGACCTCATATATTCTTGCGCCTACTTTGAGACGCCGGAGATCGACTTGGAGTCCGCCCAGCAGGCGAAACTCGAGCACGTCTGTCGTAAGTTGTTGCTCAGTCCGGGCGAGCGCTTTCTAGACGTTGGCTGCGGATGGGGTGCACTCGTCATATACGCCGCCCGTCACTTTGGTGTGCGCGCTCACGGCATAACCCTCAGTCGGCGACAGCTTGCGCTCGCGCAAGCACGAATCGGCGCGGCCGGCCTGGAAGAACGGGTGACTGTGGAGCTGTGCGACTATCGTGACCTGGACGGCGCTGGCGAATACGACAAAGTGGCAAGCATCGGCATGTTCGAACATGTCGGGCTGAAGAATTTGCCGGCCTACTTCGCCGCCATAAACCGCCTGCTTAAGCCGTCCGGCTTGTTCCTGAATCACGGCATCACCCATGATACAGCCGGCTGGCAGCCGTCAGTGTCGACGGCGTTCATCAATCGCTACGTGTTTCCCGATGGGCAACTCGATACGATCGGCAACATTCTGGCCGTTATGGAGACTGCCAGATGGGAGATCGCCGATGTCGAAAGTCTGCGCGCGCACTACGCGCTGACTCTGCGTCATTGGGTCGATCGCCTCGAACGCCATCACGACGACGCCCGCCAGTTCGTCAATGAAGCGACTTATCGGGTGTGGCGCCTGTACATGACGGCGTCCTCGTTGGAGTTCGAATCCGGGGAGCTCGGCGTGTACCAAGTGTTGGGGGTGAAACGCAGCGACGCGGCAAGCGGTTTGCCGCTGACGCGAAGACACCTATACGATGCCGCGGGTCCACACACGACGTTGCAAACGGATGTGCCCCGCCATTTGCAGCATCCGTAAGTCAGTGAGTGTTGTTCGAAAACTCGAATTGGCAGTTGATAGACCAATCTTGTAGCATCAATCCACGGCGTGGAGTCCGCGCACGTTTCCAGCGCGGCTCGTCGCGAGCGGGGGTTGCCGGCTTGCACGACAGGCAGCCGCGCGGATTAGCGGGCCGCGCCAAGCCGCGAATTGCTGACCCGCGAGTCATTCAAGATACGAGTCCAAGAATACCTTTCATTTTGAGCGCTTCGACGATAGGCGCGCGACGTACCGCCATAGCGTATTGCGGAACACAAGCCCTAGAAAGATGAGAGCGATTGCGGCCAGGATCGCATAAAGCGCCGTCGGACCCAACCATGCTTGCAGAACTTTCCACTGCTCGCCCAGAAAATACCCGAGCAGAATGTAAACCGTGGTGTAGGCGGCCGAGCCCGCAAGATTGAGCCACAGGAAGGTGGGCCACGATATGCTCGTCGTGCCCTCTAAAAGGGTGGCGACTGCAGACGGAAGCACAGGAACGAAGCGTGCGAGAAACACAGTTTTGTCGCCATGACGTTTGAAGAATCGCTGAGGCCACTCGAGTCGCGTCTGCGTCAGATGCAGCCAGTGAATCCTCTTCAGGCGGCCGTGACCCAAGCGCCGGCCGAGCCAAAATATGCAGATACCGCCCAAGAAGCTTGCCAATGTCCCGGCTAACATGGGTTCCCAGAGCGAACCGGCCGCCCTTCCCCACACGAATCCGGCACCGAAGAGAACGACCTTCCCTGGAAATGGAACGCCGATATTGCTGAGGAATACAACAACGAACACAGCCGCAAAGCCGTAATGGGGCAGCTGGGGCAACAATCGATCGAGCCAGTGGAGCAGGTGCACGGCTTATTCTGACATCGCCGATGCGAGAGCGGGTTAGTTCGTGCGACCGATACTGCGTGTGCGCTAACAGACAGATCTCGACGGAAATCGGTGCGAGGTTAACGGGGCTCGATTTCGCGCGGCGCCGACGCGTCTTGGGTACGCCGACCGGTCACGAGTTGAATTACATGGTTGGCTGTGCGCATTGCCGATGGCTAGGCAGTGCGGATCGACCACTTTTCTGTTTTCATCGACGGTGAGCGGAATCCGGTAACTATATATGGCTGCAACGATGCCCTCACCTTCGGCCGACTCAACACCCGCCAAGTCGCCGGCGCCGGCGATCCCTTCGCAGAGTGGTTTATCGAGCGATGAAGCGCGTCAGCGCTTGGCGAAAGCCGGCCCCAATGCGATGCCGGACACGGCTGAACACCCCTTGCGCAGAGCGATCGGAAAATTCTGGGCACCAGTGCCCTGGATGCTCGAGGCAGCCATTTTTCTTGAAGTGATACTTGGCAAATATGTCGAAGCTGCCATCATCGCGGTGCTGCTCGTCTTCAACGCGGCTCTCGGGTTCCTTCAGGAAAGTCGGGCTCAGGCTACGTTAAACGCCTTGAAGTCACGGCTCGCGATGAATGCATCGGTTGAGCGGGACGGCCGTTGGAAGACGGTTCCGGCCGTGGAGCTCGTCCCGGGCGATGTGGTAAAGCTCACTCTCGGTGGCGTGGTCGCCGCGGATGTCAAGATCACGAGTGGCGAAGTCCAACTTGACCAATCCATGCTTACCGGCGAATCAGTGCCGATCGAAGCGGGCACCGGCGTTGCGACATTTGCCGGTGCGCTGGTACGCCGGGGTGAGGCGACTGCGGAAGTGACGGCCACCGGGCCGCGTACCAAGTTCGGCCGCACTGCGGAGCTCGTGCGAACGGCGCACGTCGTTAGTTCTCAGCAGAAGGCCGTGCTGCGCGTAGTGCGAAATCTCGCTGCTTTCAGCGGCGTCGTCATTTTACTACTCATCGGATACGCGTACTTTCTCAAGATGCCGTTCGCCGCGATTGTTCCACTCGTGTTGACGGCAATCCTGGCCTCGATCCCTGTTGCGCTGCCGGCCACCTTCACCCTGGCGGCATCGCTCGGTGCGAGATCGTTGGCGAAGCGAGGCGTTTTGCCGACGCGCCTATCGGCAGTGGATGAGGCCGGAACCACCGATGTGTTGTGCGCCGACAAGACTGGCACACTGACCCAGAACGCGTTGACGGTTACGAGCGTGAATGCCATGCCGGGATTCGATGAAGCACACGTGCTCGCGCTCGCCGCACTCGCGAGTTCCGAGGGCGGCCAGGATCCGGTTGATGGCGCGATTCGGGCGGCTGCTGCTGCCAAGGCGGTGCCCGACGCTCCCAAGCTTGCCAAATACATTCCCTTTGATCCGGCAAAAAAGATGTCGGAAGCGAGCGCCACGGATAGCAGCGGGGTCACGCAACGAATCGTCAAAGGCGCCTATGCCGTCATCATCGGCTTGACTCAGCCCTCACCTGTGAGCGCGGCAACCGCCGCGGAACTCGAGGGCAAAGGCTTTCGCGTCCTCGCGGTCGCGGCGGGTCCGCCGACGACACTCAGGTTGGTGGGTCTCATCGCGCTCAGCGACCCGCCTCGTGCGGACTCGGCGCAGCTCATTTCAGAGTTGCACGCATTGGGGGTCGGTGTCGTCATGGTCACGGGAGATGCCCCAGTGACTGCTGGCATCGTCGCACGCGAAGTGGGAATAAAAGGTGGTGTCTGCCCTCCCGGGCCGATCCCGGACAGTGTTCAACCCAGGCAGTTTGGCGTATTTGCGGGAGTATTGCCCGAGGACAAATACAAGCTGGTCAAGGCGTTTCAGAAGGGAGGACACACCGTCGGCATGTGTGGCGACGGCGCCAACGACGCACCGGCGTTGCGACAAGCGCAAATCGGCATCGCGGTGTCGACGGCAACCGATGTCGCCAAATCGGCAGCTGGCGTAGTGCTGATGGAAGCCGGCCTGGTCGGAATCGTCGCGGCGGTCAAGGAGGGTCGCATCACCTTTCAGCGCATTCTGACCTACACGCTGAACGCCATCATCAAAAAAATTGTAACGGTGTTGTTCCTGGTCGCGGGCCTCATCATAACTGGGCGTGCAATCTTAACTCCGATGCTCATAGTCATCGTGATGATTACCGGGGATTTCCTTTCAATGTCTTTGACGACAGACAATGTGCGCCCCTCTCAGAAGCCGAACGCCTGGAGTATCGGCAGGCTAACCGTGGCAGGTGCCGTGTTGGGGATCTGCCTGCTGAGCTTCTGCACGGGGGTCTTGGCCGTGGGGCGATTCGGCTTGCAGCTCAGTGCCGGCGCATTGCAAACCCTCGCATTTATTCTCTTGGTCTTTGGAAGCCAAGGAACCATTTATGCGATTCGTGAACGCCGCCATATGTGGAATTCTCGCCCGAGCGCCCTACTGGCCGTGTCTTCCATCCTCGACATCGCAATCGCCTCGACATTGGCCGTGGCCGGCATTGCGATGTCACCCATCCCATTAAGGTTGGTCGCCGGTACGCTAGCCGCCGCGGCCATTTTTGCCCTGGCCCTGGATCTCATAAAGATCCCGGTGTTCGCGCATCTCGGGATGGCCGAAAGCGTGGCGATCTCCGGCACGGGCGCCTGAAATCAACGCGCCGGCAAAGCCGCATAAGGTACCAAATTGAAAATCAATTCGAAGGATTTCCGGGTGCCGGCCGGGAAAAAGGTCGATCTCCACCGATGGCCAACAGTCGTAGAGCCATTTTTCAAATCCAAGGAGGACTATAAGACGCTTCTGGCCGCCCATGTTGAGGGATTGAGTTCGCTGCAACAGCTTCACTACGCATCGGACCGCTACGCCCTGCTCCTGATTTTTCAGGGGATCGATTCCGCAGGCAAGGACGGCGCCATTCGGCACGTGATGTCCGGAGTGAACCCCGAAGGTTGCGAGGTATTCAGCTTTAAGCAGCCGAGCGCGGAGGAGCTCAAGCACGACTTTCTCTGGCGCACCACATGCCGGTTACCGGAACGCGGACGAATTGGTATCTTCAATCGCTCCTATTACGAAGAAGTACTCATCACGCGTGTCCATCCCGAAATCCTGGACACTCAAAACCTTCCAAAATCCGCGCGTGACGACAAGAATTTCTGGAGCGATCGATATCGGTCGATCGTCGATTTGGAGGCGCACCTGCATCGAAATGGCACCCAGATCATAAAGGTTTTTCTTCATTTATCGAAAAAGGAGCAGAAAAAAAGATTTATCGCGCGCATTGATGAACCCGATAAGAACTGGAAATTCAGTCGATCGGACATTCACGAGAGAACATTTTGGAAGCGCTATATTCGCGCCTTTGCCGATTGTCTGGCGGCAACCAGTACGCACCATTCACCCTGGTATGCCGTCCCTGCCGACAATAAAGAGAACGCCCGTTTGATCGTTTCTCAAATTGTGATGGATGCATTCGACGATCTCAAGATGGCGTATCCGAAAACGACTGCCGGGCGCTTACGGGAATTGGAATTGATCCGCAAGAAACTCCGGAAGTAGCCTTCGCCGCAACGATTCATCGGCAGCGGCGCATGATCCGGCGCTGTGCAAACTCGATCATGCTCGGCGGAGCATAATCGAGTGATTGGATTGGATCGGCGAGGCAAATGCGGTCACTTGCCGTCGGATAAGGCGCGCAATGCGGGCTTCATCAGTTCGATGACGTTTGGCTTGTCGAACTGCGATTGCAGCATGAGCTCCTGGGCGCGTTGAGAGACCTGGGCCATCGACGGTATGAGTTCGTCGCGGGAGGTTGGGCGCGCCAGCAAAAAACCCTGCAAGTACATGCCGCGGTGCTTCAGCAACATCGCGAACTGCTTCGGTCGTTCAATTCCCTCGGCAGTGATGTCGAGACCGAGCCCTTGGCACATAACGATAATTGCGTTGGCGACGGCCGCCGATCGCGGACTGTTGTCGATTCCGGCGATCAAGCTGCGGTCCAGCTTGATACGCGTCAGGGGCAGCTGCTCTAAGGAGGCGAAGGACGAATATCCCGTGCCGAAGTCATCGAGCGCGATCGCCACTCCGTGCGCGCGCAGGCGTTTCAACGCGTCGATGGTGGGCGCACCGGTCTGCAGCACGGATTCGGTCAGTTCGATTTCGATGCATCGCGCCGGTAAGCGGTGGGTACGAAGCAAGTCGCGCAATCGCTCCACGAAGCCCGCGTCGAAGAGCTGCCGAGGAGTCACATTGATCGACACCCGAACCTCGGGCCACGCGCCGTTGTACCAGTGAGCAGCGGCCTCGATCGCCGATTGCAGCACCCAGTCGCTGATTTCCATGATTAACCCAGATTCCTCCGCGATCGCCAGAAATTGGCCCGGTGAGGCGAGGTTGCCGTCCGGCATGCGCCAGCGAATCAACGCCTCCACCAGCGCCGTGTCCAGTGTTTCGACGCTGATCTCCGGCTGGAACACCAGTTCGAATTCGCCACGCTCGACGGCGCGACGCAAGCCTTGCTCGGTGGTGAATTTGGCCGCCGCCGCCTGCAGCAATTCTGGCGTGAATACCGACAGCTGACTGCGTCCCATCACCTTGGCGCGAAACAAGGCCGCGTCGGCGGCCTTCAGCAGCGCCTCCGAATCCTTTTCGTGGTCCGGGTAGATGCTTGCACCAACGCTCACACTGACGATGATGTCTCGGTTGTCGACCGTCAGCGGCTGTTGGAACGCCTGCACTATGTTTATGCCGGCCGCGCGGATGTCATCGCTGGTCTGCGCACGGTCGAACACCACCGTGAATTCGTCGCCGCCGAGTCTGGCGGCGAAACCGACGGATTTACTGGTGGCTCGCAAACGCTGCGCGAAACTCACCAGCACGCGATCGCCGAAAGCGTGCCCCATGCTGTCATTGATGTACTTGAAGTTGTCGATGTCGACGAAAAACACTCCCACCTGGGTTCCGTCCGCTTGTGAGCGTTCGATCGCCGCGTTGAGGAGTGTGAACAGCTCTCGACGATTTGGCAGGCCGGTCAGCGGATCGTGTTCCGCCAATTCCCTCAATTGACGGGTTCGCTCCGCCAAACGGCGGACCGGTCGAACGATACTGACCGCAATGTATGCCAGGAGCATCAAGACCGCGGCGCTGATTGACGTCAATTCCAGACGCCGGGTTCGCGCTCCCGGCATCACGCTCACGACCGACTGAGTGACGACGATCGGCGAGTCGGGCGCCTCGAAACCGGGACGTGGTACCGCAATAGCAACTGCGGCGGTCGCCTTCTTCGCCCGGGTGATGATGACCTGCGGACTTTCGACGCGGCGCGGTATGAGCCCTTTGAGCGTGGCGATTTGCTTCGAATAGTCATGCAGGCGCCTTTCGAAAGCCATGTTGGACTGCCCGATTGAGCCGCGCAAGGCGCTTAGAGAGGTAGCGTCTGCGCGCACGGCGTTATACCAGGCATCGCCACCGGCGCGGCGCAGACTCTTTTGATCATGGTCGAGGTCTTTCTTTACGGCTCCTTGCGCCTTCGACAATCCCGTCATTTCCACCGTATCACCGTAATCCGCCGTGCTGAAGGCCCCGTTCAGGCGACGCAGGGCTTCGGTATCGGCCGTCAGGCGCGCAGACGCTTCAGCGGCCGCCATCCGCCCAAAAAGATGCCATGAGCCGGCCTTGGCGTTCTTGACTTTAGTGCTCAGGTCTTCGACGCTGATCGAATATTCATGTACGGCATCTCGCCGAGCATCGCTCGTTTTCACGAGTTCTGTCGCTTCCCGGCGAAGGACGTTCACGGCAGAGTTGAGCTTTTCGAAGGACCTGCCCGTGATCGACGCGGCAATCGTCGCGAACACCTTGGCGGTTTGCCGCAAATCCTCTCCCGCCCGCCGATAATTCGCCTGGCTGATGGGGCTCTTTGCCCCGACTCGTTCCTTGACGGATTCTGTAAATAGATCGCGGGCGCGTAGCAGGGCATCCGAAGTAATCGTGCGCCGCCGATCACGGACCTTGGACGTCATCGCGTGAATGGCGACCGGCGGTACGCCAACCGTGGGCTTTGTGCGGGGTGCCGGAGCCGTCACAGTGCGGGTTATCCGGATCGTCTTTTCGATCGACACGCTTCGTTCGGCGATAAACACTGCGGCCAAGAGAAGCGCCCCCGCCGCGATGAATGCAATGACGAGCCGCGGTACGATACTGAGCTGGGGCCGGGAAAACACGCCCCTGCACGCAATGTGCAAGACGCGCCTACCCCGTCGCCACGCGTTCATTTATTGATCCTATGAGAAGGCGTCCCTCAGTCTGCACGCGGCCGCCCGCCGGCATCGCCGACGCAGTTCAAACATCCGGCATTTCGCGCCGTGCACACGTCACATCCGAAGCTTGGATTGGCGGTAGTCAGGGATACGCGAACTCGGCGCGACGTGCGCTTAACATAACTTCGACCACAGGCACGGCCCGATGGGTCCGACCCGGGAACTCATCGCGGCTATCGTCGAGATGGAGCTTCGTAACCCCAGATTCGACGATCCACGCATCGCCGAGCAGATCGGGCATGCATTCGGCGTGCAGATCGACAAGGATATCGTGCGCAGTGTGCTGTCAGCACACGACCGCCCCAATCATCCTAGTAGCGTGACACGTTAATTACGAAACATAATGTCGTCGCAACTTTCGATCCGCATCCCGACGTGTGAACGTCCAGTCGATCCCGCAGCGGGCGGCGTTGCGGCGCCTCTGCCAGGCGGCCACCTCGCTTGCAAGGGCAGAGGGGTCGGCGGCACAGCGGGCCAGGCACTGGCGCTGCAGAACGCCGATTTCGATCTCGGCCATGTTCAGCCAGCTGGCATGCGTGGGGGTGTAGTGGAATTCGATTCGACGCAGCAGCGTCGCCGCCGTCTTGACGCCCAGCACTTCCGCGAAACTCTCGCGCATGTGGGTGTTGAGGTTATCCAACACCAAGTGCACCTTTCGCACCCGAGAATAGCCGCTGCGCAGCAGGCGGCACACGAAGGCGACAAAGTCGACCTTGGTGCGCCGGGCGGTAACTTGAACAAAGCGACGCTGGCCGCGGGGTTCGACGGCCACAAAGAGGTTGCAGGTACCGGCCCGCTCGTACTCGTAGTCCTGTTTGGCCGGGATTCCGGGCTGCGCGGGCAACGGGCGGCGAGTTTCGCGCAGCAATTGCTTGCATTTCTCGTCCAGGCAAATCACCGGCTCGTGCGGATCGTGGGGGCGAGCATACAGCTCCAGCAGCTCGTACATGCGCCTGCGGTACTCGGCGGTGAGTTCGCCAATGCACCACATCAGTTTGCACCAGGGTTTGAGGAGGTTTTTTTTAGAATCCGCCGGATAGTTTCTCGACTGATCCCTTTCATCGGCGTCTGGCGCCGAGCCGCCTCGGTCAGCAGCGCCACGGTCCAGCGCTGTGCCCCCGTCGGAGGAGTCGAGCAGGCCAGCGCCGTCACTTGCGCCTCGCAGTCCGCCCGGTACTGCTTGGGTTTACCAGGCCGCGCCTCGTCATGGAGGGCAAATTCCAGGCCACCCTCCAGATACGCCGTGCGCGTCCGCCACAGCGCCGTCCGACCGACCTTGAGAACCTCCATGATCTGCTGCTCCGGTAAATTGCGATCGAGCGCCGCCAGGATATGGGCCCGATTGAATTCGCGGGCTCGATGCAATCCCTTGGATCGAAATTCATCCACGATCCGACGCTCCCGCCGATTCAACCTCAGTTCTGTCTGTCGCATGCCTGCCTCCTCTGTCTATCCAGGTATGCGCCATTGTACATGTCCCGTTATTTATGAGTCACGCTACTAGCCGCTCCAATCCCTCCTGGCTCACCATGCCCGGGAACGGCATTGCAATGGACCATTCGAAGCTTCCGTCGCCCCTTGATTGGTAATTCGCCTCTCACAGGCACCGTCCTCACGCTGCGGCCCACCGACTGATCGGCCACGGATCGGCCCAGGCCGGAATGCGCATCAGGCGTTCGATCCACGAGACGATATGAGGAAAAAAATGGAGCGGCATCTGCGACTCACGCCAATAGGTGGCCATCGAGGCTAGTTGAAAATCTGCAATGGTGAGCCGGTCACACGCGACATAGCTCCGCTTGGCGAAGTGGTTGTCAAGCACCGTCGCGTATCGCAGAAGGGCGTCAGCCTTGTCGTTCAGGACCGCCTCGTCAGGCGACCCAATTCTGAATGCCGGCTTCACGACGTACTCGAAATAGTAGGGCGCAACCGCCAGCGACCAATGACTATCGTTCCATGACAGCCAGCGCAGGACCTCGACTTGCTCGGCAGGCCGTTGCGCGGGCCACATGTCCGATCCCGCTTTGATGCAGAGATAGGCCATGATGGCAGAAGACTCCCAGAGCACCAGATCGCCGTCGACGAGAGTCGGTGCCTTCATGTTCGGATTGAGCGCGACGTAATCGTCTTCCTTGAGGGCACCTCCCATCATGTCCATCTCCACGAGCTCGACTTCCAGGCCAAGGTGTTTGACGAGCGCCAGTACACGCCGGGGTGCCTGGGCCTTGATCCAATAGATCCGCATGTTCAATCTCCACTTATTGAGAACCGCGTAAGTACGTGGCCATGTCAGAACAGCTCCGCCCGCTTCCAGAAGGAGGTCATCAGTCGCGATCGATTCTGCATGGAGCGCAGTTTGCCGCTTGCCCGATGAGCACCATCCTTAGCGGACAAGGACTCGAGGGCGATCCGACCGTGCCGTGTCTCGACGTGCGCCCACGAGTTTGGAGCTGTGCGCTTGCAGGCGATCCCGGATGATCATCTGCGGGCTTTTGATCGAGCCATTGAACGGGCAGAAGTAGAACCGCCAGTAGCTCAGGCCGTCGATCACCGAGAGCTGCTTCCAGTTTGAGTGCCTCATCGGCACCTCGAATGCAACCATCCGCAGTACTTCGGCCGCAAGCAGCGAAAAAAAGTGTCATCCATTTACGCAGTTCTCAATGGTCCAAGTTCCAAGCGCGTCTGCAAATCCTGTCCACAGCCACACCACTCGTGATTCATGGCTCAATGGTTCATCGGTCGAAACACATCTCGCCAAAACTCCTCGTGCACAGGCGGGGGCTTGGGAGATGCAAATGTGGTCGTGGTCAGCATAATGGCCGTACGACCGGAGCGTAAATCGGTGAACCAGGTTGTTCCCAGCCCGCCATTCCAACCGTACGTGTGCGGCGGCAGGCCACCTAAGTTGCTATTGCCTACGACCGATATACCGAATCCCCAGCCTTGTCCCGGGGATAGAATGGGGGCACCGTCTCGCCGCTGCGCCACGGCGAGGTGATTGCTTGTCATGGCATTAAGCAATTCTTCCGACACGAGGCGCCGGCCACCGATCTGTCCGCGGCCAAGAATGAGACGAGCGAACGCAAAGTAATCGTCCACGGTAGACACGAGCCCGGCGCCTGCATCCGGAAAAGCCGGTGGTGTGCTCCATATGCTGCCGGCCGCGGTGTCATACGGTGTCAACGCTCCAGCCGTCGGGCGATACAGGCTGGTCAGGCGGGAAAGTTTCCCGGGCGGCACTAGAAATCCAGTGTCCTTCATGCCGAGTGGCTCGAATACTCGTTCTTGCAGGAGTTCCGGAAGGGGTCGGCCGGATACCCTCGAAAGGAGCACACCGAGCACGTACGAGCCCGTGTGGTACATCCACCGCTCGCCTGGTTGAGCCATCAGCGGCAAGCTGCCCAGTCGCTGGATCCACTCATCCGGCGTGAGGGTGGTACTCGGATCGGGCGGCCCGAATCCCACGAGCTTCAGCTCGTCTATCCTCCGTTGTATGGGATGGGAGCCTGACGGCGCGAGCACGATTCCCAGCCCGAGTCGAAAGGCCAGCAGATCATCGACGGTGATCGGCCTGCGGGCCGCGACCGTGTCGTCCAAGGCAGCATCAATTCGTTTGCGCACACGTCGGTTCGCGAGCTCCGGCAACCAAGGGTCCACGGGTCCGTCCAATCGCAGGCTCCCGTCCTCGACCAGCATCAGGGTCGCGAGCGCCGTGATCGGCTTGGTCATGGAAGAAATTCGAAACAGGCTGTCGCGGCATACCGGCTCCGGGGGCGATACCGATCAATCCTACCATCCCGGCCGCATAACCTTCGGCCGCGTATGGTTCCAAAGTTGAGCGTGCCCGGGCGGCGGCTACATTGATTTCTGTAAAGATGCTCATGTTGACTGTCTTCTAACCACTCGATGCGTCTGCGGACTGTACCCAGGCGTAACTGGCCAGGCCGGCAATGAAGTGTCGTCGAGCGCATGGCAGCGCCGACGAATTCATTTGACTCACCGTTGCCTGGGTGCCGGCAGGAAAATGGAATCGCTCGGTTACTCCCCGGGTATGGGAAGTACTGGCATGATCTCGACCGAATCGCCGGGAAAGATCGTAAAGTGTGGATGCTTTTCGAAGAGCCGGGCGGCCGCCTCATGCGAGTCCGCACGCACTACCGTGAAGGCGCCAATGTTATTGCTGACGTCTTCGATTCCGCCTTGGGAAACCATTTTGGTTTTTCCCAGAGGGCCACCCATCGCCACAATGACGGCGTGATGCTTCTCCGCCCACGCTTTCCACGCGGCGATGCCTTTTTGCTCTTTAGCGCGCCGTTCAGCCTCGGAGAGGCCGAGCCAAGCGGTCATTCTGTGGCTCGTTTTGGTGCCAAGAAATATGGCGAGAAACGTATTGCTCGTGCTCATGGGGACTCCGTCATTTTTCGGGTTGCAGGTTGAAAGAGCAGTTCGATGTATCGACGCAGGTGATCGATACTGGCGGCTGCGATCTTGGGACCGCCCTTGGCCTTGGCGAGAATGAAAGCGCCTTGTAGTACCGCTTGCGTGTGCAGCGCCAGACTACCGGCACTCCACGGACCGCGAATCCGATAGCGCTTCATCGCCTCGGAAATATCGGCTTCAATCCTGGCGGCATGAGTACTAATGCTAGCCTCGCACGCCTCGCGGATAAGAGGGTTGGTGTTGTAGATCTCCTGCACCATGGTGCCGACCAAACAGGTGAACTCGGCGATTTCGCCCTTGAGGATCGCCTTGCGAAAGTCCAGATAGCCCAGAACACGCTCGAGCGGGTCGCTGTACTCGTGATATGGCGCGGTCTCGAAAAAAGCCCCGGTGATCTCGGACCAGTGATGAGCCGCGGCGCCCCCGAGCGCGTCCTTACTCTTGAAGTGGTGAAAGAACGCGCCCTTGGTCACGCCGGCTTGGGCGCATAGCTCATCGACCGAGGTCGCAGAATAGCCTTTCTCACGGATGAGAGAGCATGCCGCGTCCAGCAGTTTTTGGCGAGCCCCCAACTTTGCCGATACCGTCAAGGTCTACTCCACGGGAAACAGGATTTCGGTGGGTTCTGTCAGCTTTATTGTGCGCTCTGCTTCCACGCTGCGATGAAGCCGAGCAGTTGTGGTCATGGCAGCTTCCTCCGCGCCGTTGGTTCGTAACTCCCGCGGTCGCTTGCTTCCTCGTGTAAGCCGACGGCCGAAACCCTGTCCCAGGTACCGGCGCAGGTGATCTAGATTTGACTGGACCAACGCTGCGTCTTACTAGGGCGTCGGACGCAATGACCGCCCCGTGATCGCAAATCGTGGCGGAGACATTACCGACCGGTCGGTATGCTGTCAAGCCCCTTGAAGGGCGCCCGCGGGTTGCAGGTGGGCTCCACCTGTGGCGTGCGAATTCGCGAATCGTGGCGTGAACCGCCGTATATGGGCAGTCTTGTGCTGCATGGGATCCCCGGTTGCCCGCCTCGAGGATGCGTGACTTGGTTCTTCTCGCGGTGCAATTGCTCGTCACCTTGGCCAAGCTCGCGCGCCCCGGCGGTATCCGTTCCATCCTTGCTGAGTCTTTGCTGCTTTTACAGCAACTTCTCATCAGCCGCCGTTCCCGTCGCCGCTCGATTGGTAATTCGCCTCCCACAGGCGTGCAACATTGACCAGCGTCAATGCATCCGGCACCAGTTGCCCAATTTCAGCGAGGCCGGTCCATCACAGGAGTAGCCTTTGTCCAAACCATATCGCTCGCCACCGCTCAATAACAGGGCGGCCTCGTCCCATCGCGACAAAGCACGACGGTTCCCGACTCATGAGGTACTACCACTGTCGTGGTTCCAGAACTGGGCGGGACGACCACCGTGGTGGCGTTCTCCCTTGATCCGGGATTGCCAGCGCAGCCGCAGAGCAAAGCGCTCAGCATTAACAAACTTGATACAACCTTCATCTTCGTCTCCTCGTTCAATCGCTGGTGGCTTTTTCGGGAGCCGACAGCCGACCCAAGCCACCAGCCCGATATGGACTTACCGCGTAAGTAGACCTGACGCGGACCCCCGCGTCGGTGCGTTGGCACGCCCAGCATTGAGACAGTTTGCAAAACCCACCAGCCGCTCGTTTCGTTGAGATCCCGATGCGTCGGGTCTTCGCGACGCACCACGGCCCAGATCATCCGAACGCCTCGGGTCCCTCCTGGCTCACTTGCTTTGCGCAAGCCACGGACAGCGTCTGCAGCGTCGACCTGTTTCGTTGCGAGTCGATCCCGCTTCGCAGCCGGTGGGTCCTGGTGGCCATCGACGGGCCGGCCATTTGCCGCATGTTCAACCAGGCCATGGCTGTGCGCCGCCGGCGCGGATTCGCACTGCCGGTAACTACCCAACAACGTTGAGCACCGATCACGACCCACTCTTTGAATTCCACCGCCGGAAGGCGAACCTTCGAATCCTCGAGATCGCCGAGATCAAGTCGGCACCCCTGGTACCGATGCGCCATATCTTCATCGAACGCTTGATCGGCACGGTTCGCCGCGAGCTACTCGACCAGGTTCCGTTCTGGCATGCGGACGATCTTGAGCGCAAGTGGTGTAGCGAGAATTCGCCAAAGACAGGTTGCGCTCTAGCGTTTCGCCGATCGATTGCGGGGCGCGTTCAATGCCGGCTTGGTCGGTGTCTTGTTTCGTGGCACGTCTTTCTCGGGATTACTGCTGCACCCCGAAGACTCCTCCACGAGGGAGAGTCCCTCAGTACCCGGGATCTCCAGAGAGTCCGTCGCGCGACTTCTTGTCCAAACGGCATTACCCAGGGCGTCATGCTCCACCCGCCCTCCAGGTCCGTTCGGATTGCGTCGAAAATCCGGGCGCCGCATTTTTATGGTATCCACCATGCGATAAGTCCCAATTCCACTCCTGGTTTGACATCTCTCGCGCTAAGGCTACAACATCGGTTATCACCTATCTGACGAACCGGTCACAGTGTCTGCCGTCGCAAAAGCTGCGACCTTTCGCGCAATGCTTCATAGACCGCTTGTCAGTGATCGGGCGATGCGTTGTCGGCAGGGTTGCCACTAGGCTGCAGCCGCGGTCAGCGTCTCGCTCGGTAAATGTTCTCCAATTGGGGTTGATAGCGGATCCCTTCCGGGCTTCATGCTAGGCGCCAAATGGACGATTTGGTCGGTGGTGCCAGCGTCCCGACGCCAAGCGCCCCCCATTGGCCGCAGGTCTAACAGACGTCGAATTCGAGGCCGGCAGGTCTGCGTTTTGCGACTCTGGTCATGATTTCCGCGCTGCGCTTTGGCACACTCGCGAAAGTATCCAGCCTTCCGCGGGGCACACGCATTGGCCAGCATCAATAATGGTCCACCACCTCGGGACCTTCGTCGGCAAGCAAACGCGGCACCGGATCGGAATCACACGCTCGGCGCCAAGGGTCCCTGCGTCATCAATCTGGTCGTATCGAATGCCCCGTTCAAGTTGCCCGCGAAGCCTTTGCCCACCTTGGGACATCTTCAGATCTACCAACTGCAACGGGTCGAGTACGGCCGATTACGGTTCCGGCTCCGTCTCGGACCGCTCATGTCCGAGCTGGAGGCGGATGTTCATCTTGCCGCTGTCCGCCAACTATATCCATATGCATCGACCGTGACGGCCGGCAAAGACGATCAATGCGCTATCGAAGCAGCCGCTGCAGCACTCGCTCGCAATGGAATCGAGCGACGAGGATTAAGCGATCGGGGTGATAACTGGCGCCGCCAAAAAGTTCAACCGCGCCATTCCGACAATAGGGACGCAACCCATGAATCGATCGATGATTTTGTCGATCCCGAGGATGCCTACGGCAAGACGATCCCGCAGTTCGACGCGGTTGCGTTCTCTCAGAGCCACACTCAACGCGACGGTGCGACGCCGGTGTCCGAGATCACTGAGGCGAGGCGACTTTCGCGGGCAGCCTCGATCGTATCGAACCCTTTGGGGGGCAATTCGGGCTCCTTCATGCAGCATTCCAGACGGCTATCTGAAGTCAATCCAGAGCCATTGGCCGCCATGGATAGCACGCAAACGCTTCGAGCACTGTCGGTTAGGGAGCTTGGCGAGCATTCATTGTCAAAATGGTTCGTCATTCAACTCGCTGTGGCAGACCGGGCCTTCCGTCCGGAAGACGTATTGAATTTGGCCATTTTCAACGAATTCAGCTTGTACTCGACCGTGCATCTCAAGAGCGGTGGCGGGCGTCAACATGCTCTACGGCTCGGTTTCTTCTTGGAGGAATCTGCCGCTCTGACGGTTGCCGCGTATGTGCAGGGATATTTCCACTCGGCGGTCGTACAACGCGTCAGCACGGACGAGCGTGAACGCTTCGCGGAGCGTCGGGTCGTAGCACGAAGGCACAGCGAAGCGACCGGGATTCACGAAACGATCGAATTATCGACACCGCCCGCCGTACCTGCGACCACTCGCCGCGATTTGCCGCGCGAGGCGTCCATGCGTGAGAACGCCGATAGTTTGCTCAAACTGGGCATCTCGCAAGCGCGGAAGCGCTGAAGCAACCGTGGACCGTAACCGTTGATTGTGCATCGATGCGCCACGACGGATTGGCATATTTTCATAGCACGGTTCGGGACGATTTGCTGTAGTGACGGATGTAACGCATGAGCGATCTGTCGAGGTCGGCACTTGGTAATTCGCTTCCAACAGGCGGAGCCAAAGGGCGGTATTTCGATCCGGTGGTCATTCGTCCGGCGCTTCGGTGGCCGGGTCGAGGGCCAGCCGTCAGCGCTTACGCGCCACCAGGCAGAACAGGGAGATCAGCCCATCGTTGTCGCTGCGTGATGCGCGCATGATTGAGTCTTCAGCCTGCGCGGGCGGTCGGTCCCGTATGTAGTCACGCAGCAGCTTATCGCTCTGCGGCAGCAGTTCCGCGTACTGCACGTCAACGAGGCCGGTCTTCTCCCAGTGCTGCCGCCACCAGGACAGGGTATGCACATACGACCAGTGCTCGGCAAACTCAGGGCGCAGATATTCCGGCGCGTGGGCAACGGACGGGATCTCGCGCGTGAAGCCGATGTCGACGATGCCGATGTAGCCGCGTGGCTTGATGAAGGGAGCCAGGTAGCCGACGTAGCGTTCGTCTGTCGCAAAGTATAGGAAAGAGTCGATGCCGATTACGGCATCGAAGAATTCGTTGGCAAAGGGCAGGTGACGGGCATCGACGCGCAGCGGGAACACCTGGGAGTTAGGGTCCAGCGCGATGGCGCGCTGGCGGTTGTCGCTCGGCGAAACGGTTTCGTCCACGGCCCAAACCTCGACGCCGAATTCGCGCGCAAGAAATATGGAGCTGGTGGCCTTGCCGCAGCCGAGATCCAGAATGCGCATACCAGCGCGGAACGATAACTGCCGCGCCAGGTATTCGGTCTGGCACAGGGCGTTTTCGCCGAGGGCGTTATCGGCAACCCAGCGCGGGTCGTACTTCGCCGTGAGCGGGAAGTCTGTCAACGGCTGCGCCATCGACATCAGCGCCTCACCTGCCGTGCTGACGCTGTCCTTGCTACGGGAGCAGGAGCAGGTCGCGAGGGCCAGTACGGATCTTCGGTCTGTTGATCCAGCACCGCCCCGCTGCGCCGCGCTCGGACCAACTGCAGCGCCAGCGTCAGGCCGGTGATGCCGGCGCCGACGATGGCGACATCCACATCCAGCCCCCGTGCCAGGCGCGGGTAGCGAACCGCAGCGGTGGTGTTCCAGGTCTGCACGTCATTGTGAATGTTGGGTAGAGCTCTTTAGGCGATCCCAAGCGTCGCGGGTCGCCAGCTTGGCATGATCCCACGCAAGCTTGGACTGCCCGCGAGCTGCATTCCAGCCCCGCGACAGGTCGCCTTCCGCGTGATCGAAGCTCTGTCCCGAGTTCCTGACAAAAGAGCTGACGCCATAGCGATAGGCCGGACCATAGTCGTCATAGGACGCGTCGTGCGCCACGTACGGCCGGTTGCGATAGTTCATGCGCCAGTGCGTTTCCTCGCCATCGCGATCTATGGTTTTGGCAAAGGCCTCGCCGCCAAGGCCGCCCACCACCGCACCGGCCGCTGCACCCAGGACCGTGCCCACCGGTCCGGCTACGGTGCCGACTGCGGCGCCCGCGCCAACGGCTCCGGCAACGGCGCCGACGCCCGCGGCGACCTTGTGATTCGGCTTATCGAACTGCGACCGCTTGCTTGAAGTCGGACTGCCCTGATCATTGGTTTGGCTCATATCTTGTTCCTCTTGGCTGGTGAAGGCCGTTGCTCGTCTTTGCTGGTCGGGGCCGACATAATCGGCGCCCGCGATCTCGGGATCATAGGGTGTGTAGCCTGGGAGTTCCGTGCGCCGGCGCGCTCTCGTGGTGGTCGCGGCTACGTCGTGGTCGCGGCTATGATGCTCGCCGCAGCATGCCGCACGTCACCGCCGCGCCCCTGATGTCGGTCCCGTCTTTGTATGACGGCGAACAGACGTAGCGTGGACGCCGAACTACGCTGGTCGAACTACGCTGCGAAAGCCCTGCAGTACCAGCGCGTCGACTGCAAGTCGACCAACTTTCTCAGGAGTAAGACATGGGCATCAACAAGGATCACGTACAAGGACGGACCGAAGAAGCTCAAGGCAAGGTCAAGGGAGTTATTGGCAACCCCGTGGGCAGCAAAGACTTGGACCTCAAAGGCAACATTCAGAAGAACGTCGGCGCGGTCCCGGCATTCGTCGGCGATTCTAAGGAAGATATCGAGAAGAACGTAACGAAGTCATAACGGCAACGCACCATGCGAGCACGGATTTGATCATCGCCCGCTCGGCTTAAACGAGGCAAAGGAAGAGTTTATGAACATCAAAATCGCTGGGACGCTGGCTTTGTTAGGTATGTTGCTCGGTCCCGTGGGGGCGTACGCCACCGACACTTCGACGGACACCACAGGACAATATCTGAGCGACGCGACCATAACACTCAAGGTCAAGGCCGCGCTCGCCGAAGACAAGTGGGTCAAAGGTCGTGACATCAGTGTCCGTACTGACCATGGCGTAGTCGATCTGACCGGAACCGTCGATAGTAAGCGTGAATCCGATCGTGCCACGGAAGTGGCAACGAAGGTCGAAGCGGTCAGAGCGGTGCACAACAATCTGACCATCGCCCCGCATTAACCGCTGACGGGCCGGCCACCAGAGATCGACGGTCGCCCATTGATGAGGCCATGGTTGCGCTAGTCGTGCCTCGCCGTTGCGTAGCGCACCCGTACGGGGCTTGACCGTGCCGCAGTAGCTTACCGTTGTTGGCAGCCGATTTTTCACGATGGGTAGGAGAGAAAAAGTGGATTTAATCGTCATCCTGATTGTGCTGTTGTTGCTGTTTGGTGGCGGAGGGGGATTGTATTGGGGCATGGGCGGAGGGTGGGGACTTGGCCCGATCGGATTGATCCTTGCCGTGGTTGTGGTCTGTTTCCTGCTATTTGGCTATCGGGGAAAAAGGGGGCGGGGTAATTAGGGACAGGGCGACGAATTCGGGGGCATGTGTACGGTCTCGCTCAGACAGTAGACACGGGTCGTGCTCGAATAGGCGTTGAATATCACTCAATGGAGATACCCATGTACATAGGCGGCATCGTCGGAACCATTCTCGTCGTCCTTCTCATCGTTTGGCTTGTTCGCAGGGTATAGAGAATCAATGGAACGATGCCCGCAGAACGTGCCGGCAAGCCATCACCGTTGCCCGCCAATCTGACTTGCTACACGTGGCAACGGCATTGCCGAGGAATATTCGAATACCCCATCGCCGCTTGATTGGCAATTCGCCTCCCCCAGGATCTGAACGACAGTTTTGTACCGCGTCACGCCCGAACCCGTTTCATCCAGAATCCTGATCCGGCAGCCGCCGGAGCGACGGGCCGCCGTCGCCGGAATGCGCGGCAGGCTACTGCCACCGACCGAAACAGTCGCGGCACAGAATCGGGGCAGGGGCGGCCACGCGAGCGAGAGTGCGTTCGCGGATTGATGACGCTTCGAAACCCCCCGATTCGGTTATCAGCAGATTGTGCAGCAGATCACGCGTGCATTCGTCGTGCAGATTGATCAGGACGTCGTGCGCCGGGTCCTCGCGACAAACCACGGCCGGATCATCCGAGCGCCTATTTACACGGCGTTCGCGTCCACCGCGCCCTCAACGGCACCACGCCCGCAACTCGCGCCGCACACTCCCCATCATCGAAAGCGAACCGAGCTCACGATGCCTGGGAACGGCATCGCAATGGACTATTCGCAACGCCAGCCGCCGCTTGACGGGTAATTCGCCTCCCAAAGGTGCGTATTCTCCGGCGCACCGACAACCGTTTCGGCGGACAATATCGGCAGGAATACCCATGAGCCTACCGACGCCAACGAGCGAATCCTCGGAAGAGGACCGAGTACCGACGCGCATCGTCGGACTGGGCGCCTCTGCGGGCGGCCTTCAGCCGCTCGAGCAGTTCCTAAGTCATGTGCCGACGTCGAGCGGCCTCGCATACGTCGTCGTGCAGCATTTGGACCCGACGCACAAAGCAATGTTGACCGACCTGCTGCAGCGGGCAACGTCCATGCCCGTTCGCGAGGTGACGGCGACCATGCGGGTGGAACCGAACGCCGTCTACGTGATATCTCCCAATACCGAACTCACCGTGAAGGGCGGATTACTGCGTCTCGCCGAGCCGAGCGAGCCGCGCGGGATGCGCCTGCCCATCGACGTGCTGTTCTGCTCCCTTGCCGGGGAACAGGGAGCCCGCGCCATCGGGGTCGTCTTATCGGGCATGGGATCGGACGGGACGCTCGGTCTGCAGGCAATCAAGACACAAGGCGGCTTGACCCTTGCCCAGGAGCCGCATTCGGCACAGTTTGATTCGATGCCGAAGAGCGCCATCGCGGCCGGGGCGGCGGATGTCGTGGCACTCGCCTCCGAACTGCCGAAGCGCATTCTGCAGGTCATTGGCGCGCAACCTAATGCAACCGCTCCCGCGCAAGGCGCCGGGGACGGCGCGACCGGAGCGTTGGATTCCATCCTCGAGTCATTACGTGCACGCAGCAGGCACGATTTGACGCTGTATAAGCCGAGCACGCTGCGGCGCCGCATCGAGCGGCGTATGGCCATACACGGCGTCAAGAGGATGGGAGAATACGCTGCTTTCTTGCGTAAAAACCCCTCTGAACTCGATCTGCTCTTCAAGGAGATGCTGATCGGGGTGACGAGTTTCTTCAGGGATCCGGAAGCCTGGGACGAACTCGGCTCCGTCGTGCTCCCGGAGCTGTTCTCTCGCGCAGCACCCGACAGGCGGTTTCGTGCCTGGGTGGCCGGGTGCTCCACCGGCGAGGAGGCATTCTCACTCGCAATGCTCTTCACGGAGGCCCGCGAGCGGTTAGTCGGTACAGCCGCAGCCACGTTGCAGATCTTTGCCACGGATCTCAATGCGGATGCGGTAGCGTTCGCGCGGCGAGGACGCTACCCCGCCTCGATAGCCGCTGATGTTTCGCGGGAGCGACTGGACCGCTTTTTCCGCACGCAGGGCGACGGCTACGTCATCGACCCAGGTCTACGCGAAAGGGTGCTGTTCGCCCAGCACGATGTGATCATGGACCCGCCGTTTACCCGGCTCGATCTGCTCCTCTGTCGCAATCTCTTGATTTACTTTAACGCGACGCTACAAAAACGCCTGCTGCCTCTGTTCCATTACAGCCTGCTTCCGGGCGGCGTTCTGATGCTGGGCGCATCGGAAACCGTGGGACCGGCGCAGAATTTATTTCCGCCACTGTCGTCGAAATCGCGACTTTACCGGCACGGCCCCGATGCGGCCTCGGTCGGTGCCATCGACTTCCCTATTGTTCGACGTGTTTCAGCGCGCGCGCCCGCGCAGGAGTTGCCTTTGTCACATCAAACATTCCCGACCACAAACGTCCAGACGCTGGCAGATCAGCTGCTGCTGCAGAAATTCTCTCCCGCGGCCGTCCTGGTGAACGAACTCGGGGACATTCTCCACATCAGTGGACACACAGGACAGTATCTCGAACCGGCGGCCGGCAAGGCGAACTGGAACATCCATGTCATGGCCCATCCCGCCATACGAACTCAGCTTGCCGTCGCGCTGCGGCGGACCGTCAAAGAGCGCACAGCTGTCGAGATCCGCGGCCTTCGCATGGACGGTAATGTTACCCACCAACTCGATATCACGGTCGAGGCGATCGAAGAGCCGAAGGCGCTCCAAGACATGGTGATGGTCGTATTTCGCGAGGTCGCCGCCCCGATCGCCGATAAGTCGCGGCGCAAAAAGCGCGCCGGCACGATCGATCCTGCAATAGCCGCTGAACTCATGCGTTGTCAGGAGGAACTCAAGGCACTGCGCGAGGCCATGCGCGCCTCGGAAGAGGAACGGCAGGCGGCCATCGAGGAGCTGCAATCGACGAACGAGGAGTTGCAGTCAGCGAACGAGGAACTTACGACTTCGAAGGAAGAATCCCAGTCGATGAATGAGGAGTTACAGACGATCAACGTTGAGTTGCAATCCAAGCTCGACGACCTTGCCCTCGCTCAGAGCGACATGCAGAACCTGCTCAACAGCACGGACATCGCCACGTTATTTCTCGACAAGGACCTGAACGTGCGACGGTTCACCGAGCAGATCAAGCGCATCATAAATCTACGGGATGCCGATATCGGTCGCCCACTCAGTGACCTCACTACGACGTTGAACTATCCCGAACTCGACGCCGACGCGAAGGACACGTTGCGCACCCTCGCGTTTAGCGAAAAGGAGATCTCGACGAGCGATGCGCGTTGGTTCAAGGTGCGCATCATGCCGTACCGCACGGTAGCCAACGTCATCCAGGGGGCCGTCATCACCTTTGTCGACATCACCGCAGCCAAACAACTGGAGTCCCGACTGCGCAAGGCATAAGATGAGTAGACTGTATGGATATGGAAACGTGTCGGTATCACATGATCAACAAGGTGGCATGATGACGACAATATCCCAAAAACGGAACCGCCAGGAGGACCTTCGTTCCCGCGCAGTCGCGCAGTTGAAGGGAGCCGACGCGCCGGCGCAGGCACGGGCGGGCGCATCGACCGCTCTTGGCGTGCTCTACGATCTCGCCTCCTCGCCATCGACCGCCCCCGACGCGCTCGCCTTGCTCCATGAACTGCAGGTCCACCAAGTGGAGGTGGACCTCCAGGACGAGGAGCTGCGCCGTTCGCGCGTCGAGCTCGAGACGTCGCTCAATCGACAGGTGCAACTCTACGACTACGCCCCGGTTGGCCAATTCACGGTGGACGGCAACGCGGTGCTGCGTGAACTGAACGAGACGGGGGCGACCCTGCTTGGATTTGAACGCGATGGACTGCGCGGCCGGTCGCTCGAGAGTTTCCTCACTCCCGATGGCGTGTCGGCACTGCACGCGATGCTCGCGCGCGTCACGGAGGGCACTTCTACAGCATTCGCCGACCTGCACCTGCGGGGCGCGCGGGACGGGGAGACTGGCTGCATGCACGCCTCGGCCTGCCTGGATCCTGAGGGCGGAGGATTCCTGATCGGATTGATGGGAGTCAGTGGGACGAAGCCGACACCGGTTGCCTGATGGCAGCAACCCACGCTTCTACCGAGAATCACCTTCTGAGGGCCCTCACCGCCGACGCAATGGGGCGGCTGTTACCGCACCTCGACTACATTGACCTGCCGCTGGGGGCCGCGCTCTACGCGTCCGGCGATGTACTGCGCCATGTTTACTTTCCCGTCGATTGCATCGTCTCACTTCTGTATGTGCTTGCGGACGGTGCCTCCGCGGAGATTGCCGTCGTGGGTAATGACGGGTTGATCGGCATTGCGCTTTTCATGGGTGGAGAGACGACCTCAAACCGCGCGGTCGTGCAGAGCGCGGGACATGCCTATCGCCTACTCGGGCAACGGCTGAAAGATGAGTTTCATCGCAACGGCACACTCCAAGAGCTGTTTCTGCGCTACACACAAGCCCTGATCACTCAGATGGCGCAGACTGCCGTATGTAATCGCCATCACTCGGTCCACCAGCAGCTATGCCGCTGGCTATTGCTGTCGCTTGACCGCTTATCGTCGAACCAATTGGACATGACTCAGGAACTGATCGCCAACATGCTGGGTGTGAGGCGTGAGGGCGTGACCGAGGCCGCGGGCAAACTGCAGCGGCTCGGCATCATCCACTACCAGCGCGGACATATCACGGTCCTCGACCGGCCGCGGCTGGAGACTCTCTGCTGTGAATGCTATACCGTCGTCAAAAAGGAAACGGATCGCTTGATGCGAGAGTGAAGAACATGATATGCGACTGCGCTTATCCAGTATCCGGTTGGCTGCTTACAGCTATTCCACTCGCTCACGACGTGCATGCAAAGCTTCGCGCCTTTCGTCCGCTCGTTCGAGATGCGCAGCACGTCCTTGCGACCGTTGGCGCTGACGCCGATCGCCAGATACACGGCTTAGTTGCGCGCGGTGCCATCGTCACGCATTGTGATTTGTAGGGTGTCTCAGCCGTGCAGTAGCTTCGCATCGATCGGCAACGTGCGGATGCGCTTGCCGGTGGCTGCGAACAAAGCGTTGGTCAGGGCCGGCAGCGCCGGCGCCAGTGTTGGCTCGCCGAGCCCCGTGGGCGGATGATTGGTCATATTGAAGTGCACCTCGACCGCCGGCGCCTCATCCATACGGATGGGGTTAAAAGTGTTGAAATTGGCGTTGACGACTGCCCCCGCCTCAATCGTGATCGCCTCGTGAAGCGCGACCCCGAGACCGTCAAGTACTGCGCCCTGCGCTTGGTTGTAGGCGCCCGCCGGATTGACCACTTGGCGGCCTATATCGACCGCCACCCACACCTTGTGGATCCGCGGTACACCTGCCTTATTCACGCTGACCTTGACGACCTCGGCGACGTACCCCAGATGGCTGTAGCAAAACGCGAGTCCCATGCCGGTGCCGTTCGGGAGAGACCGCCGGCCCCAGCCCGACTTCTCCGCCACGAGCTGCAATACCCCACGCACGCGGTCGGTGTCGAACGGCGGGATGTGGTATCCCCGCTGCGGCGGTGGGGCTGGAAATACCCGCGACGGCCCATAGAGGTCCAGGCGAAAAGCCAGCGGATCGCGCCCGGCGACATGCGCCAGCTCGTCGATGAATGACTCGAACGCGAACGCCAAACCGTTGTTCTCCGGATTGCGCAGTGGCCCGGTCGGGACACCAAGCTCGATCACGGACTGGCCATAGCGCAGGTTCGGAACGAAGCCGGCGGGAAATTGGTCGGTAGGAAGATGGGCCGCGAGGGCGATCTTTCCATCATGACCAAAGGTCACAAAGTGATCGCTAAAGGCGACCAACCGGCCGCCGGCATCCAACCCGCCGCGGAAATGGTGGAAGCCCGCCGGCCGATACGTGTCATGTTGAATGTCCTGGCGGCGGTTCCACAGCAGCTTTATCGGCTTGCCAATGCGGCGCGAGATTACGGCCGCCTCGACCGCGTAGTCATTGCTCAATCGACGGCCGAACCCACCGCCAACACGGGTCATGTGCACGACGAGCTTCTGTGGAGCGATGTCCAGCGTACTCGCGATAAGCGCGCGTGCCGCGCCCGGATTTTGCGTCGGCGCCCACACCTCCATGCTGCCGTCGGGCTTGGCCCAGGCGGTGCAGTTCATTGGCTCCATCGTCACGTGCGCCAGAAAGGGATAGGCGTACGAAGCCTGCAGAATCTTCGCAGCTCCATTGAAGCCCCTTTCCACGTCGCCGTCGTGACGTAGAATCTGTTGTGGCGCTCGCCGCGACAGCCGCGCATTCTCAGCCTCGAATCTCACTGTGCTCTGCCCGGAGACGGGAGTGTCCGCCCACACCACCCGCAACCGCTCCAGCGCTTTGTTGGCTTGGTGCCAACGATCAGCGACGATCGCCACGCCATCCACGAGGCCGCGGGTAAACACGGCGGCGGGATCGCCGTGGACTATGAAGGCGCCACGGATCCCGGGAAGCGCCGTCACCACCTCGAGATTGGCCGACAGCGCCCGCGCCCCGAACACAGGTGCCTTCTCGTACACCGCATAGAGCATGCCCGGCAAGCTCTGGTCGATGCCGAACAGCGGCTCGCCAGCCAGTACCCGCGCCGCATCCACCTGCGAAGTCCATTTGCCGATGATCTGGTAGTCCTTCGGATCCTTCAGCGGCACAGTGGCCAGATCCGGCGCTGGAAGGCGCGCCGCCCGCGCTGCAAGCTTCCCGTAGGAGATCTGTCGGCCGCTGCCCCGATGATGCACAACGCCAGCCTCGGTGCTGCACTCGCCCGCCGGCACCCGCCAGCTTGCCGCCGCCGCCGCAAGCAGCATCTGCCGCCCCGCCGCCCCAGCCCGGCGTAGGGGGTCCCAATTGACCGGCGTGGACATGCTGCCCCCCGACTTCTGCGGGCCGTAGAGTCCTTGATCCAATGGCGCATATTCGGTGCGCACATTCACCCAGGCCACATCGAGCTCATCGGCAATGATCATCGGCAGAGAGGTTTTCACCCCCTGGCCCATCTCCGGATTCTTTGCGAGGATCGTCACGCTCTCGTCTGGCGCGATGCGGATGAAGGCGGTCAATGGCGTGCCTTCCATCTTACCCGCGGCGTCCCACCCCTGTGTCCCCGCGCCCTGACGCGCCTGCGCCATCGCCGGCACCGTCAGCGTCAACAGCAGCGCGCCGCCGGCGGCCACGCTGGCGCTCAAAAACGCACGGCGCGAGAGGTCGGACGCCATTTCCCGGGAAGAATGATCCGTGCTCATCATTACACCTCCCGCGTGTCCGCAGTCGGCAGATTCGCCGCTTGCTTAATCGCCGCACGGATGCGAATGTAGGTCGCACAGCGGCATAGATTGCCGCGCATCGCCTCATCGATGTCCTGGTCGCTCGGCTTGGGATTGCGAGTCAGAAGCGCCGTGGCCGTCATCACCTGCCCGGCCTGACAATATCCACACTGCATCACATCCAGCGCCAGCCATGCCTGCTTGACGCGCCGCCCTATCTCGCCCCGATCGATCGCCTCGATTGTGGTCACCCGTCGTGAACCCACAAGCGCGATCGGCGTCACACAAGAGCGAGAGGGTGCCCCGTTCAGATGTACCGTGCAGGCCCCGCAAAGAGACATCCCGCACCCAAACTTAGTGCCCTTCAGGTCCAACTCATCCCGTAGCACCCAAAGCAGCGGTGTGTCCGCCTCCACATCGACCGTCCGCTCTCTGCCGTTGACTTCGATCGTGTAGAGCATGAGTCCTCCTTGAACCAGGCGGGAGCGTTACAAAACACGCCGAGAACTGCGTTGTCGCGATGGTAAGCTATTACTCCAACCCAGGTAAATTTTCGTACCGTTGCGAACTGCGAATGATCGATTTGAGTACATGTCCTGGCGCCTACCCCATCCAGGCCCCCGCTAAGGCTGTATGAACTCGTGACGCTGATCCCCTTCTTTCGAGCCGCCAATGGGCCGATCCGCGAACGAACCGGAGAACCGCTCGCCGTGGATTCGAAAGCGTCGTTGCCGTCCGCGTAGCCGCTGAGATAAGCGAGCCCATATGCCCAACGCAATCAGCGCAGCGACGCTTTCAATCATCGACGCCGGTATCCAGGTGATCAAGCCGCCTATTTGCTGATCGGTCAACACGTTGACATCGAGCGCTCTGCCGCAGATTGAAAAGATTGGATAAAGATCGGTCCTGTGGAAGGTGATGAGCGCACCGGCGACAATCTGCGGCGTCATGCTGAGCACGGGAGAGAGCACACGCATGCCCGGCGCCATTCGCGCCGGCGGACGCGGGCGGTGGTCCAGGACCAGGCCCCAGTAGATCAGCCCGCTGATCAACATTGATGCGTTCATCAGCCAGTATAATCGCCAGTCCAGCATTGCCAGAGTCATCGCGCGCGGAATTAGCCACACCAAAACCAAAGCCACGAACAGCAGCGTCGCCAACGCCGGATTGAACAGCAACGCTGTTGCGATGCGCGCGGGCGTAGACCGCCCGATCGCCACGATGCCTCGCGCGCGCCACCGTACCGGAAGTGCGGCGCGCCAGGTGCTCACCGGATACGCGAGCATGATCAGCATCGGCGCCAGGTGGTGCATCACGACCTGTTGGATTCGGTCGATGAAGAATTCGTGAAGCGCGTAGAAATCAAAACGCGTCAGCAGCGTGATATACGTGAGCGCCATGCCGCACCAAAACGACCACTGACGGGCGCGCGGTACGCGGTGCTTGCGCACACCGCGCGCGTACAGCAGAGCCCCGAGCAACCACACGGTCAATAAGGTCGGCGAGAACTCGTAAGGTGTCAGCCAATACAGCATCGTTAGCACAACATAGCGCTCGACCATGCGAGCCCCGGTAGTCGACTGTAATTCGTTGCGATGTGCGCCTATATGGAGCTGGCGGCACGTGTGGGTTGCGAATTACCAAATCATAGCGCGCGGCGCGGCCCGCGAGCAGTCCTGCGAGGCGTTCACGCAATGATTAGCTTGCATCCGCATGGCAAATTGCACCTCCTGTTGGCCCAACTGGTCATCAGCGGCCGCTCCAGGCGGCGCGCTCCGCCTGCGTGTGGCGAATTCCGGTTTCGTGCCTTGGAGCCGTCGAACGGCTGATCGGTACGATCCGGCGCGTATATCGGGATCACACGTTTTTCTGGAATTCGGTCGATCTTCACCGCAAGCTCGAACAATTCCGCGCCTATTACAACGACAACCGCACTCATCGCTCGCCAAACGGCGCGACACTCGCAGATCGTGGCGGCCGTCCGTGGCCTCCCACACGATCGCGCGTCAAGGTTCCGACATCAGTTTTCACTTTTTTGTGCCGAGTATGCATGTGGCCGGAACAACGTTACATTCGGCTACGATGCGACCATCGACTGCAGGAAAGACCTGACCACCGCCTCAAAGCGCTCGGGTTGATCGTAGGGAACCCCGTGGCCGGCGTCTTGTATCTGTTCGAGCCGAATGCGCGGGTTAAGATTCTGCAGTTCCCGTGCCGTTTCAAGGGAAACAACGCCGTTATCCCCGATGACCAGCAGGATTGGAACGCGAATGGTGCTCACTAATTGGTGATACTCCGGGTTGGGCGGCGTCAGAACATCAAGCGCACCTATTCGGGTTTTCAGCCTCGCCTCGGTAACCAGTTTGACGAACTCTGGCCTACGATGCGCGTGTCGGACCCGTGCCTGAGCCAATACGTCTCGCTTATCTAAGGTGAGAAGTCGGCGGTGTTGATCGACGACATCACTCTCGTACACCTCGCGTTGACGCTGAGGGCTCAAAAACGTGGGATCCGCCAAGATGACGCCACGAATGGCCGCAGCGAGTTGACTCGCGACCACGGCCGCCGTCATACCTCCCATCGAATGGCCCAACAGAATCGGAGCGGTAAGTCCGAGCCCTCGGATGAGTCCAACGACATCGCATGCGTAATTCTCGTATCGATACCCATCGAGCGGCGTCGTCGAATTCCCGTGACCCCTAGCGTCGGGCATCACCACATCGTATTCACCTTCGAGAGCGCGTGCCAAAGGAATCCAGCAAGCTCCGCTCCCGGTCAATCCGTGGAGTAGCAGCATCGGGGGCTTGGACCCACCGGTTCTCAGGTAGTGGATGTGGATGCCGTTTGTATCGCAGACACCGGTCATCCAGTTGGTCATCGAAATCAATTGACACCCCGTTTGCTCTGACGGGCCCGAACGTCCTTTAATGACCGGCCAGCGACCAGCACCGTGCCTTCCAGCTATAGCGCCGGCTCGAAAGCGGGACCCCGTCCGGTCTCGAGACTGAGCCGACGTAGACTGCGTCGACGAGCTTCGCCGATGATGTGCTCCAGGAGCGCATCGGCAACGCCCTTGCGCAGGTGTCTTGGATGAGTGCGCATCGATTTCAACTCGCTCGTCCCGTCACCAAGTTCCTTTAGCGCGGCGATGCCTGCCAATGCGGGCCCGTCCCACGCCGACCAAACGGTGACATTGGAGGTTTTCAACCCTGACAGGTCGAGCGCAAACACGTGTCCGGGAGGAGAGTTTTCATGCATTGCCGATAGGTGCAGAGTCACCAGTTCACGTGTCGGCTCACCGGAAAGATCGTCCAGACGAATATCGATCATTCAGGTTGCCCGTCCTCGAAACGCCGATTATGAAATGACCGGTCGCACCCGATTCTGCGAAGGGCGGCGGTCTATTGCACGGCCTATCGCCACGTGCCTTGGAGATCGATCACCCATCATGGCCATCGGGGTCAACCCGCCGCGCATGACGCCGATCACAACTCTCTAGGCGTTCCGCCCTATGCCGCGTCGGCCTCCAAGCGCCGCCGCTGCCGAAGCTCGGCTTCAAGGCGCTCCTCTGACTACAAGCCGCATTGTAGGGGTAAATAAAATCCGGGGTCCTGATTTCGCCGGACGTCGAACGATCGGACCACGACAGCCTCGATTTTCGGTCAACGGCACCCCATTCAATCCCCACGCGACGGCGTCGGCGGTCGCCGCTGATACTTCAAACCGCCCTTGTTGCGCGTCGCGCAACGCGCTATACCGCAGACGTGCTTCAGTCATTCCGGCACCAGGGACCGAACACGCACGATCATCCTTACTCGTCAGGAAGAACCCTATGCGGTGGAGATCTTGCGCATCGGCACGCGCGTGACGGGCAAGTTCTGTAACTCGTGGCCGAAGAACATCCGACCGAGCCGGTCGCTTCGTTGCTCACTATCAGCGCCAAAACGGCAGACACATCGCACCAGAGTCACAGAAAAGTTCGATACTCATCAGACCGCCGGGCCGGTTCGTTATGCGACCCGCAACGGTTAGCTAGAGCCGTAAACAGGCTCGGGGCGGCAGCGCGCCGCACGCTGCGCATCCGGTCTTTCCCACGGGAGGCGTCAATAATTCACCCGATTGTGCCTGTCGCGGCGCCGTTTATGCTTTCCACCGACACAGTCGGCCATCGAGGCAAAACGGGAACCTGAAACAAAAACCGGTTGTGGTCTATTGCGCACCGTATAGTCCGCGGCGCTTTTCCGTCGGCGCAAAATTCCATTGGCCGGGCTGCAGGCGAGCGGAAGTGTAACCGGATCCTTGGGGGGGAGCATGGCGTCAAGTCGATCGTCAGGTGCAAATACCAATATTGGATGGCGCTCCCAGAGGCGCTCGCGCGGCGACGTGATCGGCTATTTGCATCAAGCCTGGGAATGCGGTCATCGCGTGCGCGAAAGCTTTGATCGGCGTCACACCATAATGTACCGATGCAATCAACAGAATGCCAATTAGACACTCAACGGCATCGCCAACGTTTACTGCGTCATGAACGTCACCGGTGCGCTACCTACAAACCAGGCAATGACGCTCTCGGGAGGTTTGCGAGCTTCTCAGGGGCAACGTTCTTCAAGCCTCCGGCAGCGATGGATTGCTTGGCACTTTTCCGGTCACGCAAGGGGACAATACAACTTCTCGAACCTCAATCTTGGCGGCGAGTTGATCAACACGGACGGCAACGTACAATTGGTTTCGGGTTCCTCACTACCAATCGCTGCAGGTGTCAAAGCGCGGTCCGCCCCCCGGAGATTGACACCGCCTCCGCCGCTGGTGGCCTCGCCCTGCTTGCAGGTGGACAGGAGGTGCTGCGCAGTCGTCGCCCGCAACATCTGCCGGCGTAAACGCCATTTCCGCCAGACAAACTCGCGTCCATCGCGGCCAGCGGGTCACGTACTTGGAGACAAACTCGATGGCCAGTTCTGAAGCCCACGTTCCGCGCGACAATTATCTACTGGCTTCACTCGGCCATGTGGGACAACAGCGGATTTTCCCACACCTGCAATGCGTGGAAATGCCTCTCGGAAAGGTCCTTTATGAATCCGGGGACGCCTTGCGCCATGTGTATTTTCCGGCCGACTGCATCGTCTCTCTATTGTACGTTTTGGAAAGCGGCGCCTCTGCCGAGATTTCCGTCGTCGGGAATGAGGGTTTGATCGGTATCGCTCTGTTCATGGGCGGTGAAACGACGTTGAGCCGCGCACTTGTAGAGAGCGCTGGGACGGCCTATCGGCTTTCTGGACAACTGCTCAAGGACGAGTTTCACAAGAGCGCTGAATTGCAGCTGCTGCTGCTTCGCTACACGCAGTCCGTGATCACGCAAATGGCGCAGACCGCGGTTTGCAACCGGCACCACTCGCTCGAACAGCAACTCTGCCGCTGGCTGCTGCGCTCTCTGGATCGGCTCTCTTCGAGCCAGCTGACGATGACTCAGGAACGGATCGCCGGCATGCTCGGCGTGCGTCGCGAAAGCGTGACATCAGCTGCCGGCAAGCTGCAGAAGCTCGGTGCGATTGAGTATCATCGCGGCAAAATTACGGTGTTGGATCGACCCCAACTCGAGTCGCTATGCTGCGAATGCTACGCGGTCGTCAAGAAGGAGACCGACCGGCTGTTGCAGCCTGTGGGATGCGAACTCGCCAATCATAGCGGGAGGCGGCATATACGAGCCGTCTTGTGCTAACCGCTGTACCTGGTAGCCTGCCTCGACGATGCGTGACTCGCTTCTTCTCGCAGTGAAATTGACGGTCACCATGCGCTCCAGCGGCAACGGCGGCCGTCCGCGCGCATCGCTTATCTTCGGATAGTAAGGCTCGACCACCGACGCCAGTTTCGACCACGGCATGATCCCCTGCATCTGCGCCAGAAACTAGGCACGTCGCCTCGTCTTGCCGTATCGCTCAAATTCCGTCAGTGTCTGTTGTTTCACGATCCCGCTCGCGTGACAGCCAATGAGGTAGCAGACTCTATGGGTAATTCGGAGTTTCGTTAGCGTTGGTTGCTCTGCCGTAAATACGAGTTTAGGCTGTATCTCATGACGAACGAACCAATAAATGCGGATATGGACTTTGATCCCACTGACCCTTTGAATCGCGAGGCACAGGTATATCCGCGAGTAAGCGAGGACATGGCGAGCAGGATAAGCGCCTACGGCCGTGTCGAGAACGTCGCGAAGGGGACGATGATATTTGAGCGCGGACAGCGCTCGATAGATTTCTTTTTCGTGCTCGAGGGAAGTATCGAGATTTTCGAGCTCGACGATCATGGTTCCCCCAACGTCCTTAGCGTCCTATCCGCACGTCAGTTCACCGGCGAACTTCATTTGTTCAATGATCGCATGATCCTGGTTTCCGCCAGAGCCGCGGTCGACAGCCGACTCGTGCGGGTACGGCGCCCGGACTTTGCCCGCCTGGTCACCGGCGAATCCGACATCGCCGAGATCATGATGCGTGCCTTCATTTTGCGGCGCGTCGGATTCATCCGCCATAGTCACGGTGGCGTCGTTCTGATTGGTCCCAGCCACCACGCGGACACCCTGCGCCTGCAGCGCTTTCTAACTCGAAACGGCTATCCTCACCGGCTTTTTGATACAGAGGCAGACCCGGACGCGGGGGGCTTTCTTGAATGCTTCAAATTGGAGCCAAGCGGGCTTCCAGTATTGATATTTCCGGACAGGCAGGTGCTGCGAAACCCGACAAGCGCAGTGCTCGCGGATGCACTGGGACTGACCGAGTTCATCGATGCGACAAAGGTATTTGACGTCGCAATCGTGGGAGCCGGACCGGCAGGACTTGCCGCCGCGGTATATGCGGCCTCCGAAGGTTTAAAGACGATCGTCATCGAGGGTACTGCCCCCGGTGGTCAGGCCGGAACGAGTTCGAAGATTGAAAACTATCTTGGCTTTCCGACGGGCATCTCCGGTCTGGCACTTGCGGGACGCGCACAGGTCCAAGCTCAGAAGTTTGGTGCTCAACTGGCAATCTCTCGCAATGTATCTGGAATCAATTGTACGCGACAACCATTTGAGATCTATTTGGAAGCTCCACAGTCGGTCCTCGCATGTGCCATCGTCATCGCAACCGGCGTCCGGTATCGCAGGCTTGATGTACCCCAATTCAAACGATTTGAAGGACAAGGAATTCACTTTGCGGCCACGGCAATGGAGCAACGGCTGTGCACCGGCGAGGCGGTAATTGTTGTCGGCGGCGGTAATTCGGCCGGCCAGGCTGCCGTATTCTTGTCACGAACGACTGCGCATGTACACATGTTGGTGCGCAGCACTGGACTTGCGGCGACGATGTCCGATTATCTTGTCAAACGCATTGAACAAAACCCAAAAATCACGCTGCATCCGCAAAGCGAAATTATCGCACTCGATGGCGATGAGCGCCTGCGGCGTGTGACGTGGATCGAGCGCAATACCGGCGAGACAAAGGTCGTGCCGGTTGGAAACGTTTTCTTGATGATAGGCGCCGAGCCAAACACAGAGTGGCTCCAAGGCTGCTTGGCGCTTGATTCCAAGGGATTCATTCAGACCGGTGTCAACGCCGACGGAACTGTGCTCGCGTCTCCTTATGCCACCACCACGCCGGGCATATTTGCAATCGGCGATGTTCGCTCGCGATCCGTCAAGCGAGTTGCGGCGGCGGTAGGAGAAGGGTCGGTGGTTATCCACGCAGTTCACCATTTTCTAAATCCGGCGGCTACTTGATCAGCGAGCGCGGCGTTCAGCCATTGCCACCGCCATGCAGATCACCATCGCAGCCGCGGCGATTCTGATCGTCTGTGGACTCGCAATCGGTTCGGCGAGGATCGGGCATTGGGGCAGCACGTTTTCCACCCATGCTTGAAAGCAACTGGTCGCCGCTCTGCGGCTTTGGAATCGTGTGCGGTGCGAATTCGCTGATCATAGCGGGAGGCGCCGAATGCGAGCAGTCTTGTGCTGCATGGTATCCCTGCTTACCTGCCTCGATGATGCGTGACCTGCTTCTTGTCGTGGTGAAATTGGTCGTCACCCTGGCCAAGCTCACGCGCCCCGCCCCGCCGCTCCTGCATTCGTTCGCTGGCAAACAGACGGCGCTTGCGTCGCCAGGTATTCTGCCGATATCGGCGTGTAACACGCCCGCATTCCTCAACCACATCCAGCAGAGTGGGCCAAGCTTGCAAAGGTTGTTATCTGGTCTTCGCGGCTATCGATCCGGATCTTATCGCGAGGTGGGTCATGAAATGGGCAGGCATGTATCTTTTGGGTTTCGTCGTCCTAATTGGCGGCCTCCTGGCCGCGCTCTGGAAATTGGGTATGCTGCAAAGGATCGGCACCACGTGGACTTTGATCGGAATCGCGATCCTGTTCGGCATTGGCATCATGGTCTCCGTCTCCCAAAGCGGCAACAAAGAGAACATCCAGATCGACAGAAAGTAACCGGTTTCGGGCGCGCGGTAGCGCGCGCCCGCCGCGTGTCGAACAACGTGCACGCTATCGATTCGCTCTGCCTGTGACCGCGAAAGGCGACGCGGTATCCCTCAGGGATGCTGAGCCGTCACCAAAAACACGGGATAGCGGCGCGTCTCGCCTTCCCTCGTTTTTTCGACGGTATGCGCGGTACGGAACGCCACCGCCGTGAATCCCGTCTCGCTGAGCCGGCGCGCGAGCTCCGCGCGGTCGAACCCATGATGCGCCACGCCCGGAACTTCGGGGCCGTGAAAACTCCCGTCTTCGGCATCAAGATCCGCCAGGGCCAGCCACCCTCCGGGAACCAGCATGGTGCCGAACGCGCCGACGAGCGCACGCACATCGGGAATGTGGTGTAGCGTCATACTGCTGAAGATGAAATCGTATCGATCCGCCGGCGGCGGGGTGCTCGTCAAATCGAGGACCTGCGTGGTGATGCGGTCTAGGCCCGCCGCAGTTGCCTTGGCGTTCAGCACCGCGAGCATGCCCGGCGACAGATCGGTCTCCACGAGATGCCCGAGGCGCGGCAACAGCTTGACACCGACGAGACCGGTGCCGCATCCGTACTCGAGAGCTCGCCATCGCGATGCGATGGGTACCGCCGCTGCGATCGCGTCCGCGACCGCCGTGGCAACGCCGGCGCGCCTCGGTGAATCGTCCCATTGGGCGGCGATGGTATCGAAGCGCGATCGGTTATCACTCTGAAGTGAGCCAGTCATGGGGGCAGGACCGGGTTGTAGCCAAGGATGAACAACGGTAGCAGCACCAAGCACGCCGCACAATGTGAATTTATCGACAGTCGGTGAATTCGATCCATCGGCCGCGACGCGACTTGCGCTGGTCGACGTTCTTGCGCCTATGCGCTCAGGGAATCATCGCCTGTGACTTTTTGGTCGGCAGCACCGCCGCATTTGGTTTGTTGTACGCGTTCTTGGTAATCGAGCACCCCAGTCGTTGCCAGGTTCAATACAACGTCGCCTCCCATCCGACCGCCGGTCGAAGGTCGCAACGACTGCGCGAGGCCGTGACGATGGCGTTGGGTCCGGGTGTTCCGGATCCTCCGCCCACGCATCGCAACCATCAACAGCCCAATTCCCGCCATCGCCGCAAGGAATCATGCGCGGCGCGAATATCAGGAAATGTAGACGTAGTGGCCGCGGCCGCCTCAGCAGCGATTGCCGGCCGCTCCGCGCAGCCTCCGGCCCTCCAACCATTGCCAGGAGACCAGTGACGGCACGCCGCACAACACCTCGCGCAGGCGCTTCGCCATCGAAACGGCCAGGGCCAGATCGGCACCAACGCCGAGCATGTGACCGAAAAGCACGAAACCCGCCTCCTGGACGCCGATGCCGGCAGGCACAACGAATGCCAGATAGCGTGCGGCTTGGGTGAGACTTTCGAGTGCGACAGCCGCCTCGGCGCTTATCGAGTGGCCGAAAAGATGCAGCGCAAACCAAACTTCAAACGACGCGGAAAGGAAGGCCACGAGTTGCAGGCCGCCGGCGGCAAACAGGGTCCAACCTCTACGCAACGAGATGCGCAGCTCCTCGTCCAGCCTTTGGGCTCCATCGGCAAGGAGACGCGCTCCTACGATCGGTCGCAGAAGAACGTGCAGACGTTGGAAGACCGAGCCATAACGCAGCAGCAGCGCCGTGAACGCCGGGACCGGCAAGCTGAGCACGAATGCAAGCAGCAAACGGTGGTAACCGCGGTCTGGCGCGCTCAGGTGAAGAAGCAGCAGCAGACCCACCGCGGTGAACACGTACACCATGATCAGCGTCAGAAGTATTTCCACGATCACGGTGACAACGACGGGTGTGGCCGGAAGGGCACGCCACCGCATCAGGCGAACGGCCACCACGGCACCGCCGACACTGGCCACCGGCAGGAGACGATCGATCGCATCGCGTACCGTTGTTACCCAATAGACGTAGGCAAATCCGGCGCGCGGTTTTGGATCATAGGGACGCAGCAGCTCGCGCCACCCAATCGCGAAGAGAAGGAAGAAACCGGCCCGGTAGGGCACGAGCCAAAGCAGCTTCCACCCGGCCAGATCCAAGGCGTGTAACATGGTGCCGAGATCTGCTCGAATGAAAAGCCCAATGAGCAAGGCCAAGCCGAGCAAGCCTCCGATATACCCTGCGATTTTCAGATCCGCTCCTCGCTCAGCGATTTGACTGCATTATGCGCAAATCCGAGAAGCGTTCGAGGCTCAGGAGAGCCGGTGCATGATGCCCCGGGCGTCCACTTCAAACTCGTTGTCACGCCAGGTGATACGCGAGGTGAACAGGCTCCTGCACCAGACCCAGCAAAGCAGGACGTCCCGTCCTGGCACGAGCCAGAGATCCGAAAGCGCAGGCCGATCGCCGCTAAAGCGGTGGGAAAAGTGCAATGCCAGCCGCGCGGCGACCACGAGTGCGAAGAGCGTCCAAGCGAGCCCGATGAATGATTGAACTCCCATGACGAGCAGGATGCTCAAGAACCCCAACGGCAGGCTGAAGCTGAAGAAGATGAAGGGGAAGCAGCGCGGTCGCAGCACGTGCAGGGTGCGCATCCACCGCACTTCATGGCGGACCAGGGATTGGAAACTCGCCTCGTGGCACTCGGCGTTCGGCACGTAGGAGGAAAGCACAATTCGCAGGCCCAGTCCGCGTACCCGATCGCCCAGTTGATGGTCGTCGGCAAGATGGTTCGCAATGGCCTGCAATCCGCCAATCGCTTGCAGCGTGTCGCGTCGCACGCACAGCGTTTGCCCGGAAACGTAACCCTGATAACCGAAAATCCACGCCAGCAGCACGGACGGCATGTACCACTCGTTGATGTACATCGCGCCGAGACGCGAAAAGATGGACCGTGTCGGCACGGCACGATAGAGACTGGTCACCAGGCCCACGGTCTCGTCGCGCAGAGGCGCTGTCACAATTCTCAGATAATCGGCTACGACACAGGCATCGCTGTCGGCCATCGCCAACACGTCGTGACGAGCCCGCGCGATCATGTTGATCAAATTACTGATCTTGCGATTGTTGCCATGCTGCTCCGCGTTGATGACGACTTCGATGGGAAGGGACGGGAACTCCGCCCTGAGGCGTTCCACGACTGCCAGTGCGGGATCGCGCCGATCCAGCACCCCAAACACGATCTCAAACTCCGGAAAGTCCTGTTGACAGAAAGAACGCAGGTTCTCGTACAACCCCGGCTCCGGACCACACAATGGCTTCAGCACCGACACCGGTGGAAGTGGTTGCGCGCCGATCTGCCTATTGCGGCGCTTCCAGACCAGTACGGCGATCACCGCGAGAGTGCCGTACCCTGCTGAGATGAGCAGAAACGCGAAGCCGATAAAGGTGCTGAGCGAAGCGATGTTGGACATAGGCGTCTCGGCGGCTGACCTCTCATTCAGATCCGATGCGGGTGGGCTGGCGCACCCGCTCCATGGGAGAACGCGACAGCGGCTCTCCGAGCTCGCGGGACCTCCCTCGACACAGATCAAGATCGCTTGGGATCGCCTGCGTGCGGATGAACATGGTCTCTCGAATTCATTACACGTTTAAGGTCGATTACGGCACCTGCCCTTCGGACGCGGCTCAGTGTGGCAGCTTCCTCCCACCGCGGCAAACCGACCGCAACCCGTGCTCCGCAAAATCTGGATTCGCGGCTTGCGCTCTAGTTTTGTTCTCAGTGCAACACGCGCTGGACCGCCCGAGCCGCGAAAGCAACGGCAAGTGTTTCCTGCGGCTGCAAATTATGGCGCGCCCGGAGAGATTGCTTCGGGGCCGGCAATCGCCACCGGCCCCTCATAGAACTGACTGTGACGATCCCCCGTAACTCAGCGCCCATCAGCAAAACACTCCGATCATACCGACTTTCCAATGAGCAAAGAGATCCGGACACTCCTTGGCAAGCCGAGCGAAAAACCGACCCGCTAGGAGCTTGCAACGTCTAAAGCGCTTGAACTTCCGTGTGGGGTGCGAACTCGCCAATCATAGTGGGAGGCGGCATATACACACGGTCTTGTGCTGACCGGTGTCCCTGGTAGCCGGCCTCGACGATGCGTGACTTGGTTCTTCTCGCAAGGTCACCACGATTCTCAAGCCGGCGACGTTGTTGCGATTGCACAAGGCGCTGGCCGATCGAAAGTATCGCCGCCTGTTCTCCTCCGCCGCAACCCGGCGCAAGCCAGGCCCGAAAGGCCCGACCGAGGAGATCATCGCGGCCATCATCAAGATGAGAGGAGATTAAATCGGTGCCCAGCGTGCCAACGCCGCACCCATTCGCGCAACGACTGATCGGGACCATCCCGCGCGACTATCTGGACCACACGTTCTTCTGGAATTCGATCGATCTTCACCGGAAGCTCGAAAACTTCCGCGTCCATTACAACGGCGTTCGCGTCCACCGCTCCCTCGACGGCACCACGCCGGAGAATCGTACCGCTAATTCTTCATCATCGAAAGCGAACCCCGCCCACTATGCCTGGGAACAGCATTGCAATGGGCTATTCGAAACTCCTGTCGCCGCTTGATTGGAAATTCGCCTCCCACAGGTTAAAACGGCTTTCGTGATGGGCGCGGCAGCGCCGTGAGTCAGCGATCGAGAGCCGTCGTCGCGCGGCAGCTCGGCTCGCCCGTATCGGTCGAGCAGATCGAGGTGCAATTGCCGCGCCACGGCGAGGGCGTGAGCCGCTACGCGATCGGCGATCACGTCGTCAGCTCATTCGTAAGCATTTGCGGCCGCTGCCGCTACTGTCAGACGGGCCGTCCGCATTTGTGCGTGCAGTCCCTGCAGGCGCTTTACACCTTGCCTGACGGCAGCGTGCGCACGTTCGACGCTGCCGGATCGCCGCTCAATGTATTCTGCGGCTGCGGCGTCATGGCCGAGTACGCCACCTTGCACGCCGACAACCTCGTGAAGATCGACCGGCAAATGCCGCTCGATCGCGCCGCGTTGATCGCCTGCGGCGTCATGACGGGCTTCGGCGCCGCGATCAACACCGCTCGCGTCGAAGCGGGCTCAGTCGCGGTCGTGTTCGGTTGCGGCGGAGTCGGCCTCAATGCGATCCAAGGTTGCGCGATTGCGGGCGCCGCAATGATCGTCGCGGTCGACACGAGCGCGCCCAAGCTCGAATTGGCCGAGCGCTTCGGGGCCACGCACACGCTCGACGTGACCGGACAGGATCAGATCGGCAAAGCCTTGTACAAGCTCACGGGCGGTGGTGCCGATTATGCCTTCGATTGCGTGGGACTCGGTCGGATTTCCGAGCAGGCCTTCGGTGTCTTGCGCCGCGGCGGGACGGCGGTGACCGTCGGCATTGCCGCACCCGCCGACACGATCGTTCTGAATGCGCAACAGGTCGCAATCACCGGAAAAACGCTGACCGGCAGCCATTACGGTTCGGCGCGACCGCAGCTGGATTTTCCGCGGCTCATTGATCTTTATCGCAGCGGTCGCTTGAAGCTCGACGAGCTCATTACTCGGACCTATTCGATCGATGAGGCACCGCAAGCATTTGCCGATCTTCAGGAGGGCCGGCCGGGCCGCGGCGTCGTCGTCTTTGGAGACGTGACTTAGTCGCGCGCGGCCGCGTGCCCGGAGCGGTGCCGGCACGACCTTTTGGGTCGAGCCGGCCGAATGGCTGTTCGCGATGCTGCTGATCCAAGCAGCTGGCCAGCGTGAGTACTACCGGATGCTGTCTCGCGACAGGGTATACGTGGCGTTTGCCGACTGATCGTGTTTGTCGACCGATCCGAGTGACTGCGGCGGCGACGCATGCGGGGTGCGTGACCCGCCGCTGGCGAGCCATTCGGACGGCGATAGACCGGTCCAGCGCCTGAACGCGCGCGTGAAGCTGCTGCTGCAGGAAAACCCAAGTAGATGCGTGACCTGATTGACGCTCATTTGCGGCATGCTGAAGTGCGCGAGCGCCTGCGCGCGTCGGTTTTCGTCGACGATCTTTCTGAACGTGGTGCCACTGTCGCCGAGCTTGCGCTGCAGTGTGCGCGCACTGACGTTGAGAATCTCGGCGACTTCCTCCTCGCTGGGCTCGCTGTGCTGCAGGCGCTGCGTGAGCACCGTACGCACCCGTGCATCCATGTTGTGCCGCTCAATGCGCGCCAGGTAACGCGCCGAAACGGCATCACTCAGGCGCGCGAGCTCGGGGTTGCCGCTGTCGAGCACGCGCTCGATGCTTGCCGGATCGAATCTCAGACGGTTGTGCTCGGCATTGAAGCGCAGCGGCGCGCGCCACAGCCGTTCGAAATCGTCGATTACCGCGGGTCGTGGTCGCCGCAATTCGACCGACAGGGGTGAGAAATCGCGCCCGATGAGGGAGCGGCACATGCGCAGGTGCATCCCGACCAGGGCGTCGATCGACTCGATCGGCACCTCGATCCTCGGCTCAATGTAGAAGTGGTACTCCGCCCCGCAGCGGCAGAAGCGATACCCGACCGCATCGCTCACCACGTGCGAGTAGTGCTGCACGCGCTCGAAGGCCTCTTTGAGGGTCGAACTGGCGCTCAAGCCGTAGCCCAGGGCGTGGAACGCGGTGTGCGTGAAGTAACTGGCGAGTTTGACGCCGAAGGCTTCGTCCCCGGTCGCCTCGAGTGCGACCCGCCACAGCCTGCCGGTCTTGGTGAGCGGGCAGCGGGCATCGGGTCCGCCGAGGTGACTCAGGTCAAACTCCGCCTCCGCGAGTAGCGCGGAGCCATCGCACCCGGCGGCGTCCAGTGCGCGCCCGAAGGCCTTCACCCAGGTCACTAGTATCGAGTTATGATGCGTCGCGGTGAGTGTCCGCATACCGTTTTCAACCCCCGGCCGGAAGCACTAAGTGAAGCGCGGGTAGGAGCTTAGCCCAAAGACGGGGAAGCGTCGATGTGCCCGCCCCGCAGCCCGGCCCGTGGGCACTGTTCGGGATCTCCGGACACTCAGTCCTGTGGGGCGGTGCTCGATGTAGCGATTTCACCACAAGGTCTTTTGGCGCCTGGGGTTAACAGTTTGGCGGCTGAAGTTGCGGCAGGGCGGGGGCCTTTCTGTAAGCTTTGACCGACAATTTGTGGGGAAGGCCACCGCGAACGTCACGCGCTGCGTGGGCAGAGGCACGCGGCGCGGGGGCTTGCGGGCCGCCGCTTGCAAGAGGGGGACAGTCACCATGGTCGTCACTTGGGGCGTCGCGGCCGCAAACGGCTCGAAGCCATTTGCTTCCAACGGGATATTGCCCGTACTGGGGCTGGCAATCGCGTTCGGCGCGACCGGCAACGTCAGCCTCGCGAAAGACGCGACCGCAACGACCGCAAGCCGCACCGAGCTCACGGAAGTGGTCGTCACCGCGCAGAAGCGTGAGCAGAACCTGCAGGACGTGCCGATCGCCGTGATCGCGCTCTCCCGGCAACAGCTGCAGGACGCAGGCGTGACCGATCTCAAGAACATGAGCATGCTCACCCCGGGCCTCACGGTGACTTCGACCACCTCGGAGAACTCGACCACGGCGCGTATCCGCGGCATCGGCACGGTCGGTGACAACGTGGGCCTGGAATCCTCCGTCGGTGTGGTAATCGATGGGGTCTATCGTCCGCGCAACGGTGTCGGTTTCGGCGATCTCGGCGACATCGAAAGCATCGAGGTCCTCGAAGGCCCGCAGGGGGAACTGTTCGGCAAGAACAACGATGCCGGCGTCATCAACATCGTGACCAAGCGCCCCTCAAGAACCTTCGGGGTGAGCGGCGCGATCACGGTCGGAAACTTCGCCGACAGGGAGATCTCAGGGTCGATCACCGGCCCGGTGGGCGATTTCTCCGCCGTCCGCCTCTATGCCAAATACCAGAAGCGCGACGGTTTCCTCAACCTCGAGACGGGAACCGGGAACGTCCAGGACGCGGTCAACAACCGCAACCTCGCCACGGTGCGAGGACAGTACCTGCTTACTCCCAGCAGCGACGTCAGTGTGCTGCTTATCGGCGACTTCTCCCGCCGCAATGAGATGTGCTGTCAGGCCACGCCCGTATACCCCGGCCCCTTTTCCGGGATCATCACCGCGCTCGCGACCAACCCCCTGCTCGGGGGCACGCCCGGGCAGGCGGTCTTCCCTGACACGTCCACGAACCCCTTCAACCGCCAGTCGTTTGCGAATTATCCGATCTTGCAGCAGATTTGGGACCGCGGATTTTCCGCTCAGCTCGACTGGAATCTTGGCGCCGCCAAGCTGACCTCGATCAGCGCGTGGCGGGACAACACCATCGACGCGGGCAACGATCCGGATTACTCCGACGCTGCCCTCGTGCAGGAGCCGGCCAACGGCAACGTGACAGACTTCAAGCAGATGAGCGAGGAGTTGCGGCTCGCGGGCAAAACCGACCGACTAAACTGGCTGATCGGCGGCTTCGCCGACAAGGAGATTCTGAACAACACCTCGACGATTCTCGCCGACAATCAATTCGACCTGTTTCTAGGTGCGACGGCGTCGGCGGCTGCGGGTGCCAGCCCGCCGAATTTCCTGTTGCTGCCGGAGCTGACCGGCAACTTGCCCGGACAGACCTTCATCCCCGGCGTTTCCGGGCAGGCGGACTCCTATGAGCAGACCGAGAAGAGCTACGCCTTCTTCACCAACGAGACCTATACGCTGATGGAGCATCTGGATCTCACGGCGGGCCTGCGTTACACGCATGAATCGAAGGACGACACGGCCAACTACAACAGCCCCGACGGTGGTTCGGCCTGTGGACAGCTGCTGCGTGCGCCCCCGCCGTCGGCTGCGCTCCCCTACAGTCAGTTGCTGCTGTTTGGATACGGCTGCGCAACGCCTTTCAATCCGTTCTTCAACGGCATCACGCACGGTCAGTCCCTCAGCGAGAACAACCTCAACGCCACGGTCAAACTGGACTATCGCTTCACGGATAATGTGATGGGGTACGCCTCCTGGGGCAATGGCACGAAGGCGGGCGGCTTCAATCTGGCGCGAGTGACCAATCCGGCGGCCGCCAATCCTCTGGCGCCGATCCTCGATACCGAGTTCCCGAGGGAGACGGTCAACTCCTTCGAGGTCGGTGTGAAGAGCGAGCTCGCCCGGCATACCGTGCGCCTCAATGCCGACGTGTTCGATCAGCAGTACCGTAATTTCCAGCTGAACACCTTTACCGGCATCGTGTTCGTCGTCAGCTCGCTCCCGCACGTGAACTCCAAGGGCGCCGAACTGAACCTCGACTGGCTCACCCCACTGTCCGGACTGAGCTTCTCCGGTGGCGTGGTCTACGCAGACACACAGATCACGAACTTCGGGGACGCGCTGTATCTGTTTGCCACGAACCGCCTGAACAGCCGATTGTCGTTTTCGCCCCTGTGGTCGGGGGTGGTCTCAGCGGCGTATCAGGTGCCGCTCACGCCGTCACTGGCGTTGCGGATCAGTGCCAATGAGAAGTACAGCTCCTCTTACAACACGGGCTCCGATCTGGACCCGCTTAAGATTCAAGGAGGCTATGGAATTTTGGATGCGCGCATCGGCATCGGCCCCCCGGATGGTAGGTGGGCCTTTGAGGTCTGGAGCCAGAACCTCGCCGACAAGGGCTACTACCAGGTCGCGTTCGATGCGCCGTTCCAGGGCCTCGCCGTCCCGGGCTTCAATAATCAGATCGATTCGTTCGTGGGCGACCCGCGCACCTTCGGCGCCACCATACGCGTGAAGTTCTAGCGGGGGACCTGCGCGCCGAGGCAGACTAGACTCATGGGATCAGCAGCTCGTCGGGGATGCGCGTCGGAGCTTGAGTAACGTACATTATGCGCGCGGGTCGGGGGATCACGCCGGCGCAGTAAAAAGGCTTTCGCCGCGGATTGGCATCGCCAAAAACAATAGGCGCTGAATTCCAGCCAACGGCTCGCCATGTCGACCGATCTGAGTTTTGGAATGCGGCCCATGACGGACTGCATCACGAGCACCATCTCGCGCCCGCAGCTGCGTGATCGAATATTTACGCACCTCACCCAACGAATAGCCGAGAAACGAGCGAGTTTGAATTTTCGAACAGACGCCGTCGCTTGATTTGTAATTTACCTCCCGCAGGCGGCTGCGCAACCATGTCGAGCAGGTTGCTTTGGATTGACTCAGTGCATTTCGGTTGTTCATAATCGCACCAACCTGTTTGACGCGCTGATCCGCCTGGCGCAGCGACCTGACCAGGACCGTGGGCGGAGCGTAGAACCATGTATGTGAATGTCGAGGGCGCACGCCTGTTTTTCGATTGCGTCGGCGCCAAGCTTGCGATCGCGGGCGAGGCGATGGTCGAGCGGCCGACGCTGATCGTCATGCATGGCGGGCCAGGTTTCGATCATTCGACGCTGCGGGGCTTCTTCGACCGCTTCGCCGACAGCCATCAAGTGCTTTATCTCGATCATCGCGGCAACGGGCGTTCCGGCGGAGAACCCGAAACCTGGAACCTTGCGCAATGGGGCAAGGATGTGAAGGCGCTGTGCGATGCGCTCGGCATCGAAAAGCCTCATGTATATGGCAATTCCTTCGGCGGCATGGTGGCAATGTCCTATGCCGCGCAATTCCCCGATCATCCGGGTAAGCTGATCCTGTCGTCGACGGCAGCGCGCATGCACCTCGATGTCACCTACCGGCTGATGGCGGAACGCGGCGGCGAAAAGGCCCGCGCCATCGCCGCGCGCTTCTGGACCGCGACGGATGCGCAATCGATGGCGCAGTACATGGAAGTCTGCATGCCTCTGTATAATCCGAAGCCCAATCCGAATGAATTGGCGGCGCGCAAGCGGGCGCTGATCCGGCCGGAGGTTTCGCGCCATTTCATTCTCGGCGAAATGCGCACGATGGATGCGCGTGCGGGCCTTGCCGCCATCACGTGCCCGACGCTCGTGCTGGCCGGGCGCTATGATCCGATTACACCGGTCTCCTGTAGCGAGGAGATCGCCTCGCTGATTCCAGGCGAACAAGTGGATCTGCGGACCTTCGAAGAGGCCGGCCACGGGGTGCACCGCGATGCGCCCGAAAAGGCCGAATCGGTGCTGCGCCAGTTCCTCGGCAACGCGGTGTGAAGACCACTGCCGAAGCGCTGCCGCTCAAACGCCATGTCGCCGCGGTCGTCGTCGGCAATGCGCTCGAATTCTACGATTTCCTCACCTATAGCTTTTTCGCGGTCTACATCGGCGAGGCCTATTTCCCCTCGCACGATCCGACGACGAGCCTGCTCGCATCGCTCGCCACATTCGGCGCCGGCTTCGCGACGCGGCCGCTCGGCGGCATCATCATCGGCACGCTCGGCGATCGCGTGGGCCGCAAGCCCGCCATGTTCCTCTCCTTCACGCTGATGGGCGCGGGCATGCTGGGTGTCGTGTTCACGCCGTCCTATGCGACGATCGGCGCCGCTGCGCCAGTGCTGGTGGTCGGCTTCCGGCTGATTCAGGGCTTCGCGCTGGGTGGCGAGGTGGGGCCGACCACGGCGTTCCTGATCGAGGCGCCGCCGGCCGCCATGCGCGGCTTCTACGGCGCGTTGCAATCGGCCTCGCAATATGCCGCGGCGTTTGCGGCGGGATGCGTCGGCACCGGTCTTTCCGCCGTGCTCGGTCCGGCGGCGCTGGCACGCTGGGGCTGGCGCGCGGCGTTCTTCCTTGGTGCGCTCGTCATTCCATTCGGCCTGATCGTGCGCCGTTCCTTGCCCGAGACGGCTGAGGCGCCGAAAGCCGGCGACGAACCGCATGTGTTGCGCGCCCATGCCAGGCTTGCGGTACTTGCGGTGATGCTGATGGCGGGGGCCACCATTGCCACTTATGTGATCTTCTATCTGTCGACCTATGCCCAGGTGACGCTGCACATCGCGCCGGCCTGGTCCTTCGGCGCCACGCTGACGATCGGCTTGTGCGGAACGCTGTTCGCGCCGCTCGGCGGGAGCCTGTCCGATCGCTTCGGGCGCAAGCCCGTGATACTGACGAGCACCTGCATCATGATCATCATCACCATTCCAGCCTTTCTGCTGCTCAATGCCGTGCCCGCCGGCCCGGTGTTGATCGCGCTGGCCGCGATATTGACCGTGGTCTTCGCGATGGGCGTCGGCGTCAGCATCATGACGATTTCCGAAGCCCTGCCGGCGCGCATTCGCTCCGGCGCGATGGCGACGCTTTATGCCGTGTCCATCGCCATTTTCGGCGGCAGCGCGCAGTTCAACGTCGCCTGGCTAGCGGCACGGCTCCACGCTCCCATGGCGCCGGCCTATTACCTGACCGCGGCGCTCGTGGTCGCCTTGATCGCCATCTTGCTGTTTCGCGAAACCGCGCCGGTGCGAGCCGTAGGTCGATGCCCGGAATGACATCGTCGACCGGACTCTCGAAATCGCGGTGCCTCGCGAGTAGGTTGGTTTTGCTGACGTTGTCGAGGGAACGGGTGAGTCCGCCCGTATTTCGCTGGCCCACGTCGTCCGGGCACCGGTGATGCCAGCGTCCGCCGTGCTCGGTCCACGTCACTTCGAGGTCGCGCGCATCGAACCGTCCCGATCCCGGCCGCTAGCAGACCGCGAGGGCACTCGTCTTCTCGACCAGCCAGCCGTTCTCGTGGCTCACGCGCACCGCGATGCGCGACCAGTCGCGAACTTTCACGACGGTCGTCGGCGCGTCGACGAACTGCCCTGTGGACGAGTACTCGATGCGCAGGAGCGATGGCGTCAAAAAATCAACCCGCGCATGCTCGTGCCACGGTGCGAGACCGATCCGGGGCTTGCGCGCGGCGAGTACATCGACGGTCCGGCGGTGCGCCGCATGTTCAATCAGGCCATTGCCGGTCATGTGCCGCCCGTTCGGATGAGCACCGATCACGATCCGCTGTTCCGCTTGCATCGATGGCTCGCGAACTTACGAATCCTCGAGGTCGAGGAGATCAAATCTGTGCCGTATGCCCCAATGTCACATCCCGTCGTCGAAAGACTGAACGGGAATATCCGGCGCAAATACCTCGACCAGACGTTCTTCTGGAATTCGATCGATCTTCATGCGAAGCTCGACAAATTCCACGCCTATTACAATAGCGTTCGCGTTCACCGCTCCCTCGACGGGCCCACGCCGGAGAATCGTCCGGGACATTCCTTATCATCGATAGCGAACCTATCTCGCCATGCCTGGGAACGGCATTGCAATGGGCTAGTCGAAACTCCCGTCGCCGCTGGATAGGGAATTCACCTCCCACACGACCTTCTGTGAACTCGCGTTGTGTGTCACCCGGCGTTCAGGAGTCCGCCGTGGACACTGGGTCGCGGCAGATCGGTGGTTGGGTCAACTTTGCATGAGCTCGGCTGTGCTGCTAGGATCCTCAGCGCTACAGTCTCCGTTGGCCAAGCGCGGAATCAACCCCGGCTGTTACCGTGCCGGCGGGTGACCTCCGACGCGCAGCGCGCGAGATCCCAACAGGCGCCCGAGGCGCCGCCCGAGGATCGAGTCCCTCTGCAGCCCGTTCGGATCACGTTCGATCGGCGCGCCAACCGGACTGCCTGAGTTGTTTTCCGGGGAGTCGTGCGTCATGGGTCATTCCGCGGCGACGGGCCGGCATCCGGCCGGCAGGACTTCAATGCGCCTGTGGACAGTGCTGGGGTTGGCCGTGGTCCTAGCTTATGCCCTCGCCCCGCTGATGCAGCGGAACGTCTCGCTCGGGAACACACACGACGATCTCGCGGCCATCAGCCGGGACTGGATCGTGGTTGTGGTGCTCGCCATCCTGGGCTTTGGATTTCAGCGGCGGAACGCGGGTTTTTTCGGACTGCGGATGCCAGGTAGGCGCGACGTACTGACGATGTTCGCATTCCTCGCAGTCACCGCCGTCTTGATCGTCGGTCTGAGCGCGATTCCTTCCGTCCATCGCGCACTGCTGGCTGTACAGAACCAGCGCTTCGCGACGGTTCCCTTTGCCGTGCGGCTAGGCCTGGTACTGACCGCGGGCATTTGCGAGGAAGTGATCTTCCGTGGATACCTCATCGAGCAGATTCGCGATTGGACGGGATCGATCAGCGTTGGCGCCTGGACGTCGTTGATCCTGTTTTCGCTGCCGCATGCGTGGTTCTACGGCTTTACGCTGGCGCTGCTCATACCGGCTCTGCTCGGCGGCTCACTGATATTGCTGTACGTGCTCCGTCGCAACCTTCCGGTCTGCATATTGATGCACGCGATGGTGGACGGATATTCCCTGCTCCTGGTTCCGGCCCTGATACGGGCGCACGGGGGCTGACGAGCGAGCGGAACAGCCTGTGAGGTGCGAATTCGTTAAAGTGGCGCGAGTGCCTGAACTGGCTGATCCCCATTTCCGAGTCGCATTTACGATCCATTCTGAAATCCTGGATCCCTCACTACAATTCCGGGCGTCCGCACATGGCGCCGGGCCCAGGCGTTCCGGATCCGCCACCAACAATCTTCGGCTTCGGACAATCCCGTTCGCGTCACCGCCACGAGGACTCGTACACCGTCCGCGCCAAGTTAGTCCTTGGCGGACTTCATCACGAGTACCATCTCGCACCAGCAGCCGCGTAATCGAATATTTGCGCACCACAGGTATATCGGGCTCCAAACTCGGTGAGCTTCGTGGAATCCATGAGGGTCCTCTACGATTTGCAGGCGGTCACGACGACAAGGAGCAAGGACAGTAGTCTTGGTCGAGCCGCCACAGCGCATCTGCAACGCGCTGGATTCATTTGGCTGCTCCCAATTACGTATGCCTGTCGGCACCGAGATGATGTTACCGATTGCTGCGAAGCCGATCCAATGGTCCTGTCCGCAAGCGGCCGTCCGCGAACATCAGCTAACCGGTATCGTATTTTGCGGGAGCCGAGGCGTAGGACGCGTCCAACGGGCCCATTTGCGGCATCAATCGACATGTAGTACATTGTAATACATGAGCACTTTGACGCTGCGTGTACCG
>Ga0307374_10000770_pt1 | contig 60029 bp, 52 predicted proteins | sample OX3MG_FD_202532 | JGI IMG/M metagenome (GOLD analysis project Ga0307374, IMG submission 202532) | Soil microbial communities from Risofladan, Vaasa, Finland - OX-3 | ecosystem: Environmental > Terrestrial > Soil > Coastal area > Acid sulfate soil | place: Finland: Risofladan, Vaasa | collected... | reverse complement strand
TGTCGCGCCGCTTTGCCTGCTGGCAAAATCGGCGCGAAAGGCCGCGAGATTCCGCAGGGGCAGACGCGCCAGTGGCGCGTCTGCGCCCCCGGGAAGCGAATTCGGCGCGGTTCCACCAGGCAGGGAAGCAGCGCAGCGCCGACTTGGGGCCCTGGGGCCCCCGAGTCGGCGTGAGCATGCCGCCCCGCGCCGTTGCAGCGGGGCGGCTCACATGCGGGACGCGCGCCGCACCGGCCCGACGCTGCTACAGCCGGGCCGGGCAGGCGCGCCGCGCCCGCCAAGGACGCTGCTATAGTAGCCAGCATCATGCCCCGCGCCCTCGTGGTCTCGTTCTCGGTGCTGGCGCTCGCGGCTCTGGCCGTGCCCGCGGCCAACCCCGCGCTCAATCCCCAAGCGGCCTGCCGCCCCTGCATCCAGGCGCACGAAGACTTCCTCGCCAGCGACGCGCTCAAGGGCCGCGGCAGCGGCACCCGCGACGAGCTGCTGGCGGCCACCTACATCGCCTCCGAACTGCAGGCCTACGGCATCGCGCCCGCCGCCGGCCCCGGCAGTAAAGATGGCGGCTACATCCAGATCGCCCCGGCGGTGCCGCGCGCGGGACGCCGCGGCGGCCGCCGCGGTCCCGGCCGTACCGGCCCGCCCGCGCCCCCGCCCCTGCCTCCGGACGCGCCCCAACCCTCGCCCCAACTCGGCACCACCGCCAACGTGGTCGGCGTGCTGCGCGGCACCGATCCCGCCGCGCCGGTGCTGCTGCTCACCGCCCATCTCGACCACCTCGGCGTCATTCCCGCCCGCGCCTACCACGGCGACGACATCTTCAACGGCGCCGACGACGACGCCTCCGGCTGCACCGCCGTGCTGGAGATGGCGCGCGTGCTCTCGCTTGGCCCCCGCCCCAAGCGCACCGTCTACTTCGCCTTCTTCGGCAGCGAGGAGACCGGCGGCCCCGGCGCCCGCTACTTCCTCCACCATCCGCCGGTCGCGCTCACCCGCATGTTCGCCAATATCGAGTTCGAGATGATCGGCTGGCCCGACCCCATGGTGCCGCCCCACACCCTCTGGCTCACCGGCTGGGAGCGCAGCAACCTCGGCCCCCACCTCGCCGCCGAGGGCGCCAAGCTGGTCGGCGACCCGCACCCCAAGCAGGGCTTCTTCTGCCGCTCCGACAATATCCAACTGGCCGAGGCGGGCGTGGTGGCGCAGACCGTCTCCAGCTTCGGCATGCAGCCCATGTACCATCGTGCCGATGACGACCTGGCGCATCTTGACATCGGCCTCATGACTGAGTCCATTACTTCCCTGATCGCGCCCGTGCGCAATCTGCTAAACTCCGACTTTGTTCCCGCCTGGAAATCGGGTATGGCGCCCAAGTCCGGCTTCCGTTGTCGCTAAGGCGGCGAACCGGGGTCCCCAGAACCCGCTTCGCGCTCTGGGGTGGTCGTAATTCCGCAGGGGCAGCCGCGCAGGGGCCCGCGCCAACCAATCGGTCCCTCCCGTCCCCGGCCGCCGCAAACCATCCATTTTCCCGGGAACTCGCCCCCGCCCGGCCCCGTATCAGCCCCCATGGACAACCTGCTGCGCGACCTCCGCCTGGCCTTGCGCCGTTTGGTGCAGGAGCGGGGCTTTGCGACCATCGCCATCCTAACCCTGGCGATCGGCATTGGCGCCAATACCGCCATCTTCTCGGTCGTGGATGGCGCCCTGCTGCGCCCACTCTCCTATCCCCAGCCCGACCAACTCGTCTCGCTGCACGAGTCCATCCCGCAGTTCGCCGCCCAGTACCCCGAGATTCCGATTAACGCCGCCATTTTCAATGTCTGGCGCCAGCGCTCCAAGACCTTGGCCAGCCTGGCGCTGGTCTCGCCCTCCACCTTCGACCTCACCGGTGCGGGCGAGCCGAGGCAAGTGGTGGTGGCGCGCGTCTCCGCCAGTCTGTTCCAGGTGTTGGGCGAGGGGCCGCGCCTGGGCCGCGGATTCTTGCCGCAGGAAGACCAGCCCAACCGCAATAACGTGGTGGTTTTGACCGACGCCTTTTGGCGCAGCCAGTTCCACGCCGACCCCAACGTGCTCGGCCGCACCGTGGAGCTCAACGGCAAGGCCGACCAAGTGGTGGGCATCATGCCGGCCAGCTTCCGTTTTCCTCAGGGCGACGAGTTCGGACCGCTGATCGCCGACGGCCTCCCCGGCCCGGTGCAAATGTTCCGTCCCATCGGCCTGGACACGGCCAATGCGCCCGTGTTGGGCGAGTTCAACTACGGCGTCTTCGCCCGGCTGCGGCCCGGCATCACCCTCGCCGCCGCCCGCGCCGAGTTGGAGGGAATCACCGCCGCCACGGTGGCCTCCTACCATGTGCCCGGGGGTATCGTGGTTCACGCGGTGGTCTCCTCGCTGCGCGACCAGATCGTCGGCAACCATAGCCTCGGGCTGTGGCTGCTGTTGGCGGCGGTGGGCGCGATCCTCGTGATCGTCTGCCTCAACCTGGCCAACCTTTTGTTGGTCCGGGTGCATGGCCGCGGCCACGAGGCGGCGATTCGCTTGGCCCTCGGGGCGAGCCGCGGGCGGCTGTTGCGCGAAACCGTGACCGAGGGACTGGTGCTGTCGCTGGCCGGAGGAGCGCTGGGCGTCGCCGCCGCCTTTGCCGCGGTGCGCTGGCTGGTCGCGAGCGCGCCTCCGGGCGTGCCCCGCCTCAACGAGATCCATGTCAACGCCACCGCCTTGGGATTCGCCTTCCTGCTGGCGCTGGTCAGCGGTGTGCTCTTCAGTTTGTGGCCGGGCTTGGGCGCGGCCCGCACCAGCCCCCAGGGTGCGCTGCGCTCCGGCGGCCGCGGCGCCAGCGAGAGCGGTCGCAAGGTGCGCGCACGCGAGTGGCTGGTCGGCGCCCAGTGCGCCCTCACCGCCGCCCTGCTCATCGTCGCCGGCCTGCTCACCGCCAGCTATCTCCGCCTGATGGGCGTCAACAAGGGTTTTGCAACCCGGGATGTGCTCAGCGTCGAGGCCGAATGGATCGCCGGCGCCCCCGCCCAGCGCGCCATCTTCTTCCAGCAGGCGTTGGCCAAGCTGCAGGCACTGCCCGGCGTGGCTACCGTTGGCCTGATTGATCAGGCTCCGACTCAGGGTACCGGCGATAACGATCTGATCTCCCTGCCGGGGGACACCCGTCCCACCATGCAGCGCCCGCTCGCCAGCTTCCGCGTCGTCAGCCCCGACTACTTTGCCGCGCTCGGCATCCCGCTGCAGCGCGGCCGCACCTTCACCGATGCCGAGATGGCGGCGGCGCTGGTCCCCAAGGCCAGCCCCGTTCCCGCCATCATTTCCGCCTCCACCGCCGCCAAGATCTGGCCCGGCCGCAATCCCATTGGGCAATTGTTCAGCAAGTCCACCCCCAAGCCCGAATTCCTGGTGGTCGGGGTCGCCGGCGACGTGCGCACCGCCAGCTTGGCCACCCCGCCAAGCATGATGGTCTATCTTCCCTACACCTCCCAAATACCCACCGCGCTGGCCTTCGAACTGCGCTCCTCCTCGACCCTGTCCACCCTCGCCGCTAGCGCCCGCGCCGCCATCTGGAGCGTCCAGCCTGCCGCCGCCATCCCCCGCGTGGAGACCCTCGACCAAGTCGTGGTCTCCTCGGTGGCCTCCCGCCACTTCCAAATGTCGCTGGTGCTGGCCTTTGCCCTCTGTGCCTTGCTGCTGGCCGCGCTCGGCATCTACGGCGTGGTCGCCTACTCCGTCGCCCGCCGCACCGGCGAGATCGGCGTCCGGATCGCCCTCGGCGCCGCCGCCAGCGATCTGTTTCGCATGGTGCTGCGCCAGGGCCTGCTGCCCGTCGTGGCGGGGCTGGTGGTCGGCGTGGCCGGCGCCCTCGCCGGCGGACGCCTGCTCGCCAGCCTGCTCTTCGGCGTGCAGGCCAGCGACCCCACCATCGTAGTGGTGGTCAGCCTGCTCTTGCTCGCCGCCGGCGCCCTCGCTTGCGCCCTCCCCGCCCGCCGCGCCACCCGCATTGACCCCCTCGTCGCCCTGCGCCAGTAGGCCCTCTCGGCTAGCGTGGGCGCGGCTGATGGGTCTCCAGCACCGGCATTTGCCGCTTCATGAACTGGTCGAACAACGGGACGGTGAACGCCGTCTCGCCATGCCGCTGGCTCCAGACCATGCCCTTTCGGATGAGCTGGGCGCGTGTGGGCGCAACCCGGGTGGCCACGACGCCCAGCGCGGCAGCAATCTCCCCGGTCTTGTAGGGGCCCGCGCCGAGCTCCGCCATCGCGCGCAGGTATTTCTGCTCGAGCGGCGTGAGGCGGTCGAACCGCACCTTGAAAAAGTTGGCGTCGAGGCCAGCAATCACGCGCGGGGTCGCCATCTCCACCGCGGCCAGCGGGATCGGGCTGGCCTCCGCTATGTTCCAGACCTCGGATCCCCACTCCTGCAAAAAATACGGGTAACCGTGGCTGACCTCGACCATCCGGTCCAACGCAGCGCCACGGTACTGCACGTTTTCGCCGTGCGCAGGGATTTCCAGCGCCGCCCGAGCCGCGGTTCGGTCAAGCGGTCCGATGGTTGGGTAGGTGAAAAGCCGCTCGGCGTAACGATTTCGCGTTGCCCGCCAAGGCCGCAATCTGCGGCAGCCCGGCGCCGACGAGCAGCAGCGGAAGCCCCCGTTGCGCTGCCTCGTGGCAGGCGACGATCAGCGCGGCCAGTTCCTCCCCCGACAGATACTGCACTTCGTCAATCAGCAGGACCAGTCCGCTGTGTCGATCCGCGGCGGCTTCCGCGACCGCCAGCAGGAGATCGGGCAGATCCTGTTCCAAGTTGCCCGATTCCGCCTTGCCCGGCGCCGGCTCCAGCGTGATTCCGATTTCACCGTAGCTGACCTTGAAAGTTGCCAGAAAATTGCGCAGCACCGACAGCGCCCTCCGCGCCTTGTCGCCTGCAGACGCAACCGGCTGGAGTTGATAGAGGACAGCCTTCAATGCCGGGCCCAGACGCTTCGCCAGCTCGCCTTCCTCGGGTGCTTCCAACTTCACCGCGTGCAGGCGCTTGTCTTCGGCCGAACCCTTGAGATGGTTCAACAGCACGGTTTTGCCAACGCCACGCAGCCCCAGCAGCAACATCCCGCGGGCCGACCGGTGCCCCAGGATGCGGTCCATGGCCATGCCCGCATCCTCCAGCAGTTGATCTCGCCCTGCCAACTCGGGAGGGTTGATTCCCGCCCCGGGAGCGTAGGGGTTGTTCCGCCGATCCAAGGGATTTATTCATTTTACGAACTTTACAGGATTCGTATAAAGTCAATAAATTCCAAAATCAGCCCGCCGACGCGTCCCGCACCTGGGCGGCTGCCTCGGGCCTGCCGGCGGCAAAAAACCCGCGCACGTCCTCGATCTTTGTGGTCAGGGCGAACTCCGGCAGGCTGCCCAAAAACTTCTTGCCGTAGCTCTGGCTGCGGATGCGCGAGTCCAGCAGCGCCAGCACGCCGCGGTCGCGCGAGGAGCGGATCAGCCGCCCAAAGCCCTGCTTCAGCGCCAGCACCGCCTCCGGCACCTGGAACTCGGCGAAGGGGTTGCGTCCCTGCTCGCGCAGCGCATGGATGCGCGCCTGCACCAGCGGATCGCCGGGCGAGGCGAAGGGCAGGCGGTCAATGATGACGCAGCTCAACTGCTCGCCCTGCACGTCCACGCCTTGCCAAAAGCTGCTGGTGGCAAATAGCACCGCCCCCGGCGTCGCCCGGAAGCGCTCCAGTAGCAGGTTGCGGGGCGCCGTGCCCTGCAGCAGCAGCGGGTAGGGCAGTCGCCCCTCGAGCTGCTGGTGGAAGCGGCGCATCTGCGCCAGGCTGGTGCAGAGCACAAAAGCGCGGCCGCGCGAGGCCTCGAGAATCGCCGCAATCTCGTCGGCGGCGAGCGCGGCGAACCCCTCGGCGGTGGGCGGCGGCAGGTGCTCGGGCAGATACAACAGCGCCTGGGTGGCGTAGTCGAACGGCGACGCCAGCACCCGCTCGCGGGCGTGCTCCAGCCCCAGCCGGTCGCGCACGTAGTCGAAGCCCCCCTCCACCGCCAGCGTCGCCGAGGTCAGCACCACGGTGTCGGTCGCGCCGAACAGCAGGTCGCGCAGCAGCTCCGCCACCTGGATGGGCGAGGCCTGCAGGTAGACGCCGCGCCCGCGCCGTTCCATCCAGTAGACCACCCCTTCTTCTTCGCTCTCCAGCAGGTAGGCCAGCTTGGCCCGCGCGTCGCTCAGGCGGCGCAGCAGGTTGTGGATCTCCTCCGGCTTGTCCTCGATCGCCTCCAGCCCGCTGTGCAGGTGCGCCACCGCGTTCATGAAGCCGTCGTAGGCGTCGGCGTTCTCTTCCAAAAACTGCGGGCGCTGGGCGAACAGGTGCCGGCCCTCATGCGCGGCAAAACGCGCAAACAGCTTCTGGCTGGCCAGCCGCAACCGCTCCAGCCGCAGCTCCAGCTCGGATGCGGCCAGCTTGTGCGCTCGCAAGGTGGCGGAGGCGTCGCGCGCCAAGTCCTCGATCTGGTGGCTGCTCAGGCTGGCGCCGAAGTACTGGCTGGCGGTGGACTCCAGCTCGTGCGCCTCGTCAAACACCACCGCCTCGTAGGGCGGCAGCACCCCCGGCAGTTCCTGCCGCTTCAGCACCAAATCGGCGAAAAACAGATGGTGGTTCACCACCACCAGCTCGGCCTCGGCGGCGCGCTGGTGCAGCCGGGTGAGAAAACAATCGTCGTAAAGCGGACACTTGCTCCCCGTGCAGGCCTCCCTCCGCGCGTTGAGCCGGTGCCACAGCGGATGGTTCTCCGGCAACGTCTCCAACTCGGCCTGGTCGCCGGTTTCGGTCTGCGCCGCCCATGCGCGGATCCGCCGGTAGTGGTCGAGCTCGTCCAACTCCAGCAGCGCGGGCTGCGCCTCGAACTCGCGAATCTTCTGCTTGCAGGCGTAGTTTTGCCGCCCCTTCATGCTGATCACGCGCAGCTCCCGCCCCAGCGCCGCCGCCAGCAGCGGCACGTCCTTGGCCACCAGTTGCTCCTGCAAGTTGCGGGTGCCAGTGGAGAGCAGCACCCGCCGCCCGCTCAGCAGCACCGGCAGCAGATAGGCCAGCGTCTTGCCGGTGCCGGTGCCGGCCTCCACCAGCAGGTGGCGGCGCTCGGACAGCGCCTCCGCCACTGCGCGCGCCATCTCTACCTGCCCCGGCCGGTACTCGTAGCCGGGATGGGCCCGCTGCAGCAGGCCGCCGCGGCCAAAAAAGTCGTAAAAACTGGGTTCGGCGCCGGCCATATAGGCAGTGTAGCCTTGTTCAGATATGATGGAGGTTTATGGTCAAACCTCCCACCGCCGCGAAAAAAGCCGCGCACCCGGCCAAGCCCGTCAAGGCGCCCGCCAAGGAAACGCTGGCCGCGTCCAAAAACGGGAATGGGGGGGGCAAGAACGGGCCCAAGAAACCCGAAACGTCGCCCAAAGCGACACCCAAAGCCGTCCCCAAGCCGGCGCTCGGCAAGCCGGCCCCCAAGCCGACCCCCAAGCCCGCCGCCGCGCCCGGCAAAACCGCGGTGGCCAAGCCCGCCGCCGCCCCCAGCGCCCCTGCCAAGCCCGCCCCGCCCCCGCCCAAGCCCATCAAGCCACGCTCCGACTTGGCCACCAAGATCGTCCACCTCATCGCCGAAGAGATGGCGATCGAAGAGGCGGAGTTGACCGCCACCGCCTCCTTCAAGGAAGACCTCGGTCTGGACGAAATTGACGTCGCCGAGCTGCTCATGCAGGCCGAACATGCCTTCGGGGTGCACGCCTTCAGCGAGGCCGATTGGGAGAGCTGCGAGACCGTGGATGACTTCGTGCAACTGATTACCCGCCGGGTGGAAGCCAAGCGCGGCAAAAAGCCTGCCGCGAAGGAGTAGCATGGCGGCTGGCCGAGGCGCGGCGCGACGCCCCTCCGGGCGCTGGGCGGCATGGCTGATCCTGCTGCTGTTGCTGGCGGGCGCCGGGGTATGGATCCTGCGCCAGCGCCGCCCTTCAGGGTCCGCCGCCACCGCGCTGCACATGGCGGCGCCGACCTCCGCCGCTTGTGGCGCGCCCCTGCCCGACCTGCGCGGCCAAGCCGTCGCCCGCGCCAAGGGCGCCACTTTCACCACCGTCGAGCAACTCTTGCGCCTGTCCGCCCCCGCGCCCACCCTCTATCGCGTCCAAGCCCAGCTCCTGCAATACAGCGCCGTGGGCCAGGAGTATCGCCTGCTCTTGGGATCGGCGGTCAATCCCGGCCTTACCCTCCCCGCCCACCTGCCCGCCGGAAGCTGCGTCGCCAACCGCGACGACGGCGCCCTCTACGACGAGCTCCGCCAGGACATCAACCTGCAGTTTGGGCCTATCACTTCCCGCATCACCGAGCCCCCCCAGGCCACCCAGGTGATCGTTACCGGATTCGCCACCTTCGGTTCCAACGGCATCGAACTGCGCCCCGTGCTCGACTTCCAGGTGCAGTAGGGGATGCCTTTTTGGACGTAACCTCCTAACCGGGCGACGGTATAATCGTCTACGCAGGCGGGAACTTGCCCATGCTCCAAGATCTTCGTTTTGCCCTGCGCCAGTTGCGGCGCGCTCCCGGTTTTGCCGCGGTCGCGATTCTGGTGCTCGCGCTGGGCATCGGCGCCAACACCGCCATCTTCAGCCTGGTCTACGCCGTGCTGCTCCAGCCGCCGCCGTTTCCCCATCCTGAACGCCTGGTCGAGATGTACGAAACCGAGCAGGCGCCGGGCAATTATCCCCTCTCCGGCCCCGATTTCCCCGACTGGAAGGCGCAAAGCCGGCTGTTCGCCGACATGGCCCTGCTCAACTACCCCCGCAGCTTCAACCTCAGCCGCAGCGGACAACCCCAGCGCGTAATCGGCGAGCCGGTGGAAGACAACTACTTCCGCCTGTTGGGCGTCCCCGCCGAGCGCGGCCGCATGTTCGTCGCCGGCGAGAGCCAGGCGGGCAAAGACCACGTCGTGGTGCTCAGCCACAAGCTCTGGGAGAGCCGCTTTGGCGGCGACCCCGCCGCCATCGGTCACACCATCACCCTCAACGGCGAGGCCTACACCGTCGTCGGCGTCGCCCCGCCCAGCTTTCATATGCAGTCCGCCATTGGGTTGTGGACCGCGCTCAATATGGACCCCAAGACGCTGGGGCAGCGCGGCAGCCACTCCTACGGCGCCCTCGGGCGGCTCAAGCCCGGGGTGACGCTGGCGCAGGCCCAGGCCGAGATCACCGCCATCGCATCGCGGCTGGCCAAGCAGTACCCCGACTCCAACGCCGTGCCGGCGCTGCGCCTCTCCCGCCCCCGCCTCAACGACCAACTCAGCGGCGCCGGCGCCCTCGCCGGCGGCGGACGCCGCCGCTGGTTGAGCGATGGCCTGATCGTCGCCGAGGTGGCGCTCTCGCTGGTCCTGGTGGCCGCGGCGGGCCTGTTCCTGCAAAGCTTTGCCCGCCTCCGCTCCAGCCCCTTGGGCCTCAATCCCAGCGGCCTGCTCACCGCCGCCGTCACCCTGCCCCCCGCCAGCTACCCCTCCCCCGCCCAGGTCGCCCCCTTCCAGCGCACCTTGCTCTCCCGTCTGCAGGCCCTCCCCGGCGTGCAGGCGGCCGCCCTCTCCAGCGAGTTGCCTATCGAGGGCGGCAGCAACGGCTACGTCTCCCTGCCCGGCGACTCCGGCGTCCGCCACTCCCTGGTGGAGTGGACCTACATCTCACCCGGCTACTTCGCCGCCATGCAGATCCCTCTGGTCGCTGGTCGCGGCTATAACCCCGCCGCGGTTCAGGCCTGGGATCGCGCCGCGGCGCTGTTTGCCGCCTCCACTCCCCCGCCGCCCGCCACCCTGAACAGCCTCAGCCTGCCGGTGGTCGTCAACCAGGCCATGGCCCGCCACTTCTTCCCCAGCCAAAGCCCCTTGGGCCAGCGCTTCCGCCAAGGCGACGAAGGCCCTTGGCTGACCATCGTCGGCGTCGCCCGCGACGTCCCCATCTTCGGGCTCGACGATGCTCCCATGGCGCAGGCTTACTTCCCCACCACCTCCGACCTCCACACTATCCACCTCGAACTGCGCTCCACGCTGCCGCAGGCCTCGCTGGTGGCCAGCGTCCGCCGCGCGCTCGCCGGCCTCGATGCCACCCTGCCGCTTTACAACCTCCGCACCATGGACCAAGTCGCGGACCAGTCCGTCGCCAGCCAGTCCTTCCAGCAAGGCCTGGTGGCCGCCTTCGCCATCTTGGCGCTGCTGCTGGCCGCGGCCGGCATCTACGGTGTGATGTCCTACCTGGTGGCGGCGCGCACCCGCGAGATCGGCGTGCGCATGGCGCTGGGCGCCTCGCGCGCCGCCGTGGTGCGCCTGGTGGTCGGCCGCGGCCTCGGCCTAGCCGCCGTTGGCATCGCGCTAGGTACGGGAGGGGCGCTCGCCGCCGGCCAGCTCATCGCCAGCCAACTCTACCAGATGAAACCAGGCAACCCTGCCACGCTGCTAGCCGCCGCCGCCATCCTGCTCGCCGCCAGCCTGGCCGCCTGCTATCTCCCCGCCCGCCGCGCCGCCAACGTAGACCCCAACATCGCCCTGCGCTTGCTGTAGCGGCGCGGCTCCGCAGCGCCACCGCCGCCCAAGCCGATCGCGGCGCCCTCACTGTCCACTGTCCACTGTCCACTGTTCACTATTCACTTGTTCCCGGTCTGCCGCGGCTCCGCCGCGGTCTTTGGTACGCATAGCTGATCCCCAGCAGCAGCGCCCCCAGCACGAAAAGACTCACCACCCGGTACGCCAGCCCCAGCGTGTCCACGTCGTAGAGCAGCACCTTGCCGATCGCCAGCGAGACCAATCCCAGTGCCAACCAGCGCAGCCGCTCCCAGAGCCGCCAGAACCCGATGGCCAGCAGCCCCGCGCCGTAGAGCATGCCCCACAGCGAATAGCTGAGCTGGCTGCCAAAATCCAGGCGGCTCTGCTGCGCCGCTCCCAAATAGGTGCCTTGGGAGGCACCCCACCACCAAGTGAAGATCTCGAAGCCGCCAGCCATCAACGGCAGCACACAAACCGCCGCGCCCAGCATCACCTCCAACGTCGGCCACCCCAGCGCCGACCACGCCAAATCCTGCTCTTCGGTCTGGCCGCTCGTCCGGCGCCCAGCCAGCGTGACCGCAGCACCCAGCGCGGCGATAGCCGCAAGATAGAGGCCGAATCGCGGATTGAACACCACCCGCGCCCCACCGTAGTCGTTGTTGAAAAGTGTGGCCAGTGTCCCCGCCAGCAGCAGTCCCATCGCGAAAACGCGCAGGAAAGTCAAGTTGCGGTAGAAGACCGCCAGTGCCACCAGCCCCACGCCCTCCGCCAGCCACTCCAGCGTCAGCGGCCGTCCGCTCAGCTTGAGCGTGGCGGCCAGCGTGCCCAGCGCGATCGCGAGCGCCAGGTGGGTCCAGCGCCAGAGTTGCTGGCCTGCAGGCAGGTCGGGAGCATCCACCGCCGGCCAGCAAAACAGCCCGAAGCTCCACGCCGCCAGCAGCGCGGTCTGACGCCACTCCCATGGTTCCAGCGATCCGGGCCCCAAGGTGACGCGCAGCGCCAGCCAGCCCAGGCCGGCGAGCACCACCGGTATGCCCACCGCGATCTCCTCCGGCGCCACGACCGCGGCCTCGGCCAGGCGAAGGTTCCGCGCGCTCCTCACCGCCACTGAGAACAGCACGATGAAGGCGGCGATGAATCCATCGGTGATCCCCCAGGCGTTGATGTCGTAGTAGCGCACGCTCCATCCCGTGCCCAACAGCACCGTGCCCGCCAGCGCCGCCGGCAGCAGCCAGCGCCAGGGCTTGGCCGCCGCCAACGCGCCGATGGCTGCGTCGAGCATCAGCAAGAAGACGAAGAGCGCCATCTCGTGGTTGTGCCCGTTGGCCAGCAGCACCGGCATCAAAAAGGCGCCCACCAGCGCCAGCGCGGCATAGATCTGATTGTCTTTGCTCCAACAATTGAGCCCGTTGTAGGCGGTGACCGCGGCCATGCCCGCAAACGCTGCCGCCCCGGGAATCAAGCCGTACAGGATATAGCCCGCCCACAGCGACAAGTAGACCGCGCCCGTGCCCACCGTCGCCAGCGCGTAGCCGGAAACGGCATAGCCTCGGCGGAGTACCCGCTCGCCCGCGCCCACCAACGCCACGCCCAGCACCACGCCGGCAAACACCCGCTCCGCCAGTCCAATCCAATCGTTGTCAATCGCCAGCTTGAGCAGGATGGCGAGCCCGAGGACCACGGCCAGGATCCCAAGATAGCTGAACCAGCGCGTGCCGATCCGCGCCTCCAGCGAGTCCTGGTCGCGTTGCAGCGCCGGCGCCGCCGCCGCGACCTCCGCAATCGGTTCCGGAACCCAGCGCGGCGGCGGAGCCGCCGGCGCAGTTCTGGACAACGCCTCCGCCGCAAGGCGCGGCGACGCGGGTGCAGCCCCGCGCGCCAGCGCCTGCTCCAGCGCAAACACCCGCTGCGTCAGTCGCGCCACCTGCGCGCTTAGTGCATCAGGATCGGGAGTATCCGTCCCCATACGGCGGATTGTACCCCACTACGTCAGCGCCGCCCCAACCCCAGACCGCCCCGCTTCCACGGTTCCCTGTTCCCACCGCCGGCTACGCCGGCGGCAAGATCTTCCATCCCTGCCAAGTCCGCCCCCCCGTATTCCCCTTCTCTGCCTCTTCCGGATAGCTGGTCTCCGGCCGCGGCCCCGGCTTCACCTTGGCCAGCACGTCTTCGGCCAGTTTCTGCAGCTTGGGGTTGAAGCGGAAGCGGGTGGTGGCGTCAATCACAAACGGCAGCGTGATCAGCTCACCGTTGGCATGAATCGGACTCAGCACTTTGTGGATGGTCAGGCCCTTGAGATCGAGCCACGAGGTGGGCTGCCCATAGGCGGCGGTGAACTGCTCCGCATTCAGCAGCTCGTCGGGATGTTCCAGGAACCAGCGGGTGATTTTTTTCAACGCCGGATGGGTGGTGAGGAAATTGTCGAGCGAGATCCAATCCATGCGTTCGTAGGCACCGGTGTCATCCATGGCGTCGTGCGGCTCCTTCTCGGGCGAGGTCGGGTGAAATCTGGCCCTTTCAGTTTAGGAGAAGGTATCCTGGAACAGCAAGCATGGCCGAGTTCATCCCACCTTTTTCGCTGGATCGCCAGCGCCTCCAGCTCGCCGCCGCCGCCTCCGTTGCCGCCGAGCGGGTACTCGCCTCCGGGCGCTACGCCCAGGGGCCGGAGTGCGCCGCCTTCGAGCAGGAGATCGCCGCCGAGCTGGCCTACGCCCCCTTAAGCGCCCTCACCTGCTCCAGCGGCACCGACGCCCTGCACTTGGCGCTGCGCGCCGTCGGGGTGGGCCGGGACGATGTAGTGCTGACCACCCCCTTCACGTTTTTTGCCACCGCCGGCGCCATCCTGCTAGCCGGCGCCCGCCCCGAGTTTGTGGATATCGAGCCCGCCAGCTTCAACCTCGACCCCGCCGCGCTGGCCGCAGCCCTCCAGCGCCCTCGCGCCGCCCGCCTCGGCGCCATCTTGCCGGTGCATCTCTATGGCCGCATGGCCGCCATGCCCGAGATCCTGGCGCTGGCGGCCGCCCACGGCCTCCCCGTGGTCGAGGACGCCGCCCAGGCCATCGCCGCCCGCCGCGACGGCCGCCCCGCCGGCGCCTGGGGCGCCGCCGGCTGCTTCAGCTTCTATCCCACCAAAAACCTCGGCGCCATGGGCGAGGGCGGCATGGTCACCACCACCGACCCCGAGGTCGCCGATCGCCTCCGCCTGCTCCGCGCCCACGGCAGCCGCCGCCGCTACGAACACGAAACCCTGGGCTGGAACGCCCGCATGCACGAGCTCCAGGCCGCGCTGCTGCGCATGAAGCTGCCCCACCTCGCCGCCTGGAACCACCGCCGCCGCGCCCTCGCCCACGCCTACCAGGAGCGGTTGCAGGGCCTGCCCGGCATCGTGCTGCCCGAGCTGACCAACGACCACGTCTTCCACCAATACGTCATCCGCACGCCGCACCGCGACGAACTCCGCCAATACCTGCTCGAGCGCCAAATCGGCACCGAGGTCTACTACCCCATTCCCCTGCACCAGCAGCCCGCCTTGCTCGAGTACGCCGCCGGTCCCCTGCCCCAGGCCGAGCGCGCCGCCCGCGAGGTCCTGGCCCTGCCCCTGTTCCCCGAACTTGCCGACGGCGAGCTCGCCCGCGTCTGCGAAACCCTCGCCGCCTTCTTCGCCCAGTGATCCCGGCTTCCTGAGGCCCGCCCTATGATGAACCGCATGATCGTCGCCAACCTCCGCCGCCGCCCCATGCGCAGCCTGATCAGCATCGTCGCCGTGGCCATGGAGGTGGTCCTCATCCTGATGATCGTCGGCCTCACCAACGGCATGGTCAATGACCACCGCAACCGCATCAACGGCATCGGCGCCGACATCGTCATCCGCGCCGGCAGCGGCTCCATGTTCGCCGAGCTCAGTGGCAACACCCTGCCCGTGCAAGAAGCCCAAGTTTTTGCCCGCGTCCCCGGCGTCGAGGCCGTCGCCCCGGTCGCCTACCACCTCACCAGCGGCGTCGAGGCGGTGGCCGGCGTCAACGTTCCTTCGTTTGACAAGGTCAGCGGCGGCTTCCGCCTCCTCCAAGGCCGCACCTTCCGCCCCGGCAGCCACGAGGTGATCGTGGACGACCTCGAGGCCGCCAGCAAGCACTACCGCGTCGGCCAGACCATCACCCTCATGGACCAGCAGTTCCTGCTCACCGGCATCTTCGAGCACGGCATGGGCTCGCGCTTGTTCATGGATCTGGGCGTGCTCGACCAGCTCGCCGGCTCGCCCAGCAAGGCCGCCACCTTCTACGTCAAAACCCTCCCCGGCGCCGACAAGGGGGCCGTGGTGGCGGCGCTGCAAAAGATGGTCCCGGCGCAAACCGTGCAATCCCTTGCGCAATATTTGTCCTTGTTCACCGCCAGCGAGATCTCGCCGGCGCTGCCCATCTTTCAGCGCGTCATGGTGGGCATCGCCGTGGCCATCGGCTTTTTGGTGATTTTCCTCTCGCTCTACACCACCGTGCTGGAGCGCACCCGCGAGATTGGAATTTTGAAGTCGCTGGGCGCCTCGCGCGGGTATATAGTGCAAGTGATCTTGCGCGAAAGCGAGCTGCTGGCGGGCGTGGGCGTGGTGGCGGGATCGCTGCTGGCCTACGGCCTGTGGAGCACCCTGTCCCATGTCTACCCCACGCTGACCATCGAGATGACCTGGAAATGGGTGATGGTGGCAGCCGTCATCGCCCTCGGCTCGAGCGCGGTCGGCGCCCTATATCCGGCGGTGAAGGCCGCCGGCCAGGATGCCATCGCCGCCCTGGCCTACGAATAGACCGCCTACGAAAAAAATGAAACACTTCTTCGGCACCGATGGCATTCGCGGCGTGGCGGGCGAGCCGCCGCTCGATAGCCCCACCCTCTACGCGCTCGGGCTGGCGCTGGGCGACGACTTGGGCGCCGGCGCGCGTGTGGTGATGGGCGAGGACACCCGCGCCAGCAGCGGCGGCATCGCCGCTACGCTGGCGGCCGGGCTCAGCGCGCGCGGCGTGGTGGTGGCGCACGCCGGCGTACTCCCCACCCCCGGCGTGGCCTTTCTCGCCGCCAGCGGCGGCTTCGCCGCCGGCATCATGATCTCGGCCTCGCACAATCCTTATCAGGACAACGGCGTCAAGGTTTTTGGCGCCACCGGCTACAAGTTGCCCGACGACGAGGAGGCGCTCATCGAGCGCGCCCTGCTGCGCTACCTGGAGCAGCCCACCCCCGACTTCGCCACCCCGCCCCTGCCCGCGCTCACCGAGTTGCGCGACGCCTACGTGGCCCATCTGGCCGAGCGCTTCCGCCATACCGACTTCTCCCGCCTGCGCCTGGTGCTCGATTGCGCCCACGGCGCCGCCAGCGCCGTGGCCCCGGCGCTGTGCGCCGCCCTCAGCCTCAACGCCGAGGTCATCCACCACCAGCCCGACGGCCGCAACATCAACGCCGGCGTGGGCGCGCTCCATCCCCAGGCGCTGGGGGCGCGCGTGCGCGACGCCGGGGCCGACGCCGGCGCCGCCTTCGACGGCGATGCCGACCGCGCCATTCTAGTGGATGCCCAAGGTGAAATCGTCAACGGCGACTGCGTCCTGCTCATGGCCGCCCGCGACCTGCGCGCCGCCGGCACCCTCACGCCCCCCGAAGTGGTGGGCACGGTCATGACCAACCTCGGCTTGGAGCGCGTCCTCCAGCGCGAGGGTGTCCAACTGCTGCGCACCGCCGTCGGCGACAAGTACGTGCTCGAGAAAATGCGCGAGCGCGGTGCCCGCCTTGGCGGCGAGCCCTCCGGCCACATCATCTTCGGCGCCGAGGCCACCACCGGCGACGGCCTGCTCACCGCCCTGCACAGCTTCGACCTCATGGCCCGCCGCCGCCAGCCCCTGCGCCAGCTCTGCGACGGCTGGCAGGAGATGCCCCAGCTCATCGTCAACGTCAAGGTGGGGCAGAAGATCCCGCTGGAGCAGCTCGCTCCGGTGCAGGCCGCCATCCGCCAGGCCGAGGAACACTTCCAGGGCGGCGGCCGCGTGCTGGTGCGCTACTCCGGCACCGAGAAGCTGGCCCGCGTGATGGTCGAGGCGGAATCCAAAGAGGCGGTCGCCAACCACGCCGAGGCCATCGCCGCCGCCCTGCGCTCGTCCTTGGGCGAATAACCGCTCCGGCGGCTACGCCTGGGCCGGCGTGGTGCGCCCGTACTTGCGCTGAAAGCGCTCCACGCGTCCGGCCGTATCCACGAGCTTCTGCTTGCCGGTGTAGAACGGGTGGCAGTTCGAGCAGATCTCGATGTGGATGTCGCCCTTGTGGGTGGAGCGGGTGGCAAAGCTGTGCCCGCAGGCGCAAACTACGCGCATGGGGCTGTAGGCGGGATGAATCGTCGGCTTCATGACCAATCCTGATCTGGAAACCCCTATTATACCTAACCCGGGGCCCCCACCGCCAGAATGTATGCCGTCTGGTCCCGGGTCAGCACCTCGCGGGGGTCGCGCCGCTTTGCCTGCCGGCAAAATCGGCGCGAAGGGCTGCGAAATTCCGCAGGGCGGCCCGCCCCCGGGAAGCGCATTCGGCGCGGCCCCTGCGAGGCGCAGCGCCGACTTGGGGCCCCGGGCCCCCAAGCCGGCGTGAACACAAGCGGGACGCGCGGCGTAGCCGCGCAGGGGCCCGCGCCAACCATAGCAGCCGCCGCCCACCCCCGCTGAACTGCGCCAACACCACGTCCTGGGGAAACCGGTACGTCTGCCGGCTGGCGGCCCCACCGTCGGCATACAGCTTCAGCGTGCGCGGCTTGGTTTGCAGCACGAAGGCCTTCGCCGCCGGGCTGGCCGCCAGGGCATCGCCAAACCAGACCCGCTGGAGCTGGCCGCTGGCCCAGTCGTAGTCCAGCGTGCGGTGATCCGCGTCGGTCAGGTAGAACCCGCCGCCTAAACGAAACACCAGCTTCAGCGACGGAGCTGGGTCCAACAACCACTGCCGCTCGCTCTTGCCCGTCTGCGGGTCCACCAATTCCAACCACAGCCCGATGTCGGACTTCTTGTGCGCCTGCATCCACGCTTCGGCGGCTGCATCCTGCTCCAGTCCCACCTTGGCTGCGTGCCACTTCAGCGAGTTCGCCAGTACCCAGGCGCCGCCACCCATGAGCGCATTGAGTTTCGGCCACTCGCTCGCGTCAAACTTCCGCTGCCATAGCAATTTGCCCCCGTCGGCAGCGTGGACCTCCATGCGTGCATGGGGCGGCGACGAGAGGTCCATCACGACTTCCTCTCCCCCCACCAGGCCGGCGGCGTGGTCCTTGGCCAAGGCCGGCAACTCCTGGCGCGTGCCCTTGCCCACGTCGAACTCCACCTCGCTGCCCGCAGCCAAAAAGGAGTTGGCGATCCGCGCGGCCTCGCGCTGCTGTTCGGTGGGATTGAGCATCATCCAAAGGCGCAGGCCGGAGAACCAGTGGCTGCTGAAGCCGCTCATTGCGGCCCGCGGCTGGCTGGAGGCCAAATCCCAGATGGCCCCGCGGTTGGGCTCCGACACCGCCAGCAGCCGCAGGTCGGTTGAGGCCCCGGCATCAATCAGGTCGGCCAGCGGCGCCGTCGGCAAGTTGAGTTCGGCCACGTTCTGCAAGGCCTTGGGGCTGTATTGCACCAAGACAATCGCGCCGCCCTTGGTCTCGCCGGCAAACAAGCTTCCATAGCCATCCAGGTCGGCGGTGTCGGAGGTGAACAGCACCCGCCCGGTCGCCGGATTCACCACCCCGGCGGGATGCCGGTTCAAGGGCTGCGCAATCAGGAAGGGGCCATGGGTTTCGGCGACGATGTTGGCGTTGCCCAAGTGATACTTCTGCACCACCTTGTCGGAAGGGAACTGCACCAGCTTCCAATTCTTTTGGCTGGGGTCGTCGGTGCCCAGCGCCTCGCCTCCGGCGACAAAGGCGAAGCGCGGGTTGACCAGGGCCTGCAGCCCGCCCGGCAGCGACAGCCGGCGCAGCGTCGTCAGATCCAGCACCATGCCACCGTCCAGCTCCTTGATGGCCCAGTAGCGCCCGTCGGGAGAAAAATCCCAGCCCGTCACCAACCGGACCTTCCTCTGGTGCGCACCGCGCCCGTGGCCACATCCAGCAGTTGCAGGGTGCCATCCCGGCGCAAGCAACCGAGCGCGTCGCCGTTGGGTGTGGTCGCCGCAAAGGCGCAGCCCGGCGCCGCCGGCACCACCTGCCGCAGCAGCGTGCGCGCTCGAGTGGCGATGTCCCAGCGCTCCACCCGGCCATCGCTGGTGTTGAAGACCACGGCGCTCGAGTCGGGGCTAAACTGCTGCGTTGCGATTAGGGGCTCGGCGACGCGAAACAGCAGCGCCAGCGGTCGCACCGACATCACCCAAAGCCCGCCCGCGTCCTCCGCCGCCAGCGTGCGGCCGTCGGGGCTGAACAGCAACTGCTTATAGTTGTCATGCAGCGGCGACAAGTGGATGGTGCGCATCAGTCCCGGTAGCGCCGCCTGCCATTGCTGGAAGGCAGCCTTCGACAGCATCGGCGCCGCCCCACAGGCCGGGCCCGCGGCCGCGGCCGCGGCTGATCAGCGGCCGGGTCACGAAGATTTGTCCGCCCGCCATGTCGAAGGCGTTGGCCTCATCGGCCAGCACCAGGTGCAGCTCGACCGGAAAGCCCAGCGGCGGCAGCACCGCCGTCAGCCGCGCCATGACCTTTTGCAGCTCCGCCTGCAGCGCCGGGTCGGCGACGCCGTCCAGCGCGCCCTCGGACTCCGCCTCCATTGCCTGCGACAGCCACAGCTCCTGCTGCGCCGTCAGCTCCGGCGTCCCCGCCGGCGCCTGGTAGGGTGCCAGCGGCGCGCACGCCAGGCTCTGCCCCCAGGCCCCGCTCAGGCCAAGGCCGAGCAGTACTTCAAGCGAAACGACGACGCAGCGCCCGAAACGCCACATGCACCCCTCCCACCAAAACCCCGATCAGACCGTAGACCAAGCCGTTCTCCACCGACGACCACAGCGCCAGGTTGGTCATCTGCCGGTCGGTAAGACCGGTCGCCGACAGCAGCCGCTCCGACGCCGGCCACAGGTTCAACCACACCTGCCCCCCGATCCGCCAATGCGTATAGAGCGAGGCGATCAACAGAAACGCCACCAGCACCCCCGCCAGCCCGAACCAGAAGGCCCACTGGATGATGGTCACCACCGCCAGCACCCGCGCCGACGGCTGCTCCACCACCGGCTCCGGCTGCAAGAGCTTATAGCGCCGCCGTTTCTTTTTGGCCATTGGAGACAGGATTCCCGCCGTATTCTACCTCAGCGCGGCATCCGGCGGGCGACACACCAGCACCAGCGTGGTCTGTGGCTCGACCGCGTACTCCGTCGCCTCAGTCAAAGCGGGTTCGCTGCCCGGTTCGAATAACTCCAGCGGTGGCTCCCGCGCCGTATCTACCGCCACGTGCCAGCGTGTCCCGGGCGCCGGCTGCGGCAGCCGGTAGCGCGCGCGCTCCAGTCCCGGATGGAACACCAGGAACAGATCCGGCTGCGACCCCTCCCATATCAGACAAGCCACGCTGCCCGCCTCGCCGTCCTGCCACGCCGGCGCCTCCCCGTTCGGCCCAAACCACTGGATCTCATTGGCCGCATAAAACGCCTCCCGCCGCAGTGCCGCATGCCGCCGCCGCAGCCCAATCATGCCGCGGGTGAAGCGCACCAGGTCGGCATGGCGCTCCGCCAACCGCCAATCCACCCAGCTCAGCTCGCTGTCCTGGCAGTAGGCGTTGTTGTTCCCCTGCTGCGTGCGGCGAAACTCGTCCCCCCCCAGCAGCATCGGAATGCCGCGCGAGAGCAGCAGCGTCGCCAAAAAGTTCCGCATCTGCCGCCGCCGCACCCGCTCCACCGCCCCATCCACGCTGGGCCCCTCCGCGCCGTATCCGCTGCTGTAGTTGGCGTCGCTGCCGTCGGCGTTGTTCTCCCCGTTCGCCTGGTTGTGTTTTTGGCGGTAGCTCACCAGGTCGTTCAGCGTGAAGCCGTCGTGGCAGGTGACGAAGTTCACGCTGCACTCCGGCCCCTTGCCCGAGCGCTGGTAGAGGTCGGCGCTGCCGCACAGGCGGCTGGCGAAGGCCCCCGCCATGCCGGCATCCCCGCGCCAGAAGCGCCGCACGTCGTCGCGGTAGCGCCCATTCCACTCCGCCCAGCGGCGCTCGGAGAACTGCCCCACCTGGTAGGCGCCTCCCGCGTCCCACGCCTCCGCGATCAGCTTGGTCTCCCGCAGGATCGGATCCTCGGCGATCTGCTCCAGCAGCGGGGCGTTGGCCAGGATGGCACCGTGCTTGTCCCGCCCCAGCACCGATGCCAGGTCGAACCGGAAGCCGTCCACGTGCAGGTCCATCACCCAGGTGCGCAGCGCATAGATCAGCCATTCGCGCACCACCGGGTGGTTGGCGTTGAGCGTGTTGCCCACCCCGCTGTACTCCTTGTACCGCCGCGCGTCGCCCTCCTCCAGCATGTAGTAGATCGGGTTGTCCAGCCCGCGCAGGCAGAACGTCGGCCCCCAGGCGTCGCCCTCGGCGGTGTGGTTGAGCACGATGTCCAGGATGATCTCCATCCCGGCGCGGTGAAACGCCTTCACCATCGCCCGGAACTCGTTGCGCGGCTCCCCGCACCGCTGCACCGCCGCATAGGCGGCCTTGGGCGCAAACATGCTCACCGGGTTGTAGCCCCAATAGTCGCGCAGCCGCGCTCCGCTGCCCGGATCCATGCGCACCACGTCCGCCGCGTTGAACTCCTGCACCGGCATCAGCTCCAGCGCCGTCACCCCCAGCTCCAGAAAATACGGAATCTTCTCCACCAGCGCGTTGTAGGTCCCGGGCTGGGGCACGCCCGCGCTCGGGTGAATCGTGCATCCCCGCACATGGGTCTCGTAGATGATCGAGTCGGAGGCGGGCAGCCGCAGCGGATGGTCCCCCTCCCAATCGAAGTGCGCGTGGCAGTAGACCGACTTCGGCACCGCGCCGGCGTCGTCGTTGGCCGCCGGCTCCTCCAGCGCCCCCGGCCGTGGGCAGGCGGGCGTGAAGTCCCAGCCCATCGGCGCCGCCACCGCCAGCCCGCAGGGGTCGAGCAGCAGCCGCCGCGGGTTGAACCAGAAACCCTGTGCGGGCTGATACGGCCCGCGGGCGCGGTAGCCGTAGAGTTGGCCGCTCTCCACCCCGCTCACCCACACGTGCCACACATCGCCGGTGCGGTGCCGGTCGGGGTCCAAATCCAGCCCCCAGCTCGCGCTGCCGTCCTCCGGTCGCTGGAAAAATTCCAGCCGCATGCCCGTCGCCGCGCGGCAAAAGATCGAAAAATTCACCCCCGGCCCGCGCGCGTGCGCCCCCCACGGCATTGGCGTTCCTTCCCGCACCGTGTGCTGCGTCTCCATGGGGTGGGCTCTCAGAAATGCAGTCGCAACTCTCCGATCCTCTCCACCTGCAAAAACTCCCGCCCCTCGCGCGCCACCACCGTGTCGTGCTCCAGCACCCAGGTATGCGGATGGGGAATGAGCACCGCGTTCAGACCCGCCGCCAGCGCCGGGTTGATGTCCGACTTTGGGCTGTTGCCGATCATCCAGCACCGCTCCGCCGGCGCCGACAAGTGTTCCAGCTTGGCGCGGTAGGTGGCCTCATCCTTCTCCGGAACCACGTGCACCTGCTCGAACAGCGGCCCCAGCCCCGAGAGCGCGACCTTGCGGCTCTGCTCGGCGAAGTCGCCCTTGGTCATCAGCACCAGCCGGTGCCGGAGTGCGAGGTAGTGCAAGGTCTCGACCGCGCCCGCCACAAACTCGATCGGCTCGGCGGCGATGTCCGCCGCCAGCGCCTCCACCGCCCCCGCCGCCTCCGCGTTCCAGCGCCGTGGCGCCAGCGCCTGGAAGGCGCGCGTCAGGGCCACACGGAAGCTCTCCAATCCGTAGCCCATCTCCGCGATCACCCGCCGCTCCTCCGCGTTGATGCACTCCCGCATCGCCACCGCGTCCCCTTCCGGGTCCACCAGCGCGTAAAAGCGCGCGATGGCGCGCTCGAAGTACACGTTGTTCTCCCACAGCGTGTCGTCGGCATCGAGCAGCAAGGTGTGGCCGCGGCGTGGCATCCATGTCGGCTGCATCGGCATTACGGCAGCAGCGCCTCGATTCCGGCCTCGTCCAGCACCGCGACGCCAAGTTCCTTCGCCTTCTCCAGTTTGCTGCCAGGCTCGCTGCCCGCCACCACATAGTCGGTCTTGGGGCTGACCGCGCCGGTCACCTTGCCCCCCGCCGCCTCGATGCGCGCCTTCATCTCCTCGCGCGTATGCCGCTCCAGCGTGCCGGTCAGCACCAGCTTCTTGCCCGCCAGCGTCTGCGGCGTGTCGGGTGCCCGCCGTTGCTGCCGCGGGTCCAGCCCGGCCGTCTGCAGTCGCTTCACCCGGCGCCGGTTGGCCACCTCCTCGAAAAAGATCCCGATGGATTGCGCAATCCGCGGCCCCACCTCCTCCACCTGCTCCAACTCGCCCGGCGAGGCTTGCATGAGCGCGTCCAGCGAGCCAAAGTGGTCGGCCAGCGCCTGCGCCGTGCGCTCCCCCACAAAACGGATGCCCAGCCCGTAGATCACCCGCCACAGCGCGCTTCCGCGGCTGCGCTCGATCTCGGCCAGCAGGTTCTGCGCCGACCTCTCCCCCATGCGCTCCAGCCCCGCCAGCCCGGCCGCGTCCAGCTTCTCGTAAAGGTCCGCCAGGTCGCGCACCACTCCGCCCTCCACCAACTGCTCGATCAGCGCCGGCCCCAGGCCGCCAATGTTCATCACGCCACGCCGGGCGAAGTGGTGCAGCGATTCCTTCAGCTTGGCCGGGCAGTTGGCGTTGACGCAGCGCAGGATCACCTCGCCCGGCTCGCGGTGCACCCCGCTGCCGCACACCGGGCAGTGCGTCGGTGGATGGTAGGGCTTCCCCCCGCCGTCCTCCACCACCTCCAGCACTTTGGGGATCACGTCGCCGCTGCGCTCGATGCGCACCCGGTCGCCCACCTTCACCCCCAGCCGTTCGATCTCGTCCAGGTTGTGCAGCGTCGAGCGGCTCACCGTCACCCCGCCCACCGCCACCGGTTCCAGCCAGGCGGTGGGCGTGAGCGCCCCGGTGCGTCCCACGCTCATCACGATGTCGAGCACCTTGGTCACCGCCTGCCGCGCCGCGAACTTGTACGCCACCGCCCAGCGCGGAAATTTGCCGGTCGCTCCCAGTTTGCCCCACAGCTCCTTTTCGTCCACCTTCAGCACCACGCCGTCAATCTCGTAGGGCAGCTCCTCCCGGTCCTTTTGGCACTGGACGATAAAGGCCAGCGCCGCCTCCACGTCCGCGCAGCGCGCCCAGCGCGTGGTCTTGAAGCCGGCCGCGGCCAGCGCCTCCATGGTCTCGCCCTGGGTGGCGAACAGGTGCTCGCCCCCGGCCAGCAGGTAATAGCCGAAAAACTCCAGCCGCCGCGCCGCCGTGATGCGCGCATCCAGCACCCGCACCGCCCCGGCGGCGGCGTTGCGCGGATTCGCGAAGCGCGCCAGCTCCTGGTCCTCCCGCTCTTGGTTGAGCCGCTGGAACGCCGCCCGCGGCATCAGCACCTCGCCCCGCACCTCGAAGTCGTCCGGCAGCCCCGCCGCCCGCCGCTCCTTCGCCCCCACCCGCAGCGGCAGCGTCCGGATGGTCCGCAAATTGTCCGTCACCTCCTCGCCCGTGGTGCCGTCTCCGCGCGTCAACCCCTGTGCCAGCGCCCCGTCCTGGTAGCGCACCGCCATGCTCAGCCCGTCTAGCTTCAGCTCGGCCACATACGCCACCGGAGCCTCCACCGCGCCCACGCCCTCCCGCACCCGCCGGTCGAAATCACGCAGCTCGCCCTCGCTGTAGGCATTGTCCAGGCTGAGCAGCGGCGAGCTGTGCCGCGCCTTCACCAACCCGGCCCGGGGCTCGCCCCCCACCCGCTGCGTGGGCGAATCCGGCGATGCCAGCTCCGGGTGCTCCGCCTCCAACTCGCGCAGCCGCAGCATCAGCGCGTCAAAATCGGCGTCGCTGATCTCCGGCTGGTCGTGGACGTAGTACAGCCGCTCATGCCGGCGAATCTCGTCCCGGAGCTGCTCGATCTGCGGGCGCGCGCTCATGGCGCCTGTTCCCGGCACTGGCGGCACACCCCGCCAAACTCCAGCCGCCCCGTCTTGATGCTGAAGCCGCAGGCCTGCTCCACCAACTGCTGCAGCTTTTCGAACTCTTCCGTCTGGAACTCCTCGATCCGCCCGCAGCGGAAGCAGGCCAAGTGCAAATGGCTCTGCGCCCGGCTCACCTCGTAGTAGTGCTTTTCCCCCTCCAGGTGCATCAGATCCAGCTCGTCCACCAGCCCGTGCTGCTTCAGCAGCCCCAGCGTGCGGTAGACGGTGGCCAGGTTGAGGCTGGCGTCGCGCGCCTGCCCCTGCCGCCACAGCGCCTCGGCGTCGAGGTGCCGGGTGGCGTGCTGGATCACCTCCACCAGCACCCGCCGCTGGCGCGTCAGCCGCACCCCGCGCCGCGCCAACTCGGCGCGCAGGTCGTATCGTTGGGCTAGGTCCGACATGACGGATGCTACTCGCTCTCTCTTCTGATGGTATGCTGCTGGGCAGTCCATGGACAACCTCACCCACACCCTGGTCGGAGTTGCCCTCTCGCGCGCGTTCTTCAAGAAGCGGGTGGCCTATGCCACCACCGCGCTCATCATCGCCGCCAACCTGCCCGACCTCGACGTGCTCTATAGCTGGCCCGGCATCCGCTACATCGAGTACCATCGCGGCGCGCTGCACTCCCTGGTCCTGCTGCCCGTCTGGGCGCTGGGCGTGGCCCTCGCCCTGCGCTGGTTCGCCGCCCGCCGCCAACAGCCGCCGCCGGCGCTGTGGATGGGCTTCCTGCTGGGCCTGGCCGGGGTGGGCTCGCACGTCCTGCTCGATTGGAGCAACGCCTACGGCATCCGCCTGTTCGCCCCCTTCAGCCAGCACTGGTACGCCCTCGACATCGCCCCCATCCTCGACCCCTGGGTGTGGCTGCTGCTGCTCGCCTTCCTCGGCTTCCCGCTGCTGCTCGGCCTAATCACCACCGAGGTCGGCGTGCCCAAGAAGAATCCCCACCGCCTCAGCGGCGTCTTGGCGCTGGTCTTGCTCGCCGCCTGGCTGGGCCTGCGCGCCCGCCAGCACGCCGCCGCCCTTGAGGTGCTCAACTCCCCCGACGTCTCCCGCTACTTCAACAACCAGCTCCCCTACGACTGGGCCGCCTTTCCCATCAGTTCCAGCCCCTTCGCCTGGGAGGCCGTGGTGGACTTGCCCGCCAATTACTTGGTGGCCGACGTCTACTCCCCCTGGAACGCCGATCAGGCCGGCTTTGCGCTCGAGCGCAACTACATCAAGCCGCCCCGCACCTCCGCCATCGCCGCCGCCGAACAAACCCGCACCGGCAGCATCTTTCTTTGGTTCGCCCGCTTCCCCATGGCCGATGAGGAAGACCAGGGCAGCGATTCGCTCGCCATCCTCACCGACATGCGCTTTGCCCAGGGCGTGCGCCGCCCCGCCCCGCACGCCACCGTCACCCTCGACGGCAGCCTGCATGTGGTGCAGCAGCGCTTTTCCTGGTCACGCTAAACGACACGCGAAATGCACCCAGGGGCCCGGTCCCCCGGCCCCCCGGTCTCGGCGCACGTGGCGGCAGCTTGCAGGTGCCCTGAGCACAGCGGGCACCCCCTGCCGGGCACTCTACTTGGCCTTCGGGCTGTATCCCTTGAGGCTGCCCTCGTTCATGGTCAGCAGGAAGGGCGCACTGGGGTCGGGCGGGTTGGGCTTGAACGAAAATGCCACCCCGTCAATCGTCACCTTTTCCCCGACCTTGGGGCGCTTGGTCAGCGGCGCGGCGAGGATGAGATGCACATCCGCCGGCGTGCTGGCATCGGTCGCGCCCACAGCCACATCCACCGTCTTGGCCGTCACTGCCGTCACCAGGCCGTCCAGCTCATAGCCCTGCCCTTTGGTCTTCTTCCACATGTCGGCGGCCATGTCCGGCTTCTTCAGCCGCGCCTCGATGCCGGCGAAGGAATTCTCCGGCGGCAATTGGTGCTTCAGGGCCTCGACCTGCGCGTTGTAGGCCGCCAAGTTGGCGGCGTTCTCCACGTCCACCTTCGACAGGATCTTGTAGCCCGCCGGCGGCGCGGCGTTGTTGGTCGCCGTGGTGACCACCTCGTCCAGGCCGTCGGCGGCGCCGTGGTACTGCGTATAGACGGTGGTCAGGTAGGTCTTGAACGCGGCCGTTTGCGGCGACAGCACCGAGGCCTTGGCCAGGTAGAACAGCCCGCTGCTCAAATCGGGCTTGGCCTTGGTGACGTTGGCGATGCCGATCCAATAAAAAGGCAGCGGATCCTTGGGGTTCTGCTGCGTCGCCTGGGTCAGCGTGGTGATGGCGGCGTCGTAGTCCTTGGTGTTGAGCTGGGCGAAGCCCAGCGCCTTGGTCAGGATGGGTCCGTACTGGGCCTGCTGCGCCGCCGGGGCGCTGGCCAGCAATTGCTGGCCGCAGGTGGCGGCCTGGGTCAGCGTGGCCATCTTGGCCGCCATGTCCGGATCGTTGGGCTGCACCAGTTGCGGATCCAGGTAAGAAATGATGGTGTAGGCGGGCAGCAGCGCGCTCGCGTCCGCGCCGCCGGACTTGATCAGCGTCTCCGCCGTCTGCACCGCTTGCGCCTGCTGCCCGGGCACCGCCGCCTGGGCACCCATCTCCACCTGCAGAGCCTGAATCTTATAGTCCGAGTCCGGATACTTCTGCACGAACGCCGCCGCCAACTGCGCCTTTTGGCTCTGGTCGGTGGCACTGGCCGCCGCCGTGAAATCCTTGTATTCAGCGTCGCCGTGCTTCCAGGTCTTCTTGGCGGCGGGCACCGTCGCCGCTGGCGCCGGGCAAGTGGCGGCCTGGTACATGGGCAGGGCCAAAGCTGTGGGCTGGCCGGGCGCGGCAGCCCAGCCTGACACCGCCAGGATCGAAACAATTGCAAGTGTGGTAGACAGCTTCATGGTCTCTCCTTGACAGTGCTCTTCTCAAAGGGTGGATTATAAAATATAGAACCGGTCCCGGAGGCCTTTTTTTCGCTACTTGGGTTGGATGCCGGACTGGCCTTCTGGTCGCAACTATGGTGCCCACTATGGCAGAATCCCCGCTAAAAGAGCAAGTCGGCATTGTCACCGGCGCCAGCCAGGGCATCGGCCGGGCCGTGGCCCTGCATTTGGCCGCCCTGGGCGCCACCGTCGTCTGCGCCGCCCGCAGCCCCGGCCGACTGGCCGAACTGGCTGCCGACATCGAGCGCGCCGGCGGTCGCGCCCTCGCCTGCACCACCGATATGCGCTCGGAGGCCGAGGTCGCGGCCCTCGCCCAGACCGCGCTGCACGCCTATGGGCGCGTGGACATTCTGGTGAACAATGCTGGCATCGGCCAGTTTCGCCTCCCCCTGCACGAGACCCCGCCCGAGGTCTGGGCCGCCACCATGGAGACCAATCTCCGCTCCGTCTACTACGCCATCCGCGCCCTCGCTCCCCCCATGATCCAGCAGCGCAGCGGCCACATCATCAATATCGCCTCCCTCGCCGCCCACAACCCCCTCCCCGGCGGCGCTGTCTATGCCGCCTCCAAGGCCGGCCTGCACGGCCTCACCGTTTCGGTGGCCGAGGAGCTGCGCGGCCACGGCATCCGCGTCAGCCTCATCTGCCCCGGTTCGGTGGACACCGACCTCTCCTCCGATCTGGTCGGCCACAAAGACCGCAGCCGCATGCTCCGCCCCGACGACGTCGCCCACGCCGTCGCCATGCTCGTCACCCAAGCCCCGCAAAGCTTCATCAGCGAAGTCCTCATCCGCCCCACCCTCAAACCCTAGCAGCCTGTGGCGAAACAAGCACCGGCTGCAACGGAGACGTGCGAGACCCGCGCCCAGAGCGGGTCTCGTGCCTCCGACCGGAGCCGGAAAGCCGATTCGCCACAGACTGCTAGGGCACCTCCGGCGCCCAACTCCCGCGGACTTCCCGTCTGCCCTGTCCCCTGTGCCCTCTTCCCTCCCGTCGCTCCGCACCCACTGTCCCCTGTCCACTGTTCACTAGTTCATTCCCCCCGCCCCCCACCGTGCCTGCGGCAAAGGTAAACTGGCCGCAATGGACTACCTCCTCGCCCTCGACGGCGGCGGCACCAAGACCGACCTGGCGCTGGCCTCGCTTGCCGGGGAGGTGCTCGCCCAGGCGCGCGTCGGCGGCAGCAGCCGCTCCCGCCGTGCGGCCGCCGAGGTCGAGCGCGAGCTGGCGCAGGGCCTGGACGCAGTCCTGGTTCAAGCCGCCGCCCCCGCCTCCGCCTGCCGCGCCGCTTGCGCTGGCTTCGCCTCTGCCGGCGATCCCGACCACCAGCGCTTTTACCAATCCCTCCTGGCGGCCCGTTTCCCCAACGCCCGCATCTTGGTGGTCCCCGACGCCGAGATCGCCTGGCGCGGCGCCACCGGCGGCGCCGACGGCCTGGTGGTGATCGCCGGCACGGGTTCCATCGCCTGGGGTCACTATTGCGGCCGCAGCGCCCGCGCCGGCGGCGCCGGTCCTGAACACGACCCCGGCAGCGCCGACTGGCTCGGCCGCCAAGCCGTCGCCGCCTGCCTCCTCTCCCCGCCCCCGGACGCCAACTTCGCAGCGCTAGCGCCCAGCCTTGCGACCGACCCCCGCGCCCAGCCTATTCTCGAACAAGCCGGCGTCGAGCTCGCCCGCCTGCTGCAGCGCTGCGCCGACCCGCTCGGCTGGCCCGGCCCCATCGCCTATCCCGTCGGCGGCGTCTTCACCCACCTCCCCGCCGTCCGCGCCGCTCTCGCCCGCGCCTGGCCCCATCCCCTGCGCCAGCCCCTAGCCCCACCCCTCGCCGGTGCTCTGGCCATGGCCTGCACCCTCCTCGCTCCCTAGACGCAGCCACTCCATGCTCCACCCCCTCGATCTCTGGGTCATCGCCCTCTACCTCGCCGCCATCACCGCCTTCGGCGTCTGGCTGCGCCGCCCCAACCCCTCGCTGCGCGACTATTTTCTGGCCAGCGGACAGCTCCCCTGGTGGGCCATCTCCTTCTCCATCGTCGCCGCCGAGACCAGCGTGCTCACCATCATCAGCACCCCCGGCCTCGCCTTCGCCGGCGACCTCGGCTTCCTGCAGTTGGTGCTGGGCTACCTCATGGCCCGCATCCTGATCTCGCTCATCCTCATCCCCGCCTACTTCCGCGGCCGCCTGCTCACCGCCTATCAGCTCCTCGGGCAGCGCTTCGGCCACCGCACCAAATCGCTCGCCGGCCTGATCTTCCTGGTCGGCCGCTCCCTCGCCGAGGGCGTGCGCGTCTACGCCGTGGCCATCGTCCTGGGCGTGATCCTCGACTCGCTGCCCGCCGGCTGGAACCTGCATCTCAGCCCCATCGCCCTGCTCGGCATCATCGCCGTCCTCACCCTGATCTACACCTTCGAGGGCGGCCTGCGCGCCGTGGTCTGGACCGACTTCATCCAGATCTGCATCTACGTCGCCGGCGCCGTCCTGAGCCTGGTACTGCTGCTGCGCGCCATCCCCGGCGGCTGGGGCGCCGTGGCGGCCATCGCCGCCAGCCACGGCGACAAGCTGCGCATCTTCCACTTCGGCTTCTCCTGGAGCCAGCCCTATACCTTCTGGTCGGGCTTTCTCGGCGGCACTTTCCTCACCATGGCCACCCACGGCACCGACCAGCTCATGGTGCAGCGCCTGCTCGCCGCCCGCAGCCAGCGCGACAGCGTGCGCGCCCTGCTCTCGAGCTGGCTGGTGGTCGCCTTCCAGTTCGCGCTTTTTCTGGTCATCGGCACCGCGCTGTTCGCGTTCTACCAAACCCACGCCCTGTCGCTGCCGCCGGGCGCGCTCGGCCGCTACGACCGCCTCTATCCCCAATTCGTGGCGCAGCACCTGCCCGCAGGCGTCGCCGGGCTGGTGTTGGCGGCGGTGCTGGCCGCCTCCATGTCCAATCTCAGCGCCGCCCTCAACGCCCTCAGCTCCAGCACCGTCGTGGACTTCTACCGCCCCTACTTCGCCCCCGACCGCGGCGAGCGCCACTACCTCTGGGTGTCGCGCCTCGCCACCCTGGGCTGGATGCTGGTCATGGGCCTCGTCGCCTACCTCAGCCGCCACTCGCACTCGGTGCTGGAGTCAGGCCTGGCCATCTTGTCCTATCCCTTCAGCGGCCTGCTCGGCGTTTTTCTGCTGGGCACCCTCACCCGCCGGGCGGACGAGCGCGGCGCCATGGTCGGCCTGGTGGCGGGCATCCTCACCACGGTGGCGCTCTCCCGCGCCGGCGTCGCCTTCACCTGGTTTGTGGTCGCCGGCACCCTCACCACCTTCGCGGTGGGGTATGCTGTCAGCGGGCTGCGCCGCCGCTCCGCCCCCCATCCCCCATCCCTGCATCCGGTCGCATGAGCACTCCCCGCCCCGCCGCTTCCGCCACCGCCCCCGACGGCCTGGTCCGCGCCCTGGGTCCGCTCGAGAGCTCGGCCATGGTGGTGGGCACGCTCATCGGCACCGGCATCTTCTTCGTCTCCAGCGACATGGTGCGGGCGGTGCACAGCATCGGCTGGATCATGTTGGCCTGGGTGCTGGGCGGCTTCTTGTCGCTGGCCGGGGCGCTGGCCTACTCCGAGTTGGGCGCCCTCCGCCCCGCCGCCGGCGGCGAGTACGTCTACATCCGCGACGGCCTGGGTCCCCTGCTCGGCTTCCTCTTCGGCTGGGGCATGTTCTGGATCGTCCGCCCCGCCTCGGTCGCCACCATCGGCGCCGGCTTTGCCCTCGCCGCCCGCTTCCTCTGGCCCGGCCTGGCCACGCCCCTCTTCGGTTCGGTCACCGGCCAGCAACTGTTGGGCGCGGGCGTGATCGCCCTGGTCACCATCATCAACTATTTCGGCGTGCGCCACGGCGGCCGCGTGCAAACCGTGTTCACCGCGCTCAAGCTGCTGCTGGTGGCCGTGCTCATCGTGGCGGCGTTTGTTTGGGGGCAGGGAAGCTGGACCCACCTCGCCCAGAGCCTGCCCGGCGCGGTCGGCTTCGGTGGCTTCGCCACCGCCCTGGTGGCGGCGCTCTGGGCCTACGACGGTTGGAGCGACCTCACCCTCGCCGGCAGCGAGATCCGCGACCCCGGCCGCACCATCCCCCGCGCCATGGTGGGCGGCATCGCCGTCGTCTTCCTCTTCTACGCCGGCATCAACCTCGCCTACTTCTACATCCTCAAGCCCGCCGAGATCGCCGCCTCGGGCAACGTCGCCTCCAGCCTTGCCGCTCGCCTGCTCGGCCACAGCGGCGGCGCCTTCGTCGCCGTGGCCATCATGGTCTCCGCCTTCGCCACCATGAACAGCTCCATCCTCTCCGGCGCCCGCGTCCCCTTCGCCCTGGCGCACGACCGGCTCTTCTTCCGCAGCCTCGCCCACGTCCATCCCCGCCACCGCACCCCCGACGTCTCCTTGGCCATCCAGGCGCTTTTCGCCATGGGCTTCTCCCTCACCGGCACCTACCAGAAGCTCTACACGCTCACCATCTTCGCCGAGTGGCTCTTCTATATGCTGGCCGCGATCGCGCTGTTCGTTTTCCGCCGCCGCGGCGAGCGCAGCCCCTATGCCAGTTGGGGATACCCCGTTCTGCCCGCCCTCTTCGTGGTGCTCGCCGCCGTCCTGCTCTGCGTCACCTACTTCCAGAACCTGGGCTACTCCAGCCTGGGCCTGGGCATCATCCTCCTAGGCGTCCCGGCGTATTTCTACTTCGCCAAGAAGCGCGCCGCCGCGCAAGCCTAGACGCCTATGGCGGCACTGCCAATCCTGGCTGACCCTGCTGGCGACCGTGGCATAGCCGCTCTAGGCTGTGCGCATCCCGCACGTCCCGTCCCCCCGCCCTACCGGTGGCCCAGCGGCAGCGCCGGAATATCATGCCGCCGGGCAAACCCGCTCGGCACCCGCATCGCCGCCGGATCTGGCGCCACTGGCCGGAAATCGTAGGTGTCTTGGATCGTCTCGATCTTCTCGCCGTTGCGCTCGGTGATCCGGTCGAGGTGGACCAGGGTCCCGTATTTCCGTGACGCGCAGGTCCAGTTGGGGTTCTGATTCGGTGGCACCGGCTCGCAATCCCCGGTCGCGCAGCTCACCGTCCCGATCCGTTCCGCGATGCACCGCACCCCGTTGACCACGCGCACCTCGTCGGATCTCCGCGCAAACGGCGCCGCCTCCGGCCACCTGCCCCTGGGCGTCCGTCAACACTCCCGTGTCCGCGCCCGCCTTGCCGTCCGTGACCGGATGGGTCTTAGGCAGAGTCGCGCCATCGGTGTCACGCAGATACACCCCTTCGCGCATGCTCATGAGCGTCTTGCTGCCGTCGGGCGCGGTCCGGTACCGCGCCTCCCGCGTTGTGGCCATGACCGGGCTGTAGGATTGGGCCGCCGCGCCGCCAACCGCGAGAAAGCCAGCGATCGCGCAAACGATCGAAAACTTCATAGGTCCTTTAAAGTCATTGTAACCAATGAGGTGCCGCCTTACCCCAGCGCACTCAGCGCCGGGCCCCCGTCGGCCGCGGCGGCCGCCGCCAGCGCCTGCGCCGCCAGCGCCGGCAGGGCGCAATAGAAGATGCTGCCCTCGCCCTCGCGGCTCTCCGCCCAGATGCGGCCGCCATGGCGCTGCATGATCTCCCGGCAGATCGATAGCCCCAGCCCGGTGCCGGCCGGCTTGTCGGTGAGCGCGTTGCCCTGTTGGTGGAACTTCTCGAAAATGCGCTCCAAGTCGCGCGCCGGTATCCCGATCCCGGTGTCGGAGACATAGGCCACCACCTCGTCCCCGCGCGCCAGCGCCCCCACCTGGATCGAACCGGAGGAGGTGAACTTGACCGCGTTGCTGAGCAAATTGGTGAACACCTGCCGCATCCGGTCGGGATCGGCGCTGACCCAAGGCAGCCCCTCCGGGATGCGGTTGATCAGCCGCAGCCCCTTCTGCGCCGCCACCACCTGCACCAGTTCCAGCGACTGCCGCGCCACCTCGACCAACTGCAGCGGCTGCAGCCGCCACTCCATCTTCCCCGCCTCGATCTTGGCCAAGTCCAGAACGTCGTTGATCAGCCGCGTCAGTCGGTCCGACTCGTCCATGATGATCTGCAAGAACTCGCTGCGGGTCGCCACCTCTTCGTCCGGATAGTGCAGCAAGATCTCGGAAAAGGAGCGAATCGAGGTCAGCGGCGTGCGCAGCTCGTGGCTGACGTTGGCCAAAAAGCTGCTCTTGAGCTCGTTCAAGCGCCGCAGGTCGGCGTTGGCGCGGCGCAGCTCGTCGGTGGCGCGCAGCAGGTCGCTGGTGCGCTGCCGCACCAGGTCCTCCAAATGGTCGCGGTGCAGCCGCAGCTCCTGGCCGGTGGAGTTGAGGTCGCGGTTGGCGGTCTGCAGCGCCTCCGCCTGCCGGTTCAGCATCAGCGAAAACTGCGCCAGCGTCAGCCCGATCAGGGCATACCCGCCGAGCGCCCCCACCACCAGCGTCGCCGCCACATAGCCCGGGTGTTGGCGGTCGAAGCCCGCCAGCAGGTTGGCGCGCGCGATGGCGCCCAGCGGCTCCAGCGCCGCCAGCCCGGAAAAGCTCGCCGCCGCCAGCACGTTCAGCGCCAGCGCCGCCCGCCGCGGCAGCACCATGTGCGCGTAAAGAATGGTGACCACGTAGAACAGCAGCGCCAGCCACTCCGCTACCCCGAGGTAGTGGCCCAACAGCGTGATCAACCCCAACTCCAGCACGAAATAGCAGAACTCGACCTGCTGTAGCCGCGCCTCCGCCATTGCCGCGCCGCTCACCTGCACAAACGTCCAGGCCAGCGCAAACCATGCCCCCAGCAGCACCAGCACCGGGTCGGGCACCGGCCAGCCCAGCACCCGCGCCGACAGCCCCATCCCCAGCATGATGCCCAGCGCCAGCTCCCGGTATTGGTTGATGTAGGCCAGCCGGAGCTGCGCCTCGGCGATGCCCAGCTTCATCGCCGCCCGCCTCTATTCCTCGCGCGGATCGCGGATGCGGTAGCCCACGCCATAGACTCCCTCCAGCCACTCCGGCATGTCCCCTAGCTCTTTCTCCAGCTTGCTCTTCAGCCGGTTGATATGCGCGTCCACCGCGCGGTGGTAGCCGTCATAGGAGAATCCCCACACCTGCGCCAGCAAATTCTCGCGCGTGAATACCCGCCCGGGCGCGCTCATCAGCAGCCGCAACAGCGCCATTTCTTTGGGCGTCAGCCGCACCGTCACCCCGCCCACCCGCAATTGGTGCCGGTCCCGGTCCAGCACCATTCCCCCCACCTCCATCAGCGCCGGCTGGTTGATCTCCGCCACCGCCCCCATCCGCCGCCGCAGCGCCCGGATGCGCGCCTCCAGCTCCGCCGGACTGAACGGCTTGGAGAGATAGTCGTCGGCGCCAAACTCCAGCCCCGTGATCTTGTCCAAATCCGAGCCCCGCGCCGAGATCAGAATGATCGGCTGTTCCGGCCGCTTCGCCCGCAGCTCCTTGCACAAGCTCAGCCCGTCCAGCTTCGGCAGCATCACGTCCAGCACCACCACGCTGTAGCGGTGCCGCAGCGAGTCCTCCAACCCGCGCTCGCCGTCGTCGCAGCAGGTCACTTTGTACCCCTGCCGCTGCAGTTGGTAGCTGACACTGCGCTGGATGTGGCGATCGTCCTCTACCAGCAGCACCGTGGCCCCGCGGGAAGAAAGGCTGGCATCGTCCCGCGCCGCCCCCGACGGGCCCGGTTCCCCAACCCCCATCACTGGCGCTGTGTGTGCCATAGTTCACTCACTCTCTCGAATAGGGAGTGACGAGGTTAGAGTAGACCCTTAGCCCCCAGGTTGCAAATTCCCCCCTTCGGGGGAGGCTGAACCACCGCTCGCGGGGGTCGCGCCGCTTTGCCCGCTGGCAAAATGGGCGCGCAAGGCTGCGAACCGGGGCCCAAAGCCGCAACCGCTCTGGGGTGGTCGTAATTCCGCAGGGGCAGAAGCGCCAAAGGCGCTTCTGCCCCCCCGGGCAGCGAATTCGGCGCGGCCCCAACTCGGCGCGAGCACAAGCGGGACGCGCACCGCAGGCGCGCTGGGGCCCGTGCCAACCAGGCAGGGCCTGAGTCGCCGCCGCTGTCGGGGGGCGAAATCGCAAGGCCAGGGCTGCGCAATTCCGAAGGGCGGCCCGACGGCGCGGTCAGGGCACGGCTGGCTGCCACCCTTCCTTTGGCGACATAGCCACTCTTGGCTGTGCGCGCGGGCCCCCCTCATCCGGGGTGCAGGGTGAGAAACGCCAGCTCCGGCGGCGCCCCCACCCGCATCGGCACAATCACTTTGCCCAGCCCCCGGCTAACGTACATCTGAGTCCCTTCCAGACTCAGAAACCCGGCCGGCAGGAAGCGCTCATAGAGCGGCGCGGCAAAACCCAGCCGGATCTGCCCCCCATGCGTGTGGCCCGACAGCACCAGGTCCACCCCGCACGCCGCCGCGTCCTGCAGCGCCAGCGGGTTGTGGGCCAGCAGCAGGGTGAAGCGGCTGGTGGGGCCCAGCGCCGCCGCCAAGTCCGGGTGCTGCCGCGAGTCGTCAATGCCGGCGATCTGGAACGCCGTCCCGCCGTGCCGCAGCAGCCGGTGCTGGTTGCGCAGCACCTTGATCCCCCGCCGCCGGAGCGCCCGCGTCAGTGGCTCTGCCCCGGCACGGAAGTCGTGGTTGCCCAGCACCGCATACACCCCCAGCGGCGCCTTCAACTCCGCCAGCAGCTCGCACACCGGCTCAATAAACACCGGCGACTGGGTCACAAAGTCGCCGGTGATGGCGATCAGGTCGGGCCGCTGCTCGTGCGTCAGCTCCAGCACCCGCTCCAGCGAGGGGCGCGACAGGAACAGCCCGTAGTGGATGTCGGAAAGATGGGCGATGCGCAGCCCGCGCAACTCCTCCGGCAGCCGCGGCAGCGGCACCTGGTGGTGGCTGATCTGTGGGTCGCGCGGCTGCGGCCGCCGCGCGTGCAGCAGCGTCTGTACTTGCCGCCAGGATTTGTGCCGCAGCCGGGTGCGGGCGCGGGTGCGGTCCAGGGTGGTGTGGGTACTGCTCATGCTAAAGTGCGCTCGTCCAAATAGGCCCCGGCGGCGGGCAGCGCCTCCGCGCCGCCGGAGAAAATCGCCGCGAAGGCGGCCAGCAGCGCCGGGTGCAGGTGGCCGTTGCTGGCCAATATTTCCGGGCTGCGCAACTGGTGCGCTTGCCCCAGCATGTCGCTCACCTCACCGCCCGCCTCGGTCACGATCAAGCCCCCCGCCGCCGTGTCCCAGGGCTGCAGGTTGAACTCCCAAAAGCCCTCGAACCGTCCGCAGGCGGTGTAGCACAAATCCAGCGCCGCCGATCCCAGCCGCCGCATCCCATGCGTGCGCAGGCTGAAGTATTGATAAAAGTGGATATTGGGATTGGCGTGCCGCTTGCGCGACGGAAACCCCGTCGCCAGCAGCGCCTGCCCCAAATCCTCCTGCCGGCTTACGGCGATGGGCTCGCCGTTCAGCCGCGCCCCGGCCCCCCGTACCGCCGTGAACATCTCGTCCAGCACCGGGTTGTAGACCACCCCCGCCACCACGCGTCCGTTCTGTTCCAGCCCCAGCGACACCGCGAAAAACGGCAGGCCGTGGGCGTAGTTTGTGGTGCCATCCAGCGGATCCACGTACCAGCGGAACTCGGCCGCCGGGCCGCTGCCCGCGCTGGCGCCGCCCTCCTCCGCCACCACGGCGTGGTCGGGAAACTCCGCCCGCAGGCGGGCGACGATCAGCGCCTCCGAGGCGCGGTCGGCCGCCGTCACCAGATCGGCCTCGCCCTTGTACTCGATTCGCACCCGCCCCCGGTGCTCCAGCAGTACCACCCCCGCCGCCCGCGCGATCGCCGCGGCCGCCGCGACATAAGTCTCGCCCGTGCTATTCGCCATGCGTCCCCGTCGCTCGTTCCGCTTCCTGCGCGGTCAGCCGCTCCAGCGTCTGCTTCAGCCGCCGCTGGCGCGCCCCCAGCGTCACCACATAGATCATCAGCACCGTCCAGGCCACCGTGTAAGCGGCCACCAAGCTTCCCATGGCTCCTCCTTAGACCTCCGCCAGCGCCCGTTGCTGCTTGAGGCGGGTAATGGCCCCCCGCGTCAACTCCTGGCGGTAGCGCAGCCACACCAGAAACCCCATCAGCGCCAAAAACGCCGCCATCGAGAGCAAGAACGCCACCAGCATGCGCGGCGCCAGTCCCGAGTCGGCGCCGCCAAACAGCACCGGCGACGGATGCTGCCCCCGCCACCAGCGGATCGCCATGTAGTCGATCGGAATATCCGCCGCGAAAAAAATCGCCAGCGCCGCCGCCAGCCGCGGCTGCAAGCCCCCCTCCGGCGTCAACTGCCGCAGGATCAGATAGCTGCCGTACATCACCCACATCGCCAGCGTCAGCGTCAACCGTGGATCCCACACCCACCACACCCCCCACACCGGCCGCGCCCAGATCGGCCCGGTGATCAGGTTGATGGTCAGAAACGCCAGTCCCACCTCCGCCCCCGCCACCGCCAGCGCGTCCGCCCGCATCGAGCGCTTCGCCAAATAGGCCATGCTGGCGATGGCATTGAGCCCAAACGCCACCCATGCCGCCAGCGCCGCCGGCGCGTGGTAGTAGAAAATCCGCTGCACCGTGCCCATCGTCGCCTCGGTGGGGGCGCCGATCAGCGCCCACCACAGCGCCACCAGCAACAGCGCCAGCGTGCCGGCCCCAGCCAGCGGAATCCATGCGGTGCGGGCGGGAATGGGAGTGGACATAGCCTGCTACTCGACCTCCAGCGCCATCTCGGCCAGCATCAGCCCCAGCGCGGTGAAGATGACATCATACCCGGCCAAAAGCTGCAACCAATAGTTTGCCACGCCCTCGCCGCCCAAATAAATCTGCGTCGCCTGCACCATCGCCAGAATGGCGGGAATGGACACCGGCAGCAGCAGCAGCGGCAGCAGCAGCCCGCGCTGCCGCACGTGCACGCTCATCGCCGAGAAATAGGTCCCGTTCGCCGCCAGCGCCCACGTGCCCAGCACCGTGGTCAGCGCGATCCCGCCCCAGTCGGCGTGCGCCGGGGCGTTGAACAGCACCGCGAACAGCGGCAGCAGAATCGCCTCCAGCCCCAGGATCAGCACAAAGCTCGAGGCGAACTTGCCCGCCAGCAGCGCCGCCCGCGGCGCCGGGCTGGTCTGCAAGCCCACCAGCGCCCCCTCCGCCGTCTCCCGCAGAAAGGCCCGGTCCAAAGCCACCAGCGCGGCGAACAAGAACGCCACCCACAACAACCCTCCGCCCGCCCGTGCCGTCAGCGCGGCGTCGGCGCTGAAGGCGAAGCTGAAGATCACCATCACCAGCAGCGCATAAAAGCCCATCGCCAGCAGCGCCTCGCGCGTGCGCAGCTCAATGCGCAAGTCGCGCCGCAGCATCGCCGCGAAGATGCCCCAGTCAGACATGCTCGGCCACCTGTTCGGCCCTGGCCAGCAGCCGCCCCCGCTCCAGCGTCAGCGCCCCGGTGGCCAAGTCCGCCACCGCCTCCTCCTGGTGGCTGCTGACGATCAGCGTCAGCCCGGCGTCGCGCAGCCCCGCCAGGCAGGCGCGCAACTCCGCCACCGTGGCCCGGTCCAGGCTGGCGAAGGGCTCGTCCAGCAGCAGCAGCCGCGGTTGGTGCAGCAGGCAGCGCGCCAGCGCCGCCTTTTGCCGCATCCCCTGCGACAGCTCCCCCACCCGCCGCCGCGCCAAGTGCTCGCCCCGCACCTGCGCCAGCGCCCGCGCCACCGCCTCCGGCGGCTGCTCCAGCGCGAACAAGGTGGCGTAAAAATGCAAATTCTCCTCCACCGTCAAGGCCGGGTGCAGCAGGCTCCCGTGCGACAAAAACCCCGTCTGCCGCCGCGCCGCCGCCGTGCCCACCGCCGCTCCGCCCACCGTCGCCGTGCCCGAGGTCGGCCGCAGCGCCCCCGCCAGCACCCGCAGCAGCGTGGTCTTGCCCGCCCCGTTCGCCCCCCACAGCGCCAGCAACTCCCCTGCCCCGCAGGTGAAGCTCACCTCGCGCAGCACCGCCGCGTCGCCAAAAAAACGGCTGACCCGCTGGCATTTCAAAAAAGAAGGCATTGCGCGCATCTGCGCTGCGGAACGACTGCTCCTAGTTCATGCTGCCCGCGGCGGTGCGTGGCGCCACCCCGCTCGCCCGCGCGTCCTTGGGCTCGTACTTGGAGGCGCACTTGGCCTGCACTCCGGTCGCCCGGAAGCTGCCGTCGGCCTGCAGGTGCCCCGCCGCCACCGCCTGGGCGTTGTCCACGAACGTGTCCGGCAGTGGGTCGCTACCCACATAGCTCACCGGCAGCACCGCCCCGCCCTGGCGAATCACAAAGTCGGTCTCGGCCGCGCCCTTGCGGATGCTCCCCGGCACCACGTCGCCCGACACCCGCAGCTTGCGCTCCCGCGCCTGCGCCGGCGCCATCTGCTTCAGCTCCGTCACCGTCACAAAATACGACTTGCTGTCGCGGATCCCGGTGAACGCCAGCCATCCCAGCGTCGCCAGGATCAGCACAATCAGCGCGCCAAATTTCCAGGTAGTAGGGCGCATAGCCTATAGCCAGTATACCGCGTCCAGCATCCAAATCCCGCGCCCCCTCCGCACCGACGGCCAAGTCGCCCCCAACGGGCAACTACTTCCCCGACAGCTTGTCCATGCGCGCGTGGATCTCCGCCCGCTTCTTGGCGTACTCCGCCTCTGGCATGTTGCCGGTATGGTGCCCCACCTCCAGCAGGAACAAATCGTCGCGCAATTGCGCCAGCGCCTCGGGGGCGGCTGGCAGCGCGCTCGAGATCTTCCCCATCGGCGAGGCGGGCAGGGCGGTGTGCTGCGGCTCGACCATTTCCACCGTGGGCGCCACCGGCAGCCCCGTCGGCAACGGCACCGGCTCGGGCTGGGCTAAAAGCATGCCAAAGCCGGCGGCGGCGGCCAGGCCCAAAAAGGCCAGCACTGTCCACAGGTTGCGCTCCAGAAAGGTCGGTGCCGGGGTGGCGGCGGCGGGTGCGGCAGTCGCGCTCGAACTTGCGGCCGCGCCGTCGGCGGCGGGTGCGCCCGTGCCGCCACTGTCGGTGGCCGCGCCGGCGGCGCTGCTGGCCGCCTGCGGCAGCGGCGCGTCGCCTGCCACTTGGAACTGCAACGTCGCCGCCACCGGCCCCGAGGCGATGCCGTAGACGGTGTAGCCGTCCTGCGCCCCCACCTTGGTGAACCCGGCGCCCGTGAACGTCATCGCCCCTGGAACATACACCTCGAAGTGCGCCGGCCGGATCACCGGCGTCTCCGCCAGCGCCGCCTTCAGCGCCGGATACGGCACCCGATAGGAGACCTGAATCCGCGTCTCCCCCGGCCGCAGCGGCGATGCCACGCTGTAGACATCGTGCTCGGCCGTGGGCGTGGCCGCCCGCGCCAGCGGCATCTCGCCCGGCCCCACCACCCGCACCATGTCCAGGCTGGCCCCGGTCGGCACCCGGAAGCGGAACAGCCCCGCCGCGCTGGTCAGCGTCCGCGGCGGCTGCACCCCGTTCTCCACCCGGTACTCGTTCACCACCGCCAACTGCCCCGCGTCCGGCTGCAGTACCATGATCTCGGCGTCCACCTGCACCAGGTTGGCATCGTGGATGGCGTCATAGACCTGCACATTGGTCTCGCTCTGCCCCGTCGTCACCTGGGCGAAATAGGGCACGCTTTGGTAGTCCACCTCCACCAGGAAGGGCCCCGGAGTGCTCTGGCTAAAGCGGTAGTGCCCGCTGGCGTCGGTGGTGGTGCTGCCCACCTTCTGCATGCTCCCCTGGAGCTGCACCAGCGTCACCAGCGCATTGCCCAGCGGCTGCCCGGTGGTGAGGTTGGTCACCGTGCCAGCCACGTTTTGCCCCGCCGACACCGTGGGCGCCGCCGGCGTCTGCCCCTGCGCCAGCCCAACTGCGGCCAGCGCCAAAACCATCGCCAATGGCATCCACGTCCGCCTCATGCTTGCCGCAATTCCGCCACCACCCCCGCCGCCTCCTGCTCCAGCATCTGCCGTGTGCGCTGGTAGTCGGCGTCGGAGAGTTTTCCCGCCAAATGCTCGAAGTGTAAATCCTTCAGGTTCTCGTACACCGCTTTTTTCCGCTCCTCCAGCGCCTGCCGACGCGCCTCGGCGGCGTCCCCGCCGGGCCCCTCGGGCGCGGCCGTGAACACCCACCAGAACAGCGCTACGGTCAGCAGCGCGCACGCCGTGGCGATCAGCGCCATCTCAGACTTCCCATTCCTTGTCTATTTCGGCCTGAATCTCCCTTTGGATTAGCGCCTGCACCCCGGCGTCGGCCGCCACCGCCGGCGCCGCCTGGCGGTGGTGCCACCGTCGCACGTACCACAACACCAATAACAGCCCCAACCCCAGCGCCACCCAGGGCATCACCCAGGCCACCTGGTTGAACCCCTGGTGGGTGGGGTTGGCCAGCACCTGGGTGCCGTACTCCTGCACAAACGACTGCAGGACCAAGTCATCCGAGTCGGTGGATTGTGCCCGCTGCCGAATCTCGGCCTGCATCTGCGTCACCACCGGACAGCCCACGTGGTTGCACACCAGCGCCCCCTGGGTGCACCCGCAGGTGCAGATCAACTGTTCCCCCAGCCGCTGGTAGCGGCTGGGTTGGGTGCCGTCGCCGCGCAGCGCCCAGCCCCCGCCCAGCAGCAGCCCCACCAGCGCCAGGGTTCTGAGCCTAGCCCGCAACTGCCACCTCCGGCGCCGCTTCCTGCGCCTGCGCCGCGCTCTGCCGCCGGCTGCTGTCCGCTCCCCGGCTGGGCACCAGCGCCACCAAGGTGCCAAACACCACCACCAGCGCCCCTATCCAGATCCATGAGATCAGCGGGTTCAAATACGCGTGCAAGATCGGCTGGTGGGTGTTGGGATCGTCCCCGGCATACACCAGGTAGAGATCCTCCAGCGGCCGGCTGCGGATCGCCACCATGGACTGCGCCTGGTTCGAGGCCTTGTAGAACCGCCGCGATGGGTACATGGTCGCCACCGTCCGCCCGTTCTGCTGCACCTGGATGATCTCCGCCTCGGTCGAGTAGTTGGGGTTGTCGTCCTGGGTGTAGGACTGCGACACCAGCTTGTACGACCCGATCTGCATCGTCGCCTGGTACGGCATCGCCGCCTCCACATCTTTGTTGAAGGCCGAGCCGGTGATGCCGATCGCGATCAGGATGATCCCGATGTGGATGATATAGCCCCCGTAGCGCCGGGTGTTGCGCAGCGTCAAGTGCAACAGCGCCGCCGGCAGCGAACGCCCGTGGCTGGCCAGCACCCGCGCCCCCCGGCCAAACTCCATGGTGATGGTGGCGATCACAAATGCCGACAGCCCGAACGACACCAGCGGGTAGGGTTGGCGCATGCCCAGCCCGATCAGCGTGCCCGCCGTCGCCACCCCCAGCAGCGCCGGCCACAGGAAGTTCCGCCGCAGGCTGCCCACCGACGTCCGTCGCCAAGCCAGCAAGGGCCCCACCCCGGTCAAAAACAACAGGAAAAGAAACAGCGGGACGTTGATGCGGTCGAAGAACTCCCGCCCCACGGTGATCTTCTCCCCCTGGATCGCCTCCGACAGCACCGGGAAGATCGTGCCCCACAGGATGGCGAACGCCGCCACCAGCAGCACGAAATTGTTGAACAAGAACCCGCTCTCGCGCGACACCGTGCTTTCCAGCTGGTTGTCGCTCTTCAGCGCCTTGCGGTTGAGGAAAAACACGAACAGGCACAGCGCCGCCACCACGAACAGAAACGCCACGAAGTAGTTGCCGATCGAGGATTGCGCGAAGGCGTGCACCGAGCTGATCACCCCCGAGCGCGTCAAAAAGGTGCCGAAGATGGTGAGAAAGAAGGTGGCGAAGATCAGCCCCACGTTCCACACCTTCAGCATCCCCCGCTTCTCCTGCATCATCACCGAGTGCAGGAAGGCGGTGCCGGTCAGCCAGGGCAGGAAGGCCGCGTTCTCCACCGGGTCCCAGGCCCAGTAGCCGCCCCAGCCCAGCACTTTATAGGCCCAGTAGCCGCCGAGCACGATCCCCACCGTCAAAAACGCCCACGCCACCATGCTCCACAGCCGCGTCACCTGGATCCAGCGGTCGCCCGGCATCTTCTTGATCACCGCCGCCAGCGCGAAGGCGAAGGGGATGCTGAAGCCGATGTAGCCCAGGTAAAGAATGGGCGGGTGGATGTCCATCTGCGTGTACTGCAGCAGCGGGTTGAGGCCGCTGCCGTCGGCCGGCGTGCCCACCGGGATGGTGCTGAAGGGCGAGGCCACAAAGTTGTTCAGCAGCAGGAAAAACGCCTGGATGCCGCTCAAAATCACCGCCACCAGCGGCCGCAGCCCCGGGTGCTTGCGCCCCGAGGTCAGCAGCGCAATGAAGCTGTAGCCGGCCAGCACCAGGCTCCAGAACAGCAGCGAGCCCTCCTGCCCCGACCACAGCACCGCGAACTTGTAGTAGAACGGCAGCGCCCGGTTGCTGTGCTCGGCGATGTAGGCGACGCTGAAGTCGTTGTGGAAGATCAGCCCCAGCAGGCTCACCGCCGCCGCCGCCACCGCCGGAAACACCATCAGCGAGGCCCGCTGCGCGCTCGCCGCCACCCGCGCCCGCTGCAGCCCCAGCCCCACCAGCCCCGCCACCAGCCCATAGCAGGCCAGCACAAAGGCAAGCAGCAGTGCGTACGCGCCAAAAATCTGCATCGCAAAAACGGCGTCTCCACGCCGAAGCTATATTTTACCCCGCCCGCTCGCTCCGAGCGAGCGCCGGCGGGAACCGCAGCGAATTAAAACGGAATGTCCGCATCGGTGATTTCAGGCGCTTCCCGCCCCCCAACCCGCCCCGCGGACGCAACCGCAGCCTCGGCGTCAAGAAGGGCCCTGTCCCAGCCCGACACAAACCGCTCCGCCTCGGCGTAAAGCGAACTGAGCAGCGGCCATTGCGGCTCTTCCTCCGCGGAGGAGAGGGTCTTCACACTTTCCCCACGTGCATTGAGGAGCCTCGCATGGTAGCTGTCGGGCTCGAAAGATGGGTTCACGTAATGAATTTCGATCGCAGAGGCAGGGAAATCGACGCGGTAGGAGGTGCCCCCGATCTTCCGCCAAGCGATCTCGTCCTTGCGCGCTTTTTCAAGCATGGCCTGCAGCACCCCGACAAATTTCTCGTCACCGCTCATTGGTTAGCCTCTCCTCCCGGTGCTGTGCCCTAAGCCGAAAACGGCCCGTGGTGGCTTGCGAATTCAGTTGCGGCCTCGGCCGTGAAAGTGTGCCATTTGACCGTAAGGTTTCGGCTGGCCCTCAGCTCTTCGCCCGCAACTCGGCTCCATGTCGATTCCCATTCCCTAAATTTTATTCCCAATTGACTCCAACTGCCACCGTCAGGCGGCGCCGACCGCCCGAGCTGGGCTGCGAGCTCGGCCATATCCCCGCATCGCATCGCGGCGCGGTTCCAGTCGCTCCTTTCGACGAAAATTTTGGCTTCGCTTAACAGCCTGGTTCCGGAGCCGAGCACAAACTGGCCGAAATCGGCACGAGCTTGATCGAGCGTCGAGGTGACCGCTTTCCTGGTCGCGGCGGCGACGCTCCCGGTCCTAAAGATCTGAACCATGGCCACGATGAGGCCAACTAGCCCTGAGACCGCGACTAGATCCCGCGCAGTTCCTGAGAGGAAGCCACCTGGTTGAATCAATCGGCACACCTCTAGCCAGACAGTGCAACTCGCCGGTAAATCAGCCTCAACTCTACCAAGGCGCTGCATCAAGGTCCAGTTCGGCGCTATCTGCCGGCACGACTGGCCTGGGTGGTTCCCCGCCGCAGCTACTCACCGCCCTCCGGATGGAGGTGCTCGCCGAAGAACTGATCCACCCGCCGCCACGCATCCTCCAGCACAAACCCGCGATCGAAGTAGTGGAACTCCCCCGGATACATCATGAACGTCACCAGATTCCCCTTGCCCGCCTTCAGCACGCTGTCCAGCAGCAGCGTCGTCTCCCAGAAGGGCACGTTCACGTCCGCCGTGCCCGCCAAGATCAGCAGCGGCCGCTGCAGTTGGTCCATGTGCGTGCTGGTCTCGGCCTTCTGGTAGAGATCGGGGTTCTCTGTCGGCGTGCCCATGCGCTCCGCCATCCAGCCGGAGTGGTACGGGTCCTGGTAGTACATCGCCGGGTCCACCAGCCCGGCCACATCCACCGCGCAGGCAAACAGCGTCGGCTGGCGGGTGATGGCGGTGAGCGTAAAAAACCCGCCGTAGCTTAGCCCCCACACCCCGATGCGGCTGGGGTCCACGTAGGGCAGCGTCTTCAGGTAGCTCGCCGCCAGCCGCGCGTCGGTCGCGTCCTCGCCGCCGACATCGCGGTACACCGCCTCCCGCCACGCCCGGCTATAGCCAATGCTGCCGCGGTAGTCGGGCGCGATCACCACGTAGCCCTCCTGCAGCAGGTACTGGTGAAAGGCGTAGTAGACCGCCTCGTTGCGGTCGGTGTGCCAGCCGTCGTAGTTCTGGTTCACCCCGTCCGGATGGATCCACACAATCGCCGGATGCTTGCGGCTCTTGTCCAGATGGGGCGGCACGAACAGCCACGCTGGCACCGATTGCCCATCGGCGGCGCGGTAGCGCACCAATTCCGGTGCCACAAAGCGGTGCCGCGCCATCGCCGCCGGCATCGAGTGCGTCAGCCGCAGCGGCGCTCCCCCGCTCGACGGAATCACATAGAGGTCGGCCGAGCGCTGCGCGTCGGTGTGCTGGTACACCAGCCGCCGGTCGTGCGGCGACCACACCGGCCCGATGTTGGTCCCCTTCCCCCGCGTCAGCCACGCCACCGTCGCCTGCGCCGGGTCGCCGTGCAGCGTCACCACCCCTACCTGCCGGTCCCCCGGCCGCCCCGGCTGGTTGGCGTCGAAGGCGATGCGCGTGCTGTCGTGCGACCACACCGGCCGCCAACTGTCGAAATCTCCGCTCGTGAGCTGCACCGCCGCCCCGCCCCCCGCCGGCATCGCGTAGAGCTGGTCCCAGCCGCTGGTGTCGCTGCCAAACAACATCCACTTGCCGTCGGGCGAGGGCTGCGGCGCCGCGTCGCGGTCGTTCATGCTCCAGAACTTGTCCTCGATGTCGGTGTGCACCGCCCGGTACGGCCCACCCTTGGCGTCGAGCAGATAGATCGTCCGCGTTTTATAGTCGTCCGACACCCGGCTGGTCACCAGCGTCGTCGGCGTCACCCAGCGCGCCCCGCCGTAGCCCCCCGCCGGCTGCTTGATCTCGAGCGGCAGGCTGCAACTGCACGTCTCGATGACGTAAAGCTTACCCGGCTTGCCCTCGGTGATGCGGAAAATCAGCTTGTTGCCGATCTGCGGAAACGAGGTATTGTGTTCCGCCCGACCCCCGCCGGCGGTATAGGCGAGCCGCTGCCCGTCCGGCGACCAGCTCAGCCCGCGCGGCGCGCTGTCCAGCTCTGCCACCGGCACCGGCGCCGCGCCCCCCGCCAATTTCTGTACCGTGATCTCAAAACTTTTGGCCTGGCGGCGCACCAGCGCCACCTGCGTCCCGTCCGAAGAAATCGCCCGCCGCGGCGCCGCCGCCTCCAGCGTCGGTGTCCCCGGATGCTCGGCATCCACCTGGTAGCGCCGCGTCACCCCACCCTCGTCCCAGGTGAAGGTCACCGCCTTCCCGTCGGGCAACCAGCCCGGCGCCGACGGATATTTGATTGCGACGAACTGCGCAATCGTCAACTTCTGCGCCGGGGCCAGGCTAGCCAGCAGCCCGCACGCCAGCGCCGCCAAGAACGTTTTCCGCAGTGACAGCATGATTGCCATTGTGTGACGCTTCCCCAGCTCCCCGCAACCCGCTTCTCTTTGATCACCGTCTGATGACTCGACGGGCATGTGGCGGCAACTTGGAGACGCACTGAGCGCTAGCGGGCGTCCCTTGCCCGCCTCGCGCCGCCACAGCGGGGCGGGCTTGCCGGGAATCGAAGCGCGCCCACCAAGCGACCAACGGGAGCGACCAAGGCAAAAAGTGGCGAGCCACTTCACGCGCAGTACAATCCGCTCAGCCCCCCGGCCGGAGGCCATCATGCCCAAGCCCGAGCCGGCACCCGCAGATCTGGCCAGCGTGTTGGCGCAAGAGCACGCAGCGCTGCGTCCTGATGAGCCACACCCCGCCACTTCCCTCACCGATCTGCACGCCCGCGCCCTCCAATTCCGCCGCCCCCTCAGCGCGCTCTGTTTCTCCGGCGGCGGCATCCGCTCCGCCACCCTCAACCTGGGCGTGCTGCAGGGCCTCGCCGAGCGCGGCTTGCTTGCCGGTTTCGACTATCTCTCCACCGTCTCCGGCGGAGGCTACATCGGCGCTTGGTTGACAGCTTGGTCCAGCCGCGTCGGCGGTCTGGCCAACGTGGTGCCCTGGCTCCGCCCCAACGCGCCACCGCCCGGCGACGGCACCGATCCCGTCGGTCACCTCCGCGCCTACAACAACTACCTGACCCCCCGTCTCGGCGCTCTCTCGCTCGATGCCTGGACGGTGGCCGCCACGGTCCTGCGCAACGTCTTTCTCAATTGGTTAATTTTTATCCCGCTGCTTCTGTTTGCCCTAATGTTCCCGCGCCTGCTGCTCTCCCTCGCCGAGGCCGGCGCCGTGGCCCCGCCTCCGCTCGCCGAAGCCGCCCTGCCCTGGTTGGCGGGCGCACTGTTCGCCTTCGGTCTGGGCGCCATGCTGTTCTTCCTGCCCAGCCTCGGCGGCGTCAACCACACCCGCGCCCGCTTCCTCGCCCTCGCGCTCGCGCCGCTGGCAGTCGCGACCGTCACCTGGTGCGGCTATGACGCCCTGCACACTTCCGCCGTCCACTGGACCGCCTGGCCCCTGGCCCGCACCCTCGGCTTCGCCACCCTGCCCGGCACCGCCGCCGCCGCCGTGTACCTTGCGCCCGTTGGCCGTCCGCGCTCACGCCCCCCGTTCGCGCTCCTGGGCGCGGTGGTGCTGCTAGGAGCCGGCACCGGCATGGCCCTCTGGCTCTTGCACCAGCAGTTGCTCGTCCGCCTCTCCTGGCCGGGCTTCGTGACCCTCGCCCCCGCCTGGCTCTGGTTCGGCTTCAGCTTGGCGGGCGCCCTCTTCGTCGGCTGCGCCAACCGCACCCTGCGCACCCTCGACCGCGAATGGGCCGCCCGTGCCGCCGCCTGTCTGCTGCTGCTCAGCGCTCTCTGGATCGTCGCCAACGCCGCCGTGCTCCTCGCCCCCACCTGGATCGAGGGTCTCGGCCGCTGGCTCGCTGCCGCCCTCGCCGGCATCGCCGGCCTCAGCGGCTGGCTCAGCGCCTTCGGTGACTTCCGCGGCCTCGCCACCGCCGCCGACGCCTCCAAGCGCGCCCACGACCTCCTCGTGCGCCTCGCCGCCGTAGTCTTTCTCGCCCTGCTCGCTGTGGGTCTTGCCCTACTCACCGACGGCCTGCTCGCCGCCTCCGGTTTCGTCGCCGCGCCCTGGAACCAACACGCCCGGGTCCTGCTGCAATCCCCCGGGTGGGCCATCCTGCTGGCCGCCGCGCTCTTCCTAGTGTTGGGCGAAGGCATGGGCCGCTTCATCAACATCAACAAATTCTCGCTCGAGGGCATGTACCGCGGTCGCCTCATCCGCGCCTACCTCGGCGCCTCCAACCCCAAGAGCGAGCTCAACCACTTCACCGGATTCTCCGCCACCGACGACCTGCCACTGCATACGCTCCAAAACTCCCGCCCTCTGCCTGTGCTCAACCTCACCCTCAATCTGGTCGGCGCCCCGCGTCTCGCCTGGCAGCAGCGCAAGGCCGAGCCCTTCACCGCCACCCCCTTCGCCTGCGGCAACCCCCGCCTCGGTTTCCGCCCCGCCGCCGACTACGGCGGCCATGGCGGCCTCACCCTCGGCACCGCCGTCGCCATCTCCGGCGCCGCCGCCAACCCCAACATGGGCTACTACTCCTCGCCTCTGCTGGGCTTCATCATGACTTTGCTCAACGTTCGCCTCGGCGTTTGGCTGGGCAACCCCGCCGCCCCGCGCAAATTCTGGCGCCGTGCCGGCCCCCGCTCCGCCGCCGGATGGCTGCTGCGCGAGGCCCTGGGCCAGACCTCCGACCGCAGCGCCTACATCAACCTTTCCGATGGCGGACACTTCGAAGATCTCGGCCTCTACGAGATGGTCCGCCGCCGCTGCCGCCGCATCGTCGTGGTGGACGCCGGTTGCGATCCCGACTTCCGCTTCCAGGATCTCGGCAACGCCCTGCGCAAGATCCGCATCGATCTCGGCATCTCGATCGCCTTCGAAGACGGCGACCTGGAAGAGCTGCGCTCCCGCCGCCGCCGCTGCGCCGTCGCCGCCATCCAGTATTCGCCAACCGAATCCGGCGAGCTGCTCTACCTCAAGCCCGTCTTGCTCGGCACCGAGTCCCCCGACGTCGCCAGCTACGCCGCCGCCCACCCTGCCTTCCCCCACCAGTCCACCGCCGACCAATGGTTCAGCGAATCCCAAACCGAGAGCTACCGCATGCTCGGCCTCCAAACCATCCAAGAGATCGCCCAGCAGCCCGTCCTCGCCGCACTCCTAGGCCCGCCTCCCGAAACCGCCTCCGCCCGCGCTTAGAACATGGGGCCACAAATAACCATAGTGAGACTGCGGCTAGTGTTGGTATCCGCGAACTAAAGGACAACCTGAGCCACTACGTGCGCCGGGTCGAGGCCGGCGAGCGCCTGCAGATCACCGCCCACGGTCGCCCCGTGGCCGAGTTGGGGCCCATCTCGGCCAGCCGCCCCCAGCGGTCGCGGTGGGATGCAATGGTGGCTGCGGGCACGATCCGCCTCCCGCGCAAGAACCGCATCGTGGTGGCCAACTGGCCGAAAATTCGCCTGCCGCGCGGCACCGCGGCGGCCCTGATCGACGAAGACCGCGGCAACTGAGCACGAATTTCGGTTGGCGCGGACCCCAGCGCGGCTGCGCCGCGCGTCCCGGTTGTGAGCCGCCCCGATGTAACGGCGCGGGGCGGCATGCACGCGCTGGCTTGGGGGCCCACTGCTCCAAGCCACGCCCTGGGCTTCTCCCTAGCCGCCGCCACCCACGCCTCGCCCCGCCCCGAAGCTAACCGTTGTCTCCGCACCCACTGTCCACTATTCACTGTCTACTATTCACTAGTGGCCGCGCCCCCCGCCGCCCAGCGGCGGCGGCTGCGGCACCGCCTCGCCATCCTTGCGCGGGTCGCTGGCCCCGAACTTCACCCCCGTCGCCGCGTTGTACATCACCGCCTGTCCCCCGCCCACCCGGTCCGAGTAGTCGTTCCCCAAAATGATCTTGTCGCCCTTCGCCGCCAGCGCGTCCCGCACCGCCTGCGGCACCCGGTCTTCGATGAAGAAAGTGCAGCCGCCAAACGTTGGGTTGGTGAAGCGCGGCGCCTCCATCGCAGCCTGAATGTTCATCCCGTAGTCGGCGATGTCGCTGACATACTGCGCGTGCGCCTGTGCTTGGTTCAATCCGCCCATGATGCCAAACCCGATGTGCAGTTTGCCCTTCTGCATGAAGCCCGGAATCAGCGTGTGGAACGGCCGCTTGTGCGGCGCCAGCTCGTCGGGATGCCCGGGCTGCAGCACGAACAGCGCTCCCCGGTCCTGCAGCATGATTCCGTAGTGGTCCACCACCACCCCCGAGCCAAACTCCTGGTACAGGCTCTGGATCAGCGAGACGATGTTGCCGTCTTTGTCCACCGCCGTCAAATAGACGGTGTCGCCCTGGAAGCGCGTCGGATCCCCCGGCGGCACGTTGCAGCCGGCGTGGTCCATGTTGATCTGCGCCGCGCGCTGGGCGCCGTAAGCCTCGGAGACGATTCCGCCCGACGGCACCGACGCCAATCTCGGATCGCCGACATAACGCCGCAGGTCGGCGTAGGCCAGCTTCTGCGCCTCCGTCTTGACAAAGAAGCTTCTCGGATCGGCGAAGCCCCACTGGGCGAGGGGGAAGTGATCGAAGATGTTGAGCATCTCCAGCGCGCCCACGCCCTGGGTGTTCGGCGGCAGTTCATAGACGTCCCAGCCCTTATAGGTGGTCGAGAGCGGCGTCACCCACTCCGGCCGGTAATCCGCCAGGTCGGCGGCGCTCATCACCCCGCCCAAGCGCTTCGAAGTCGCGAGAATCGCCTTGGCGATCGGCCCGTTGTAGAACGCCTCCGGCCCCTGGCTCGCCACCAGCCGCAGCGCCTGGGCGTAGCGCGGGTTGCGGAACACCTCGCCCACCGCCGGCGTGTGCCCGTCAATGAGAAACACCTTGCGTCCATTGATATCGCTCGCCAACTTGTGCTGTTGCGCCTTCCACTGCCCTGAGATCCACTCCGTCACCGGATAGCCGTGCTCGGCATAGTAGATCGCCGGCTGGAACAGCGCCGCCCACGGCAGCTTGCCAAACTTGGCGTGCAGCGCCTCCCAGCCCCGCACCGCCCCCGGCACCGTCACCGAGTCGATCCCGTACTGCGGCATGCGGGTGTCGCCCTTGGACCGCAGCAGCGCCGGCGTCAGCTTCTCCGGCGACCAGCCGCTCGAGTTCAGCCCGCTGAGCTTGTCCGTCTGCGCGTTCCAGGCGATCGCGAACAGGTCTCCGCCCATCCCGTTCATCATGGGCTCGACCACCCCCAGCGTGGCGTTGGCGGCGATGGCGGCATCCGCCGCCGAGCCCCCCTCTGCCAGGATCTGCGCCCCCGCCTGCGCCGCCAGCGACTGGCTCGCCGCCACAATCCCCAGCTTGGTGATCACCATCGAACGCGCCTGCGTTCGTCCCGGCAACGCCCCCGCCTGCGCATGCCCCGGCAACCGATGCGGCGCGGCCGGCGTGGCGGCCTGCCCCAGCGCCAGCGCGCTGCCGGCGGCAATAGCAAGGCTAAGGCGGAGAAGGGAACTCATGCGGGCACTATACGCTGCCCCGCTCACGGTGGCAACGTAGTCGCCTGCCCTTACCGCTCGCGCCCAACCTCTGGAATGTCCAGCCCGCGGCAGTCCGCAGCCCCGTCCGGCTCAATCCACCACAACAATCTCGCGCTCGGCCTCGACCTGAACGGCGCGCAATCCGTCCTGGCGCCGATCTTCCAGGATAAAGGCAATGGCGGAAGCCAAGCTGGCCCGCGCCTCGGCCTTGGTTCGTCCCTGGCCGTTGGCACCGGGAACTTCCGGACAGTAGGCCAACACCCAGTCGCCGTCGCGCTCGAAAATAGCGGTGAACTCATTCCGCACCACTTGATTTTACTTCCAACCGGCGTGGGCCCCGGCAACCGCGCTCATCCCGCCACGGCGCTAGGCCGGCTGGGCAGCCGCGATCTCGAGGTCAGCCGGCACTCCCAGTAGCGAAAGTGCCAAGGCCCTCGCCTCAGGGTCGTCGCGGAGCAACGCGAGAACGCAATCTTCGTACTGGACCCGGCCGGAAAAGCCAAGAACCCTTGCGATCGTGTCCAAGATCCCTGTTTTCCTAATCGGATAGCGCATAAGGAGGTGCTCGACATCGCCCTCCGCGATTCTCGACCCGAGTCTCTCGCGCTCGCGCTCACGGATTTGCGGCACGTCCAGAGTGCCTAAAGCTATGGCCAATCCTGCCGCGATCTGCTCATTGCCCGGAAGTCTGGCTCCGTACTCGGCCAACGTCGCCCGCTGAGCCGCATCGTCCACGACCCGCCCCTTCGCTTCGGAGAACTTTGCCAGGGTTTCGGTCTTGGCCTTGGCCATCGCATCAGGTTCGAAAGCTCTGCCGAGTGCGCCTTGGTGCCGGCGGTAGGCGAGGAGCTGCAGCTCCGGATGATAGTAGACAGACTTTACCGAGAACGCGTCCAGTGCGAAGACATTCTCGGCACGCAGTTCGGCAACCTGTTTCGGCGTCTGCTGGTCTCCGTCAACCAGTCCGCGCGCTATGATCCAGTGCAAGTCAGGAGACGTATTCAGCGCCTTAACGGCACTTTTGACCGACGTGCAACCCTGCTTCGGGAAAACACTGAAATCTGGAAAAAGGATCTGATAAAGTTGGCGGTCAAGGCTCGCGTCGGTGCCCTCTACGAACAGGATCTTCCGCCTTGCCCCGAGAATTTCCCGCTTGAAATCCTCGTCCGGCGCGGCTCCAGGCGCCAAAACATCGAAGTCCCACGCGACGGCCGCGTTTGCCGGACGGTGAAAGGTGCACGACCTGAGGAGCACCGACCTTGCCTCCGGGTAATCTGCGGCAAGTGAGATCTCGTGGGTCGAGACCACAAATGCACAGTCCGGCCGGGATCGGAAGAGCCGCGACAGAAGCGGCGAGGCTATCGAGCGGTGAAGATGTCGCTCCGGTTCGTCAATGAGAACCAGTGAGCCTTTCTGTGCGGTGAGGACCAGAATTGCGATCAAAAGCGCATTCCGTTCACCGTCGGACAGTTCGTTGGCGCCATAGCGAGCCGAGCTGTCCCCGCCCGCCCAGAGAGCGCCATTGCCGTCAAGCTGAAGCTGCACAGAAACCCCGCAGTCCCGCAAGAGGCGGTTGATGACAGCCAGCGGGCTCTCCTCGCCGCGCGCATGTGCGCCCGCGTCGCCGCCGGCTCGTGCCACCTCGGCGATCCGCCTGTCGCAACCGTGCTCCGCGCTGACCAGTTGAAAGAGGGCCGCTGCCGGCCGCGGCCCGTGGTACCCGTCGCGGAAGCGGGAACTGGGTTGCCGATCATTGCTGGCCAAGCTGCCCAGAAAGTCGACAAACTGCTGGGTCGATTGCGTCGGTGAGTTCGACTCAAGCAGCATCTGACGATGCGCTGGAATCAGAACCGCGCGGCCGCGCACACTTTCGTGGAGCCGGCTGTAAAACCGGTACATCAAAGCCGATTTTCCCGACCCATTCGGGCCGAGGATGAAAATGATCTGACCCTCAGAGAGGAGGACGTCCTGAGCGGCGGCGTCGCCCGCTTTGGGGATCTGAAGAGTGTATGGCATAACTTGGGGACCAAGGCGCTGGCGCTACGGCGGCGGGGGCATTGCCCCGAGGACGGCAGACGCCCACGATTTAGAAGTCTACGCCCCCGCCCGGCGCGCCACCCGAAATCATAAGGCCGAGCGGGCAGCCGCCCACCGCTCGTGCGGGCACACCGTCGCAAAAAAGTCATCGCGCCGGCGCTCAACCCCGCATCTCAACCTCACGCCATGTTTTCCGTCTTCTGCTCACGCTTGGCCAGGAAAACCCGCCCAAGGGCGGTGCCGGAGCCACCCTCCGCGCACCGGCGTTTGACAACTGTGCTCTCCAGTACCCGGCCCGGCGCCCGTCCGCCGGGGCACGATTTTCTCCCAGCGGGCACCCGACCTGAAGGTGAAGTCTCGCCGAATCAGCGAGTTAGCGCCCGGAAATCCAGGTTTTTGAAACCCCTAAAACGACTGGTACAACAAGTCCTTGTAGCGCGAGTTCAAGATCGCGGTCTTGCCGACCTTGATCAAAAAGATCTCGTTGACCTTGGTTTGCGCGCCCGCCTGACCCTGCTCAAGCTGGATGTAATACACCGTCACCTCCATGCCGCGCCGGAAGATCGCCGGCGTGACCTCATAAACGGCGCCGTCGTTCCCCCGCGCGGTGAAGGGCTGTGCCACCACCCCCACAAACCGCTCCACCTTTTTGCCCTCGGTATAGAGCAGCGCCACCTGCGACGTCTTCATGTCGGCGGAGGCCACCACGCCGGTGAACATATCGCCCGCGTATGAGGCCGGATAGTAGCCATCGGGCGCGGTGGCGTGCTGCGTCGCCGCCGGTGCCGCCAGCGCCGCCAGCCCCAGCGCCAACGCGCCCGCCCCCAAGAATCTCTCCCATCTCCACATGCCGCCATCTACCACGGTCGCTCCTGTCCGCGCGGCCATCGTGCCGCCTCAACGCCTCACGGCTCTCGCTCCATCATCGGATCCTTCCGCACCAGCAGCGTCCCCGTGGCCGTGCTGCCGCCTAGCGTCAGCTCCAGCTTGTAGGTCCCCGGCGCCAGCGGCGCCGGCGGTCCGCCCCTGCCGCCAAAGAACGCCCCGCGCCCGCCGCGACCCCGCCCCGCGGGCGGCGCCGTCATCCGCCCGTCCCAGGCATAGCGCACGATGCCCGCTTTGACCGGGATGGCCACCCGCCGCGTCTGCCCTCCCGGGCTGGTGATCGCCAGCGTCGCCTCGCCCGCCGCCCCCGCCTCGAAGGTGATCACCGGCGTGTCCTGCAAGTGCTCGCGATCGCGCAACTGGATGTTCGAAGCCCGCACGTCGGGCGGATTCTCCCCGGCGTAGGGGTTGCTCCCGAGCTGCCCGCTGCGGCTCATGTCCACCCACAGCGTCGCCCGCCGCTGGGCGAACACATGCACCGCCTCCTTCGCCATCGCCGGCCGCCACTGCTCCAACGCGGTGATGTCGTCCAGGATATAAATTCCGCGTCCGTGCGTCGCCAAAATCAAGTCGCGGTCGCGCGGCTGGATGACGGCGTCGTAGACCGCCACCGTGGGCAGCCCGTTGCGCATCCACTGCCAGCTCGCGCCCGCGTCGAACGACACCTGCAGCCCATACTCGGTGCCCACGAACAGCAGGTTGGGGTTCTGGTCGTCTTCGGTGACCACATACACCGGCGCATTGGGCGCCAAGTGCGGCGACAGGTCGGTCCAACTCTTGCCCGCGTCGGTGGTCTTGAACAGCCAACTGGCGCGGTTGTCGCTGCGGTGCCCGTCGAAGGCCACGTAGGCGGTCTCCGGGTTCGCCGCGCTCGCCACCACCCGGCTCACCCACAGTCCCTTGGGCACATCGGGGATGCTGGCGTCCACCTCGGTCCAGTGCCCGCCGCCGTCGTGCGTCACCCAGACGTTGCCGTCGTCGGTGCCCACCCAGATCAGCCCCTGCGCCAGCGGCGACTCCGAGATGGAATAAATCGTCGCGTAGCCCTCTGCCCCGGTGGTGTCGGGCGTCAGCCCGCCTGTCCCGACCTGGTTGTGGTTGGGGTCGTGCTTGGAGAGATCCGGGCTGACGATCCTCCAACTCCGCCCCTGGTCGGTCGAGGTCATCAGGTAGTTGCTGCCGTAATACAGCCGCTCGGGATCGTGCGGCGAAAGGATGAACGGCGTCGTCCAGTTGAAGCGGATCGCCTTGGCGGCATCGGGCGCCGCCGGGTCCACCCCGGTGGCCGCCTGAAAATTCACGATCGTCCGCGGCGTCGCCCGCCGTGGCGTGTCGGTGTGCCCCACCGGATCCACCACGCGGAACGTCCCCTCCGTGCCCTCGGAATAGATCACCCGCCAGTTGGTCGGGTCCACCGCCACGTACTGCCCGTCGTCCCAGTGCATCTTCCACGCCGAGTCGTTGCGGATGCCCAGCGCGTCGCGGGTGAAGCTCATCGTCCCAATCGCCCCGTTGTCCTGCAGGCCGCCATAGATGGCATAGGGGTCGCGCATGTCGGTCGCGACCTTGTAGAACTGCTCCACCGGCAGGTTGTCGAGGAACTGCAGCGTCTGGCCCTGGTCTTGCGTCAACCACAGCCCCTTGTCCCCGCCCAGGTAGAAGCGCCCGCCCTGGTGCGGATCAATCCACATGGCGTGGTAGTCGTAGTTGGGCCCGAAGGGCGCGCGCTGCGCGGCAAAGGTGTGCCCGCCGTCGCGCGACTCCTGGAACGTGGTGGTGAGCACGTAGACGAGCTGGTCGTTGGTCGGGTTGATGCGGATCTGGCTGTAGTAGAACGGCCGGTTGTCGTAGCGGTTGAGGTACTTCCAGTGCGCCCCGCCGTCGTCGGAGCGGTAGATGCCCGAGCCCAACTTGGCCAAGCTGCCGCAGCCCGGCTGGTTCGCCCCGCCCCGGCCCTCGCACTGGTAGCCGAAGCTGGCCTCGACGATCGCCATCACCACCTGCGGGTTCTTGCGGTAGACGTCAATCCCAATGCGGCCCGTCGGTCCCGTCGGCAGCCCGTCGGTGAGCTTGGTCCAGTGCGCTCCGCCGTCCGTGGTCTTGAAAATCCCACCGTTCGGACCGCCGCTGTCGAACCGCCACGGCCGCCGCAGCCGTTGGTAAAACGCGGCGTAGAGGATCTCCGGGTTCGACGGGTCCATCACCAGGTCGGTTGCTCCGGTCTTGCCGTCGTTGGGCAGGCCTTTCGTCAGGTGCTGCCACGTCTGCCCGCCGTCCGTGGTCTTGAACACCCCGCGCTCGCCGGTAGTGCCCCACAGGTCGCCAATCGCCGCGACATAAACGACGTTGGGGTTGCTCGGGTGCGGCACCACGCGCGCGATCTGAAAGGTGTCGCGCAGCCCCATATTCTCGAACGTCTTGCCACCATCGGTGGACTTGTATACCCCGTCGCCCCAAGCCACGCTGTTGCGGTTGTTGGCCTCGCCCGTCCCCACCCACAGAATGTTGGGATTGGGCTGAAAAATGGCCACCGCTCCGATCGAGCCCGCCCCGTAGTGATCGAAGATCGGCGTCCAGGTGAGCCCCATGTCGCTGGTCTTCCACACCCCGCCGCTGGCCGTGGCCACCACGGCGAAACGCGGGTCGCGGTCCAACCCGCGCACATCGGTGATGCGCCCCCCCGCCGACGCCGGCCCAATCGAGCGGAAATGGTAGTCGCGCAGCAGGCCGGCCGGCGCTTGCGCGGCCAGCAGGGCAGGGAACAGCAGCGCGGCGAACAGCAGGCAGCGGATCCTCATAGCGAGAGGATTGTATCAAGGATGGCGGCCAGCCAGCGTGGCGAGCGTTTTCGCTCCTGCCATGCCCGCCGCGACATTGGCCATCAGCAGCGGCGCCAGGATCGGGGACCGGATGCGCTGCACCCGCGCCAGCGCCAGCGCCGCATCCATCCGGCTGGCCTGCAGGTAGGTCATCGCGGCCGGGATGATGGCGAGCTCGATCGAACCCCACTGCGACGCCATCTCCTCGGGTTCGAGCTGCCGGTATTGTTCCTCCATGTCGGCCAGCCTGGCATCGGTGAAGTCCAAACACTCCGTCAGCACCGCCTCCGCGTCGGCATGGTCGCCCAGGCGCTGAAAGGTGCGGGCCAGATTCAGCGGCCAGCCCGCGCTCTCGGCCAGCACGTCCTTGGTCAGCAGCGCATACGCCGACGAGGCCGCCTGCATCGCCTGGCTGGGATGGGTGTGGCTCAGCGCCTCCGCCACCGCCGCCAGAGCGGCGAACTTCTGCGCCTTGTCGGCGATTCCCGTGGCGGCATCCACCGCGCCGCCCGGATCGGTCTGCGACTGATTGACCAGTGCGTCGGTGGCGCTGCCGCCGGGCACAAATGGCGGCAGCTTGCAGGCGCCCTGAGCGGAGCGGGCGCCCCCTGCCGGGAATCGAAGCCACGGCGCTGAGCGACCAACGGGAGCGACCCGAGTCAGGTGTGGAGTATCCACCAGGTTCATCGCCGCCTGGCCCGTGATGGCAAGCCGTGGCGCTGCCTTGGGCGCGCCAAGATCGAAGGCGGGATAGCGTGCCGCCTCGGTGTTGGCTCGCGACGGATCCAGCTTGTAGAGCACGGCCATCGCCTCCATGCCGGCCATCGCGGTTCCTGGGCGCGGCGCCGCCGATTGCCTCGCCCCCAGGCGATCGAGCATCGCCAACAAGGCGTCCTCCACCTGCTGGGTCATCGCCGGCTGCATATCGGCGACCCGCTCCAGGAACTTGGCCTCCACATCCCCGACCGGTTGGGCCTCGTTCGCGGCGATCCGCACCCCCTGCTCGGCGATCGAAAACCTGCCCTCGCTGCGCACCGTGGCGGCCCCAAGCATCGCGGCAGCGCTGCGGAAGGGGAACGACCCGTCCGCGCGCACGCACTCCTCGATCAGCGCCGTCGCCTGCCGCGCCTCGCCGGCGCCCACCAGTCCGGCGATGATGAGCTCGTAGGCGCCAGCCTTCGAGTACCCCCGCGCAGGCTGGTAACGGCGGGCCAGCTCCTCCGCCGCGGCCCACTTCCGCCGCCGGACAAACGCCTGCACCGCGCTGGTCTCCAGGTGGTTCCTCAGCCAAACCAAACGCGTCCGCGTGGCCGCACCTTCATCCTGCGAACTAGCGTTTGGCGCAGCCACCGCTTCGGCAAACACGGCCTGGAACTCATCCAGCGCCGGCTGCGGAAAATGGTCGAGTTCCGCCGTGGCCACATAGCTGCGCAAATAGGCGCTGACCGGCGCGGGCGCGGCGCGCGCCCCCGCCATGGCTTGGTCAAACAGAACCCGTGCCGTCGGCGGCAGCGGCGCTTGTGCGGCCAAGCACCAAGCCATCAAGCCGCTGCAGACCGCGCCAGCACACTTCACGTTCAAATCGTAACAGGTTTGCTTCGCAGGGTCGCGCCGCTTTGCCTGCCGGCAAACTCGGCGCGAAGGGCTGCGAAATTCCGCAGGGGCAGAAGCGCCTGTGGCGCTTCTGCGCCCCGGGGAAGCGAATTCGGCGCGGCCCCTGCGAGGCGCAGCGCCGACTTGGGGCCCCGG
>Ga0307374_10000769_pt1 | contig 60044 bp, 48 predicted proteins | sample OX3MG_FD_202532 | JGI IMG/M metagenome (GOLD analysis project Ga0307374, IMG submission 202532) | Soil microbial communities from Risofladan, Vaasa, Finland - OX-3 | ecosystem: Environmental > Terrestrial > Soil > Coastal area > Acid sulfate soil | place: Finland: Risofladan, Vaasa | collected... | reverse complement strand
CAATACATCCCAGTCTTCAAACTCGCCGTTCACAACAGAGGTGTTCATAGCCGAAATGGTATCGCCATCGGCTCGAGAATGCAACCGTTAGGTTAACGCTTATTCGGCTTGCGCCGTGGGCTAAGTTATGTCGCTCCTCCGGAGCTTGCTTATGCTGCGAACTTCTGCCAGGGGACACGAGTGGAGCATGAGCAGCATCGAACCCTGGCAGGATGTTCGCCGTGCTCGCGGCGGCTGAATGTAGCGCTTTGATTGCCATTTTGGTCTAATCGGCCAATAATAAAGAGCAGAGGCGGAAACAAGCTGCCGCTTCGCGATGAGGGGCGGACCGAAGGAAAGAATTTTAGATTTCGGACACCGGTCACGCGTATTCGAGTTTGGAAAAAGAAGCCTGTGCAGGATTAAAACCGGGAACGCTCTTGCCGTAGCGCCCGGACGGTGCCGGGGATTGGGAGGAGGAACGATGTGGGAATATGACCAGCAAATGAAGTTGAAGGTCGGCTTGGCGGAGATGCTGAAGGGCGGAGTGATCATGGACGTCACCAACGCCGAGCAGGCCAAAATCGCCGAGGAAGCGGGCGCCTGCGCCGTGATGGCGCTCGAGCGCGTGCCGGCGGACATCCGCAAAGAAGGCGGCGTGGCGCGGATGGCCTCGATCAAAATTATCAAGGAAATCATGAACGCGGTCACGATTCCGGTGATGGCCAAGGCGCGCATCGGCCATTTTGCCGAAGCGCAAGTGCTCGAAGCCGTCGGAGTGGACTACGTCGACGAGAGCGAGGTCTTGACGCCCGCCGACGAAGAACACCACATCCACAAGTGGCCGTACAAGGCGCCCTTTGTTTGCGGAGCGCGCAACCTGGGCGAGGCTTTGCGGAGAATCGGCGAAGGCGCGGCCATGATTCGCACCAAGGGCGAGGCGGGTTCCGGCAACATTGTGGAAGCCGTGCGCCATCTGCGCGCCATTACCGGCGAAATGCGCCTGCTGACCACGCTCCGCGAAGAAGAGTTGATGGCCAAGGCCAAAGAACTCGGCGCGCCGCTCGATCTGGTCAAGTGGGTGGCCCAGAACGGCAAGCTGCCGGTGCCGAATTTCTCTGCGGGAGGAATCGCCACGCCGGCGGACGCTTCACTTGTGATGCAGCTTGGGGCGGAGGCTGTCTTTGTCGGTTCAGGGATTTTCAAGTCCGCCGACCCCGCGAAACGCGCCAAGGCCATTGTCCGCGCCACCACGCATTACAACGAACCGGCCGTCATTGCGGAGTGCTCGGAAGAACTGGGCGAGGCCATGCGCGGCATCGACGTCTCCAAGCTCGACCCGAAAGAGATGCTCCAGACGCGCGGATGGTGATTCCCTGTCATACGACCCAGGTTTTTGCGGATCAGTGGCGTGAAATTTCGAGATGTTGTTGAGATGATCGAGCAGGACGGCTGGAGGTTGATTCGAACCAAGGGTAGCCATCGCCAATTCAGGCACCCGGCGAAACCAGGGACCGTAACAGTAGCAGGCAAGCCGAACCTCGATGTGCCGCCGGGAACACTGAACAGCATCCTCAAGCAAGCTGGCTTGAAAGGTCGGCATGAAAAATGAAATACCTTGTGATAATTGAAAAAGGCATAGACAGTTGGGGCGCGTATGTGCCGGACCTTCCCGGCTGCGCTGTTGTGGCAGAGACGCGCGAGGAGGCGCTTCGACTGGTTCACGAAGCTATTGAACTCCATATTGAAGGTCTTCGTGAAACGGGCAGCCCCGTGCCGGAGCCTGCCTCGACAACTGAGTATGTGCAGGTTTGAAAGCCGGAGGTTCGCCATGCGGCACGATAAGAGGTGCTATGCATGTGAGTTTAAGGCTACGACGAGGGAACACGTGCCTCCGAAGGCATTTTCCCCTGATGGCTTCCGCGATGGCCTAGTGACAGTTCCATCATGCGACCGACACAATCTCGACAACTCCATGGACGTCGAGTACGCCCGCAACGTTATAGCTTCCTCGCGGGGAATCAACCAAATAGGTGAGCGCTTGGTTTTTGGAAAGGCAAAGCGGTCGTACGACAGAAGTTGTAGGCTCTTTTCACAAACCTTTCGCGACTCGGGCCTCGCCGCTCTTGATGGGGAGGAGACGTGCGTGATCCGGATTGACTTACGGCGGCTCAAGTCGGTAATGACTGCGATCGCTCAAGCAATATTCTTCCTAGATGAGGAGAGAAAGGCGGAGCGATGGCGCGTTTACGTTGACAGTCTCTGTTCCAATGCGGACCTCGGCGGGGCTCGCCATGGGGGCGCTCGGGAACAGTTGCGGTCGACTTTGGGTAGGTTAACCTTCAAAGACCGGCCGGTGCCCCAGCCCAAGGTTTTCAAGTACGCAGTTAGCAGGATGGCCGAAGGCTTGCCCATATATAGGTTTGATTTCTACGAGGGCTTTGTTGCTTACGCCTGGCCATACAGCAATATTCTACGCCGTGGCTTCCAAGTCGCGTTGGTGAATTGAAACCCGAAACCTGAACCACTTAGAGAGGCGAGAACTGAAGCTAAGAAGAAAACAGCACAGGAAAACCATGAGCGACGCGCGATATCCCATTGGCAAATTCGTACTGCCGGAAAAGATGGCGGACGATGACCGGCGCAATTACATTCAACAGATTGAAGAAGCACCGGCGAAGTTGTCCGACGCCGTGAAGGACCTGGACGAAAAGCAGCTTGACACGCCTTACCGTGAGGGCGGATGGACGGTTCGGCAGGTGGTGCATCATCTTGCCGACAGCCACCTGAATGCATTCATTCGCTTCAAGCTGGCGATGACCGAGGACCAGCCCGCGATCAAAACATACAACCAGCAGCGCTGGGCAGAACTTGCTGACGCGAAGACCGCGCCGGTTGAGTCCTCGCTGGCGCTCCTGGACTCGTTGCACAAACGCTTTGTCGCCCTGCTCAGGTCGATGAATGCCTCAGATTTTGCGCGTACTATGAATCACCCGGAGCACGGCATTGTCAATCTCGACCGTTACCTGAGCCTCTATGCGTGGCACGGCCGCCATCACGTTGCGCACATCACCTCGCTGCGCGAGCGCATGGGATGGAAATAGAGAAAGGCTAATATCCTGGGGCGATCTCAATAGCCTGTAATGATTCAATCGGATGACAGCCCAATCGCTGTTATTCGTGCATTGGCGTTTCACAACGCCGCCATTCCCGAATCCATTTAAAAAAGGAGGCGTCATGCCAGTACGCAGTGCGGAAGCAGAATGGAAAGGAAGTCTCTTGGAAGGCAGCGGGCACATGAAGATGGGGACGGGCGCTTATGACGGCCCGTACTCGTTCAAGTCGCGCATGGAGAACGGCACGGGCACGAACCCTGAGGAGCTGATTGCCGCCGCCCACGCGGGATGCTACTCGATGGCATTTTCGGCAGGGCTGGGCAAGGCGGGTTTTACGCCCACGCGCGTTCACACCTCTGCCGCTGTCCATTTTGACAAAGTGGAAGCCGGGTTTGCCATCACCAGCATTGATTTGTCGATGGAAGCTGAAGTACCGGGTATCGACGACGCAAAGTTTCAGGAAATGGCTGAAGCCGCCAAGCAAGGCTGCCCGGTTTCCAAAGCCTTGGCGGGGACAACCATCAACTTGAAGGCGACGCTGCTGAAGTAGCCGCTGGTCCTGCCCTGAGCAACGCGAAGGGGTGCTGCATGACGGGTGGCCTTTTTCAGCTATACGTAACGCCATAAGTCGGCGACGCTCCAAAACTGTAGCGCCGGTCTGCGACCGGCGGGTTTCGCCGCTCAAGCAAGCAGCGCTTGCCGACGAGCGGCGCTACAATAAATAACCGCCGCCGACTTATGGCGCCCTATATAGGCGCCGTTCGTTGAGGGTTCGGGGTCATGAAAGACAAAAGCCATAACGTCGTCGGGATTCTTGCCGTGCAGGGGGATTTTGCGATGCATGCGCGGGTGCTTGCTCGCATCGGCGCGCCCTGGAAACTGGTAAAGCACGTCGAAGATCTTGCCGAAATCGACGGTCTTATTATCCCGGGCGGCGAAACCACCACGATGTTGAAGTTTCTCGGCGAGGGTTTTGGCGAGAAGCTAAAGGAATTTGCTAAACAGGGCAAGCCCGTCTTCGGGACGTGCGCCGGAGCGATTCTGCTGGCAAAAGAAGTGCTGAATCCTGCTCAGGAAAGCCTTGGCCTCATCGATATCTCGATTGAGCGCAACGCCTATGGCCGGCAAGTGGATAGCGCGGTGCGCCAGGGCGAATGCCCCGAACTTTCAGATCATCCTGTCGAGATGGTGTTTATCCGCGCCCCGATCATCCGGCGCATCGGTAAAGGTGTCAAAATCCTGGGACGGGCGGAAGAATTGCCGGTTCTGGTGGAACAAGCGAACATCCTCGCTGCCACCTTTCATCCCGAGCTTACGGAGGACGAGGCGGTCCACCGTTATTTTCTCGAGAAGTTGGATGCCCGGCGCGGCAGTGCGTCGTCTTCTCGGTAAGCCTTCGATGGCCCACGGGGATCGGCCTGTTGGCCGTGAGAACTATTGAGAGTTACAAAATCGAGTGACAACCCCCGCTGGTGGAGTGACTTTTGCGAACCGTGATAACATAAATAGGTTCGTTTTTAATGACTCGCCGTGCCTGAAGTCGGTCCGAGGGGGCAGAAAGTTACTGGAACCAAGATGTGTGGTGAGGAGGAGGCTAATCCTGTGCGAGAACACGTAGATCACCATGATGCCGAACTGTTGCTGAGGCTTTACGACATGCGCCGTGAAGAGAAGCTACGGCTGGCCCGGGCGTGGTTCGCTCGCGAGTTCCGAGCCGAATCGCCGGAAGAATTTGCCCGGAAATGCCCGCCAGGCTCGGAAGCCAATGCATTCTTCCGGATGGTTGTTTCCTATTGGGAAATGGCCGCTTCAATCGTAAACAACGGACTCATCAAGCAAGAGTTCTTTTTTGAAAACACGGGTGAATTCTTTGGGGTTTGGGAAAAGGTCAAGCCGCTGATCCAAACCACTCGCGAGAACTTCAAGAACCCTCACTTGTGGAAGAACCTTGAGACCCTCGCTGCGCACTATGAAGAGTGGATGACGAAGCGGGCGCCGGAAGCGATTGAAGCGTATCGGCAGCGTCTGGGCGCGATGACAAAACCGTAGCGGAAGGTTTGCGGTCGAGCGGACCCGGTCGGGGCCCTCCTAATCGGGTGAAAGAAAAGCCGGCGGGAAGCGATTTGACATTCTCCAGCAAGTCGTATATTTATCGAAGCTGCTCTCAAGGGGAATCGGAATTTAATCCGCAGTTTCGATAACTGCCGGGGCCGCAATTACTGATGTTTACAAAATATAGTGACATCTTTTTTTGTAGTGCCGCTCGGCGGCAAGCACTGCTTGCCTGAGCGGCGAAAAACGCGGGTCATAGACCCGCGCTACAGTAATAGTTGTCACTATATTTTGTAACTTTCAATAGGGGCGCTTGGCGGCTGGGCAGGAGATTGCGGAGGAGGTCAGCCCGTGAAAATCCGAATCAAAATCAATGGGGTTTGGCATGAAAATGATGTCGAGCCGCGATTACTTCTGGTCCATTACTTGCGCGACGTCGCCGGACTGACGGGCACCCATATCGGCTGCGAGACTTCGCTCTGCGGAGCCTGCACCGTCCTGCTCGACGGCGACGCCATAAAATCCTGCACGGTCCTGGCCGTCCAGGCGGACGGCGGAGAAATCACCACCATCGAGGGGCTCGCGAGCGATGGCAACCTCCATCCCTTACAGCAGGGATTCTGGGAAGAGCATGGGCTGCAATGTGGGTTCTGCACGCCCGGCATGATTATGGCCTCCCAGCAGTTGCTGGTCCGGAACCCGCATCCGTCTCGGGAAGAAATCCGCCGCGGGATCGAAGGCAATCTTTGCCGCTGCACGGGCTATCAACACATTGTCAAGGCGGTGGAGTGGGCTGCGGAACATAGCGGCAAATAACGCGAAGATCTTTTGACCCTTGGTGAAGCGTAAACGTAGGGCGGCATGCGAGAGGTAATTCATGGCCACGAAACTTTTGGGAGAACGCATCAAGCGTAAAGAAGATCCCCGCCTGATTCAAGGGCGGGCACACTACGTGGACGATATCAAGCTTGACGGAATGCTCCACATGACTTTCGTCCGGAGTCCCTACGGTCATGCCGCGATAACTTCCATCAAGACCGATGCCGCGCGGAATGCTCCCGGCGCCGTCGCGGTCTTCACCGGAGAGGACGTTAAGGGAAAGTTGGGATTCATTCCCTGCGCCGTGGAAATGGAAGGGTTGAAGGTTCCGGACCATCCCTGCCTGGCCCTCGGAAAAGTCCGCTACGTGGGCGAACCCGTGGCTGCCGTCGTTGCAACGGATCGCTACCTTGCGGCGGACGCTGCGGCCCAAGTTGAAGTCGAGTACGACATGCTGCCCGCCGTAACCCAGATGGAGCAGGCGCTCGAAAGCGGCAGCCCTTTGGTCCACGAATCTCTCGGAGACAACCTGGCGTTCGTTGCCAAGCTCGAAGGCGGCGACTGGAAGTCCGTCGAGGCGGACCCTTCCCTCAAGGTCATCAAGCAACGGCTTGTCAATCAGCGTTTGGGACCACTGGCGATGGAAACGCGGGGCGTCATCGCCAGCTATTTACCGGGGGAAGATACGCTAACGGTGTGGTCGTCAACACAGATTCCGCATCTGCTGAAAACCCAGATGGCCATCTTGAACAAGATCGACGAGTCTCGCTGCCGTGTGATTGCCCCGGAGGTTGGCGGCGCCTTCGGCAGCAAGCTCAATGTTTATCGGGAAGAAGGCGTGGCGTGCTTTGCCTCGAAACAACTCGGAAAGCCTGTTAAATGGATCGAAGGCCGCCGCGAGAATCTGGCGGGCACCACTCATGGCCGCGACCAGATTGACGACTTGGAAATTTACGTGAGGCCGGACGGCAGGGTGGTGGGCCTCAAGTGTCTCATCCTCTCGGATATGGGCGCTTATCACCAGCTCCTTACGCCGGCCATTCCTACGCTTACCGCCTTGATGATCCTTGGCTGCTACGATATCAAGAACGTGTTCGTCGAGACCAAGGGAGTCTTTACCAACAAAATGGCCACGGACGCTTACCGCGGCGCGGGCCGCCCGGAAGCAACTTACATTATTGAACGCGCCATGGACATTGTGGCTTGCGAATTGGGGATGGACCCGGTGGATGTTCGGATGAAGAACTTCCCTGCCCCGGGCAAAGACATTGTGCTTGCCACCGGCGTGAGTTACGACAGCGCCAATTATCAAAAGACCTTGAAGAAAGTTCTGAAACTTTCCGGCTACTCCAAGCTTCGCAAAGAGCAACAGCGCATGCGCAAGAAAGGCAAATTGCTCGGCATTGGGCTTTCGACTTACGTGGAGATCTGCGCGATGGGGCCCTCCAGCCGCATGCCCGCCGGCGGATGGGAAAGCGGCACGGTGCGCGTTGAGCCCACCGGCAAAATCACCGTCCTGAGCGGCGCTTCTCCCCACGGCCAAGGTGAGGAAACCAGCTTTGCGCAAATCGTCGCTGAAGAACTGAGTGTTCCCTACGACGACGTTACGGTTTTCCACGGCGACACCGCCCAGGTGCCCATGGGCATCGGCACCTTTGGAAGCCGCACGACCGCCGTCGGCGGCACCGCCATCTATCACGCAACGCAGCGGATCAAAAAGAAGATGGCGCGGATTGCCGCTCACAAGCTGGGCATAAAACCCGGCGAGCTGGTTTTCGAAGACGGAAAGATTCAGACCAAGGACGGCACGAAGTCAGTAACCTTCGGCGATGTTGTCCAGGAAGCCTACTTTGCCCGGCAACTTCCACCGGGTGTTGAGCCGGGCCTTTCGGAGCTTTACGTTTTTGAGCCGCCCAACTACACTTATCCCTTCGGCGCCCACGTGGCGGTCACCGAGATCGATGAAAAAACCGGAGAAATACGCTTGCGAAACTATTTTGCCGTCGATGATTGCGGACGGATCTTGAATCCCATGCTCGTCGATGGGCAGGTTCATGGCGGGCTGGCCCAGGGAATCGGCCAGGCGCTGTGGGAGGAATTGATTTACGACGAAAACGGCCAATTGCTTACCGGGACGCTGATGGACTACGCTTTGCCTAAAGCTCATCAGTTTCCGTGGTTTGAGACCGCCAATACGGAAACCCGAACTTCCGTCAATGCACTTGGCGTGAAAGGTGTGGGCGAAGCTGGAACGATCGGCTCGACTCCCGCGATTGTCAATTCCGTTGTCGATGCCTTGAGTTCTTTTGGCGTGCGCCACATCGACATGCCGCTCAAGCCGGAAAAAATCTGGAATCTTTTGAAACACGGGGCGATGCCGGAGGGTACGCAACATGATTCCTGAATCATTCGAATATCACATTCCCAAAACCCTGGAAGACGCAACCCGCCTGGCTGCGCAGTTTGCCGACGACGGGAAGCTGCTGGCAGGCGGACACAGCTTGATTCCGATGATGAAGCTTCGCCTGGCCTCGCCCAAACACCTCGTCGATCTTGGGCGCCTTGAAGAACTCCGATATATTCGTGAAGAGGATGGAAAAATCGAGATCGGGGCTCTGACAACCCATTTCCAGGCCGAATATTCGACTCTGCTCAAGGAAAAGTGTCCGTTGCTCCCCGAGACCGCTCGGGAGATCGGCGACGTTCAAGTTCGCAACAAAGGGACTATCGGCGGCAGCCTGGCGCATGCTGACCCGGCAGCGGACTGGCCCGCTGCGGCCGTGGCGCTCGACGCGGAATTTAAAGGAGTCAGCACTTCGGGGGAGCGATGGATTTCCGCCGCAGAGTTTTTCGTCGATCTTTTGACCACCGCCTTGAATCCCGGCGAGATTTTGACCGCCGTTCGTTTCCCCACCATCCCCGGCCGCAGCGGGGACGCCTACATCAAGCATCCTCATCCCGCCTCCGGATTTGCCGTAGTGGGCGTGGCGGCGCGCGTCACTCTGGATGAAAAGGGAGCGGTTGAGAAAGCGAGTGTTGGCATCACGGGCGTGAGTTCAAAACCTTATCGCGCTAGCGCAGTCGAAGCCGCCATCGCCGCCAAGTTTCCCTCAAGCAAGAATCTCGAAGCCGCCTCGATCCACGCGGCGAAAGGGATTGACCCGAACGGAGATATTTACGCCTCGGGCGAATATCGCGCTCATCTTGCAAAAGTTTATACCGAGAGGGCGTTGGCGCTTGCCGTGGAACGGGCGGGCGGGAAATAACTCACATACTCCTGGAGAAGTTCAGCCCGCACGGCGTTGTTGCCTTTTGGCGGCGCGTCGGCCGTCGGGCGAAAGATTGTTATTATGAAAATGGAAGGCACATACCAAGTTTCTGCTCCACGGGAACTTGTTTACGAACATCTCCTCAACCCCGAAACACTTGCCCAAGCTTTGCCCGGATGTGAAAAACTTGAGCCCAACTCTGACGGAAGTTATCATGCGGAAATGAAGGTGGGAATCGCGGCTATCAAAGGCTCCTACCACGGCCGTGTCGAAATCCTGGACCAAGTCCCCCACGAAGGGTTTCGGATCAAAGTTAGCGGGCAAGGCAAAGGTGGATTCTTGAAAGGCGAGGGCACGCTCGCGCTGGCAGATGCAGATTCGGGCACAGAAACAACCATCCATTACTCCGGTGAGGCGCAGGTGGGCGGCCTATTCGCCGCCATTGGGCAGCGGATGATCCAGGCAGCCACGAAGCAAATTCTCCAGCAATTTTTCCAAGCCTTCGCAAAACAGCTCCAGCAAGACCATTCATCATAGCTGATTGGCACTCCTTCTTCCCTTCGGCAAAATCTTCCACACCGTTCCCCAGCACTGTTATTGAAATGTCGCGTGGAAGGCTGACCGTTCCTCCAGAGTGCTTTGCGCCGCCAACGTTTTCCTTGACAGGCAAGCCGCAAAGTGACATAAGAATTTTCTCACAGAGACCCGCGACGCCACAGATTGACCGCAACGAGCCACGGGGAGCTGCAACTTGGCAGAGGAGGACTTGGCAGCATGCCGAAGCTTTCAGGTTCGTCTTCGTTCGTTTCGCACCGGTGTTTCGTGCGTCGATATCCAGTAAATCGGCTGGTTCTCGCAAGCATCGGATTTCTCGCATCTCTCAGCGCTGTCGTATCGCTTGCGCAGCAACCGAAATTGCCCCAAGCTGCCGCGCAGCAGCGGAAGTTGCCCCAAACCAGCGAACCGGCGAATATCATTCGTCTGCGCCAGGAGTGGTTCTACCAGCAGCGCGCCTATCCGCATCAGCACATTCCCCCGGGCGCGCGCCTCAAAGCGCTCGAGCAGCTTCGCAAAATGGAGGCTGTACAGCGATCCGGGAGTCAGCGTCTCAAAGAACAAACGACTAACACACTATCGACCACGTCAACAACAAGCAGCCCAACACAAGCAGCAACGCTCTCCTCAACATCATGGACACTCATCGGCCCACAGCCAACCAACGCGGGTGGTCCTCTCAACGTGGTTTCCGGGCGCGTCACGGCGCTGGCGGTCGATCCGACAAACCCTAATGTCGTCTATCTGGGCGCAGCCGAAGGAGGCGTGTGGAAAACCACCGACGGCGGCCAGGCCTGGACTCCGCTCACCGACAATCAGCCTTCGCTTTCCGTCGGATCTATCGCCCTTGACCCCCAGAACCCTCAAACAATTTACGTTGGGACCGGCGAAGAGGATTTCGGCTATTACGACTATGGGGGCGCAGGGGTTTTGAAATCAACTGACGGCGGCTCGACCTGGACCCAACTGGCCGGCCCATTTGTCGGGCCCTTTGCGTCCCGGTCTCCCGAGTGCGGCGGAGCGTACATCGGTTCGATCGCCGTTGATCCCGCGAACAGCCAGATCCTGCTCGCGGGCGCCGACTTTAGTTGCAATACAGGATCGGGGGTTTATCGCTCGACCAACGGCGGGACGAGTTGGTCCCTCGTCCTGGGAACGCTTCAGTCACCCTTCCTTATCACGGGCCTGGTTTTCGACCCCACAAACGGCAACAACGTTTACGCGGCTGTGGGTCTTTCCCCCAGCAACAGCCAAAACGGCATTTGGAAATCCACCAACGCCGGCTTGTCCTGGACGCTGGACAACGGCTCCGGGACCACCGCTTTTCCCGGCTCAAGCGCGGCGCGGATCAGCTTGGCCATCGCCCCCTACAGTCCCACCACGCTTTATGCCGGCGCAGCCAGTATCTCCAGTAATAGCGCGTCTCTGCTGGGCGTCTATAAGACCACGAACGGAGGCGCCTCATGGACTCAACTCACCACGGCGCCGAATTATTGCAGCCCCACAGCGGGCTACGGGCAATGTTACTTCGATAATGTCGTTGCAGTAGCGCCGAACAACGCGAACATCGTTTTTCTGGGAGGTTCGATAGCACCGTCAAGCACGGGCTACGCGGGCACGCTTTATCTCTCGCTCGATGGCGGATCATCCTGGACCGACATCACCACAGACTCGAACGGCAATGCCATCCATCCCGACATGCACGCCATCGCTTTTTCGAGCGATGGCAGCAAAATGTATGTAGGCAACGACGGCGGTGCGTGGAGCGTTTCGCTCAGCACAACAGGCGCTGGAACCTGGAATAACTTGAACCAGCCGCTCGCTCTCACCCAGTTCTACCCCGGATTGTCCATGGATCCGACCAATCCCAACTTGGCCCTCGCGGGGTCACAGGACAACGGCGTGCAAGGGGATGTCGGTAATCTCGAGTGGAACTGGGTGATCTGCGGCGACGGAGCGGAAACGGCTATTGATCCCGCGGATTCAGGCATTGCGTATGCCGGCTGTGGTTACTTCCCGGGGCCGAATAACCAATATTTCTTATTTAAGTTCACGCCTGGCAGCGGCTGGGCTCCCGCCGATAACGGCATCGACGGCGCCGACCGCGGAGCGTTCATTCCGCCCCTAACGATGGACCCCTCGAACCCGAATACGCTCTATTTCGGAACCGACCATGTTTATGAGACCATCGACGGCGGTAATTCCTGGACATCGATTTCCTCAGACCTAACCTATGGCACTCAAGGCATTCTTTCCACGATTTCAGCGATCGCGGTAGCGCCCAGCAATTCCAACACGGTTTACGTAGGAACCAATGACGGCAGGCTCTGGTTGCTGTGCTGTAGTTATATTACCAACGGCACGCCCAAGCGCTCCGTGACGGCCATCGCGGTGGACCCTGCCAACTCCACAACGGCCTATGCCACATTCTCGGGCTACTCGGGGTTTAACGGCGACACGCTCGGCCACGTGTTTGAGACAACCAACAGCGGCACAACCTGGACCGACATCAGCGCCAATCTGCCGAATATCCCCGTGAACGACATTGTGGTGGACCCGGACATCCCCAACACACTGTATATCGCTACAGACGTTGGGGTATTTGAAACCAGCGACGGCGGCACAACCTGGGCGCCCGTTGGGACCGGATTGCCCAGCGTCGTGATTATGAGCCTGAAGCTGCACCACGCGACGCGCATCCTGCGCGCCGCCTCTTACGGCCGCAGCGCCTGGGACTTGCAGCTTCCCGCGCCGGTAGGCCCAACCGCTGTGCTCTCCACTCTCATGCTTGATTTCGCGCCGCAGCAAGTCGGGACGACCAGTTCTGCCCAGACCGTCACGCTGACCAACAACAGCAGCACGTCGCTCAGCATCAGCGGCATTTCAGCAAGCACCAACTTCGCTGAGTCAAATACCTGCGGATCGAGCCTCGCGGCCGGCACGAACTGCACGATCAGCGTAACGTTCACTCCCGCGGCATTGGGTGTCCAGACAGGAACCGTCACGATTACCGACAATGCCGCGAGCGGCAGACAACAGACCGTCACCCTCCACGGCAGCGGCTATAGCGGAGCTGTCAGTCTTTCGCCGACAAGCCTTACTTTCGGCAATCAACTAGTTAGCACAACCAGCGCCGCGCAAACCGTCACGCTGACTAACACCAGCACCGCGCCGCTGATCATCAACGAAATTGATGCGTCAGCCGATTTCTACGTGCCTTCCTTCGATTGCCCCCTTTCGACTACCGGTCCGCTCGCCGCCGGTGCAAGCTGCCATATCAACATAGCTTTCAGGCCCGAAGCAATGGGCATGTTGGTCGAACAGATCACGATCCGGGATAGCGCCGGCAACAGCCCGCAGGCGATTCCCGTAACCGGCACCGGCGTTTTGCCAATCATTTCGTTTTCCCACCAATCATTGAATTTCACCCAGCAGGTTGGCACGACCAGTTTGCCGCAAACCGTCACCCTGACCAATACGGGGACGGCAGACCTCGTCATCACTCAAATCAGCCTGAACACCTCTGTCAACCCGAACCCGTTCACCGAATCCGACAATTGCCCGCGTTCGCCCTCAGCTATCCCTCCCCAAGGCAGTTGCACAATTAACATTACCTTCGCGCCGAGTACCTGGGGACAGTTTAATGCTACAATCACGATCACCGATACGTTGGGCGGCACGGCGTACCTCTATGTGAACGGATTTGGCTACAGCGGCATCGCCGCACTTTCGCCCACCATGCTGATATTTCCCATTACGAATGTCGGCCAGACGAGCGCCGCGCAAACCGTGACCCTGACGGATTCCGGCACGACGCCCCTCTACGTTGCGTCAATTTCTGTCACTTCTTCCTTTAACGAGACTGACAACTGCCCGCGCTCCCCTTCGGCGCTCAACGCCAGCGGCAGTTGTACGATCAGTGTGACCTTCAGCCCAAATAGCCGGGGTGGTGTGGCTGGCACTCTCTCCATTTTCAACAGCGGACAAAGCTACCCGAGCCAAGTGTCCCTCCAAGGATCAGGCGTTGCCCCAGCCGTTTCGCTGAATCCAACCAATTTGTCTTTTGCCCAGCAAGGCGTTAAAACCACGAGCGCGAGCCAGAGCGTTAGCGTCACGAACTCGGGCAACGCGAACCTGACGATCAGCGGCCTCTCCATTACGGGCACGAACGCCAGCGACTTCGCCATTGCCGCGAGTGGGACGACATGCTCCGCGGGATCGACGGTCACGCCAGGCACAAATTGCTCGATCGCCGTCACGTTCACCCCCACGGCGCTTGGCATACGAAATGCCGCCATGAGCATTGCCGACAACGCTCAGGGCAGTCCGCAGATAGTTTCGCTCGGGGGCTTAGGCGTGGACTTTGCCATGGCCGTCACGCCGGGCACCGCCTCCTCTGAAAGCGTGACGCCGGGCGGCGCGGCAAGCTACTCGCTCGCACTGACGCCCGAGGGAGGATTTAATCAGGCCATTTTCCTTGCCTGTACGGGCGCGCCGTCGGGGGCGACCTGCACGGTCTCGCCGAGTACAGTGGCATTGGATGGGACGAATGCGCAGGCTGTGAAAGTCACGGTGACGACGGCGGCTCCCACGCTCGTGCCGCCGGGGCCGAAAGACGGTCCACCCACGTCACCCGGTTTTGCAATCAATTATTGGTGGATTGCATTGCTGCTATTGGCTTCATTTGCCTTGGCACTCAAGCGGCCGAGACGTGCTTTTCTGCTGGCGAGCGTTTTTCTGCTTTTTGCCATTACCCTAAGCTGCGGCGGAGGCGGCGGAGTTGCAACCCCATCGCCCGGCACTCCCGCCGGAACCTATACATTAACCGTGACCGGCACGTCGGGAAGTCTGACTCACCAGACCGCGCTGAAGTTGGCCGTCCAATAGGCATGGCTGGCAGGCTGGAAATGGCTTGGCAGCGGTTGCACATCACGAACCTGCCCAGGGCTTGTTCTTCCTTCTGCCCGCTTTCAATAAACATACTGCACAAGCGCCCGGCGAGCAGTAGTGGGTCATTTTGACGTGAGGCGGCTTTATGCCGCCACATGGCGAGGTAAACTCGCCGCTACCCCAGCCCAATTGACCCACCACCCGGCGAGCGTGCGGCTGTGTTCGTATCTGTCCGCGGGAGTATAATAGTGATAGTGACGTGGTCAATTCAGAGGTTGCAAAGAAGAATTGACGGCAATGACAACTCTCGATGACATCTTGAAAGCCAACGTGCGCGAGGGCGAACTCTACGAGAAGCTTGAACGCGGGTTTGTGCGCTGTTACGCCTGCGGGCACGCCTGCCGCATCCCCGACGGGCAGTTGGGGGTGTGCAAAGTTCGCTACAACAGTGGCGGCAAGCTTTACGTTCCTTGGGGCTATGTGGGCGGCGTCCAGTGCGACCCCATTGAAAAGAAGCCCTTCTTCCACGCCTATCCCGGCGCATTGGCTTACAGCTTTGGGATGCTGGGTTGTGATCTCCACTGTAGTTACTGCCAGAACTGGGTGACCTCGCAGGCGATTCGAGACCCGAATGCCGTTTCGCCGCCGTTAGCTGCAACTCCGGAAGCGTTGGTTCGTGATGCCATTGACCAGGGCGCCAAGGTCATGGTGAGCACGTACAACGAGCCTCTGATTACCAGCGAGTGGGCGGTGGCCATCTTTAAGGAAGCCCGAGCGGCGGGACTCGAAACGGGCTTTGTCTCAAACGGCAACGGCACGCCGCAGGTGCTTGAATACCTGCGCCCGTGGGTCGATCTCTACAAGATTGACCTTAAAAGCTTCGACGATCACCATTACCGGAAACTCGGCGGACGCATCGGGCCGATTCTGAATACAATCCGGCGGACGCATCGCATGGGTTTCTGGGTGGAGGTTGTCACGCTACTGATCGAGGGATTCAACGACTCCGACGACGAACTGAAACGGCTGGCGGAATTTCTTGCGAGCGTCTCTCCCGATATTCCCTGGCACGTGACTGCGTTCCACAAAGACTACAAGATGACGGACCCTGCGGATACCAGCCCCGAAACGCTGCGGCGAGCGGCAGGAATCGGCAAGGCGGCGGGCTTGCGCTTTGTGTATGCGGGAAATTTATCTGGACGAGTTGGAGACTTGGAAAACACAAGCTGTCCGGCTTGCGGTGATCTGCTGATCGAGCGCTCCGGTTACCATATTTTGAACTACCGCGTGACCCCTGAGGGAACTTGCCCGTCGTGCAATGCCTCGATTCCGGGCCGCTGGGCTCCGGAATTCGAAGGGCAGATCACCCCGACCCCATATCAGCCCTCCTTCTTGCGCAGAGGCCCCCATCTAACAGTGTTGGATTAAGCTCCATTCGTCCGCAAGCCCTAAAACAAGCCTTGCCCTGAGCGCTATCCTTGCTGCTAACGAAGGTGGTAAAAGTAATATCCAGGTCCGACCCGCATATGGTGAATCAAAGAGGCGGGTGAAAGTCCTTCGATCAGAAAACCTGCAACCGCTTGAACAAAAGCCAGCGGCCAGATGTTGGGATGCCGCGCGAAGACTTCGGCAAGAACGAGCCCGCCGGCGAAAGTCGCCACCATCAAAATGGGGTTTGGAATGTGCGCACCGCCGAACATGATCGCCACCGCCAGCGAGCTGAGATGCGGAGTTTCGATCATGCTTTTCAGGCGCCGGTGAAAGTACGATTGCGCCAGATATTGCTGAAAGGAACACCAAACGGCATATCCACCAAAGGAGAGCCAAGCATGGGCATAAGGAAGCATCAGGACCCAATCACGCCTCCATAGGCCGTAAATAACGGCCGGGATCGCAACGGCGATGAACAGCGGAAAGATAAGCCGTGCACAAGGCCGAAGCTCATGTTCCGTGAGGCCCATTTCTTTGAGCGTATCACGGTGAATAAAATGGCTGAGGATGACCACCGCCAGCAGCGCGATCCAGACATAAGGATGAGTGTATTGCCAACGCCAGATGTAGAGCAGAATTCCAGCGTAGACAGCTAAAATCTCGGCTGCCGTCGCCAGGCGTGGCACTCTGCGAGCAGGCAACAGGGAACGAACTACGGGCTTTGAAGCTGTCGCGCTCACGGGTTCCTTCCTTTTAATTCTACGGCAGGGATGAACGAACAAGACGGATTACTGATGTTTACAAAATATAGTGACGCCGTTCTTTGTCGCGCCGCGACTGGCGACTCGTTGTAGTTCGAAGGATCACCTGCCCGGTCTCGGGCGTTGCCATCTTTCCAGCGGAGGCCGACACGAGAGAAGTCTGTCATCAGAAGTTATCCGCTGCTGCCATGCGGCGCATCAGAGCCATTGCCTCATCCTGGGAAAGTGAATGGGGAGCAAAGAATTCCTCCCATTCGACATCGGGGAATCCTAAGCGTGTCAATTTTGCCGGTAACAGCTGGCGGAGGACCTCCGGGTTTTCAGAAGGAAGACTGTAGAGCGCATTCCAGACGGCCTCGTGGAAGGCATTGTGCCAGCGGTAATCACGCAGCAGGGACCTTCCAATTTCCTTAACAGAACCCTGCGGAGTACCCAGGCAGAGCACCCGGAGTGTCAATAGCTCGATCTGCTGCTCCATGCTTCGATCAGGATTGCGGGCTGCCGGCTTGCGGAAGAGGAATGCGAACGACGGTTTGGTCCTCTTTGTTGTTTTCGTCGGGATGGGCGTGCGTGACCGGAAGTGTGAGGTCCGCTCCGTTGACGATTTGGATTTTGTCGATATCGACCCAGCCCCACTTTTCTTTTCCCGGGATCGATAACCATTCTTTCAGGGCGTCATGGTCCCGGCTGATTGCGGCCTCCCGCATGAAGGTGCTGTCCAGGTCCTTGAAGGCATTCAGGTAAAGATGAAAATAGCGGTCAGGTATTGGGTCGTCCGTATGGTTCCACCAAGTCAGAATATAGTGCCCCGCAATCGTCTTCGCGCCCGGATCGAGCTTGGCGGACATCTGAACAATGGGGCAATCGATCTGCGCTGGATAAGTTTGGCCCGGAAGCGAGGCCGCGATTCCGAGCGAAAAGGCCACCAGCGCGATCAACATTAAGCTGTTAAGGACGCGCATACTGCCTCAAGTGGGTGGATGAACGGACGGCCAACGGCCAGCGAACCCTTTGCCTGTTCTGTGAGCAAGCGTCATTCTACCAAAATCCAGGCGGGAAAGAGGTAACTTCCGATTCTTTCTCGAAATCCAAGCCCATGGAGTTGGTGGAGGCGCTTGAGGCCATCTGACCTGACATTGGCTCACAAGTTGCCGCACTGTTTGTAGGCAAAAGAGTCATCAGTTACATTTAACACGTCTCGATACGCGAGTATGCGCAATTAACAGTAAAGGTTTATACTGGAGGTTTCGTGTTTGCAGCACGACTTGCGCGAGGCTGCCCGCCGGAATTGGGCGTGAGAAAGTGAGAAGGATTGTATCGCGAACTCGCAAAACATCTTCTAAGCAATCTGAGGGATTTAATGCAGGCAGTTTGGACGAGGATTTATCAAACAGGTTATGGGATGGTAAGACGAACGGGCCTTTCCCTTTTTCCCGTGGTTCTGGCATTTGTCCTTCTATCTGCAGCAGTATCCCGAGCCGCCATCCCCCAGCGCACACAAGAGTTGAGGGGAGAGGCGGTCAATGAGAAGGGTTATGCCATTGCAGGGGTGGTTTGTACGCTCAGAGGAGGGATGCTGCCAAGTGCGGGCCTTACGGTCACGACGGGTCAGAAGGGCGAATTTGATATCCGCGGCCTACTACCGGGAACGTATGATCTTACCTGTACGGCCCTTGGATACCAACCTTTCGTCACGACAGGACTCAAAATAGCCGAAGGCGAAGCTCCGCTCGTACACGTCGAAATGCCCACGCAAAAGGTTGTAGTGCAAAAGGTGGAGGTTCACGCGGAGGGTGGTGCAGTGGCTCAACAGCAAGCCGCGCCGCCCAGTAAGCTGACTTCACAAGAACTTGCTACCCTCCCCGTTGCTGAACAGAAATTTAAGGCAGCGCTCCCTCTCGTCCCCGGCGTGATCCGAACCCCGAACGGAAAAATCAATATCAAGGGCAGCACGGAGAATCAGGGCATGCTCCTGATTGATTCCGCAGAGGCTGTAAGTCCGGTCACCGGCAGCTATGATATTGACCTTTCCATCGATGCGATTCAGTCGCTCAATGTTTATAAGGCCCCTTTTGACGCTCAGTATGGCGGTTTTTCTGGTGGATTGACCACCATCGATACCAAGGCGCCTGGTAGTCAATGGGGCTGGGACTTCAACGACTTCTTCCCGGGCTTCCGAGGCCGGAGCGGCCACCTGGTCGGCGTCAACGATTGGGATCCGCGGCTGGATTTCACGGGCCCGATCTGGAAAAACAACCTGAGTATCTCCGAGGCGTTTCTTTATAGTATGCAAAAAGTTCCGGTCAGGGGTCTCGCTTGGCCTCACAACGAAACCAAGAAGGAGGCTTATAACTCCTTTACGACGTTGCAATATGTGTTTTCGCCGCAGCACGTTGCGTCGCTGAATGTGCACGTCTTTCCCCAGAAGCAGGAATTTGCCGACATCAACTCCTTGATTCCGCAAAGCGCTTCGTCGAATATCTCGCAGCGCGGCTATTCCTTGCAGGGAAATGACAATTACCAGTTCACCTCCGGCGCCATCCTTAGCAGCCTTTTCGAGTTCACCGAATTTGACAATAATGCCCATGGGCAAGGGCCGCTGGATATGCTGCTCACCCCGAACGGAGTGGGTGGAAACTATTTCAATGATTGGTCCCGCGCAAGCAACCAGGCCGAGGCCAGCAGTATTTACCGCTTTCCCAACTGGCACCGGTTCGGAACGCATCAGCTCAAAATCGGGGGAGACTTTATCTATCGCACGTACTCTGGAACCAGTGTTTCGCGGCCTGTCCAGGTCCTCAGAACAGATGGCACGGTGGCGGAACAAATCGACTTCGTGGGTCCAGACGGAAATCCTAGTGTGAGCCTGCCATCCTTGCTTGGCAGCGATAATACTGAAGGGGCGGCGTTTATTCAGGATCACTGGATGCTGAACGAGCATACAGCCCTGGATTTAGGGCTCCGTTACTTTGGCCAGGCAGTTGGGAAAGCAGCCAGCTTTGCCCCCCGCCTGGCATTGGTGTATTCACCCGGCAAAAGTGGCCGGACCGTCCTTCGCGCGGGAGTCGGCATCTTCGAATCGCGAGTTCCTTTGCTGGCCAGCGATTTTGCCCTCAATCCGACGCGTGTGGTGACTTTGTTCGACAGCCAAGGCGACGCCTTGGGCCCGCCAATTACCTACCGGAACGTGTGCGCTACAAGGATTCGCCAGGGGCTCCGCATTGTTCCAGCCTGCTCCGACCTGGACGCCACGCCTTATAACTTGACGTGGAGGCTGGAGCTTGACCATCAGATTTTCAGCCACTTGGCCATACGCTTTAGCTATTTGAACAGCAGTACTTATAAAGAATTCGTTATTAATCCAGAGGCGCCGTCACCCTCGGATGCCATGCTGATCCTTTCCAATCGGGGCGCGGTACGCTACCATGAATTCGAAACCACGTTGAGCTATCGAGCCGAAAACGGGACCGAACTGAATATTTCCTATATCCATAGCAGAACCCATGGTGACCTGAACACGGTGGGCAGCGTCTTTGTTCCCTTTGAACAACCGTTCATCCGCCCGAACGAATACTCCAGCTTGCCTTCCGATGTACCGGACCGTCTGATTTCCTGGGGAGTGTTCAATTTTCCCCACCAAATTGTATTGGCTCCGATCATCGACTGGCATACGGGTTTCCCGTACTCGAAAGTCGACGGGCTTCAAAACTATGTCGGCGCGCCCAACGGCTCCCGCTTTCCGATGTTCTTTTCCTTCGACTTTAAGGTGTGGAGGATGTTTCCCTTGCCGGGCTTTCTTCCTTTTGGCCTGGGCAAAATGAAACTGCGGTGGGGAATCGGAGTTCGGAACCTGACCGATACGAGCAACCCGAGGGATGTTTACAACAATATTACTTCACCCTACTTCGACCACTTTGTAGGATTTCAGCACCGGGTTCTTGAGTTCAATGTTGACACCGGAGGCTAGATTCGAAAGTGGCAACGCGGCCCAATCGATGAAGGGCCGTCCCGCCGTTCACGTTCGACGTTGGTCATTTTCAGGTTAGGATTCGAGATGCAGCAAAAAGAAGTCAATCCGGTCTCTCAACACGACCCGGCAATCACCTTGGCATGCCGCCGCCTTTCCTGGCTTCTGATCTTCCTGATCTGGTTTGTCATCTACGTGCCTGGAGCTTTCCGTCCGCCGGTGCTTGACGACGCGGATGCCACGCACGCCGAGGCTGCGCGTGAAATGTACAAAGCCAAAGACTACGTCACGGTGCACGTGAACGGCGTCCGCTATCTTGAAAAACCCGCGCTCCCCTACTGGCTGGTGTCATTCAGCTTCGCCGCTTTCGGAGTTTCTGAGTTCGGCGTGCGCCTCCCCATCATCCTTTCCATCCTGCTGTTCGTCGGACTCGGGGCGCGGTGGGGGCTTCGGGCCTTCGGCAAACGCGGGGCAATCTATGCCGGGCTCTTTGTGGCAACGGCTGTCGGGTATTATCTCTTCAGCCGCATTCTTATTGCCGATGTCATTCTCAGCCTGCTAATCGCGCTCTCGCTTTACTTCTTTCTTTCCGCATTCGAAGCAGGCCGGCCAAAAGAGTGGCGCTGGTATGCAGGTTACGCCCCGCTTGCGCTTGCGGTGCTGGCCAAAGGCCTGGACGCATTGGTCTTCGTGGGTTTTCCCGCCATCGGCTATTTGCTCCTGAGCGGCGAGTGGCGGCGATGGCGGGAACTGCGCCTGGGCAAAGGCATCGCGCTCTTTTTCCTGATTGCCGCACCCTGGCACATCCTGGTAGGCATCCGGAACCACGGCTTCTTCTGGGACTACTTCATCAACGAACAATTCCTCCGGTTTCTGGGCAAGCGGTATCCTCGCGACTACAATAAACTGCCCCCGCTCCTCTATTGGGGGCTGCATCTGGTCTGGTTGTTTCCGTGGAGCCTGTATTTCCCCCTAATGTTTCGCGATCTGCGACGCGACATCTCCGCCGTTCGGAAACCTTCGCAACTCACCTTCGCAACCCGGACTCGCGCCCTTTGCTTAATCTGGGCAAGCGTGGTCCTTATTTTCTTTTCATTTTCGGTCAACCAAGAGTATTCCACCCTCCCCGCCTTCTTCCCGCTGCTGCTTCTGCTTGCAGGAAGTCTTGCCCGTGAAGAAGAAAAGGAAACCTCCAGCCGCTGGGCCATTCTTGGCAACGGCCTTTATGCCGCAGTCGGAGTCATTGCCGGATTGGTTCTCATGGCCGCTCTGTGGATGTCACGCAACGTGCCGCCCACCAGCGACCTCGGCCAATTGCTCGTCCATCGCGACGTGGCGCACAACACGCTCGCCTTGTCCAAGTTTTTTGATCTCACGACATCCGCGTTTGCCGCGCTTCGGCTTCCGGCCGGGCTCGCTGCCGCCGCCCTGCTGGTGGGCCCTCTGACGGCCCTGATCCTGCGCCTCCGAAAAAGAAAACTTGCCGCAACGTGGACGATGGGCATTGCCGCGACGGTCTTCCTTGTTGCAGCTCAACTGGCGTTTGTGCGGTTTGGACCTTTTCTCTCCTCAAAGCGGCTGGCGGACGTCATCAAACGCCAGGAGAAACCCGGCGATCTGGTCATGATTTATGGCGACGAGTCCTATGGCTCGTCGTTGCTCTTTTACCTGAACCAACGCATTGACTTGGTGAATGGGCGCACCACCGTGATGTGGTTCGGCTCAACGTTTCCGGACGCGCCGCACATCTTTCTGAATGACGAGGACCTTATCCGCGACTGGAACGGCAGCCACCGAGTCTTTCTGTTTGTGCCGCCGCGAGAACTCGAACGGGTCAAAGCAATCCTGCCCAAGCCGCGATATGTGATCGCTGAAAGTTCAGGGAAAGTCATCTACAGCAACCAGCAGTAATCGCATCGTCATGCAGAGCATCCGCTGCCTCTGGAGTCTGTTGCGTCTGCGGCGTCTTTGCGGACAATCCGGCCACCGGACACCAAGCGGTAACGCTCTCCGCGCCAGACAATCTCCGAGCCGAAGAAGCTTCCGCACCACAGCACAAATCCCTCCATATCACGGACTGGATAAAGCCAGCAGAACAGGGCCGAACTGCGATCCCGCGTGACTCCCCATCCGACAACCAACGCCTGGACGACGCGATTGGCATAGGCCAGGCCCAGCAAGCCCAAGCCAAGAGTCCAGTTGCCCAAGATCCAGCCCGCCGCCAGGCCCAGCAGCCCGAAGGGCATGGCAAACGTCAAGCCGGTGCCTACATGGCCCATGCGGCGCGAAAATCGCGCATTCCGCATCCAGCGAAGTTGATGGAGCAGCGATAGCCGGGCAGAACGGTTCAGGACCACATGATCAATGACGTGGTGCGACAGCACGACCTTTTTGCCGGAAGCGTGCGTCAAGGAACCCATGACGAAATCGTCATCATGGTGCTCTGCCAGAACGCGGAATCCTCCCCACTTGTCCAAAACGTCTTTCCGGATAACCATCGTGGGGCCGAGAGCAAACTTCATCCCTTCCAGCAGATTGGCCACCAGGACGCCGGAGGACATCTCGACTGACATGCCCAAGGCTTCCAACAGGGACCAGAATCCACCCGTCGGAACGCCACGATAGAGACAGGTGACCATCCCGACGTTCTCATCCATGAGAGGCTGTACCACCTGCCTGAGGTAGCTGGGCGTTACCCGCACATCGCTGTCGCTAATGACAAAAGTCGGGTAGGATGCGAGCGGCTCCATTTTTTCCATCAGGAAAACCTTGGCGCTAGGGTAGGCCGGTTCGCCGGACAGGACAATGCGGGTCGGGATGCGGGGATATTTCTTGCTCAGGGATTTGACGATGGCAAGCGCGGGATCGCTTTCAGTCCGTGCTCCGAAGATCAGTTCATAGGCGGGATAATCCTGCCGGAAAAAGCTTTCGAGACACGCTTCAAGGAGAGGTTCCAAGCCATGCAATGGCTTCAGAACCGTCACGGGCGGCAACGAACCGTCTGCCCTTCCGGTCTTTCGTTTTGAAGACCGAAACCGCAGGGCAGCGATTACGACCAAGCCTAAATATATCGTACTCGTCGAGAGCCCGGCTACCGCACAAAGGAACGCAATATTTCCAATCATTTTCAGCCGGTTAAAACAGAGCAGCGCCACTATCGACTGTCGCAAAGCACAAGTCAAGCCTGAACTTCTTGCCAATCAAAGGCTATTGAGCTCTGAAATGCGTCGCCAACATCAAATCGCCCCACTGGACGGAAAACCGGCCACCGCTTCCCTCCCTGGTCAGCTTGATCGTGACCAGATCAGCCGAATCAGAGACCTTTTCTTCGCGCAACGGCACCTTGGCAAGGTCGAGTTTGGGATTATGGCTAGTCCCCCACTGGCCGTGCTGTTTGTTGAAAACCAGTTTCCAGGAGTTATTCGATTGCTTCTCCGCCCACAGGCTATAGGTTCCCGCAGGAACGGTGACGCCGCCAAAGTCGAGGGCCGTTCCATTTGAAAAGGTGGTGGACTGATCCGCGCCCAGGCGCCAGAACTCGCCAGATTGCAGCTTCGCAAGCATGTCGTGAACTGTCCGGCCATGGAGCGATGGACGCCCATACTCAACGGAAACTGTCTTCCCATTCAGGGCCAGCTCCGTTTTGCCCCGGGGGTTGTGCTGAGCTTGAAGAGGGAGAGCCAGTCCTGCCAAAACAACCCATGCTAAAAACCCCATCATCAGCCGTTTCATTGTTTTCCTCCTCAAGGTGGTTTAGAAAACACCCCAGACATCCTATCGTACCGCGCTTCTGGCAACCCGTGGAAACTATCGTAAAGCCGTCAGTTAACTTTCCAAATCGCTCCCGGTCCTCGGCATAAGTCCATCGCCCCGGACGTCAAAACACCGCCTTCGACTATCGGTCTTCCCGCTCAAGAAGCGCCAGAAAATCCGCCAGTTCCGGAGGCAGCGGCGACGTGAAGCTGAGCGGTGTTCCCGTCCGAGGATGTGCGAATTCGATTTGCGCGGCGTGAAGGAAGTTCCGCTCCAGGGTTGGCAATTCCCTGCCTCCAAAACGCAACTTACCGGGCGCGCCGTAAAGTTTATCCCCCACCACAGGGTGCCGCAGCGAGGCAAAGTGGACCCGGATCTGGTGAGTCCGCCCCGTATGAGGTTCCGCTTCAATCAAGGTGAAATGAGCGAAGCGTCTGACAACTCGGTAAGCTGTCAAAGCCTCGCGGGGTCCAATGCCGCCGACTTTCATCCGCACTCGCCGGACGGGGTCGCGGCCCACAGCCGCTCGAATTTCACCGCGATCCCTTTCCAGCCGTCCGTGCACCAGCGTTTGATAGTGCTTACGAATGCTTCGGGATTTGAATTGGTCCGCTAAGGCGCGGTGCGCCGTGTCGTTCTTGGCAACCAGAATCAAGCCGGAGGTCATCTTGTCCAGGCGGTGAACGATTCCGGGGCGCACTTGCCCCCCAACTCCCGATAGCGCGCCGCCCAGATGATGGAGAAGAGCGTTGACCAGCGTGCCTGATTTCGCGCCCGCTCCCACATGGACCACCATGCCCGCTGCTTTATCAACCACGGCCAGATCCATATCTTCATAAAGAATTGAAAGGGGCAAGTCTTCCGGTACGCCCTGCAAGGCTTCGCGCTCCGCGCGAATGGTGACCACATCCCCCGCTTCCACTTTTTCGCCGCTTTTAACGGCCGTTCGCAAACCGACGTTAACCAAGCCCCGCCGGATTATCCGCTGCAACTGGCTGCGGCTCCATTCAGGCATCTTGCGCGCAAGAAAAACATCCAAGCGCTGGCCGGCTTCCGAACCCGTCACGATAAATTCCCTCAGGTCGACGCTTTGAGACATGCTGCCGGCCACCAAAGGTTATTTGGAAAACAGAAATTCGAGGAGGAGAAATCCCGCTCCCACCACAATGGCACTATCTGCAAGATTGAAAGTCGGCCAGTGGTAGCCACGGTAGTAGAAGTCAAGGAAGTCCACAACCTGGCCATAACGAATTCGGTCCGCCAGGTTGGAAAACGCTCCACCCAAAATCAGCGCCAGACCCATTCCAGACTGCCAGTTGATTTCACGGCTTCGCCAAATGACAATCACGACCGTGACCAGCAAGGCCACAGATACCCCGATCAGTAAAAACATCTTCCATGACGAGGAGGAACCGGAAAACAGGCTGAAGGCAATGCCGCTGTTCTCGGTGCGCAGGAGGTTGAAAAATCCCGGAATCACCGGGATCACCGCATGATCCGGAATTGACTTTGTGACCAGGACTTTTGTTGCTTGGTCACCGAGAAAAATCGTGACCACGATCAGCGCGTAGATGGCACGTTGGATCCTGCGCACGTGCCGGACCGGAGTGCGGGGGGTGTCCGTCTCACTCAAGGTTGGAGATTCCTTCTCGGTCATTAAAACCTTTGCCTTGCCGGTTCGCAAGGTTCGGCTGGCAGGAAAACACTATGGGAGGTCCCCTTCGATCTCGCGCAGAGCGGCCGAGCAGCGCTCGCAAACCTCAGGATAAATCGTATCTTTGCCGACCTGCTCAGAATAGTTCCAGCACCGGGCGCACTTCACCCCCGACGCCTGCTCAATTCTTATCTTAAGTCCGGGCAAGGAACTTTCACCAGTGCTGTCAGAAGCATATGGCTCCAGTTCAACCTGCGAAACAATCAATAGCGTGGACAACTCGGAAAGATAGCTCTTGAGGAGCGGGTCGAGACCGGCATCTGCGCTTAGATAGACTTTGGCCTCGAGCGGGCTGTGGATCAGCTTGTCGCGCCGCGCCGCTTCGAGTGCTTTCAGAATCGCATCGCGCACCGCGACCAGCCGAGGCCAGTTCTCAAGGCGCGTCTGGTATTTCTGCGGAATTTGATCCCGCAATTTTGAGGAGGGAATAAACTTGGCCAGGTGCACGCTCGGCTCTCTCGCCTCTCCGGATGGCGGCTTGGGAAGGCAGGACCAGACTTCCTCCGCCGTAAAGCACATCAAGGGGGCAACCACACGCACCAGCGCATCGGCAATCTGATACAGGACGGTTTGCGCGGCCCGTCGCCGAACCGATTTTGCCGGCGCCGTGTACAGCCGGTCCTTCAGGATATCGAAATAAAAGGCGCTCAGATCGACGGTGGCAAAATCGTAGACCGCCCGATAGACCTTATGGAAGGCGTCTTCGCTGTAGGCGGCATCGACGCGCTCCAGCAGGTTCGCGGTTCGCTCGATCGTCCAGGCGTCAATTTCCTCCAGTTGATCGCCGGTCACGCTGTCGAGCGAAGGATCAAAATCAAAGAGGTTTGACAGGCAGTACCGAAACGTGTTGCGCAATTTACGGTAGGCCTCGGAAAGCCGGGCGAGGATGTCCGGGGAGATCACAACGTCTTCACGGAAATCCACCGAAGCTACCCAGAGCCGCAGAATTTCCGCCCCGTGAGTTTTGATCACTTCGTTCGGATCAATGACATTGCCGAGCGACTTCGACATCGCGCGTCCCTGGGCGTCCAGAACCCAGCCGTTGGTCAATACGGCTCGGTAAGGCGCGCCGCCGTGCGAGACCATGCCCACCAGGAGTGAGCTGTGAAACCAGCCGCGGTACTGGTCACCCCCTTCGAGATAGACATCGGAGGGCCAAGGCAGGTCTGGCCGGCGGCCCAGAACGGCGGCGTGACTTGCCCCGGAATCAAACCATACATCCAGAATATCCGTTTCTTTCCGTAAATTTGTGCCGCCGCAATCCGGGCACTTCACGCCCGGCGGCAGGAGTTCCTGAACGCTGTGGGCATACCAGGCATCCGCACCCTCTTTCTTGAAAAGCTCCACGGCCCGCTCGCCCAGCCTGGCGTCCAGCAAGGGCTTTTTGCAATCCGCACAGTGGAAGACCGTCAAAGGAACGCCCCAAACCCTCTGTCGCGAAATGCACCAATCCGGCCGGGTGGCAACCATATTGGAGATGCGCTCTTCGCCCCATTCCGGCGACCAGCGCACTTTCTTGATCGCTTCGAGCGTCCGCTCCCGCAACTGCTTGTGGTCGATTCGCACAAACCACTGTTCGTTCGCCCGAAAGATAATCGGGTTATGGCAGCGCCAGCAATGCGGATAAGAGTGCGTCAGCCATCCCGCTGGGCCCACCAGCGCCCCTCGGGCCTTGAGCAACTCAACAATCGATTCGTTGGCGTCAAAAACCTTCTTCCCTTTGTATTCCGGAAGCCCTTCCGTGAACTCGCCCGCATCGCCCACCGGGCTCAAGACTTCCAAGCCGTATTTGGTGCCGGTCTCGAAGTCCTCGCGGCCATGCCCAGGCGCCGTATGAACGCACCCGGTGCCGTCTTCCGCGGTAACATAATCCGCAAGAACTCCCAGAACCTTGCGCTCAAGGAAAGGATGCTGCATTTCAATCCGGTCTAATTTCCTGCCGGGAATACGTGCAAGCACCTCAGTCGCCTTCAACCCTGTCTCTTCCAGAGTGGGCTGGTGACGGCGGCTTTCCACAATGTATGCTTTGCCGGCCTCATCAGACACCGCGACGTACTCAAAATCCGGATGAAACGCCACCGCCATGCTGGCCGGGAGTGTCCAGGGAGTAGTCGTCCAGATCATCACGGACACATCGCGGCCCTTTAGAGCAGGCGCCAAGCCGCTTAAATTCGAAAGGACACGATAACGCACATAAATGGAGCGGCTCCGGTGCTCTTCGTATTCAACTTCCGCTTCCGCCAGGGCAGTCTTGTCCGAAATACACCAATAAACCGGCTTCAACCCGCGGTAAACATAACCCTGATCGAGAAACTTGAGAAACACCTCGGCGATGAGCGCTTCATAGGAGCAACTCATCGTCAGGTAGGGGTTTGACCACTCACCCAGCACTCCCAAGCGAATAAAATCCTCCCGCTGGAGATCGACGTACTTTTCCGCATAGCGGCGGCATGCCTGGCGAATTTCCACGGCGCTCATCTTTGCTTTGCGCGGACCAAGCTCCTTGTCAACGTTAATCTCGATTGGCAATCCGTGGCAGTCCCAGCCGGGAACATAAGGAGCGTTGAATCCCTGAAGGGTCCTGGACTTGACAATAAAATCCTTCAAGATCTTATTAAGGGCTGTTCCCAAGTGGATGCGCCCGTTCGCGTAGGGCGGACCGTCATGCAGGGTAAAAAGAGGCGCATCCTTCCGGGCGTCACGAATTTGGCCGTAAAGATCCTCTTGGGTCCACTTTGCAAGCCATGCGGGCTCCCTCTGAGGCAGGTTCGCCTTCATCGGGAAGCTGGTCTGCGGAAGATTGAGTGTGTGCTTAAGGTCGAGCACCCTTCCCATGCGTCCTCCCATAAAATGGCAAAATAATGATTATAGAGAAGGACCTCGTCCAGTGTCCAGTAAACTCCCGCCAGGTTCAGGATGCAGCGGGAAACACAAGTCCACAGCGCCTTCCCGGTAATTGTGACCCATGCTATACTTTTCTATGCAGGTTGAGGAGCTGCAGGATCATGAAGCAAAGTCATCGCGCAGGGTGGTTTGTTTTATCCACAGTGATGGTGTGTGCGCTGCTCGGCGGTGTGTACGGCCGCCAAGTTGAAGCCACCACGTCTGACGACAACTCTGCCGTCCAAACCAGCCTGAGCGAGTTCACCAAGGTTTACGCCGCGGTCCAGCGGAACTACGCGGATCCTGTCAATCCGGACAAAGCTCTTTTCGGTCCCACAAACAGCAATTATCTGGGCGCAATCCCTGCCATGCTGCGAACCCTCGATCCCCACTCCAACTTTTTCAATCCGCACGCCTTTGCCCAGCTCCGTGAGGAGCAGGAAGGAAAGTATTACGGAGTTGGGATGTCGATTCAGTCGCGGCCGGGCAAAATGGGAAAGCCAGTGACTTTCGTGGTGGCTCCCATCCCCGGCTCGCCGGCATTCCGTGCTGGCCTGCGGCCAGGAGATATTATTGCGAAGGTTGACGACAAATCCGCCATAGGACTTACCGTCGAGCAAGTTGCCAACTTGCTGAAAGGACCCAAAGGCACTGTCGTGCATGTTACCGTCGACCGCGAGGGTTCGGTCAAGCCCCTCCAGTTCACGATTACTCGAGCCGAGATTTCTCAGCATAGTGTTGATGATGTGTTCATGATCAAGCCGCACGTTGCCTACATTCACATCAGCAGGTTTAGTGAAACCACCAATACTGAGCTGGCGCAGGCGCTCAAAAAGCTGGATGCAAAGACCCTTCAGGGACTTATCCTCGATTTGCGTGGAAATCCCGGAGGGTTGCTTCAGGAAGCCGTAGAAGTCTCAGACCACTTCCTGGAGAAAGGGCAGCTCATCATTTATCACTACGGGCGTTCGTCGCCTGAAAAGCGGTACTATGCTGTGCACGGCGACAACGGGAACGAATATCCCATCGTGGTATTAATCGATCGGATGACGGCGAGTGCGGCCGAAATCGTGACCGGCGCCTTACAGGATCACGATCGTGCGCTGGTGATGGGCGAGACCAGCTTCGGAAAAGGCTTGGTCCAGACGGTATACCCACTGAGTGACCAGACGGGTCTGGCACTGACCACGGCCCGTTATTACACCCCAAGCGGACGACTTATTCAGCGCAATTACAACAACGTTTCCCTCTACGATTATTACTACCACCCTGAGGATGTTCCTACGCCCCATACCGAGGTGCGGTACACCGATGGGGGCCGGAAGGTTTACGGCGGGGGCGGAATTACGCCGGATATCAAAGTGCCCGAGAAAAAGCTCACCCCGATCCAGCAGACGCTGGTGCGGAATGCGGCCTTTTTCAAATTTGCTCAAAGTTACTTGGCCGTCCACAAAACGATTCCACGTGACTTCCAAGCCACCGATGACGTCCTTGCGGAGTTCCAAAAGTTTCTGGCCGACCAAAAAATCCCAGTTTCAAGCGAGGACCTGAAGAGCGAACTCAGTTTTGTCCGTGAGCACATCCAAATTCAGCTTGTTGAGGATATCTACGGGCAGAACGTGGCGGACCGGCTCAGCGTGGAAAACGACCCGCTTGTGGAGGATGCCGTTGCTCACCTCGGCCAGGCGCGGGAACTGCTCTCAAACGCTAAGAGATACATGGCGAGCAAGGGAGAGAAGTAGCGGCGGGCCTCGCCGATCTCAACAGGAAATCTTTTTCCATTTGCTTCTGTACAACCACGCTGTGGCGGGGAGAAACTCTATCCTTCGCCTTTCGAACGACGGAACAACTTCAGAAGCGACCACCCTCCGGTAATTGGCAGGAGCAGGATTTGCCGGACAATTTCGTTACGGTTGGCTTTGCGGGTGCGGGCCTGTTGCAAGTTACTCTTGTTCGTAAAAGCCAGCATTGACGCGTACTTGAGAAAGTCTACCCCACACGCATCGCACTTGCTTCCATGATTCTGCACGTGCTTGCAGGCCGGGCAAGTGAAGCGCACAGGGGTATGGCATCGCAAACAGAATTGGCAGGATTCAGGATTATCGTGCCCGCATCTAGGACATTTCATGGCTTGTTGCCGATCGTTCGTTCCATTCTTCTATCGGCAAAAGCAAGGTTTTACTGCAGGCTAGCGGGCGGTCTTTCTTCCGCAGAACCCGATCTTTCGAATGTTCTACTGCTGGTGGACGCGAAGGGATTCGAACCCTCGACCTCAGCGTTGCGAACGCCGCGCTCTCCCAACTGAGCTACGCGCCCATCGAAGCTTTCCAACTTCAATATAACACGGGCAATTCGAAGCTGACAATTTTGTCGGGTGTCCACAATTCGATGGCACAGCCAGGAAAGCATGCTCAAAGCAGCAATCTGTGCAATACAACCGTTCGATTTGAGGCGGAGCCATAAGACCTCCGGAAGCACTGGCCATCTTATCAATCGTTCTGCTCCCAACTGCTGGTCCTGTGGGCATGCTACAATTCGAAGCGGCATGGCCATCCGCCTTATTGCAATCGACCTTGACGGCACGCTACTCAATAGCCGCCAAGAAATTTCCCAGCCCAACCGTGAGGCACTCCAGGCTGTTGCCCGGCGCGGCATCCAATTGCTGATCACCACGGGCCGGAGGTTCCATTCAGCGCGTCCGCTCCTCGACTCTCTCGACTGCCCTGTTACCGTTGTCGCGTCAAACGGAGCCCTGATCGCGAACCTTGCCGGAAACGTCTTCCACCGGGACTTTTTGCCCAGAAAAACCGCCGAGCAGGTGCTGGAAGTCGCAATCGAGTACCGGCCCTACGCCGTAGCCATTTTCCACATGCCCGGGCAAGGCCAAGTCATGATGCAGCACAACGCCTCGCCGGACGGGCCTCTTCGCTGGTATCTGAAGACCGCCCCGGAGTCTCTGGCGCAGGTTGCAGATCTTCCCGCATCGCTGCCGGAAGACCCGGTCCAGATAATGTTTGGCGGATCCCCCGCCTTGCTGGAACCGCTGGAAACTCTGCTGCGTTTGTCGCCTTCGAATGAGCACATTCACCTGACCTGGACAAAATACTTCACGCGGGACGTTTCGTTGTTGGATGTGATGAACCGCAGTTGCTCAAAGGGAAATTCGCTCGGGTGGTGGCTCAACCGCGAAGGCTACGATGCAAGTGAAGTCATGGCCATCGGCGACAATTATAACGACCTCGAAATGCTTCAAAGGGTGGGATGTCCAGTGGTGATGGGCAACGCCTCCCCGGACCTCCACCGCGACGGATGGCATGTCACGTTGTCGAACGACGAAAACGGCGTCGAAGCCGCCCTCCGAACCTTCAAACTCCTGTAGCAGATCCCTGTCATGCTTGCTGCCTATGGCTCATCACCTATTGTTGGGCGATGACCTCCGTGCCTGGAGGCGGTGTGAAATGAAACAGTGAAGCCGAGAGCTTCGGGTTGCGGTCGATATGGTCAAACCTGAACTTCATTACGCTGTTATCGGTATAAACAAGTTCCAGCCCCCGAATGTCCAACTGAGGGTCAAACTCCATCACAACCTGCTTATATCCTTCTTTTTCTCCATGCTTGGGGTAGGCACGGATCACCCGGTCCTCCGGGTCATGTTTGAACGCGTCCCCGGCATCTTCAAATTTTGCAAACACCTTTCGGAGATCCACTCGAGAAAGCAGCAATCGAAAAGGGACCCGAAAATCCTCGCTGGCCTTGGCCGAGGAACGATTTAACTGGTTCTCATCTGGAAGGTAAAGCAGAACTTCCTTTCCGTCCGAGAGAAAGAGCTTTTTGCCCGGCTCCTGATAATCCCAGCGCATGCGGCCGCCTCGCGCAAAAATGACGGTACCCGACTCCACGCGCGTTCTGCCGCCGGATACGTACGTCTGCGTGAAGTTCGCACGCAGCGCGCGCACATCGTGATAACTCTTCTGAACCGACTTGACAAATTGGTCCAACGGCAATTCCGGTGATGAATCCGCTCCCGGCAGAAGGCCAGCAAAGATTGCCAACGTGATCGAGGTAACCATTAGGAGCTTAAGTGCGCGGAAGCCGATCAGTCCCTTATTGTGCTTGAAAGTCTTTTCCATTTGTTGCATTCGACCTCAGCTTTTGGACGGCGATTTTAGCTTCGGGGTTGTTCGGGTCAGTTTCTAACCCTTCGGCATATTCCTTAAGAGCTTCCTCCCTCCGTCCGTCGGAGGCGGCAACCTTGGCTAAGCCAAAGTGCGCAGGGGCATCGAACGGATTGATAGCTGCCGCGGACGCAAAAGATTGCTCCGCCTGCGCAGTTCGCCCCTTTTTCAAGTATACGTCACCCAGCTCGTCGTACCCTTCAAAGTTCGGGTCCGCAGCGACCGAACGCGAAAATTCCCTTTCGGCTTCGGCGAGCCGGCCTTCTTGGCGATATAGCTTTCCCAGTTTGTTGCGGCAATTCGGGATCAAGGGTGAGAGCGCTACGGCGGCGCGAAGCTGCCATTCCGCAGCTTCATACTTTTCGAGGTCCAGGTCCAAACTTCCCAGGTTGAGGTGTGGATCGGTGTAGTTGGATTTTCTCAGGATCGATTGTCTGAAATAATGCGCGGCTTCCTTGTATTGTTTCCGCTTCGCATAAACCAGCCCGAGGTTATTGAGGGCAATGGGATCGTTGGGGTTGATTTTGAGTGACATCCTCCACTGTCTTTCTGCGCCGTCAAGGTTCCCGTGATCCCAGTCCACCACGCCCAAATTCTCCCGAATATGAATGGCGTCAGGCGAAACTTTCAAGGTATGCGTGTAGAGGGTGCGATCGTCATGCCAGACCCGGTTCCGGGCCACGACGCGGACAGTAAAAAGTATGACAACGAAACCCGTCGCCGCTACGAAAGCGCGGCGCCCAAAGGGCCGGTTCTTAAACACATCTCTCCATAGCCGGATTCCGGCCCAGCCTGCGAGCCAGCAGAAACCCACCGAAGGCAAATAAAGATATCGCTCAGCGAACACATTCCCGGCAAGAAAGCGAACATCGAGAACGGGCGCCAGCGTTGCAAAAAACCACACAAACCCGAACGAGGCTGTTCGGCTCCGCCGCCAAAGTGCCAGAAAAATAACAGCACAAGCCAGCAGGACAGCTATTCCTGCAATCACCCGCGGGTCAAGTACGGAACTACCCTTGTGGAAGACGTAATAGGCACACAGCTTCCAAGGCCAGAGGATCTTTCCGACATATTGGGCGATGAGGACGAGAGCTGACAAGATGCTTGGATACAAGCCCAGCCGGGACATTTGAATCCGGGGCGCAAAGGCGCCTAAATGCTGAACCCTGAAAAGAACGTACCCGACATCCATTAACCACAGCACACCGTAGCGCCCGGCTTTCTGGCGCCAGGTTGTTTGGGAGCGGTCTTCCCGGTAAAAGTGCTCATAAACCGTGGCTACCAAGGGCAACGTCAGCGATTGCTCTTTGGAAAAAATGGTGAAGGCGAAACTTGCGACCATGGCCAGTTCTACCCATGCCGAGCGCTTACCCTCCGGACGAGCAACGTTCAAAAAGAGCCAAACCGTCAGCAAGTAGAAGAAGGTCACCTCGAGGTCCGTCACGGCCGCGATCCAGGCGACCGCCTCCGTGTGGATGGGATGAAGGGCAAACAAACAGGCAGCCACAAACGCCAGCGCCCGGTCGCGAAACATGCGGCGAGCCACGACGAACACCAGGCAAACGACGCCGGCATTCAGGCAAACATTGACCAAGTGAAACCCATAGGCCAGAGGGCCAAACACCTGGTAGCAAAACAGGTATCCGAGGGTCATCATCGGACGATAGTAGTTTGAGACCCCTTGCGCGCCCACAAACGACCACACCGTGGTGCCAAAGACCTTGGGAAGATACTGAAAGCTCTTTAAGTAGGGATTATCGAGAACCTGGCGATTGTCGTCATAAACAAAGCTGTTGAAGAGCGTGTTGAGGTACGGAAGCGTCGCGCAAAGAATCAGAACCGCGATGAGAACTGTGTCTAGGCTGTCGCGAGAAGACTTACGTAAAGAACGATCAGCGCGCGCCGCCTCCTGCGTGTTGTGCCGAGCTTTCACAACACCCCCGGCAGGATACAACCTGGGTCCAAAGTCATCATGATCTCTTTCCCTTTCATCGGCGCTGCGTCTCCTAAGCATGAGCTTCGGGCGGCGATGAGGGTTCGGTTAGCAAATAGCGGTCGATCTTACTTTGCGGTCCTACAGTAATTTTTCCATCGATCCCCAGAACGTAAGGAACTCCGGAAGGATCCAGAGGAACGGCTTTCAGGTATCCAGCTTGGACTAGACTATTGAGCGAACGCGGATCGCTCCCATGCTCTTTGCGGAAGCGAATCACAAGCGCATTTAACTCCCGGATGTCCTGGTCTGCCCGTAACGCCGCCAGATGTGCAAGAGCGCTGCGTCGCACGGTCTCCGTTTCCGGCTGGAGGTAAATTTCTGACCAGAGCAAACGGGAGGTTTGAAAGTCTCCCCCCTGAGCGCTAATGGTCGCTGCCATCGCCTTCATCCAGACCATGGCCCCGGGCTGCTTGCTGCCTGTTTCAAAGGCCCGGGCAGCCATCTTGTAGTTCTTTAAGTCCCAGTAATAGATAAAGCCGAGATCTTGCCAGAAGCGCCAATAGCCGGGGTTCGCCACGATGCCTTGGCGAACCAGTTGCAGGGCCTGCTCCGGCTCTCCGGCGCCCTCAGGGGGCTTCGCGGCCAGGAAAATGGCTCCGAAGCGGTACGCAATCAGCAAGTGGGGATCGAGCTGTGTCGTGATCCGCAGCAGAGGCGCAAGAAGCTCGAAACGCCTTGCATGAGCGATCCGTTTTCTCCCGAAATACTGCACGGCACGGGTCCAATAAATATCAGCCAGCAAACCCGCATGGCCCAAGGACAAGGTCCGCAAGGTTTTTCCTGAATGAAAATCGAGGATTTCGGCGTTCTCTCCAACCCCTCCGGCTCTCCGGTCGATCGCACGTTGGATCGGCCACAGAGCCAGGAAACCTCCGGCCAGAAGAAGCCAGCACAGCCAGATCTGCGGACGCGTCCGAAAGCGGGTCTCACTTCCCTGCTTCATCAGAATTCCCGTTCCTCAAAGATCAGGATCGAGGCGGAAATGAGGACCGTTACGTACAGCAAGGCATAAAACGACCCTGACGTTAGCAAATAAGAGGGAACGGCCTTGCCGTGCGCCGCTTGTGAAATCACCTGAAAATCGCTGAAATTCGGCAGCAGGTAGTACAGCAGCGCCGTGACCTTTTCGAAGATTGCGCTGCCGCTTTCATGCCCGAGCCAGCGGATGTCACCAAGGAAGTTTCCAACAACATAAAGGCAAAAAGTGAAAAAGGCTGAAAGGATCGGGGTCGAGATGCACGAGAACAACAGCGCAAGGCCTACCACAATCGCAAATTGCAGCAAAATGAAATAAATGGCATCGAGCAACAACAGGTCTTCGTGACCCAGGTGGCGCTCGACGTAATAGAGAGCGGTGTAAAAGCCGCCCGCCATGATGGCCGTATTGACCACCAAGGTCAGCAACAGACCCAAATACTTGCCGATAATGAACTCAAAACGCCGAACGGGCTTGGAAAGGATGTTATGGATGGTCCGGCGGTCAATCTCCTTTGACACCAGCCCGATTCCGATGAAGATCGCCATTAGCAAACCAAAAATAGCAATGGAGCTGAGGCCCAGATTGACCAGCAGGAGGCGTTCAATGCCCAAAGAAATACTCGCAAATAGAACGGCAGATCCAATCAACAAGAGGGCAAAGACGATAAGGTTGTATAAGACTTTTTCGCGGACCGATTCCTTGAAGGTGTGGAAAGCGATGGTGCGGATACGCTGGATCATTCGCCTTTTCCGGGCTCCATTCCTGCCGCCGCTTTCCCTGGCGGAGGGGCGTCGTTATCCCCCACCCGCTCCATAAAATAATCTTCCAGGGACATCCGGACAGGATTCAGGGAAATAAGCTTCGCCTTCGAGCGCACAACCTCGGCGAGAACCTCCGTGAGATCGGATTCCACCCCTAAAGTCAGGAGGACCCGGTTGCCGGTTCGCACGATCGAGGATGCAAAAGGCTCCAAAGCGACGATGACGTCCCGGTTGGGTTTTTCAAGCACGATTTCCGTGCTGGACAAGCCGACCTCAAGAATCTCGCGAAGCTCCCCGCACCCCTGGAGCTTTCCGTGGTCAAGGATCGCAACGCGGTCGCAAAGCGTCTCGGCATCAGAGAGGATGTGAGTGGAGAAAAAGATCGTTTTCCCCTTTTCCTTGAGCTGCAAGATGAGGTTCCGCACTTCGCGCCGGCCGACCGGGTCCAACCCGGACATCGGCTCGTCCAAAAAGATCAAATCCGGATCGTTAATCAGCGCCTGCGCAATTCCCAGCCGTTGAATCATGCCTTTTGAAAACTTCCGCAAGGGATGATTTCTGGAATCCGTAAGCCCAACCCGCTCCAGCAAGAGTCCGACCTGACGACTCCGTGCTCTGTCGGAAAGCCCGAAGATCGAGGCCGCGTAAGTCATGAACTCCTGCGCTGTCAGATGGTCATAGAAGGAAGGATTCTCAGGCAGATAGCCGATATTTTGATGGGCGGAAACGTCGCGCGGATCGCGCTCAAACACCCGAGCGGCTCCGGCAGTAGGGAAAGCCAAGCCCAGCAGGATTTTCAAAGTGGTCGTCTTACCGGCACCATTAGGCCCGAGCAAGCCGAAGACTTCTCCGACCTCGACTTCAAGGGACAGCCGCTCCAGCGCTCGCTGAGGTCGCTTGCGCCAGAAACCGACACGATAGTCTTTTGTCAGTTCGATGGTTTCAATGGCCAGCATTAAAATGCAATCGAAGTTTTGAGAAACAGTCCTGCCATCGCTCGATTCCCTCATCAGGTCGCCGCGGCCCAGGAATAATCATTGCCAATGCATCTTATCGCACCCGAGCAAGGAAGCAGGAAAGTAAACAACGATCGAACAAAGCAAACTTTCGTTGCCTTCGATCTCAGGCGCGATGCCGCGCTGATGTGTTAGCAAACGCGGGCAACCCAACTCGATTCGCAAGAGTCGCGTAGAGCGTCGCCGGCAGCAAGAAAAAGGGGGGAACTACGCGGTTCCCCCCACAATGAACTGCGCCGAGACTCGAACAAGCAGGAGCATTAGCCTCCCAAAGGTGAATCTGCCGAGCTCGCTTGAGTGTTGTTCGAATTCTGGCGGATCACTCCGGACTGGTCGGTGTAGTAGGAATTGGTTCCGGTGGTGCCGCGAGTAACTGGGTCAGCCCAGAATTCGTACGTATCGATCCGTCCGCCAACGACGGCCCCAGGCGAATAGGTGAAGCTATAACCGCTCTTCACCGCCCCCATGGCGGTTGCACTCCCACCCGACAGGACGTTATCCACCAATCCCGATGCCGTAGACGTGGGCATACTGCCAGTGGCCGGCGGACCCATGTACCCCAACGTCGCGGTATATCCGCTGTTGTAGGTTGAGGCGAAGGTTACCTCGGCCGTATTGTACGTTCTCAACGTTCCAACCGCCGATGCCTGGTTCGCCGCAATGCGCGAACGCAGCAAGTTCGGGATGGCAATCGCGGCAATGATCAAAATAATCGCCACCACGATCAGCAGTTCGATCAGTGAGAAACCTTGTGAATTTTTTCGCATGTGTGTCTCCTTTTCCCTTTCCACTCTGACGGTTCCTAGAATGGCTATCTTGTGTTGAGCATCCCCCATTCCATACCCGCTAAACTAATAAATTCTTTATAATCTATCCACTACCCTCACCCATAAGGACTTAATCCAGAGATGCCCTGCATACCCTGTGCTCCTTGCTCGCACGGCCAAGGCTTGGCCGCCGATTTTTGTCGGAAACTACTGACAAAATATGTCACCCGCTGAGATCCGGCTTCGGATCGTCTGGAATCCCTCGTGAGATCAAGTCAAGTTTACCTCGGAGCCCTATTTTGCGCCGGAACTTTCCAGTTCCGCTCGAATGGATTCGATTTGTTGCTGCGCCCCCGTTTCCCCATGGAAATTTTCAAGCTCCTTCTTGAATTCCTGAAGAGCGCCCCGAGGATTGTGTTCCAACCGAAGGATCAAGCCCATGGCAAAGTGGTAGGCAAACCCGTCGGGTTGGAGTTTAATCGCATGCCGAACTGCTTGGGCGGCGGGCTCCACTCGCCCCAGCTTCAGCCACGTCAGTCCCAAATAGAAATACTCGTCGCCGTCCGCACCATTTATAGCGATCGCTTGCTTGAGATATCTTTCTGCCTCTTGCGGCCTTCCCATTCTGTAGTAGGTATATCCCGTGTTATAAACCGCGAGCCAGTAGTGAGGGTCGCGGGCCAGCACTTCGCGGTAAAGATCAATCGCCTGAACGTAGGAGCCTTGTTCGCCCATGGCGTTTCCAAGATTGGTTCGAGCCAAGTTGTTCTTAGGCGTTCGCTCCACACCTCGCGAATATAAGAGGAGGTCATTCGCCCAATAGCGGTCCTGCAACGCTGTTCCCACTCCCAGCACCAGCGACAGCCCCACCACGCCGACTGCTTGCGCCACCGGCAATCCTAAAAGCTTTCTTGAGTCCCCCTTAAGGTGGCGGATCGCCATCGCCACAAGGATGGAAAAGCCAATGGAGGGCAGGTAAAGATAACGGTCGTGAGCGATTTCGCCGACCGGCAGCACCGACAAATCGAGCAACGGAACAAAAGGCAGCAGCAGCCACACACAGGCAAAAGCTACAGTCCGCTGGGCGGAAGGCGACGTCTTCTCAAGCCTGCGGATCCATAGCCAAAGCAGAGACCCTACAGCGGCAAGACCGGCAAGAGGCAAGAAAAACGGCCCTAAACCCGGCCGCTCGATATAGGGCATGTCATAAAACACGCTCAAACCGAAGGGCCAAATCAAATGCATCAAGTAGAAACACAGAAGCTTGGGCCAAGTGAAAATGATGGTGGAAACAGCCAGGGGCATCATGGTATGCCCTAACCCCTTCAGGACATTCCACCTGGCTGCCAGATAAACAACCGTCAGCAGAACGAAAGGTATTGTGGGGAGCAAACTTGCCCGGACGCGGTCGAGGGCGGCCTTCCATCGGGAAGCCGTTTCCGCTTTATCCTGCCATAGCCACTCGAAGGCAAAAATGAGCATCGGAAAGATGAGGGCGGTTTCCTTTGACAACATTGCAAGGCCGTAGAGGGCGAAGGAGCCTGCCAGCCACCAGCGCCTGCGTGCTCCTGGCTCCCGCCCGTTGAGATAGCAGAGAAAAGACGGCAGGAGGAACAGCGCCAGTAAAGGGTCAGTAACTCCTGATATCCAAGCCACCGATTCGATGTGGACGGGATTCAAGCCAAAAATCAGCGCCGCGACAAGGGCCGTCTTGCGATCTCCAACAAGCCTCCACCCCAACCGATAAACCAGATACGTCACCGCAACCTGCGCGCCGACGCTCAGGAGGTGCCACCCCGCCGGGTACGGTCCGAATATCTTGTAATTGATCAGCAGGTACAGCAAGAAAACAGGTCGATAGTAGTTGCCTAGGATATTGGGGTAGGCAAAACTCCAAACCCCTTCCCCAAAATAGTGGGGAAGGTAGCGCCAGTAGTGCACGTGAGCGTTGGCCAGAATCTGACCCCGGTCGTCGTAGACAAACTGGAACCAGAGTGTCCCGCTGTAAGCCAAGAAGGTAAGGAATAAGATCACAGCGATGGGCAGCCAGGCTGCCTCACTCGCAAACGATCGCTGCTTCTGGTTTTTCAAGAGTTGCTTGCCCCTATTTTCACGCGGGCTGGCGGACGCAGCCATCTGAGTCTGGCGCCGTGGACGGTTAGATTCCGTGCTTCTTGGCGTAGTGACGAAATGAACGATAAGACATATGAAGGATCTCGGCGGCGCGCCTCCGGACGCCCCCCGCTAAACGCAGCGCCTCGGCCAAATACCGCTCTTCGATGTCGGACATCTGAGTTTCAAAGTTCAGACCTTCGTCAGGGAATTCGATGCCATTCTGTCCCGCCGGTCGGAGCCCGGTTACCGCTTCCGGCAAATGTTCAAGGCGAACCAATCCGTTTCGTTCACCGCTGACCGCGATTGCGTGCTCGACGGCGTTTTCCAACTCGCGCACGTTCCCGGGCCAGGGATATCGCATCAACACTGAAAGTGCATCGGGCTCAAAATCCTTTACCGGTTTTCCCATCTCCAACGCAAACTTTTTCAGAAAGTGACGGGCCAGAGGTTCAATATCTTCCTGACGTTCGCGCAGGGGCGGAATGTGAATCGGAATAACGCTGATCCGATAATAAAAGTCTTCACGGAACTGGCTCGCCGCGACCATGCTTTTCAGGTCCCGGTTGGTGGAGGCGATCAGCCGCACATCCACGGAAACGTCCTGGGTGCCGCCGAGGGGCCGCACGGTCCTTTCCTGGAGAACCCGCAGCAATTTCACCTGCATGGTGGGACTGGTCTCGCCGATTTCGTCCAAAAACAACGTGCCGCCGTTCGCAGACTCAATAATCCCTTTGCGGTTCGCGTCAGCGCCCGTAAACGCGCCCCTGAAGTAGCCGAATAATTCGCTTTCAAGTAAAGTCTCAGGAAAGGCCCCGCAATTAATGGAAACGAAGGCCTTTTCCCGGCGTTGACTCGCCTCGTGGATGGCCCGGGCAATGAGTTCTTTGCCGGTTCCACTTTCCCCGGTAATCAGTACGGTGCTGTTCGTGGGAGCTACTGTACGAACCATTTCGAGGATGGCGCCGATTTTCTGGCCGCGACCCACAATGTTTTCCTGAGCAAAGACGCGCAGCAACTCCCGCCGCAGACGCGCATTTTCTTCACGCAGGGCAAGGTCCTCGATCGCCCGCTCGACCACCAGCTTGAGTTCTTCCACCAATTTGTCAGTCTTAATGACGTATCGGTATGCACCTAGGTTCAGCGCCTGGATTGCAGTGGGCATCGTCGGCACTGCTGTGATCAAGATAAAGGCGGCAGGGCTATGCGTCACACGGGCGTGGTCCAGCAACTCGATTCCCGTTAAGTCGGGCATCCGAATGTCGGCAATGATCACGTCGTAAACCTGCGATTCAATCTTTTTCTTGGCCAACTGGCCGCTCGTCACCGTTTCGACGACGTGCCCTTCCTTGCGAAAAGTAATCTCCAGAACCTGGCAGATCGACTTTTCGTCATCCACAATCAGCAGTCTCGACATAAGATCAATCCCAGCAATCCCCGCCTATCGTGAATTCATGCATGTATTTTCTCCTTCCGAGATGGATCCGGCAGCGGCTGAACTTGGGGGATTTCGAGAATAAATTGTGCCCCTTGCCCGTGGACGGAATCCACGTGAATGCGGCCGCCGTGTCCCTGCACAATCTGGTAAACAATGGCAAGCCCGAGCCCCGTCCCATGGGGAAACGCCGCTTGAAAAGGCTCAAAGAGCTTTTCAATTTGAGATGCCGAAAGCCCGATGCCCGAATCGCCGAAGACGATGTCCACGGACTCGGAGCTGGCATCGTCCACCTCGACCGTCAGAGTGCCTCCATCCGGCATCGCCTTCAGCGCGTTATCGCAAATGTTCCAAAAGACTTGCCGGAGCTTGTCGGCATCAGCCATGATCCTAACAGGATGTTCGGGCAGCCTGCGTTCAATTTTGAAATTCCGGGGAAGAGAGGGATGGTGTTCAAGCAGGAGCAGCGTTTCCTCAATTAAAACCAGCACATCGACTTCTCGGAATTCAAAGCGTTGTTCTCGCGAATACAGCAGAAAGTCTGAAACCAGCTTGTTTAAACGCTCCGACTCCTGGCTCACAATGGCAAGCAATTTCCGTTGATCCTCATCCCCATCCGCCAGCGTTTCCAGCACTTTTGCCGACCCCGCAATCGAGGCAAGCGGATTGCGAATCTCATGCGCAATGCCGGCAGACAGCCGTCCCAAGCTCGCCATTCGGTCTTTCAGACGGTACTCGGCCTCCAGACGCTTTTGAACGGTAAGGTCCTGGACGCTGTAAACATAGCCCGCCGCCCCACTTTCAGGAATAACCAGCGGCGAGACCGAAATGCCCAGTATTCGACTGCCGCCTTTGGGATGTTGATATTCGATTTCCTTGCGCCCATGAGCCAACGACAAGCTCCGGAAAGCCTCCGATCCGGGACTTAGGTCACCGAAAACCCGGTCGATCCGCTCGCCGATTACGGAAGGCCGCCTCCGGCCCAAAATTTCTATTCCGGCGGGATTCAAATCCGAGATGCTCCCTTCCAGGTCCGTGGTGATCAAGCCATCGCGCATACTGCGAATGATATTCTCATTGACCGCTTGGAGACTTGCGACTTGACCGGCTTTATCGCGAAGTTCAGCCCCGGTTTTTCGAAGATTTTCCGCCAGAAAGCTTGAAAGGTACGCCACCGCAAAAAAGCCGAACAGGCTGGCAACAATCTTGACCTGGAGCGTTGCCAGGTCCACCGTGCCCGCAGACGAGGTCGATAGGATTTGGAACATCGAATGGCGGGCGGCAAGATCGGGGTATAGAAGCGGCAAATAGGCAAGTTCCAGCATGGCTCCCATCGCGACGAAGCTGACGCCAGCCACCAGGAAGGCGCGCGCGCGCGGAAGAAGAATACTGGCCAGAATGATAGCAACCAAATAGAGAGAAAAGTAATTGCTTTCGAGGTCTCCGGTCACATGAACGATGGCCGTGATGATCAAAACATCGGCAAAAAGCTGCAGGTGGGCTTGCAGGGTGGAATCCAGGCTAAGCTGATTGTAGATCAGGAAAAACAGGTTAAGAATGTACCAAAGAATAACGGCAACGCCAAGGTATTCAATTGAATTAGGCCCATTGGAATGAGGAGTGAACTGCATCAGCGCGTAATCGATGGCGAAGACAAACGTGATGATAACAAACCTGATTTTGATTACCCAAGAGAGCCAACTTTGGAGGTCGCCGGTAACGTTCATGGGGAAATTAGAGTATTACAAAACTGAGTCCATTTCGAACTATAGCCCTTGCAGTGCCGAGAACTCAATCTCCATTCGAAACTCCTTCACCTAGAAAGTGTACAGGATTTTTCGAGAATCGAACTTTCTGAAAGGAAGAAACACGGACTTGCCGGTGCAGCAGGCATATCAATATGGGTCGGAAGCGTGCCGTATAGATATCCAGGGTAATCGCTCCTCCGAGCAAAGGCGCCCCATCCAAAAGGCCCGGCCTTCCAGATACGGTGTGTTCAGTTACGGACGGTACAAAATCCCGGCTTCAGCCCGCCAGCTTCCCGATCAACGAGAACAAGGGCAGATACATGGAGATAACCACCCCTCCCACAACCACTCCCAGAAAGACGATCATCACAGGCTCCATAGCAGTCAGCAGGTTGGCAACCGCCGCATCAACTTCATCCTCGTAAAAATCAGCGACTTTTTGAAGCATGGCGTCCAAAGCCCCGGTCTGCTCGCCCACGCCGATCATCTGGACGACCATGTTTGGGAAAACACCCGTCTCGCCAAGAGGATCAACAATGGTTTGGCCCCCTTCAATGGCTCTTCGGACCTGAAAAACAGCTTTTTCCACAACCGCATTCCCTGAGGTTCGAGCCGTAATATCCATAGCTTCTAGCATCGGTACGCCGCTGGTAATCAGCGTGCCCAGCGTTCGCGAAAAACGCGCTACCGCAATCTTTCGCATCACACCGCCCAGAATAGGAACTTTCAGAATAAGGGTGTCGAGTGTCATGCGTCCAGCGGGGGTACCGTAATACCATTTCAACCCGACCCCCAATAGGATCAATACAACAATGATGATAGGAGCAAAAGTACCCACAAACCTGCTCAAAGCAATAACGATGCGCGTGGGAAGCGGCAGGCTCGCTCCCAAACCCGCAAAGAGGGTCGTGAAAATCGGCACCACTTTCCATAGGAGCAGTGTGATAACTCCCCCTGCAATAACCATGACTGCGACCGGATAGATCATGGCTGACTGAACCGAACGCTTAAGCTTCACGGCCTTCTCAATGTAGGTGGAGAGCCGCTGCAGGATGGTGTCCAGAATCCCGCCCGTCTCCCCCGCTTCCACCATATTCGTGTAAAGATCGTCGAAAACCTTTGGATATCTTCGCAAGGCATTGGACAATGTCGAGCCGCCTTCTACTGTGCTGCGGACCCCCTTCAATATCCGGGCAAAAGCTTTGTTTTCCTGCTGCGAAGAAAGGACTTCGAGACATTGGACCAGGGGAAGCCCGGCATCAATCATCACCGAAAATTGGCGAGTGAAAACCGCCAGTTCTTTGGCACTGACTCTGTCGCCCCACTTCGGCTTCGGAATTGCGATTTCACGCCCTTTTTCCACGATCCTGAGCGGCGTAATCGACTCTCGACGCAGCACCGACTCCAGAACCTCGCGGCTGGGTGCGACGCGAAGACCCGTGACCGGCTGTCCCGTCCGAGTCGTTCCACGAAATTCAAATTCAGCCATTGTCTTTCTACCTCCCACTCACCGAGCCCGGCTTGAACTTTCGATCCCTAAACCCGAACCGGCAAACGACTTTGCCTTTATCGGCGTGACGACACCTGCGGGCTGGCCGTCCGCCCTCCTATCGTCGGAGAACCACGATTGATCATGTCCTGCAATTCGTCCGCGTTGCTCGACCTGGCGAGAGCGGTTTCAAGCGTAATCATCTTGTGCTGATAGAGCGTATGCAGCGACTGATTGAAAGTTTGCATCCCGTACTTTTCCTGACCGGTTTGCATGGAGGAATAAATCTGGTGAATTTTGTCCTCGCGAATAAGATTCCGGATGGCGGGAGTGGGAATCAGGATTTCCATGGCCATGACCCTCCCTTTGCCGTCCACGCGGGGCAACAAAGTCTGGCAGAGGATTCCTTCCAGCACCATGGAGAGCTGGGCGCGAATCTGGGATTGTTGGTGGGCGGGGAAAACATCGATAATCCGATTGATCGTTGAGGACCCCGAATTGGTATGGAGAGTCCCAAACGTCAGGTGGCCCGTTTCAGCGATTCGCAGAGCCGCCTCAATCGTTTCCAGGTCTCGCATTTCGCCGATCAAGACGATGTCCGGGTCCTCCCGAAGCACCGCGCGCAAAGAATTCGCGAACGAATGGGTGTCCGAATGGATCTCACGCTGATTCACCAGGCATTTCTTGTGAGGATGAATAAACTCGATGGGATCCTCGATCGTAACCATGTGTTCATGCCGCGTTGTGTTAATGAGGTCGAGCATGGTGGCCAGGGTCGTCGATTTTCCGCTGCCAGTGGGCCCGGTCACGAGAATCAGTCCGCGAGGCTTCTCGCATAACTTTCGCAACACACCTGGTAAGCCCAACTGCTCGAAGGATTGGATTTCAAAAGGAATAACCCGAAACACTCCCGCCACCGAGCCGCGCTGATTGAACAGGTTGCCGCGAAATCGCGCCACATTCTTGATGCCGAAAGAAAAATCAAGTTCAAGAGTTTCTTCAAACCGGTGCTTCTGAGCGTCGGTCAAGATGCTATAACAGAGTTGTTTCGTCTCGGCAGGTCCTAGCACGGGCAGGTCTTCACAGGGATTCAGCTCGCCATGAAGCCGGATACGGGGAGGTGAATTCGTGGTGATGTGAAGATCAGACCCCTTCGAATCCGCCATGCGCTTAAGCAGATCGCTGAGCGACGGCATCGACATCGTCTTTTGGACCTCCCATGCTTCCTCGTGCGAACTGCCAGGACTCAGGCAAAGCGCCCCGCTCTACAGCATCGTTTCCCGCATAACTTCGTCCAGCGTGGTTAGCCCGGCCATCACTTTGATCAACCCGCTGCGCCGCAGCGAGATCATCCCATTCTCGATAGCCTTTTTCCTCAGTTCAAGGGCCGAGGCTCCCACGAGAATCAGTTCGCGCAGATCGTCTGTCACCTCAAGGACTTCATATAATCCGATCCGCCCCCTGTACCCTTTGTTGCTGCAGTTTGGGCACCCCGCACCACGATAAATCTTTACTTTTCTGACTTCGTCGGGGGTAAACCCGGCGTCGACAAGCACTTGCGGACTTACCTCGACTTCCACCCTGCATTCCTGGCAGATGCGGCGCGTCAACCGCTGGGCGCAGATGAGGTGGACGGAAGTGGCCACCAAAAAGGGTTCAATACCCATGTTCATCAGGCGTGAGATCGTCACCGGGGCGTCGTTGGTGTGCAAAGTGGAAAGGACCATATGTCCCGTAAGCGCAGCCTTGATGGCAATTTCCGCAGTTTCGAAATCACGAATCTCGCCCACCATAATGATGTTGGGGTCCTGCCGCAAAAAAGAACGCAGAGCCACCGCAAAGTTCAGTCCGATTTGCTCCTTCATCTGAACCTGATTGATTCCAGGTAACTGGAACTCGACCGGATCTTCGGCCGTCATAATGTTGGTGTCCGGCTTGTTGAGTTGAGCAATCGAAGAATAGAGGGTGTTCGTCTTCCCGCTCCCGGTAGGGCCGGTAACCAGAACCATCCCATAAGGCTTGAAGATCGCCGTCTGGAACTTTTCGAGTGATTCCGGTTCGAAGCCAAGCATGGTCATATCAAGGCGAAGGCTCTCCTTGTCTAACAACCGCATGACAACCTTCTCGGCATAGAGGGTAGGAAGCACGGACACCCGGAAATCGAGCTGCTTTTTTTTCCCCTTGTGCATCATCCTGATCATAATCCGGCCATCCTGGGGCAGCCGCTTTTCCGAGATGTCAAGCTTGGCCATGATCTTGATCCGGCTGATAATCGCGTCGCGCAGCTTCAGGGGTGGTTGCATGATGATTTCAAGCACGCCGTCCACGCGATACCGAACGCGGTATTCTTTTTCGTAGGGTTCCAGATGGATATCGCTCGCCCCCCGCTTTACCGCGTCGGTCAGGATGTAATTGACCAGCTTGATAACCGGAGCTTCTTCCGCGGCCCTTTCGAGGGCGGCCAAATTCAGGTTCGATTCGTCCTCGGCTTCCAGCTCGATGCTGTCGGTTTGCCCTTCATCAATAAAACTGACCAGATCTTCGATTTCCCTTTTCCGCTCCCGTTCCTCGATCGAGCCATAATGCTTTGTGACCGCCTCTGTAATGGCCGATTCCGAGGACACCACCGGCTCGATGTTGAACCCGGTCATGAACTTGATATCGTCCATGGCAAAGACGTTGGTAGGATCCACCATGGCCAGCGTTAGCGACGAGCCGACGCGGCTCAGGGGCAGCACCTGATATTTCAAGGCCGTTTCCATCGGAATGAGCTTGATCACGCTGGGGTCGACCTCAAAATATGCCAGGTTGATGGAGGGAATACCGTATTGTCGGGAGAGCACCGCGGTGATCTCGTCCTCGGTCAGGACGCCCAGTTTCACCAAACTGCTGCCGAGCCGGCCGCCATTGGCCCGCTGATGATCGAGGGCTTCTTGGAGCTGCGGGGGGGTGATGAGCTTTTCCTTGATTAACAGCTCTCCCAATTTCCCGGACGTTCCATACCCCCGGCCGCTTCCAGGCAGTTCAACCGTTGATTTTGTCCCCACAGGCTCTCGTACCCTTAATAGAGTTGGCGGCACAGTTCATTCGTGCATGCGGCCGGTGTTAAGATTCGCGTCACTTTGAGAGGGCACCGGCCTTCGCCTCAATTGCATTGCAAAGCTCCCTCACTCATTCCGCCATCCTTATCGCTTATTGCCCTCGGCTTCCGGCGCAAATTCAATAGAACCAGAAACTATCGGAAGTCTGCGCCCGAACTTGACTTTCTGGTAATGACCGTATTAAGTTCAAATCTATGCAACGCGCGGCTCAGCCGCCTAGAGTTGAGCCGGGTGAAGTGCTAGAGCAGTACTACAAAGCGCTGCTGCTGCAATTCGGCCCTCAAGGTTGGTGGCCGGCACGCACTCGCCTGGAGGTCATCCTCGGCGCCGTCCTGACTCAAAATACCAATTGGCGGAATGTCACTGTGGCAATCCGTCGCCTTCGGGAAGCTGGATTCCTCCGATGGGCACGCTTGCGCACGGCTTCCGCTGCGGAGCTTGAAGCTTGCGTCCGCCCCGCAGGGTATTTCCGGCAGAAGGCCCGCACCATCCAAACGTTTGTAGAATGGCTCGAGCGGGCTCATCAGGGATCTCTTGACGCGCTTTTTGCCCAGCCGTCTCAGGGACTTCGAAACCAACTGCTCGGACTGCGAGGACTTGGGCCGGAAACCGTGGATGCCATCTTGCTCTACGCCGGGAAGCAACCCTTTTTTGTCGCCGACGCCTATACGCGCCGTGTCCTGGCACGGCATGGGCTGGTTTCGCCGCGCGAGGGCTATTCCGCCATACAGCAATTCCTGCACCAGAATTTGCCGCAGGATGAAGCGGTTTTTAACGAGTTCCACGCTCTCCTGGTCGAAACCGGAAAACGCTATTGCAAGCGACAAGCGCCGCAATGCGAAAGCTGCCCGCTGCAAAGCTTCTTGACTTCCAGACAACGGCGCAACTTTGCTCACGGGATTAGAAAATTCAAACCTCAGCGCGCCCCTAGGGCTGTTCCACAAAGGGAGGCCGGGACAATAGCCTATGGTTAGCAATGGCCAGCCGCGACCTCCCCGAAGAAGAACCTTCCTGATCTTTCTGCTCATCCTGGTTCCCATACTTTTATTTATCGGCTGGAGCCAGGCTTCCCTAAACCTTTCTTTTATTCGTCCTGAGAATGCGGCACAGACGCTGCTGCTTTTGGTGGTCTCGGCCCTCATTTTTCTCGCCTTCGTTATTTTTGCGCTTATCCTCGCCCGAAACCTGTTGAAGCTTTACGTCGAAAGACGGACACAAAGGCTAGGCTCTCGTTTCAAGACAAAGATGGTCGTGGCGTTTCTGGCGCTGACCTTGGTTCCCGTATGCTTTCTGTTCGCTTTTGCCTATGGACTGCTCAACCGTAGCATTGATAAATGGTTTGCCATTCCCTTTGACGTGGTCCGCACGGACGCTACGGAAGTTGTCCGACAGCTTGAAATCCAGGCTGAAAACCGCTCCCGCCATCTGGCCTCTCGTCTGGCGGACGACACACAATTAAGCGAGGCCGCGGCAACCTTTGACCGCGCAGCGGCCAAGTCAACTCTGCAACGGGCAATTCCTGACTTATCCTCTGAATCCGCGATGCTCTTTGATCCGCGCGGCTCTCTCCTGGCGGCCACCGGAAACGTCGAATTGGAACCCTCTGCGGTTCGGGAACTTCTACCCGGCCATACTTTCAATCGCCTGCCAGCCGCTGGAATTTCGGGCAGAGAGAAGTTCGAGGGCGAGGACATTTGTTATTCGATAAGGCCGCTCAAGACATCCGAGGGAACAACGCCCGGCAGTGTCGTTGCGATAACCCGTCTGCCGGAGAATATCGCTCCCATCGCGCGTCAGATTCAGACCGAAGCCCAAAAATACGATGAGTTAAGCCATCAGCGCAAAGCCGTCCGGCGTGTCTACCTTTTATCCCTCTGTTTACTTACCCTGTTGATTCTCTTTGCGGCGTCCTGGTTTGCCTTGTTTTTTTCCAAACAGGTGACCGTGCCGATCCAGGCGCTTGCCAATGCCACGCATGAAGTTTCGAAGGGCAACCTCGGCTATCGCATAACCGCGCGCGCTGATGATGAACTCGGCAGGCTGATCCAGTCGTTTAATGAAATGACACGGCAACTCGAGGAAAACCGGCTTGCCCTCGAACAGGCCGCACACGAGATTCAAGCGGCCAATCGCCAATTGGAAGAGCGCGGCAATATCATGGAGGCCATCCTCGAAAACATTCCGACCGGTGTGGTTTCTTTCGATCCGCAAGATCGAATTGTTCGGGTCAACTCGACGGCTGAACACATGTTTGGCCCTGACATCATCAAAAATGCGCGGCGACTGGCCGACCTTTTTTCGGCCGAGGAGGCTCGCGAGCTGGCGCGCCTGTTCCGCCGCGCTATACGGCAGGGGGTCGTCACTCGCCAGATGGAACTCGGACTTGGTGAGCGGCGGGCTTTTGTTGCTTTGACCCTCTCTTCAATCCGCGCCCGGCACGGCGCGGTTGGGTCTTTGTTGGTCCTGGAAGATTTGACGGAATTGCTCCGAGCACAAAAGGCGGTGGCATGGCAGGAAGTGGCCCAGCGAATCGCCCACGAAATTAAGAACCCTCTCACCCCGATCCAGCTTTCTGCCGAACGAATTCATCGTTGGATCGACCGCGCAGCGCCCCACCTGCCGGACCGCGACCTGGTAGCCGCCGTCGCGCAGAGCGCTTCCCTTATCGAGCGCGAGGTGGCGACCCTCAAGGCTCTGGTCGACGAGTTTTCTCATTTCGCGCGCTTTCCAGGGTCACGGCCCGTCTTGTCAGATTTGAACGCGATTGTGGGAAAGGCTTTGGAGGTTTTTGATGGGAGGCTTGACAGGATCACCGTCCGCTGTGACCTGGCAGCCAATTTGCCGTCTGTTCAGGCCGATCCCGAACAGATGAAGCGCGTGCTGATTAACCTGATCGACAACGCCGCCGAGGCTCTGGAGCGCTCCGTTATTCGAGAAATCTGGGTGCGGACGGCGTTTGACGCGGAGCGTGATGTGGTTGGAATCGTAGTGGCCGATAGCGGGCCTGGCATCCCCCCCGAGGCAAAAGAACGTCTGTTCTTTCCCTTTTTCTCGACGAAGCGCCGGGGTACGGGCTTGGGGCTGGCCATCGTCAGCCGCATCGTTTCCGAACACAACGGATCAATTCGAGTTGAGGAAAACCGCCCGCTCGGTACAAAGTTTATAATTGAACTGCCGGTGGAACACGCTCCGACCACGGCCACAAACTCGTAGAGGGTTTGGAACGCCAGGAAGATATCGATCGCTTCAATCATCACGGTGACGCGAGGGTGACAGCCAGCAGGGCACGCGGCTGAAAGAGAGATGAATTTGGAAAATTATTCGGTCCTCGTGGTCGACGACGAAGCAGGGATTCGGCAGTCGCTCACGGACGTCCTTCAAGACGAGGGCTATCGGGTCGCAGCCGTTGAAAGCGGTGAGGCCTGCCTGGATTTTCTTGCCAAGGAGAAGTGCGATGTCCTTTTGCTCGACGTCTGGCTTCCGGGCATTGATGGTCTTGAAACGCTTGAGCAGGTGCGCGCCCTGGAACATTCGCCGGTCGTGGTCATGATCTCCGGACACGGAACGATCGAGACTGCTGTGCGGGCCACCAAAAAGGGGGCCTTTGATTTTATTGAAAAACCACTTTCAATCGAAAAGACTCTTCTTACGCTGAAACACGCCATTGGAGAACTCAAATTATCCATCCAGAACCGGCAACTGCGCAAGGAACTCGAAGAGAAGTACCGCATCATCGGGGATAGCGTTCCGATGAAAGCGTTGCGGCAGCAGTTGGGCCTTGCGGCTCCGACCAATGGGCGTGTGCTGGTCTACGGGGAAAGCGGGACAGGAAAAGAACTGGTTGCCCACGCACTCCACCAGATGAGCCTGCGCTCGGAAGGGCCCTTCGTCGAAGTCAATTGCGCCGCCATTCCGGAGGAATTAATCGAAAGTGAATTATTTGGGCACGTCAAAGGTTCATTCACCGGAGCCGTCGAAGATAAAGTCGGAAAGTTCGAGCAGGCCGACGGCGGGACCCTTTTTTTGGACGAAATCGGCGATATGAGCCTGCGCACCCAGTCGAAGGTGCTCCGAGTGATCGAAGAGCAGCGGTTTTCTCCGCTGGGATCCAAGAAGGAGCTTCGGGTGGATGTGCGGGTTGTAGCTGCAACCAACAAGCATCTGGAGGACGAAATCCAAAAGGGAAATTTCCGCGAAGACCTGTTTTTCCGCCTCAACGTGATCCCATTCTACGTTCCGCCGCTGAGGGAGCATCCGGAAGATATCCCGGATTTGGTGAATTATTTTCTTGGGGCATTCGCCAGTGCTTATGGCCGGCGGCCAAAACATTTTTGTGAGCCGGCTTTGAAGGTTCTTCTGAACTATCGCTGGCCAGGGAACGTCCGGGAGCTTCGGAATCTGGTTGAACGGATGGTTATTATGGTTTCCGGTGAAGGCATCGAGCGCCGTCACCTTCCTCAGACGATTTCCAACCACTACGGGCGATCCGGAGCTTCCCGTGGTACAACGTCGGGATTCTCGACCCTTCACGAAGCGCGTGCAGCCTATGAGCGCGATTATATCGTCCGCAAGCTCGAAGAAAACCAGGGAAACGTCACCCGCGCAGCGGAAATTCTGGGGCTCGAACGCAGCCATCTCTATCGGAAAATGAAAGTTCTGGGGATTACTCCCAAAGAATGAGGGGATTCATTTCGCTTGCGCCAAAGTCATCATCGGCCGTTGTTTCTTCATCCTGGTGATGTCCGACCGGCTGGCAGATCGCTCCGCCCGCTACCTTTCACTGCGATAATCAAGAGCAGCAACGATGGCGCTGTCGTCCCGCCAGTTCGGTTCAACTCGAACAAAAAGATCGAGGAAGACTTGGGGCGGGAAAATCTTCTCGAGTTCCCGGCGTGCCTCGATGCCGATTTGCTTGATTCGACTCCCGCCTTCTCCAATGATGATCGGTTTCTGTGATTCTCTTTCAACCAGGATGGTGGCCTGAATTCGGGTCAAGGTTTGGGATTCTTCGAAGGCCTCAATCAGCACCGCACTGACGTAAGGCAGTTCCTGCCGCGTGTTGCGGATGACGCTTTCGCGAATGATCTCGCTTGCAAGGAAGCGCTCCGGCTGGTCCGTATAAATCTCAGGCGGAAAGTAGGGGGGCCCTTCCGGCAACCTACTGACGACGGCGTCGAGCACCTCCCCGACTCCCATCCCTTTCAGCGCTGATACGGGGAAAATTTCCTCGAACGTGTGCAGCTTGGAATATCGGTCGATCAACGGCAAGAGTGCAGTCTTCCGAATTCGGTCGATTTTGTTGAGCAGAAGGATCGTTCGAGGGGAGTACTCCGCCAGGAGTTGGAGAACGAATTCATCACCTTTGCCGAAGGGTACCGAAGCATCAGCAATCATCAGAGCCAGATTGCGCTCCTCAAGCGCCTCACGAACAAAGGCCATCATTTGTTCATTCAGCCGGCTGAGCGGCCGATGGATACCCGGAGTATCCATAAAGACGACCTGGGCGTCAGGACGGTGGACGATTCCAACAATACGGTTTCGCGTCGTCTGCGATAGGGGCGTCACAATCGAAACTTTCGCTCCGACAAAAGCGTTGATGAGCGTGCTCTTGCCTGCATTAGGCCGGCCGACGATCGCCACAAAGCCTGACCTGAACAATTTATTGAGTTTGGACATGGGCAGCCTGCGTGTGCGGGATAGGAGATGGAAGGGTGAAGCGTACTTTTAGGACCGTGCGGCGGTTGACTTCCAGGATCTCGATCATCATGCCGCTGGCATCCACTTTCTCACCGGCAGCGGGCATATGGCCCAGCCGCGCGAGAACCAGGCCTGCCACGGTGGAATAATCTCCACTCTCCAGTTCAACGTGCAATTGATCCGCAAGTTGAGCGAGTTCGGTGTGGCCTGCCACGACGTAGGTGTTGGGGGATTCTTTGACGATATCCCGGTCGTGGGGCTCAACCTCATCGCGAATTTCACCCACGAGTTCTTCAACAAGATCTTCGATTGTGGCTAGACCCGAAACACTGCCGTATTCGTCAATCACAATCGCCAATTGCAGGGTCGTTTCCTGCAAGTCCTTCAGAAGGTCGCGAATCGGTTTTGTCTCCGGCACGAAGCGAACGGGCTTCACAAGCGAACGCAACGTCACGCTTGCCTGCTCATCGGGCGGCAGTTCCGCCAAGTCGCGAATGCTGACCACTCCTTCGATGTGGTCAAGTTCCTTGGAGTAGACGGGGTAACGCGTATAGCGGCGGTCACGGAACAGGTTGCGCAGTTCTTCCACCGGCATGTCAACTTCGATCGCGGCGATTTCCGGCCGCGGGGTCATCACTTCCCGAACGACTTTATCTCCGAATTCTATAACAGACTGCAGCATCTCTCGCTCAACCTGGGTGATCAGTCCCGACTCCTCCCCTGCTTCAATCAACTCCTTCAAGCCTTTTTCCGATTTCGGAGCCTCCTCCTCACTTTCAGGAGATTCGAGGAGCCGGGCAATAGTGGTTGAAATCAGAATGGGGAAAGTCACGGGCAGCGCCAGATAAACCGTGGCCCGAAGGAGGGGTAACCAGTTGCGAAGGATGGCCTCCGGTTCGTCGTGGCGTGCGACCAGGATAAAGGGTATGAGCTGGTCGAAAATCATGATGGTGGCAAGCACCAGGACCAGCGAAGCGCTGAGATCCTCCCACAATCGGCCGCGGTCGCGAAGGACAAAGAGTCCCGTCAGCCCCACGGCATAGAGCGCCATCGCCACACCGTGCAAGGCTGAAATCGATACACCCACGCGCTCACGGTCTGCCCGGATCCGGCGGACGTCGTCGGCCTGAAACAGCGCTCGCGCCCCCATCGGCGTCAACCGGCGCATCAGGAGCCGCAGATAGGAAGCAACGGAGCCTGCTATGACAAGCAGACCCAGCACGAAGACCCAAAGGATGTTGGTTATCATAGCGCTAATCTGAGCGCTGGAAGGATCCAGCCTGCTGGTCGCCGCATGCTCCAGCAGACAGGCCCAGACGCTCACGTAAGGACAATTCCAACGCCATCATTTCTCCCTGGTCCTTCTCGTGATCGTAGCCGAGCAAATGAAGAGCCCCATGAAGAATCAACCAGCGGATTTCCGCCTCCGTCGAGTGGCCTTCCACCCGGGCGTTATGCTCCGCCGTATCCACCGAAATCACAATGTCACCCAAAAAATTAAGAAATTCGCCGGCGTCGAGGAGTTCCAAGCCGCCTTCTTCTTCGGCCTGCCACGCAAAGGATAAGACGTCGGTCGGCGCCGGCTTGCCGCGGTAGAGCGAATTCATCCGGGAGATTTCATCGTCATTCACAAAACAAACGTTGAAGTCTTTCCGGCCCATCTTCAACACGCTTCGTACTCGGCGCACATACGTCCGCAAGGCCGCCAAGTCCAGGTCGATTTGTCTTTGCCGGTTGAGAATCACAATCACGCCGCCCAACGCCGGAATGCGGTTATAAATCACAGCCAGGATTCCTTCCCTGGCCCTAGGAGTTCTTTCGAGCATTTTCGGATGCGCGGGACTGATCGAAGGCTTCGTAGGCCCGGATAATTCGTTGCACCAGTTGATGCCGCACCACGTCGCGTTCGGTAAAATAAGCAAAGGCGATTCCCAGGACCTTGCTGACCACATCGACTGCTTCCATTAGCCCTGAGCGGCGGCCTTCCGGCAAATCCACCTGGGTGACGTCACCCGTGATGACCGCCTTGGAGTTGAACCCGAGCCGCGTGAGAAACATTTTCATCTGCTCGCTGGTGGTGTTTTGGGCTTCATCGAGGATGACAAACGCATCGTTCAGCGTCCGGCCCCGCATGAAGGCAATCGGCGCAATTTCAATGGTCCCTTTCTCAATCAGCCGCTCGGTGCGTTCGGGGTCCAACACATCGTAGAGAGCGTCATAAAGCGGGCGCAGATAGGGATCAACTTTTTCCTGCAACGTTCCCGGCAGGAAGCCCAGCCGTTCCCCAGCCTCCACGGCGGGACGCGCCAGGATGATGCGGTTCACGGCGCGCGATAACAAGGCATCGACAGCCATGGCCACGGCCAGATAGGTCTTGCCCGTGCCCGAAGGTCCTATGCCAAACACCATGTCGTGCCGCTTGATAGCGTCCACATAAAGCCGCTGGTTCAGGCTTTTGGGAGCAATCGATTTCTTGCCGAAAGTTCGCGGACGGCCGGCTTCCGCTAGACCTTTCAGCGTGATCGTAGGATCTTCGGCAACAATTTTCAGAAAGGTGTGGACTTCGTTATCTTCGAAGTGTACGCCGCTATCGACGAGTTCAACATACTCCTCAATCAGGCGTTGTGCTCGCGCGACGTTCAGTTCCCCGCCCTCGATTTCCAGGGTCTGGTCCGTCAAGTGAGTGGAGACTTGCAGGCATTGTTCCAGCAACTTGAGGTTAGCGTCGTAACTGCCAAAAAGCTGTTCTAAGCCCCGTTCGACCTTGACACTTGCCTTCATAAAATGGAGTTCAGTACTCTCCTGCGCCCCCCCCAATTAAATCGAGTAGCACCTACGCGCGGTTATTCGGTTGGAAGATATCACAGTGGCGATATGAGGTAACTCTTCTTTTCGCTTACATTTTGAGCATAGCGGAAAGGAATGCGCAAGTCAACGGCGGCACCGCCCGGCCGCGCTCTCAGCCTCCGGCGCCGCTCAAGCAAGTAGCGCGTCTTTAGATCCGCGGGTTTGGGGTTTGAGGGGCGGCGGCAGTAGCCCGCGAAAAACTTAGGCCACAGGTAGATCAGTAGGAGTCCATCGGAGCGCGGGAACGCCCGCCGCATTTCGGCCCGCACTCCGCGCACCCGCCAGGCTTTATATTACTATCGTCCGGCATTCGTCACCTCCCAGAGGCCCAACTTCTGCAGCTCGGATTTGAGGGCCTCCTCTTCGTCCTTTACTACGGCCTGCCATTTTATCCATCTATCCAGTTGACCTGCTCCCCAAAAACTGTACCAAAGTCAGATATGATTTTGGGACAAAAGGGAGGCAAGGCGATGCCGTGGCTGGCGCAGAGCGAAGCTCTGCGGTGTTGAAGCACGACAACTGGCCAAACGCAGAGCTAGCGCTCTGCGCCAGCCGGCCGGCTTCAGTGCGTACCCTCTTTTACTGCGGGCTTCGGCTGGTTAACCGGAGCCTTGGGCATGCTCGCCGGGCGTCGCGCCGATGGCCCGGCAAGCAACAGGACCTCCTGCTGCAGGATTTTAATGTTTGCCTTCGCGATGTGGAGATCGACTTCGGTTGTATCAAGCTTCATCTCCAGGTCCGCTTTGGCGGCGTCGAGATCAACTTTGGCTTGCTTAAGGTCATACCCCAGGTTCCGGATTTCTGATTCATGAGTGTCGTTGGTTATCTTCAGGAGCTGGAGTTTGTCCTTAAGATCCTTGTTGCTTTTCTCCAGGTTTTCAATTGCGTTTTGCTCGTCGCTTTTTACCCCTACACTGTCATATTCTCGCAGTTCCTGGTAGGAGTCGGGAATCATCCCGCGATAATGTTGGGCACAGAGAGGCACGACTCCCGCCGCGGCGAGGAAGAGAAAAAGACCAGAGAGAAGAAACTTCGCTAAGATTTTCACGAGCTATTCCTCCTTGAACATTTGGGGGTGTTGGATAACGCTTTGTTCGTCTAGTGCTGGTGGCGGGCCTCACGGTACTAGGGCCGAAACAATCAGCCAACGACAGGATTGAGAGTTCATGGTGTCACTCTTTCTGGGCTCCCCTACCGCGCAGGTTGCTCGCCGGGCTGTTTCTTTTCTTTATTCTAGGCTAGTATACTGCAACTAGCGCTGTGCGATGACTCCACACTCGCGCAAGCACCCGAAGATGTCCAGCAGGTAGCCACGGCACGGGTTTTGTGCCGTGGGCTAAATTCTATCGCTCCTCCGGAGCTTGCGTCAGATGCCAGGCTAAAGCCCAGCGCTACAAGATTTCTGGCGGGATAAACCCGCCGCTACGAAATCAGTATTCCACTTTGACAAGGCAAAGCCCGCGCGCCGGCGCCGTGGGACCTGCCCGGCCGCGATCGCGCGCCGCCAGGATCGGAACGAGATCGTCGGGCGAAAGCTTCCCCGTCCCAACCTCGATGAGCGTTCCCACAATATTGCGCACCATATGATGTAAAAACCCGCTGCCACTAACCTCGTATACGAGCAGCGACAGATCTCTGCGCTCGACGAGGCGCGATGCGAAGATCCGCCGGACGTTCGAGACCTCTTGCTCCGCGTTGCGGCCTCCGCTTGTGCCGTGGTCGGCTCCAGCAAAGGAAGTGAAGTCATGTTCTCCCTCGAACCTCCGAGCCGCTTTCGCCATTTGCGGGCGATTGAGCGCATAGGGATAATGATGAACGAATCGCCAAAGGAAAGGCGGGCAAACAGGGCTCTGCAGGATGCGATACCGGTAGGTTTTTGAATGCGCATCATACCGCGCGTGAAATTCGCCATGAACCTCTTGCGCCCTTCTGACGCGCACCGACGGTGGCAGAAGGTTGTTAAGGGCAATCCTTAGACTCTTGCACGGGATACGGCACGCCGTCTGAAAATTTGCGACCTGGCCGGCGGCATGGACCCCGGCATCGGTACGCCCGGATCCATAGATCTGGACGGGTTTCCCCACGATCTTCGCAATGCGTGTTTCCAAAATCTCCTGAACCGTGGCTACCCCAGGCTGGCGTTGCCAGCCGTGGTAGTCGGTTCCGTCATAAGCGATTACGAGTCGAATATTTCTCATCGTCATCCGGCATATTGTTCCGATATTTGAAAACGAAAGCCCCAAGTCTTGGAAGTAACCTCCAAAATTCTGGTCGCGCTTTGGCCTATGCGGCCACTCGATTATATGGGCCCGGGGCGTTACCTTGAAATCGGCTTATCGAGAATCCATTGCCAGCCGCCTGCGATAAATGGCAGCTTGGCGCATTTACCAAAGGCAGACAAAAGCTGCCGCTGAAACACCAAATCGCCCGCGTCGGGGGCCGCAATCAACAAGGATGAGCGCCCTCGACTCGATCATCGCGTGCGTTCCGGCAAATGAGCCTTATCGCCCCCTCCATGAAACCGAACAACTAAGAACTTCGTATGTATCCTCGTTGGGCGTAAAATGACAGAGATTCCATTGTGGAGGAAGAAGGGACGAGATGAAACGCAAAAAACTGCATTGGGTCGTTGGACTCACGATTCTGGGGGTGGCGTTGGCGGCGGAGGTCTCACCGGGACGGCTCCAGGCTCAGCAGGCCGGCTCCCATCAGCCAGCATCTGCAAACCACGG
>Ga0307374_10000767_pt1 | contig 60073 bp, 54 predicted proteins | sample OX3MG_FD_202532 | JGI IMG/M metagenome (GOLD analysis project Ga0307374, IMG submission 202532) | Soil microbial communities from Risofladan, Vaasa, Finland - OX-3 | ecosystem: Environmental > Terrestrial > Soil > Coastal area > Acid sulfate soil | place: Finland: Risofladan, Vaasa | collected... | reverse complement strand
GGCGCTTTCGCGCCCGCCGCCGCCAAAGCCGTCGCGCACGCGCGGGCGCTGCGCCCGATGCTGGCGCAGCCGGCCGCCGCGGTCGCCGACGCTTTCGCCATTCTCGGCCCGCGCTTCGCCCTCGAGCACAAGCTCGACGGCGCGCGCGTGCAGATCCATCACGCGCCCGGCGGCGTGCGGATCTTTTCGCGCCGCCTCAACGAGGTCACGCCCAGCCTGCCCGAGGTCGCCGAGGCGGCGGCGCGCCTGGGCGAGCGTCACGCCATCCTCGACGGCGAAGTGATCGCCGTCGACCCGGCCGGCCGCCCGCTCGCCTTCCAGGAGGTGATGCGGCGGTTCGGACGCGTGCGCGAGGTCGCGCGGATGCGCGTCGAGCAGCCGGTGCGGCTCTTCGTGTTCGACCTGCTCGCGCTCGACGGCGAGTTGTGGGTCGATCGGCCATACGAGGAGCGCTACGGGGAGCTGGCCCGGCTCGCCGGCGGCGCCGGCCTGGCGCTTGCCGACCGAATCGTGCCAGCGGCTCTGGAAGAGGCCGAGCGCTTCGATGCGGCCGCCGTCGCCGCGGGTTACGAGGGCGTGATGGCCAAGGCGCTGGCGAGCCGATATACGCCGGGCGCGCGCGGGCGGGGATGGCTCAAGATCAAACACACGCAAACGCTCGACCTCGTGATCGTTGCCGCCGACTGGGGCTATGGGCGGCGCCACGGATGGCTCTCGAACTACCATCTGGCGGCGCGCGATCCGGAGCGCGGCGGCTTGGTCGAGGTCGGCAAGACTTTCAAGGGACCGACCGACGAACAATTCGAGCGGATGACGGCGCGGCTGCTCGCGCTCAAGACCGACGAGACGCGCGCCACCGTATTCGTGCGGCCCGAAGTCGTGGTCGAAGTCGCCTACAACGATATCCAGCGCAGCCCGCAGTACGACGGTGGGATGGCGCTGCGCTTTGCCCGTATCGTGCGCGTGCGCGACGACAAGCCCGCCGCCGAGGCCGACACGCTGGCGGCGATAGCCGCGGCGTTCGAACGCCAGGTCGTGCGGCCCGCTTAAACGCGTCGACCTTCGCCCTTTGCGCCGCAATATTCACCGCCGCCGATGGCTTCGATTTGGCGCGCGCGCCCCTGTTTTCTTGCCCTCGCCCCCTTCAGGGGGAGAGGGTAAGGGTGAGGGGGCACTCACGAAGGAAGAATACTCCGGCGCCGCGAGAGTTGGTGAAAAAATGATCGTTCAAATTTACAGCATGACCTCGATCGCCGACGCAGTGGCGACCGCCGAGGCCGGCGCCGACCTGATCGGCGTGGTGGTGGCCGAACCCGGCGTTGTCGCCGAGGGAATCGAGGCCGCAGTGGCGCGCGACATCGTGGCCGCGGTGCGGCCGCGCGCACGCGGCGTGGCGCTATCGCTCGCGGACGATCGCGACGAAATCTGTGCGATGATCGATGCGGTGCGGCCGGATATCGTGCACATCGCCGCCCGCGAGATCGAACCCGAGGATTGCGCATGGATTCGCAGGCGGGTCGCCCCGGTCAGGCTGCTCCGCGCGATCGCGGTGCGCGCCGGCGAAACGATCGCCGAAGCCGACGCCCATCAGGACGCCGCCGATTTCCTGATGCTGGATTCGGGCGTTAAGGGCGCAACCGGCGAGACGCATGACTGGTCGGTAAGCCGCGCGGTGGTCGAGCGCTCGCGCATCCCGGTGATTCTCGCCGGCGGGCTGTCGGCGGACAACGTGGCGCAGGCGATCGCCGCCGTGCGGCCGTGGGGCGTCGATTCCTTCACCCACACCGACGTGCCTGGGCGGCGCGGAAAAAAGGATCGGGCGCGCGTGCGCGCGTTCGTCGCGGCCGCGCTACGCGGCTTCGCGGATGCGATCGAAGCGTCCGCGCCTTAGCACCGTGCGCGCACGACCCGGCTCCGGAATTCGAAATTTTCAAGGAACCCCCACCCTACCCGCTCCTGCAAATAATGCAGGCGTGGGCATGGCAGGAGCGCAGCCCTGGGACAGGACTGCACGCGCAGCCCCGTCGACTGAAACAATTACTCGCCGAAGCCGAGCTCTTTGAGACGCGAGCGAGCTTCGTCGGCGTCGGCCGCATGCACCATCAGGCGCGCCGGCACCGCGCCGGTGCTGCCAAGCATCCGCGAGGATTCGTCGTCGAAGATGAAGGTCTCGATTCCGCTTCCATCAAGCAGATCGTGCGCCATCTGCACCTGCGTCGCATCGATGCTCGCAAAGACTTCGGTCAGGTCGTCGGCATTGACTTGGTCTGCCATGCTGAAAATGTCCTCAATTTCATCATCGCGCCGCCTTGGCGCGGGCGGACGGTACCGTCAGTCGGGCGCAGGGGCGGAGGTGATTCCTTTAATTCGATTGTACAGCACCGCGGCGGCGCCAACGACCAGCAGCACCGCGATCGCGCCGTCGAAGCGATGGAAGTATGGCCCGAGATGGTCCCAATGCTGTCCGAGCTTCATCCCGGCCCACGCGAGGCCGAGACACCAGATGTATGAGCCGAGCAGCGTATAGATCGTGAACGGCATCAGGCGCATCCTCGCGACTCCCGCGGGCAGCGCGATGAAGGTGCGAACCACCGGCAGCAGACGGCTGATAAAGACCGCCTGCGAGCCCCAGCGGTCGAAAAAACGATCGGCGAGTTCGACTTCGTGCGGTGCGATCAAAATGTAGCGCCCGTACTTCAACAGCAACCGGCGCCCGCCGCTCGCGCCAACGAAATACGCGACGTACGACCCGAGCAGGCATCCCACGGCCCCGGCGATCGCGACCAGGTTGAGGTCGAAGCGGCCGGTCGACACCAGGTAGCCCGCAAAGGGCATCGTGACTTCCGACGGCAGCGGCACGCAGGCACTCTCGATCGCCATCAGCAGCACGATGCCGCCGTAGCCCATCGCGGCAATGGTCGCGACGATCAGCGCGGAGACCGAGGTCATCAGCCGATCGATCATAGTGCAGTCGTCGGAGATGCGGTTGTGCCGGCCTGCGGTCGGCAAACGGGGGCGCGATTCATCATCGGACAGGGTGCCATGCCGGGGCGGGCGGCGCCAGTCTCAAGGCGCCGCCCGCGCGCGCCGCCGCCGATGATGGGGCGCGCGCCTGGTGCGGCGGGGGGTTGTGCCGGAGGGTTTCCATTTAACTGTATATATGTTGATTGACAGACTTGTGCTGAACGGCCGATCGGGCAAGACTGCCGATCGAAAACAATTTTGCACGACGAAGGGAAACGCCCATGGCCAAAAACACGCTCACCGTGACCGACAACCGCACCGGAAAACAATACGAGATTCCGATCGAGGAAGGCGGGGCGATACGCGCCGTCAGATTGCGCGACATCAAGACCGGCCCCGAGGATTTTGGCCTGATGTCCTACGACCCGGCCTTCACCAATACCGCTTCGTGCAGGAGCAAGGTGACCTTCATCGACGGCGAAAAGGGCATCCTGCGTTACCGCGGCTACCCGATCGAGGAACTGGCCGAGCACAGCAACTACCTCGAGGTCGCCTACCTGGTGGTCAAGGGCGAGCTGCCCAACGAGCAGCACTATCGGGCCTGGGAAGAGAACATCAAGACCCACACGATGGTGCATGAGAATCTGAAGAATTTCATGCGGGGCTTCCGCTACGACGCGCATCCGATGGGGATGCTGGTGGGGACGATCGGCGCGATGTCGACGTTCTATCCCGACGCCAAGGAAATCATGAACCTCGAATCGCGCCGGCTGCAGACGCGCCGGCTCATCGGCAAGCTGCCGACGCTGGCGGCGTGGGCCTATCGCCACACGCGCGGCCTGCCCTTCGTATACCCCGACAACGATCTTAGCTACGCCGGCAACTTTCTCTCGATGCTGTTCAAGATGACCGAGCTGCGCTACAAGCCCAACCCGACGCTCGAGCACGCGCTCGACATTCTGTTCACCTTGCACGCCGACCACGAGCAGAACTGCTCGGCCAACGCGATGCGCTCGGTGGGAAGCTCGCAGGTCGATCCTTACTCGGCGGTCGCGGCGGCCACCGCGGCGCTCTATGGGCCGCTGCACGGCGGCGCCAACGAGGCGGTGATTCGGATGCTCACCGAAATTGGTTCGGTCAAGCGCGTGCCCGAGTTCATCAAGAGCGTCAAGGCCGGCGAGCGCAAGATGATGGGCTTCGGCCATCGGGTCTACAAGAGTTACGACCCGCGCGCCAAGATCGTGAAGCGGCTCGCCTACGAGATCTTCGAGGTCACCGGCCGCAACCCGCTCATCGACATCGCGCTCGAGCTGGAGAAGATCGGACTCGAGGACGACTACTTCGTCTCGCATCGGCTCTATCCCAACGTCGACTTCTACACCGGGATCATCTACCAGGCGATGGGATTCCCGATGACGATGTTCCCGGTGCTGTTCGCGATTCCGCGAACCTCGGGATGGATGGCGCAGTGGGCCGAGATGGTGCGCGATCCGGAGCAGAAAATCGCGCGGCCGCGCCAGATTTACATCGGCGAGAAAATTCGGCAATGGCTGCCGATCGATAAGCGGCCGGCACCGACGACGCGCGAGGACGCGGTGAGCGACCAGATCTGATCCGCCCGGCGCGGCCTGCGCGGCCGCATACCGATTCGCAGCACAGGGTGGGGCGCGCGATGCGCCCCACCCTGCTTTTTTCACCAACCCTCGCGCCGCGCCTTTTTCACCAACATCTCCGCCGCCGCTCCGAGGTCGCGGCTTGCGTGACTACTGGCCGCTTGTGCCCTGACTCGCGCAAGTTCGCCGCCGGCCGCTCCTCCCCTTTTCACCAACATCTCCGCCGCCGCTCCGACGGCGCGGCTTTCACGCGGCGCGCCCGCGCATGGGGGTGAAATATTTCACCCTTATGCAGATTCGCGGATTCGGTCACACTCCCGCGCGATGGACGTGATGCACTTCAAGAACACGGAGCATATCGAACGGGGCGGGCAGCTGGCGGTCCATGGTACAGCGATCGAGGACGCCGAGCTTTCCTCCAGCGCGCCGCCCCAGTGGGTGATGCTGATCCCGGCGGGCGAGTTCAGCGGACGCGACGGACGCGGCCCGTTCCAGCTCACCGACACCGCGCGCGTTATCGCGGCGACCGAGGCGCTTGGCCTCACGGCCGGCGTGCCGATCGACTATGACCATGCGACCGACTTCGCCGCGCCCAAGGGCCGGCCCGCCCCCGCGGCAGGATGGATCCGGGAGCTCCAGGAGCGCGACGGCGCGCTGTGGGGCCGCGTGGATTGGACTCCGCATGGCGCGACGGCCATAACCTCGCGCGAGTACCGCTACATCTCGCCGGTCTTCCAATACTCTCCCGACGGCGCGGTCACGCGGCTGTTGCGCGCGGGACTCACCAACAATCCGAATCTCTATCTGACCGCGATCTCAACGCGTGCGGCCGCAGTGGCTGCGCCGCATCCCGAAGGGGGCAAAGCGATGGACACGCTGCTGCAACAGTTGTGCGAAATGCTGGGGCTCGACGACGACGCCTCGCCCGAGGAAGCGCTGGCCGCGGTGCGCGCGCTGAGCGAAAGCGCACCCGGCGACGACGATGAAGACGACGATGAAGAAGGCGGGCGCGATGGCGCGCAGGGCGACGACTGCGCGGATGACGATGACGCCGGCGCCGCTGCGATGCTAGCCGGCGCCGACCCGGCGCGCTACGTCGCGGTCGCCCAGTTCCAGCGCGTGCTCGGAGAGCTCAACCAGTTGCGCGCCGAGCGCGCCGGCGAACGCGCTCAGCGCGCGGTCGACGACGCGATCAGGGCGGGCAAGCTGATTCCGGCACAGCGCCAGTGGGCAATTTCCTACTGCCAGGCGGATTTCAAGGGCTTCGCCGCTTTCGCCGCCCGTCAGCCCGCCGCTTTCGCGGCCGGCTTCGAGAGCGCGGCCGCCGCCCTGGGCGCGCCGCCGCCGCCGGCCGCGGCGGCCGCGCTGACGGCCGTCGAGACCGCGATCTGTGCGCAGCTCGGGTTGAGCCCGCAGGACTACCTGGGACGCAAGCGTTGCGGCCGTGGCGATTTCCTGCGGCTCAACCGCGGCAACGACTAGACCGGACGCGCGCGCCGCGCGGCCGGACAGGCAAAGGCAGGATTCAAAGAGGTGACCAAATGGCGGCTCTAACCAGCTCACGCAACACGCCCGAGATGTCCGACTTCGGGCGGATGCAGATTTACCCGGTCGAGGCCAACACCACCGTTTACCTGGGCTCGATGGTGGCGCTCAACGCCAACGGCAACGCTGTGCCCGCCGCTTCCGCCGCCGGACTGCGAATCGTCGGCCGCGCCGAGCGAACCTACCTCGGGATGCCGGGACAGGACGCGGTCAACACGTCGTCGGTGGCGATTCCCGGGACCAATCTGCCGGCCGGGGCGGCGGGCGCGATCTCGGTGATCTGCGCACGCGGCATTTTTCTTTACGCGGTCAACGACGCGTCGATCGCGCAGCCCCAGGTCGGAATGCTCTGCTTCGCGGTCGACGACAACTCGGTCTCGTTCAGCGACGGCGCGGGTGCGACCGCGGTCAGCGCGCAATCCCATACGTTTCCCGCTTCGACCAGCGCGCAAATCATCGGCGTCGGCCATGAGAACATCTCCAAGGTCGTGGTGACCTCTTCGCCCGCCGGCACCACCTACGTCGAGGGCGGCGACTACGTGGTCGATTACCAGGCGGGGCTGATCATGTTGCCGCCGAGCGGCGGAACGATCGCCGCCGCCGCCACGGTGCTGGTCTCGTACAACTGGGGCGGGCCCGCGCGCAGCGTTGCCGGCACCGTCATCAACCTCGACTCCAGCGGACAGGTCTGGGTCGACTTCTGGCATCAGTCGGCACTCGCGGTCTAGGACCACCGTCCAACCGCCCAGCCGCTCGCGGCCGCGCCGCGGGCCCACACGGTAGCAACGATGGAAATCAGCGCAGCAAATCTCACCGCACTGTTCACAGGCTTCGACGTTATCTTCCAGCGCGGGTTCGAAACGCCGCCGAGCTACTACGAGCAGATCGCCTCGATCGTGCGCTCGGGCTCGCGGCAGACGACCTACCCGTGGCTCGGCCGCACCACCAAGTTCCGCGAGTGGCTCGGCAGCCGCGTGGTCCAGGCGCTCGAGGCTCACGCCTACACGATCGTCAACAAGAACTTCGAGGACACCGTCGGCATCGACCGCAACGACGTCGAGGACGACACCTACGGCGTTTACGAACCGGTCATCGAGCAACTCGGCTGGGACACCAAGGTCCATCCCGACATGCTGCTCTTCTCGACCATCAAGGCGGCCGTGAACGAGCCCTCCTCCGTGCTCGGTTACGACGGCCAGGCCTTCTTTTCGGCCGCTCATCCGGTGGGGCCGATGGGCACGCAAACGGAGGTCGCCAATATCAACTCCACCGGCAGCGGCGCCTACTGGTTCCTGATCGACGCCTCACGCCCCATCCGGCCGTTCATCTTCCAGTTGCGCCGCGAGTACGCGGTCACGCGGATGAACACGCTCACCGACGAGGCGGTTTTCAACCGGCGCGAATTCCGCTACGGCGTCGACGGCCGCGCCAACACCGGCGTGGGGCTGTGGCAGCTCTGTTACGCGAGCAACATGGATCTCGGCAATCCGGCCAACTACGGCGCGGCGCGCGCGGCGATGCGCTCCGTCAAGACCGATGGCGGAATGCCGTTCGGCGCGCTCTCCAGCCGCAAGGGCGTCTACCTGCTGGTGCCGCCGTCGCTCGAAGAAGTCGGCCGCCAGCTGCTCAACTCGGAATTCATGGCTGGCGCCGGCGCAAGCTCCTCCGTGCCCACCACCAACATCTGGCGCAATAGCGCCGACCTGATCGTCAGCGAGTATCTCGCCTAGCCCTCCTCCCGATGCGAGCCCGGGACGGCAGCCGCAAGGCTCCGTTCCGGGCCGCCCGCCTCGCCCGCGGGCGAGAGCAAGCGACAAGGAAAGTTATAGGCCATGGTTTACGCACAACCCTCCGACATGATCGCACGCTACCCCAACCGCGATCTCGTGCAGCTGACCAACGAGGATCCGACCCAGACCGTCGTCAACCAGACCGTTCTGCAGCAGGCGCTCGCCGACGCCTCAGCCGAGATCGACGGCTACCTGGAAAGCCGCTTCACTCTGCCGCTCACCGATCCGCCCGCCGTACTTGCGCGTCTGACCTGCGACATCGCGATGTACCGCTTGCAGGCGCTGCGCCCGCTGCACGACCTGGCCGAGGCGCGCAAGCGTTACGAAGACGCAGTGGCGGTCCTGGTGCGGGTCGCCGACGGCACCCTCACGCTCGGCCTGGCACCGGATAACCAGGAACCCGCCGAGGCCGCGGGCGCGGTGGTCACCGAGGCGGGCGGCGATCGCTCGGGCACACTGCCGCAACGCATTTTCAGCCGCGGGAACCTCAAGGGCTTCTGACCATGGGCATCACGCTGGACAGCGCCTGGGCCGGTCAGATCTTCACGCCGCCCACGCCGCTCGACATCGCAACCATCGAGTCGGCGATCGCGGCACAGCTTCGCGCGCAGATAAACGCGATCGAGATCGCGCAATTTCCCGACAAGCCGGCCGCCTACCGTCTGACCCATCGCATCGGCGCGGCCCTGGTGGCCTGGCGCGGCGCGACATACGGGGCATTGATCGATACGGCCGCGGTCGTGCAGGCGCGGCGGCTCGAATTCGAGGTAACCCTGCTGGTGCGCGACCTCGGATGGAGCTTCGGCGGCGATCCGTCGGGACCCAACCCCGGCGCCTACGCGCTGCTCGAAGCCATCCGCGCCGCGCTGACCGGCCTGCGGCTGCCCGGATGCCGCAAGATGTTCCCGTTGCGCGAACAGTTTCTGGGCCGCGACCCCCAGGGCGCGGTATGGACCTGGTCGGCGCTCTACGCGCTCGAGACGATGGCGCTGGAGGTCTCGACGCAGGACAACTTCCCGCTCTTCATCAAAGGCACCGCGCTGGAGGAGGGCGGACAAACCGTCAAAGTCGCCACCCAGGCCGCATACACGTTCGACGCCCAGGATCTGATCCAGTTGGCGGCGGGCAATGTCGCCAACCTCCTGATGACTCCGCCTGGCGGCGGCACTCCCTATCTCGCCGGAACCGACTACACGCTGGACGCGGTCAACGGAATTATCACGCGGGCCGCGGCAGGCGCGATCGCACCCGGTGCGACCGTCGATATCACCTATACCTATTCAGATACCGTCACCGCGGTCGCCGGCTCCTCATCCCCGACGGCCCCGACCAACTAGACGCAACAGAGCCGCAAACTCCCGCAGGCATTAAAAGAAGGTGAAAGAAGATGCCAGCCAGTTTTCTACATGGAATTGAAACGATCGAAATTTCCACCGGGCCCGTCCCAATCACGGTGGTCAAGTCGGCGGTGATCGGTCTGGTCGGCTCCGCCCCGCTGTGGGCCGCCGTCGGCGCTCAGCCGCTCTGGCAGCCCGGCAGCGTAATCGCCGCCGGCCAGCAGGTGGTCGATCCCAACGGTAACATCCAGCAGTGCTCCACCGCCGGCACCACCGGCACCGCCGCCCCGGTTTGGGCGACCGCGCTCAACGCCACCACCGCCGACGGCACCGCGGTCTGGAAGCTCGTCACCATCGCCGCGACTCCGCTGCAGACGCCGACCCTGGTCAATTTCACCGCCAACCCGAATATCGCCGGCTCGGCCGCCGCTTTCGGGCCGCTGATGCAGGGCTACACGATTCCCTACGCGCTCGCGGCCATCCAGGCCCAGGGCGCCGGCCAGGTGATCGTGATCAACGTCTTCAATCCCTACCTCCACTATACCGCCATCGCGGCCCAGGCGATGGCGCTGCCGGCGTCGGAGCCCCAAGTGCTCAACCTTGGACATATGGGCGTCTGGAACGTGGTAGTCAAGAACAGCGCGGGTTCGACTACCTATATAAATGGAACTGACTATACGCTCGATCCCATAAATGGAATCGTCACCCAGAAGACGGGCGGCGCAATCACCCTCGGCGAAGCGCTCAGCGTCTCCTTCAGCTACGCCGATCCGAGCAAGGTGCAGGACAGCGACATCGTCGGCTCGGTTACCGGCACCATGTACACTGGAATTCAGGCGCTGCGCACGACCTACGGCACGATGGGATTTTTTTCCAAGATTCTGATCGCGCCGGGCTACTCGCAGGATCCTGCGACCGCCAGCGCGCTGCTCTCGACGGCGGAGACGGTCCGCGCGGTCGCCCTGATCGACTCTCCACCGTCGATCTCTCCGGCCACCGCGATCGCCAACCGCGGGGTCGCGGGCAACGTCTTCGACACGAGTTCGGACCGGGCCCTACTGTGCTATCCGCAGGAGCAATTTTCCGACCTCGGGCTCGTCCCGACCGGCGTCACGCTCAATTCGGCGGGCACTCCAGTGCAGAACGCAGCCAACGCGACCGCGGTCGGACCGTACTCGCAGTGGGTGGCTGGAACGATCGCGGCCAAGGACTTGTCGCAGGGTTACTGGTGGTCGCCCTCCAATACTCAGATGACCGGCCCGCTCGGCCCCGACGTCACGCTCTATGCTTCGGTGCTGGATGCGGCGAGCGATGTCAACAACCTCAACGCGCAGGGCATCGTGACCGTCTTCAACGCCTTTGGCACCGGCCTGCGCGTGTGGGGCAACCGTTCGGCCGCCTATCCCACAGTGACCACGCCCAACAACTTCATCAGCGTTCGCCGCACGATGGACGTGATCGAAGAATCGGTCGAGCTCGCGATGCTCCAGTTCATCGATCAGCCGATCAGCAACGCACTCATCTCGGCGATCCTCGCCAGCGTCAACGCCTTCATCCGCGGCCTCATCGGCCGCGGAGCGCTGGTCGCGGGCTCCGCCAGCTATAACCCGGCCGAAAATCCGCCGAGCCAGGTCGCTGCCGGACAGTTGGTTTTCGACATCGACGTGATGCCGCCGCCGCCGGCCGAGCGTTTGACCTTCAACGTCTACATCGACTCCACGCTGCTGAGCGGGCTCGGCAACACCAATGCACTGACCGCCGTCACGCTCAACGCCTAAGGCAACACTAATCGGGGCTGCGGGCGCCGCGCGCGCCCGAGCCCGACGAGGCTCATCGCAATGGCAAACCTTGCCGTAAATCGAATCACCAACGCCAACGTCTATATCGACGGTGTCGGGCTATTGGGCCGCGCCGAGGAAATCGAAGTCGCCAAGCCCAAGCACAAGATGGTCGACCACAAGGGCTTGGGCATGGCGGGCTCGGCGGAGTTCTGGGCCGGAGTCGACAAGCTCGAGGCCAAAATCAAGTGGGCTTCCATCTATTCGGAGGCCGAGGCGGTCCTAAACAGCCCTTTCCAAGCCCACTACTTCCAGGTCCGGAGCAATCTCGAAACCTACACCAGCCAGGGACGCACTCAGGAACAGCCGCTGATCTACCTGATGACCGGGATTTTCAAAGACGCCGGCTCCATGAACTTCAAGCTGCACGAAGGAGTGGATACCACGTCGCTGATTTCCGTCTATCACTCCGAACTGTATATCGGCGGCGCGCAGCTTTTCCTCTTCGACGTGATGGCGAATATATACGTGGTCAATGGCGTCGACCAGCTCAGCACCTTCCGCGCCAACCTCGGCGGCTAGCGCTTCCGTAACACTGTAGCCAGGCCGCTCGCAAGCGGCGCTCTCGAACGATCAATCACGGCTCGCCGGAGATGATCCTCATGGCCGAAACACAACTGTCCGGACAGTCCGCGGCGCCCTCCCAATCGCGAGGTCTCGCCTTGCCCTCCGGCAAAACCGCCACAATCCGTCGAGGCAAGGGACGCGACCTGATGCGCGCCCAACGTGCGGTTGCGGGCAACCCGGACCCCACTGCCATGGTCTTCGCCCTCATCGCCGAACTGGCGCAAATCGACGGCGGGCCGATCGTATACGAGGACGTGGTCGAAATGGACCTGAGCGACGTGCTGGTGCTGCAGGCGGAGGTAACGGAAGCAAATTTTCCCGAGCCGGCGCCGGACTCCCCGGCGCCGGCGGTTTCGCAGGTCTCGTCCGCTTCGGTTTCGGCGCCGGTGAGCTAGCGGCGATGGAGTTCGAAGAGATCGAGTTCTGGATGGCGGCTGTCGCCGATTACAATCGCGCGGCCGACAAAGCCATAAGCGAGCGTCACAGCAGCAAAGCGTGAACAATTATCGCTTATGACTTCGAGAGGTAACATCCTCGGCATGCACCCAACACCAGCAGCATCAGATAGCAAACCAATAGCACTCCCAGAAACTCGCACATGACGTCAGCCCGATAAATTCACCTATTGAAACACAAGTGCCATGACCACGAGCGGCAAGACATACAAGTCAGCATTTGATCTGCTGGAAGCCACGGCCGATCTCCCCAGGGCGTCAATGGTCATGGAACAGTTCGCGAATACAGCACGATTGTTTACCAATAGGCTGCTACAAGGCGGATTCCGCGCGTCAGCATTGCATGTGCCGAATGATTGGCGGTTCCAAAACGCGATTAAAGTGCCGAAGGTCCTGTCAATTCGGACGGCGGCAGCAACGCCGCGTCGCGCAATTGAACGGACAAAGCCATCCCAGACGTTGGGCTCGACGGCTGCCGACATTACAGGACGAACGGAGAATCGGCCTGAGGTTAACCCCATATCCTCGAAGACGCTGCCAGAGCTTGCTACAGCGTTTTCGGTGTTCCACAAAACTGTGACCCTAAGTAGGACATCAAACACGGCTGGCGCGCATGCCAAAGCCGCGACCGCACCCAGTACCGAGGGACAGACCCTGACCGAAGCGTCCGCCAGGCTAGTCCGCAGTTTGCTGGCTTTTGGCCAAGCTTTGATAGCCCCTCTGACCCCTGCGCTTATTCGGGCGATTGGCGTTCTTGCGTCAGCATCGGACTGGCTGACGCGAGAAACAAGGCGCCATCCTGCCATAGCGGTTACCGGCAGCGCGATGGCGGGTACAGCTTCGATGCTGATCGGTCTCGGTGGCGCGCATAGGTTTCTTTTGAGAACGATCCGACCGCTCTTCCTATTGGGATTACGAGATGTTTTGTGGCTATCGCGTAAACTGGGAATGGCGGAAGTGCTCGTATGGTTAGTCAGGATCGCCGTTAGAATAGCCGAACTCGCTGCGGCACTGGTGAATTCATCCCTTGGCTGCGACTTGGTCATCGCCGCTATCGCCGGGCTGGCTGTTGCCGGATACGAACTGTACCGGCATTGGGATGCTGCCGAACGGTTGCTCTCGCGTTGGACCGAGTCGGCGCATAAAACCTTCGCCAGCTTGATGAAGTGGACGGCCGATAAAACCAAGAGCGCGGCCGCATACGCGGACCATTCGATTGCCAGTCTCACGGCGACGCTCTCCAACGCCCCGAACTCATTCGCGACCGTGGCGGCAACGACGCGCGGCATGAACCGCGCGCGCGCCGCCGCCGTGTCGCGGCTGGCGCCGATGCTCCGCGCGGTCGGGCGAGCGGCGGCAGCCGCGGCGTTCGCCGCGCCGCTGATGCTCGCGGGGGCGCCCGCCGGCGCTTTCGCACCGCCGCCCATATCTACCAACGATACGGCGCGCCTCGCGGCTCTGCCGTGCGCAACGAACGCGACGCAGGGCGCGATCGTAATCAACTATGCACCCAACGTGGTTATCCACTCCGAGGACGCGGCCGACAGCGCCGCGCTGAAGCGCCGCGTGATGGAGATACTCGAGCGCCACGGCCGCGAGCTGCATCAGGTGCTGCAGCGCGAGATGGTGCGGCAGCAGCGTAGAGATTTCCAACCCCGATTATCGAACGGCCAGGAATAGGGATTCTTTCAGGCAACCGTCATGTTCGCACTATTCGGTGAAATTCCGTTCCAGGTCATCGGCTCGCCGGAGATCCTGGAGTCAAGCCGACGCTTCGACTACGCCGAGCATCGCGTGGTCGAGGACCGGCCCCGGCTGCAGTGGCTCGCCGCCGAACTGGAGAGCATCACGCTCGCGATGCTCTTCCACGCTTCCTTCACCGACCCGGCACTGCAACTCGAAGCGCTGCTGGCGGCCGGCTACGACCATCAGGCCCGCGCGTTGGTGCTCGGCAACGGGACCTTCCGCGGCTTCTTCGTGGTGGAATCGGTCGTGACCAGCGCCATTCAACTCGGCGCCGACGCCACTCCAATCGCAATCCGTGTGCAAGCGAAACTTCGCGAATGGGCGCCCGGCTCCGAGTTCGACCCGGCCGCGCCGCCACTGCTGGCGGCAGTGCCGCTGGCGATCGCCGCCGTATCTATCAGCTATAGTTCCCCGGCCGCGCTGCTCGGAAAAAGCGGCGCTTCCGCCGCGAGCTATAGCGCGCCCACCTTCAGTCAACCTGGGGTCTCGGCGCTGGTCGACAACCCGCTGCCCGGCGGTCAAAACGGCCCCAACCTTTCGTACACCGACGTGCTGGCGGCCGCGATCGTGAGGTCGCCCCAATGAGCGCGCCGCAGTTCATCCAGCACCTGACCTACGCCGGCGAAAGATGGGACCTGTTGGCGTGGCAGTACTACGGCGACCCCACAAACTACAGCATCATCATCATGGCCAACCCGGGAGTTCCAATCGAGCCGGTATTCGAAGCCGGACTCGCGCTGCAAATTCCGATTATCCAGCGGCAAAGCGTTTTGGCGAGCGATCTGCCGCCATGGAAAACCGCGGCCACCGGGGCCGCTTCCGCATAGAGGCGAGGTCGAAGACAATGACGTCCGACCGGATTTTGACGACGATGCGGGATATGAATCGATGACCGCCGCGATCGCATATCCAACCCGCTCGCCGAACTGGATACTTACTTATAGCGGCGTGAATATCACCGCCGATATATCGCGCATGGTGTTGTCGATCAGTTATGCGGACGAGCTCGGCGGACGTTCCGGCGATCTCGAAATAGAACTCGAGGATCGTGAGAAGCGTTGGCAGGGGGCCTGGTTCCCACAACAGGGCGATGTGGTCAGTCTGCTGATTGGCTATACTGGCGAATTGCTGCTGCCGTGCGGCGACTTCCAGATTGACGATCTTGAAGTCGAGGGGCCGCCCGACGTCTTTCATCTGCGCTGCCTGCCGGCGTGGATTACACCGTCTCTTCGTACCCGCAACAGTCTGGGCTACGAAAACCAGACCCTGCCGCAAATCGCGGCGACGATCGCGGCGCGGCACGGGATGAGCGTGGTAGGGGCGCCAAACCAGATCGACGTGAGTTATCTGCGGATCACGCAGAAGCAGGAGACCGACCTCGAGTTTCTTCATCGGGTCGCGATCGAGCACGATTACGATTTCACGGTGCGCGGCTCCCAGTTGGTCTTTTACTCGCGCACCAGCCTTGAGGCGCAGCCGGCGGCGCTGACTTTTTATCGCAACGACGTCGAGCGTTTCAGCTTCGTGGCCAAGACCCATCGGATTTACAAACAGGCGCAGACCGCCTACTTCGATCCGCACGGCAAGCAGCTATACACGCAGACCGCGCAGGCCAGTCCCGCGGTGGCCACCGGTGACGTGCTGAAGATCGTCGCCCGCTGCGAAAACGGACAGCAAGCCCTGGAGCGCGCGGGCGCCGCGCTGCACGAAGCCAATCGGCTGCTGGTGACCTGCCGGCTCGTCGCACCCGGAACGACGCTGCTGGTGGCGGGCAACGTCGTTGCGCTTTCGGGATGGGGGGTGATGGACGGAAGGTACATGATCGATCGCGCGCAGCATCGCCTTTCGCGCGCCACCGGCTACATCACCGAGGCCTGTTTGAGAATGGTGCCGTGACGCGTCGCCGGATGGTCGGCAGCGCGGCGCGACAATCTCCGACTGATGTGAGGGAGTTTCCTACGATGCTTAAACGATTGGCAATGCTATTCTCGGCGGCGGCGCTTGCCGCCGCGCCCATTCCGGCTTTCGCCCAACACCTTGCCCAGGCGCAGGGCCTCGCGGCCCAGAGCTACGTCTCTTACCTGGACGTGTCGCTGACCGCGGCGGGCCCCGCCGTGCAGATCCTCGCCGCCAATCCCGCGCGGGTGACCGCTATATGCCAGAACACCGGCCCTACCAACACCGCGCGAGTGGGCGACGCCGGCGTTGGCGCGAGCCGCGGCGCAGTGCTCTATGCGAATGGCGCGGGTGTGACCTTCGACGTTACCAGCGCAATCTACGCATACAGCGCGGCCGGCACGACCATCAACTGCGCGGAAGTGGTGCGGCAATGACGAAGCGGCTTATCGGTCTGGCGCTGGCTGCAACCATGCTATGCGCGGGTGGCGTTGCGCACGCCACATCGCTCAGCAATCCGGGTGGAGCCTGCGACGCAGGCGGCGGAACCACTTACAGCGCCGGCACCGGCATCGCCATTTCCGGGTCCACCATCAACAGTGCCCCCATCGCGCCGGTCCGGACCACCGTCAGCGGCACTACCTACACTGTCAGCGGCTCCACTACCTCGTCGATCGTTCAGTATGACTTGACGCTCTCGAACAACGTCACCCTGACGCTGACCTCCGGGCAGGATGGCCAGCATGCGGTCGTGCATATCTGCCAGGACGCCAACGGCACTCGGACCCTAGCATGGGCGGCGTCCGGCGCGACCGTGCAATGGCTGGTCTCGGGATCGCAACCGACTTTATCGACCGGAGCCAACGTGTGCGATTTGTTCGGTTTCATCTTTCTGAATGGTGTCTGGTATGAAGACGCCTACGAACCGAACACCGCTCGCAACTACATAGCCGCGAATACCAACGCCGTACTCGGCTCACTGGTGCTTTCGTCGCCGTTGGCGACTGGCAGCGGAGGCACCGGAACGGCAGCGCCTACCGCGTTCGCCTCCCTGCCCGCCTGCAACAGCGGCACGAAAGGCTCGATCGACACGGTAACCGACAACCTCAACGCATGCGCCGCGGGCAATAGCCTCGCGGGAGGCGGCGCGAACGTATGTCATGTCGCATGCAATGGCGCGGCGTGGCAGATCGTGGGTACGGCCGCCGCTTCGAGCAGTCCAGGCGGATGGCCGTTATCCGCGTATTTCACCGGCCATCGAACAGTGAGCAATTGGGGCTGCACGATCAATGGTTCGCGCCTTGTGGGTATAGCGTTCCCCGCAGCGGTGACCTTCGGACATCTCGACATCATTGTAAACACCGCCGACGGGGTCGGCGGCGACTTCTACGATGTGGGCCTGTATAACTCGGCGGGAACGCTTCAGGCCCACACCGGTGCGATCAATCTCGGCAGCACCAGCTACCAGAGCTTTCCCATCGCGGGCGGAGGAACCGTCACCATTCAGCCGGGGAAATACTATCTGGCGTTCGGATGCGGCGCGGCGGCCACGGCACAAATCGAGGGCAACGGCGGGTCGTCGGCTTCCTTTGCGGTCAACGCGGCCGGTCCGGCCACCAGCGGCGGCGTACTTCCCGCGACGATGACGCCGCCCGCCGATTCGTGGGGCGAGGATTCATGGTATCTCGGACTGCATTGATCCGGCGCCATGCCGGCGGCCCGCGCCGCCGGCTGGGGCGACCCTTGACGGTAACGGTCCTGCGGCAACGACCGCATCGGGCGGCGCCTCGATGCGCAAGAACGAGCCGGCACATATGTTTCGCGTAGGCCTGGTGAAACAGCAAGATCTTCAAGGCGCGCGGGTGCGGGTCGCATTCCCGGACCGCGACCAGTTGTTGTCGTATTGGCTACCGATTCTTGTTGCGAAGACGCAGAATGACAAAAGCTACTGGGTCCCCGACATCGGCGAGCAGGTGGTATGCCTGATGGATGAACGCGACGAGGCGGGCGCGGTACTGGGAGCAATATACTCGACCGCCGACACACCGCCGGTCCAAAGCGCCGACAAGTACCACATGTCGTTCAAGGACGGCGCGAGCGTCGAATACGACCGCGCGGCGCACGCGCTCGCGGTGAGCCTGCCCAACGGGGCGACGATGAGTCTCAGCGCCAGCGGCGCGTCGATCGCGATTGACGCCAGCGGCAATATCACCGTCCATGCGGCCGGCGGGATTAATCTGATCACTTCGGCGCACAACGATTCGGTGGACGGAATTATCAACACTTACAACGGGCATACCCATCAAGACCCGCAGGGCGGAAACACGGCGCCGCCGAACCAGCAGATGTCGTAAGAATGAGCAACCTGGCCGCCAACTGTTTTTCGTCGATGAAATAAATGCCATTCGGAGCAATCACACTTTCGGACATCAAGTCGGCGGACTGGTCGCTGAAACTCGATTCGGCGGGACAGCCAGGATCGGGAATCGGTAACGTGGTCACGGGAGTCGACGACGTCGACCAGTGCATCGCGATCATTCTGACCACGCCCAGGGGAACGGACGTGTTGCGTCCAACCTTCGGCACCGACCTCTGGCAATATATCGACGCGCCGATTAACCAGGCGGGACCGGCCGTGGTCCGCGAAGTCACTCAGTCGATTACTCAGTGGGAACCGCGGGTGAAGGTGCTGTCGGTCACGACTACGCCACTGCGCGGGAACGTGACGCAAACGGGGGCGCACGTCGAAATCACCGTGAAGTGGCAGCTCAACCTGGGCGGCGCGCCCAGCCCGGCGCAGAACACGACGGTAACGCTGGCGAGCGCGAGCCAGACGGGATAGCACACTTGGGACGCGCGCACAGCGCGCACAATCGCGAAGGGAGTTCAGATGGGAGCCGGAATACCGAATCTGCCGCCGCCGACGTTCATCAATGACGCCGACGGGCTTAATCCCAACCTGATCCTGGCCGACATGGTCGCAGCCTTTCAGACCGCGGCCGGCCGCACTCTGCAACCGGCGCAGGTCGAGCGCCTGCTGATCGACTTGTACGCATACCGTGAGTCCCTGGTCCGCAACGCGATCCAGTATGCGGGACAGCAGAACCTGCTCGCATTCGCGGTCTTTCCGATGATCGATTACCTCGGGCAATTGCTCGGGGTGACCCGGCTCGGTGCGCAGGGCGCGGCGACGACGCTGCAGTTCACGCTGCAAAACGCGCTCACGCTTTCATACACGATCCCGGCCGGCACGCAGGCCGGAACCGCCGATGGCGAATTCGTCTTCGCCACCGGGGCGGCTCTGATCGTGCCGGCCGCGACGACAGTCGCGAGCATCACGGCGACCTGCACCACCGCCGGCCCCAATGCCAACGGCTATCTACCCGGCCAAGTGAACGTGCTGCTCAGCCCCAACGTGCTAATCGCTTCGGTTAGCAACACCACCACGACCGGCGGAGGCTCGGCGCCCGAAACCGACGATCATCTACGCACGCGCATCCAGGCCGCGCCCAACCAGTTCAGCGTGGCCGGTCCGTCGGGCGCGTACCGCTTTTTCGCCCTCGGCGTCGATCCCTCGATCATTGACGTGGCCGTGGTGTCGCCCGCGCCCGGCACGGTCCAGGTCTACATCCTGACCGGACCAATCGCGGCGCAGCCGGCGGCTTCACCCAACAGCGCGGGCGTGGCGAATTCGGCGCTGCTCGACAAGGTACAGCAGGCGCTGGGGGCCGACGACGTGCGACCGTTGACCGACACGGTTAGTGCGCTTGCGGTTAGCGAAATCGATTACCAAATTGCGGGCACGATTACGCTGTTCGCCGACGCCGAACCGATCTCGACCATGGCCGCCGTCAACGCCGCCGCGCAGGACATCGCGCTCAACCTGGCCGCTCGTATCCAGCGCGACATCGTACCGAGCGAAATCGTGGCGGCACTTTCGGTCCCCGGCGTCTACCAGGTGGTACTGACGCAGCCGTCCTATACGCAGCTCGGGGCCGGACAATGGGCCAACTGCACCGCAATCACGCTGGCGCAAGCGACTGCGGCGGAGCATTCGTGATGGGCGCGACGGCCACGCAGTTTTGCCCGCTTTGCCGGAGCGAGTTGTGCATGCCGGACGCGGTGCGCACGCATCTCCTTGCCGACCACAAGCGCAGTCCGGCCGAGGCCAACGACCTGATCGCGCGGTTCGACACCGCCAAGCCGAGTCCCGAGCCGGATGAGGAGCCGCATATGTATTGCGCGGCGGCGCCCGAAGTGCCGGTGAACTGATGGCGCAGCTTCAGTTACCGCCGTCGATCGACGACCTGCGTTCGCAGTCGCTGCTGGCGACGATCGAACGCCTCGATGCGCTCGACCTTACGCCACTGCTACTGTACAGGCTCGACTCGGCTCCGGATTCGGCGCTGATCTTCCTGGCCTGGCAGTTCGACATGCTCGATCCGCAATGGCAGCTTGCGGCGAGCACCTCGGGCGAGAGCATCGACGCGCTGACCGACATCGACACGCTGACCGACATCGATACGCTGCTGTCGTCGTCGGGCAGTGCCGGGCCAACCGACTTCGATTCCTGGCGAGTGCTGCTGCAGACTGCGATTCCGCTTCATCGCGTGCATGGCACGGCCTATTCGATAAGGCAGGCGCTGGCCTCGCTCGGGTGGAGCAGTGTCGGATTCCTGGAGGGGCAGTCGAGCTGGGGCGCCAGCACGTGGCCGTCTTCAGAGGGATGGGCGGTGTTTCGGGTGGTGGTGAATCTGGGCGCCGGACAAACGGTAGGCGCGAACGACCCGGCGCGAATCGTCGCCGCAGTGAACTTTTTCAAGCCAGCGAGAAGCTGGCTCGACGCGCTGGTCTTCGAAGCGGCACCGCTCGACGATGCGGCACCCGCACCGGGCGACTTCACCGGCGCGGTCGACCACGTGCCCGCGCCGAGCGATCTGCTGACCGCGCCGCTGGCGCCGCTAGCGGAGCGACGGACGATCGCGCCGGTATACAACCGGCATTACTACCATATCGGGATAACATACGGCGCCAACCAGCCGGCGGTGGCCGACTCGGGCGTGGTCGCCAACGGAACGCCGATCTCGGCAAATGGGTAAAGCAATGGTGAAACGGCCAAACGGAATAGTCAGAATGTTCAGCCGCGGCGCACTCGTGTGGGAATGTCGCAATCTGTTCGTCAACGCGGGGCTGCCGGCGCTGGCCAATCTGATGGCCGGGGTCACGGCCGGCGAATACGCACTGGCAGTGGGGTTCGGTTCCAGCGCCGCCACGCCTACCGTGAACGACACCGATCTGGGCGCGGCGCCCAAGTACTACAACGCGGTGGGCGCGCATACTTTTCCCAGCTCCGGCAGCGTGCAGTTCAACTACGCGCTGACGGCGACCGCCGACTACGGCGCGCTCGGGATGACCGTGCAGGAGGTGGGCCTGTTCGCCAACGGCACAGCGGCCGCGATGCCGGCCGCGGTCGGCACGGGGAATCCGGCCTGGGCGGCCTCGACGGCGTGGACGGTCGGCAATTTGATCGTCGACGCCAACGGCAATATTCAGCGCTGTACGACGACAGGCACCAGCGCCGCGACGGCGCCCACCTGGGCGACGGCGCTAAGCGCGACCACCAGCGACGGCGGCGTGGTCTGGACGCTGGTCGCACTGCACACGGGGCCGGCTCCGATGCTGGCGCACGCGGTAGTGCCGGCGTTCGTCTTCAACGGCGCGGCGAATTATCAGGGCACCTGGACTTTCACGTTCTGAGCTGCACGTTCTGAGGTGGATGATGACAACGCTTATAGATAGTCCGGAATTTACCGCCAACGAGATCTACGAGATTCAACAAACCGACCCGGTCGAGGGTGCGGGCGCGGGCGCCAGCTTCAGCGGAATCGGGGTGAGCAACGAACCCCATCAGCAGCTCGCCAATCGCACGGCGTTTCTCTACGGACGGCAGAACACCAACATCGCGAACATCGGCGTGCTGCAGAGCTTCGTCGCCGCCTTCACCGGCTCGCTCAAGACCGCTGGCTATTTAAAAATCCCACTGACCGACGTGAGCCGCGGTGCGGCGATCGCGATCATCCAGTGGGGCTACTACGTGCTGGCCCAGCAGGCCATCCCCAACGACGAACAATTCACGGTGACCTGGCCGATCCCGTTTCCCAACGCCATCCTGCTGCCGCCGCTGGCGACCAACGTTTATTATAGCACCGCGGGCGGCAACACTGCCGCGTCGGTGATCAGCTATGGCGTAGCCGGGGCAACTTTCGTGCTCGACGTTCCGGGAACTCTGCTGCAGAAGGCTGGCCTGGGAAACGAACAGAGTAACGGGTTCTCCTGGCTGGCAATCGGATTCTGACGGTTTCACACAATGTATAAATCGCTATCGAAAATGTTCCTCGGATTACTCCTGACGCTGATCGTGATGGTCGGCGTGGCGGCGGCGCAGTACCAGCCGATTCCTAACTTCACCGGCATCGGGGCCGGCTTCAACTTCCGCCAGGCGATTAACCAGCGCCTGTCCGGCGCCCAGCCGATCGCGCCGCAGATTGTCGGCCTGACTTTCGCGAGCCTCCCGGCCGAGCAGGATGGGCTGCTTCTCTGGTGCAAGGACTGTCAGGCGACGAGCCCCTGCGGCGGCGGCGGCGCCGGAGCGTGGGCGATGGGCTCGCGCGGCGCCTGGGCCTGCGCCGCGGGCGCGCTCGAGCAGGATCTCAATGCCAACGGCCACAGCATTATCGCCGCGGCCAGCGTGAAAGCCGAGCAGCCCGGCGATCCGCAGTATCGCGAGTCGCTGGTGCCCGGCAATGGAATCCAGGTCGGCAACGGCGCGACGACGCCTTTCACCGTCATCGACGAGGGCGCGAATATCAGCGGCAGCGTCAACGGCGTCATCAACGTCAAGGCGCCTCCATACCTCGCCAAGGGTGACGGGACGACCGACGACACCGCGGCAATCCAGGGCGCCATCAACGCGGCCTGCGGCGCGTCAGGCGCGAACAAGCCGGAAGTCTATTTGCCTGCGACCCCCGGAGGATTGAGCTACCTGATCAGTACGCCGCTGCTCATCAATTGCGCTCTGCGATTTGAAGGCGCGGGCTGGCAGCAGACCAAAATCACCCAGGCCTATTTGGGACCCACGATCCTCGCGCAGGAGGCGGAGAGCGGATGGAAACCGCCGCTCGCCTCCAGCGTCAGCGCCGCGTGGACGGCCTCCCACGGCTACGCGCAATACAAGGAGCTGCTCGATTCCAACGGCAACGTGGAAGTCCAGACCGCGGCGGCCTGCACCTCGGGCAGCGGCAGTCATCCGACATGGCCAGTCACCCAGGGCGGCACGGTAAGCGACAACACCTGCACCTGGCAGCTCGCGATGATCGGGACGCAGCTTGCGAGCGGCAGCGGCTCGGCGCTCGACGCGGTAAGCCCCGAGATGTGGCCGGGCGCCGGATTCGGCTCGAACAACGCCACGATGGAACTTGGCAATCCCGGCGGCCCAAACGACGGCGACCTCAACGGCCTGTCGCACTTCACGGTCGAGTTCTATTTCAACAACCTCGTTAACACGACCGGCCAAGTGTCCATGGTTGGCATGGAACCGGGTGCGCCCGAGAGCTCGAACTTGCCCGCAATGCAAATCTTTCTGAACGATGCCGTGGGGTCGTGTCCCCACAACTGCGTAGAGGCGATTATGGACATCGGCGGCTCGCGCGTCGCCATCCAGCCGACCATCGCCGGCGACGCCGCCGCGCCCGGCATCACTCATCATGTGGCCGTGACCTATGACGGCACCACCGTAACGCTGTGGCTGGATGGTGTGTCGATCGGGACCGCATCGGCGTCGGGCACCTGGACCGTGCCGCCTTACGAGAGTTTCATGATCGCCGATCAGGGAGTGGGGGCTTATCCTGGGATGCAGGCGACGGCAAACACCGCGCACGCCTACTACGACTCGTTGCGCATCTCGAACTCCGCGCGCTATACGACCGGCTTTGCGCCGCCAACCGCAAAGTTCGCCAGTGACGGCAATACCGTGTTCCTGCTCAATTTTCCCACCGGCACCCCAACCGGCACCATGGAAGGCTACGCCGGCCCCGGAGGCAACCCGACCAACCGCAACGTGTTCATCCCGATCGAAACCTCGGATGGGGGCGCCGACCTCAACCCGGTCTATATCGGCAATATGCAGTTGAGCGACAACGGCATATACGCGAACTGGATGCTGAACTCGACCATCGAGAACATCAACATACAAGGCGCGGGACGAACCTGTGTGGACCTGCACGACAACGATTATCAGGACACCGTGAGGCGCGTCCAATGCGACGTGGTCCCGTTCGCCAAGACCAATGTCGGTTTCCTGTTTCTGAACCAGTCGAACAACAATCTCTATGACCACTTGCAATGCGACGGACAGTATACCTGTATCGAGCAGGCGAGCGGCTCCGGGCATTACATCATGCCCGATTTCAGCGATCGCGGGTACGCCATCTATCCGCTCGTCTTCTACGAGGCCCAGGCATTGCTGGAGAGCCCCGAACTCGATATCGAGGATTCGGCCCCAAACAACCTCGCCGCGGTCTACTCCGGCGGCGGATACGCCCCGGTGGTTATCAACGGCGGCCAATTGACTCTGGGTAGCACAGGGACTGCGTATCTCGCGATCAACGGCGGCGCACCCTTTATCGATATGGGAACCATGTTCTCCGGAGGCAGCCCGGCTGAACTGCTCGACGTAATCGCCAATCCATCGTCGCCCGTCGTCATACGTGACGTGATCCAACCGGGCGGTCTCGCGCTCACCAACGCGGGCAAATCATGGTGGCTGAAGGAAAGCCTGGGCGGTCAGGACCTGGGCGTGAGGTTCGCCGACCTGCCCGGCAGCGTGACGAACGGGGCCCGGCGTTACTGCGTCGATTGCGATCCGCCGGCGAATCCGCCCGTGGCCTGTACGAGCGCAGGCGCCAAGACCGGGGCTTGGCTTAACGGACTCAACAACACATGGGTCTGTGTGCCGTAGGATGGCCGCCGCGGCGCGAACGCGGCCAGTTTTACCGGTCAGGTTTGTGCGAAGTTACGACGCCGTGAATTCGCTCGATGCTCGCGGCAGTGCCGGCTCGCCGTTGCGGCGATGCCGTCTCCGGCTCGCCAAGCCGCACCGTTGAGCCATGGTGGAAAAGTCGCCGGTCGAAGCCTTGCGCCGCGCACATCCAATTGACAAGGTTGTGCGACGTCGCGAATCGCCGCGCCCGTCGTAATCCACTACCTGCGCCGGCGCTCGCCATCGGCCATCGGCGGACGCCCCGGGTCCTGTCGGTGAGGGGCCCAAGGGTGTCTCGAGCAAGCGTTCGCGGTAACTCATTGCCGGCGGCAGGTTTTTTACCGCGTGTAATCTCGGCGTTGACGCGCTCGTGGGTGCTCGCCCTGCTGTGGCTGCTGGTGCTCGCCAGTGCGGTCCGGTTCGCCCTTTTCAAACTGCCGGCTCCGCCGCATTTCACCGACTTCAATCACTTTTATACCGCCACCCTTGCGCTCCGCCGAGGATCGAATCCCTACATCACCAGCTTTGAAAAACTCGGACGCTCTCTCGGGTTGGAACTAAGTGGCTTTAATACCGAAAACCAGCCGCCAACGCTTTTGCTCTGTTTCGAGCCGCTCACCAGACTGAGCCCACATGCCGCCTATTGGGTCTGGGTCTGCATATCACTGGCGTCGCTGGTAATTGCCGTGTGCCTGCTTGTGGCGGGAGAAACCTCGCTCGACACGCGCCAGGCGCTTCTGTTCGGCGCATTCCTGTTTCTCTATCCGGCCGTATATGAGCACTTCGTCTTCGCGAATATGCAGATTGCGATCGTTCTGCTCATCGTCATCGCGATGTATTGGATGGGGCGCGGCATGGATGGCTGGGCGGGTTTCCCGTTGGCCCTGGCCACGGCGCTCAAGGCGTATCCGATATTTCTCGCTGTCTATCTGATATGCCGCGGCCGATGGCGCACTCTGCGCTGGACGGTGATCTGGGCCTGCATTATAGGCCTGTTGACTTTATGGAGAGTGGGGCTGGTAAGTTTTTCCTTTTTGAACACCTTTGGTTACACGACCTCGAGAGGCTTTCTTCAGAATCCCGGCTTTCTGTCGATTGACTCCGTGGTGTCGCACCTGTTCTGGCACGGGAACGCGCCGCTGACTCCTTTCATGGACACGATGAGAAGAGGTGCGATCGCGGTGGTGGAGCTTGCGGTGTTCGCGCTGACGATTTCGGCGACCGCGAGCGCCGAACCGGACCGAGGCTGGCGCGCGCTTTCGCTCTGGATAACCGCGATGATCCTGCTATCGCCTATCGGAGAACCGCACTATCTCGTTTTGCTTATGGTGCCATTCGCGTCGATCGCCGATGCGGCTGCGCGCGGCGAGGCTGAACCCAGGGTGCTCTATGCCGCGATCGCCAGCTACCTAATGACATTTTCGCGCTACCCGCTGACATTGCTGCATCACTTTGGGCTAGGCTCTGTCGCGTTCTTCTGGATCGCCAATCAGTTCTGGTTTTTTGCCCTGGCTCTGGCGTACCTGGCGACCTATTGGCTGGTTACATCGGCACGGCACTCCGCCCACGACAGCAAATCCCGTGCGCCGGCACTCGCCGCGACGGCCGGCGGGCGCTGACGCTCGCCGCGGATGCGAGGCGGGTCAATAATGCGAAGCCGTCCCGGAAGAGTCACGAAGCCCTTTTTGCCGTGCGCAATCGGGGTCTGCCTGGTATACGCGGCTTTTTTTCCCGTCGTCATCTATTCGGTCGATGGCAATTCGATGGTCGCGGTGGCTGAATCGCTGGTCACCGGGCATGGCTTCACAGTACCAATATCTGGATTGGGCGTCATAGGACGCCATGGATTGTACTACTCAAGTTGGTACCCGCTGCTGTCGGTCCTCGCATCGCCGCCGGTGGCGATCGGAGTTTTCCTCAGCCATCGCCTGGGCTTGCCGCAGCACTATGTCGCGGCGATGTTTGCTCTCACTTTGTCGCCGATCCTCACTGCCGCAACGGTGCTGATGGTGGCCCTTATCGCGCGGCGTCTGGGCGCCACCACCCGGGGCTCGATGCTTGCCGCACTCGGCTTCGGTTTCGGCACTATCGCCCTGGTCTACAGCCGGGACTTCTTCGCCGACCCGCTGCTCGCGCTGTTGACGGCGGCTGGGATCTATTTCTCGCTGGGCGACGACCGGCGCGAAACGGCCGCCGCTGGCGCCGCCGCGCTGCTAGCGGTGCTGGCCAAGCCGACCGGCATAGTCCTGGGGCCCTGCCTGGGCGCCTACTTGCTATGCAAGCGACGGCCGGCGGCCAGGTGGATCGCGCCGCTATGCGGCACCGCGGCGGGACTGTCGATTTACTTCGTCTACAATTGGATCCGCTTCGCAAACCCGCTGAATTTCGGCCAGCCGCAAGCGTTCGCGTTGGACGCCATTGCGGCCGCGCTTGCCGGACTCCTGATCTCGCCGGGCCGTGGACTGCTGTGGTATTGCCCGGCGGTCATCGCCCTGGTTGCGGTACCGGGCGCGATCTTCAAGCGATGGGAAGGTGCGCTGATTGTGGCCGTGGCCGGCGCGTACCTGGCCGAGCACTCGATCTGGCTATTCTGGGCCGGCGGATGGTCGTGGGGGCCACGATTGTTGCTGCCGGCATTGCCGGGGCTGATGGCGCTCACCGGGCTTGTGGAACGGCGGGGGCGGCGGTTGCTGATTGCATTAACTATCGCCGGCTTTATCGTCAACTCACCCACGCTGATTTCTTTCTACCAGCGTTACTACCAGGAGGCGGCGGCGGAACATATCGGTCCCGCGGCAAGAATGTGGAACCCGCGATACGCGCCGCTGTTTCGAATCTGGGGCGCCGCGTGGCGTGAGACCGCCGACGCGTATCGAAGCGCGGACCAGGTTGGCGCCTTCGTGCATCAGGCGGGCAACGCGCCGCTCGCCGCCAGCGTCGAGAGTTCGCGCACGCTCAGAATCGTCAACCTGTGGTGGTGGATGCTCCCGGTGCTGGGAATTCCGCGCGCCGCCGGTGCCGCCGTTTCATTTGCGCTCCTGTTGATGGGGCTGTGGCTCATCGCGCACGCGCTGGCCCGCGCGCCTGACAACGACGGCGCTCCTTTGGCCGCCGGGTCATAGTACTTGTTGCGAGCGCTCGGCATTCGCCACAACATATGTCGCGAATTTCCGACTCGGGACACTAGGGACCCGCGCCCGCCGGCACTTTGCAAAACTTTGCAACTTCGATTCGACTGAGCGGCGCGCGGCGGCTCAGAGTCAGCCCTTGCCCGGCAGGCGCGGCTGGGGGCCTGGAGGCTCGCCGGCCGACGGCTCGACTACCACCTGGGCCCCCGCGGGAACCATCGCCGATGCGGCCGCGGGCTCGCGCGTTGCCGCGCGTCCATCGGCGGCGCCGGTTGGGGATGGCTCTTCGGCGGCCTCGGCCACCGGCGGTTGCATCGAGGCCAGGGGCGTCAGGTTCGGCGTCCCCGGCATCGAGAGCGAGAGCGCGGGATCCCGGGTGATCGCGTCGAGCGCGCGGCGCGAAATCTCGTCGGCGACCTGCACGGCGTTGCGCGTGTCGGCAGGGTAACGAATCGTCAATTCGATCCCGTTGGGAGCCAGGCGTAGCCGGCTCTGCGGACGCGGCGACTCGAACTTCATGCTCAGATCGCGCTCGAGCGCGTTATATTGGCGCTGCACCGTGTCGCGGTAGCGCGCGTATACGTCCTCGACCACTTCGAGCAGGCGCTTCTCGGCCAGCCGATAGTCGCATTCCGGCGACAGCGTGAGGCGGAACTCGTTCCAGACGAAGTTGGTGCCGGGTGCCTGCTTGAAGAAATTGCCGTTGGTCTGGAAAACGATCGAGTTGGGAAAAATCACCACCCGCCCGGTCGGCTGGCGCGAGTTGCCGTCGCCCACCAGCTCCATCAGCGCCAGCTTGAACAATCCGATATCGATCACGTCGCCGCTGATGCCGGCGATCTGGATGCGGTCACCGACCCGGATGCCGTAGCGGCCGGTGACAAAGAAGTAGCCGGCGAACGACAGGATCACGTTCTGGAGCGCGAATGCGATGCCAGCCGCCGCGAACCCCATCACGGTCGCCAGCGTTCCCAACTGGCTGGCGAAGTCGAACAGCAACACCAGGCCGACGACCAACCCCACCGTCAGCCTGCGCAACTGAAGCAACTGGCGGCGCCGGCGCAGGTCCTGCACGTAGCGGAAGGTCAGGCTCCGCCAGATGAAGGCGGTGATGAAAATCGCCAACAGCAGCACGCCGAGCGCGGAGAGCCGGACGACGAGCCGGCGCAACTGGTTGTCCGAGCGCTGAGCCACCGCGCCAATCCATCGCTGGAGATTTGCGGCGTATAGCTGCAGCACCACGCCCTGCTTGGCGAGCGGGACCAGGGCCTCGCTGATCGCCTTGTGGCGCTTGATCAGGTCATCGAACTGTTGCTTGCGCGCGCGATTGGCGGCCAGATCGTCGCCGCCCGGTTGCGCGGCCAGCGCGTCGGCGCGCGCATTGAGGTCGCGCAGGCGCGCGACCAGCGGCGCGCGCTCGGTGTCGGTCGCCACCGCCAGTTGGTCGGTTTCCTTAACCCGGCCGTCGAGCGCACTATCCTCCTTGCCAAGCCTTATCAACGCTTCGATCGCGCCAAGCAGCCCGTTATCCGGCGCCGCCGAGGGCCCGACCGCATTGCGTATCACACCCGCACCCGCCGCCGGCCCCCCCACTGGAACCACGCCCCTGGCCGATGCGTTCAATTGCGGCACGCTGCGCTCCAGCGCGTCGATCTGCGCCGACAACCCGGTGCCCTGCTTGCCGGCCGAGGTGGCGGCGGCTTCGAACTGGATGAGCGAGTTGTAAGAATCCAGGCGTGACTGGGCGAGTTCGGTCTGGCTCTGGAGAGTCGCGAACTGGCGCGCGAGCCCGGCGCGTTGGCCGGGTCTGGCGCGGGCGCTAGCGCCTCTGAGCTGCTCGGCCTGCTGCTTGAGCTGGCTCAGAGTGCTTTGTAGCTCCTGCGCTTTGGCCATCAGGCCGGCGAGCCCGGTCATCGCGGCCGTCGGGGTCCCCGCCGGTTCGCCGGCGGCACCGGCCTGCTTGGGCGGGGCGACGGCGGAAGCCTTTTCAGACCTCAACAGCGCGGCCTTCGCACGCGCATATTGAAAAGCCAGCTTCATGGCCTCGAGCGCCATCTGACGGTCATTTTCCACAAAGAGCATCTCGGCCGGCTCCGTCGCCAGACGCTCCTCGTCGGCGAGGTCGCGATACCATGCGATGGTCTCGCCGAGAAAGTTGACCACGCCCGCGTGCTCGTCGGGCTGCGGCGACGCGGCAGCCCGCGGTCGTGCAAGCGGGGTCGCCGCGGCGCTCGACGGCGCGGCGGGATGCGCACCGGGCGCCTTCGATGCGGCCACGCCCGGCGACGCGGCGGCGTGCATGGCGGCGCCGGCGTGCATGGGCGGCGGCGGATTCTCCGCCGCCGCCCATCCCCGCCAAAGGCCCGGCGCCCGCAGCGGGCGCCGGCGCGCACCCGCTCGCAGCGGCGTCGGCCGCGGCCGGCGCGCGCGCCGCCGCACCGACCGCCGCGGCGGCGCCGAGCCCGCTCGCGCATCCGCAGCCTGCCGCATCGCCGCAACCCGACGGGCGCGCGGCCGTGGTCAAGTTTCTCGGTGAAACGATCGGATGGTATCAGCAGCTCGCAAGCGAGGAACGTCTTGCGACAGAGCCCGCCGAAACCCTTTTTGTGAACGACAGCCGGCAGAATGCGCTCCAGATTGTGAAACTCGCATTTCAATACGCTCGCGCGGATGCCGCGCTATTGATGTCCGAAAAAGCTCCCGCCACCACCGGGCCCACTCACACGAGCGGCGACGACCAGTCGGCGAAGAGCAACGGCGCCGCGCTGCGGGGGTTTGCCTCTCTGAGGGCGGGGGGCCAGCAAGAACAGAACAACCTCAACCGGCTCAAGCAGCAGGCCGAGCAGCTCAAAGCCGCGAGTGCCGGCGCCAAGGCCGGCCAGCGCGCGCAACTCGCGCGCCAACTCGCGATCGTTCAGAGTCAGATCGAGCTCAGCCAGTCCCGTCTGGACGCCTACAACGCGCTCATCCAGTTCGAGACCGCCGCGGTATCGACCGACAACCAGGGCACCACCGGACTCTCGGGTGAGATCGACGCGCTCGAGCGTGGCGTGCCGCAGTTGAACGCACCGGCCAAGGGCGGGGCGCCGCTGCCCCTGGGAGCTCCACCCGTGGCGGCGGTTACGACGGGCAACGCGGTCCAGGCTATGCCGGCATCGGATAGCGGGTTGCTGGGCGCGATCGAAACACTGATTAGCCTCGGAAAGGAACAGAGCGCGCTCACCGGCCGGATTAACGCAACCCGCCAGTTGGCGGCGGCGACCGATGACGCGCGCGCGCCATTAATCGCCCGCCTGCGCGAGCTCAATGCGAGCGCCGACGCGCTGGCGGCACAGCCGGGCGACGACGATCTGGCCGCCAACCGCGCGCGCAAGCAACAGTTCGATGACCTGATCAAGCGCCACAAGGCGATCACCGACGCTTTGATGCCGCTCGCCAAGCAGGGCGTGGTCCTTCAGCTATACGTCGCAAATCTCCAGCGCTGGAGCGACGCGGTGGATCAGCGCTCGGACAACCAATTCCGCCGGCTCCTCATCCGGCTCTCCGCGCTCGGGGTGCTGCTGTTGGCGATTTTCATCGCCGCCTTCATCTGGCGCAGCCTGACTTTCCGCTACGTGCAGGACCTGCGCCGGCGCCGCCAGTTGCTCCGGTTGCGTAAACTGACGCTGGCCTTGGTCGTGGGCCTGGTGCTGCTGTTCGACTTCGCGAGCCAGTTGGGGGCGCTGGCGACCGTGATGGGGTTCACGGCGGTCGGCATCGCACTCGCGCTGCAGAACGTGATCCTGTCGTTTGCCGGCTACTTTTTCGTCACCGGCCGTTACGGCATCCGGGTCGGCGACCGCATCCAGATTGCCGGCATCAGCGGCGACGTGATCGATATCGGGTTGTTCAAGCTGGCGCTGATGGAGCTGGTGGGCGACGGCAACTCGCGCCAACCGACCGGGCGGGTGGTGATCTTTCCCAACTCGGTCGTTTTCCAGGCCAACGGCAACTTCTTCAAACAGGCTCCCGGCACCAGCTTCGTGTGGAACGAATTCCGCCTGACACTGTCGCCGGAATGCGACTACCGGCTGGCCGAGAAGCGGTTGCTCGAAGTGGTCGAGGACGTATATGAGCACTACCGCGACACTGTGCAGCGCCAATACAGCGCGCTCGAGCGCGACCTCAGCATGAAGTTCGAATCGCCGCGCCCGCAGAGCCGGCTGCGCCTGGGCCCTAACGGAATCGAGCTGACAATCCGGTATCCGGCCGACACGCGCTACGCGGTGCAGGTCGCCGACGAGATTTCGCGCCGCGCGCTCGACGCGATCATGCAGGATCCCGCGCTCACCCTCTCGATGCCCGGTACGCCGAACCTGACGCCGCTGATATCACCGAAGCCCGCAGTGGCCGAAGCTTCGGAGCCCTCGCCCGGCGCCGCCGATGGCCGCGACGCATCGCGCGAGTCAGAGGCCGCGATGGTCCCCGCGGGCGCCGAAGTGGTAGTCGAACCGCCGAAGGGCGGGCCTACGCTGGAGCCACGCCCGCCGGGCAAAAGCTAACTGCGAGGCCGCGCGCCGCTCGATCGAATCGAACTTGCGTCACCGGCTAAGGCGCCGATGGTCCGGCCGCCAAGGCGGCGCCGTCGTCGTCGGGCGCGCGGGCCAGGGCGCGCGCGATAAGCCACAGCCCGGCAATCAGGAGCGCCAATGAAACCGCGGCGCCGGCGATTCGTGGAATTCCCACCGCGGGGAGCATCCACCACCACAAGTTGACGATTCTGAGCGCGCGCGAACTCTCGACGCTCGTCGCCAGCGGCGCATTGCCCGCCTGATGCACGAAGACGCCGACCTGATCCGCGTTTCGATATGCGTCGATGGTTTCGCGCCACGCGGCGCCCCAGATTTGAAACAATGGCGCGGCGGTGACACTCCATTGTTGCGCCCGCACGCTCACCTTTGCCGCGATCGCCTCCTGGTAGTAGCGCGCGTAAAAGCACCCCAGGTTGGGTGAGTTTATGATGAAGCCGGCGACGCTCAGCGCGACCAGCAGCCAGCGCCGCCGCCGTTCCACCAGCCCGGCCAGCGCCATCAGTCCCGGCAATGCCGGCAGCAGCAGCCGTGGCCCCCACGACCATCCGCCGGTCCAGAACGTCCAGACCGAGTGCTCGGCCAGGTACGCGCCGGCCGCGGCCACGATCAGCGCGCTCTCCCACCGCCTGAAGTTTGCCCCGCGCACCGCCGCCAAGGCGATAATCGGCGGGCAATACCACAGCACTCCCCGGCCCGGCGATATCAGAAACCCGGCGATCGCGGATGGAATAACGCTCAGCGCGAACGCTCCCGGCTGGCCGAAATCGAACGGGTTCGCGAAGCGCGCCCAGTTGTACGCGAAGTAAATCAACAGGCCCGCAAGCGATGCGCAAGGCGGCGCGATCCACCTGCGTACCGGCCGCCGCCTGCACAGCAAATAGGCGCCCAGGCAGGGTCCCAAAACTATCCCGGTCGGCTTGGCCAGCACCGCCAGCATTGCGGCGGCGGCGGCCGCGCCGGCTTCTCGCGGACCGTCGCCGAGCGAGAAATAAATTCCGGCCACCGTTAGCAGCGCGAGCAGCGGGTCCGCGAAGAAGTCCCGGCTGTAGACCATCGCGATAGTGCCGAAGGCGTAGCCCAGCGACGCCACTATCGCTCCGCGGGTGGTGGCGCCAAGGCGCCGCGCGAGCATCGCCACCAGCAATGCGGTCGCGGCCGCGAGGATCGGCGAAAGCGTAAGGGCGAAAATGGCGGCCGTATAGTGCTGCGGCAGACCCAGGTGACGGCTGACGAAAACTCCCGCGGCCACTTGTGGCAGCGCCACTATCGACAGCAATGGATACCAACTGGAATAGTACATTCCATGACGCCCAACCACGCCCAGTCCAGCAATTGGCACTGTAAAACCGTGCCCCGTGATTAGCGACTCGGATACCGCGAGCATCGAATTGCCGTCGACCGGATAGATCGCGGCGGGAAAGAAAGCCAGATAGGTCAGGCATATTCCAACCGCACAAAGCAGCCCGGCATGCGGCCTTCGCCAGCAAGCGCTTTGCTTCATCGGCGGTGGGCAGCGACGGCCGGAATCGCCGCCGCGGAGATTTCGGAGATTCGAGCGCCCGCCGCCGGTTCCCGCCGCGTGTCCGCAAACCAATAAGCCGCCAGATAGGCGAAAGCGGCCGCTGCGAAGCAATACTCTGTGGCGATATGAAACAATGCGCCGCTATCCCAGTGGTAATGCCGCAAAAAACTCAGCGGATAGTTCGAAAACGCCAGCAGATAACTGATGATAGCGGCGTAGATCACCCGCGGAGCGACCTCCCGCTGGCGTGCGGCTTCGGCGATCGCGGCGAAAGGTACCGACAGCAGGACGAGGTAATGGCCATGCGCGGTAGGCGAGAGCAGGATCATCGCCACTAGCCACAAGGACAGGGAGCGCCAGCCGCGGTCGGGTTTGAAACCGATGGTGGCGGCGATAGTCAGCACGAACACCGCGAGCTCCACCGCTGCGACCGCCGCTTTTCTCAGGGTTTCGGTATTTCGCGACAGCGAGGCGCTTCCCTCAGGCCAGAACCTGCGCGACACGAAGGCGTTGAGCGAAATGTCATCGGGATGCGCGAGAAACATCCTGTTGGTGGTAAAACCCCAGGTATCGAAGAACGACAGGAAATGTGCCGGCCCTATACTCCATATTGTGAGCGCGCCGATTAGCGCGCCGCCGATGACCATCCAGCGCACCGCGCGCCACTGCCGCCGGCACACCAGGTAGACCGCCAGCGGCCATGGATATGCCCTGAGCGTTATCGCCATAGCGAGGCTGAGGCCGGCTCCGCAATTCCATCCGCGCCGCAGGCAGCACATCGCCACCACGATCAGCAGCAGTACCACGTTCTGCGTATTGGCGAAGAACAATAGCTCGTAGGTAGGCGGATAGATAAACATTAACCCGCAAAACAACAGCATCTGTTTCGGGGCGAGCGACGTCTCGCTTACTAACAGCAGGCCGAGCGCGGATACCAACGATATCAGCGAAATGCCGGTCCATGTCCAATAGGCGGCCGGTGGGCCGAGTCTGGTCAACGGCTCGAAACACAACAGGAACGCCGGCGGCTGGTTCGAAATGTGGTTAACGCCGATATCCAGTCCGAGGGAATGGGCGAGAGCGTCGAATTTGACGGTGTAAGGGTCGGACCCCAGGCGAAGCGATAGCGCGCCAACGTAAAAGTGATTGAAGTCGGTGAACTCTGGCGGCGCCGGCAGTTTGAAGAGGGCGAACCGGACCGCATAGCCGAGCACCATCAGCCATAGCAGCGCGAGCACCCACGGACGCATCAACACCGAGGTCACGCGCGGCAGAAAACCCGCCATCGATGTCGCGCTGTGACGAGAGATTGTTCGAGACATCCCTGCCGTCCTTCACCTGCGCGGTTAGAGCTTCTGCTGATGGGCGACAGCGAAGACCAGAGTCGAGATGAGCGCGGCGATTCGCGGCTCCGCACACCTTGTCAGTTGAATGTGAGTGACGCAAGGCTTCGGCAGCCCGCTATCTGCCAATTTGTCAGAGAGAGCGGGGCGAAAATGTCGTGGGTGCCAACTGGGCGGATGCGCCTAGTGGGCGATCTGATCCGTTCGCGTTCCGCGCACCGTAAATAATCTGGCGGTCGTCCACTCCACGTCGAAAGACGACTCTTCCTTGCCTCGCTCAGCGCCGGCCGCCAGCAAAGCTTCTCCTTCGCCGGGTTCCCAGGGTGTTCGCATCACGAGGACCCAGTCATGTCCGTTTGGCAGAACCGGCTGCTCACCTGGTTGAAGAAAGTGCACCGAAACATCATGCGGAAGTGGATATTGCCTGATGTAGTATAAGAAGCACGGTGTCGCGAGCGAGCTGACCCATAGTTGATCGCCGGGCGCCATCCTGGACACCATTTCTTCGTGTACCTTCCGTACGTTGTCAACCGGACGGTGCCTAAACATTCCGTGCAAGGACACAGCCGCTGTCGCCGCGACCAGCAAAGTCCCGGTGATGAACGCCGCGGCAAGCTGCGACCGCCGTTCGACGAGTTTTACGGCGTCAGCCGTGATCAGGGCAAAAACCGGCATCAGAAACAAAAGCAGCCGACCCTCAAACGGATAGTAATGGAGAGCTGACGCCATCAGGCTGAGCAGAATGGAAGTTACTCCCGCAATCCAGAACCACGAGCGGCTGTAGACGGCTTGGATGGCGACTGCGAACAGCGCCAATGGAACGCAGAATGCCAGGCGCAGATGAATCAGCATTTCGCCGACGCTGACAAAGTGATGATACAGCCACAATACTGTCGCTTCGGGAGGCCACAGCGGCAGGTAACTTCTCGCCCAGTCTGCCGCCAGCGCCCGGTTGGCGGACGCCGCGTGCATCGACAGCAAATAAAAGGGCACTAACATGAGGAACGCGGCCAGTCCAAAGTAGATCGCCAACTTCCAGGCTTCGCTACGCTTCAGAAAGGCCGCTCGACCAATCAGCGCGGCCCCCATTCCACCGATGATGAAAACTGCGCCGTAAGAAAACCATAATAGCGCCGGCGAAAGGACCAAAAGCGTCCGCGACGCGGGCGAGCCACGCGAATCAACCTCACCGATGCACTGCGCCAACGCCAGAAGAAGCAGAAGCGTAATTGCACATTCCAGCGAATACTGCTTCGCAGTCGCGCTATACCCAATAATCCCCCGATTCAAGGCTATCAGGCCTATCGCGAGGATTGTCGCGCAGGGATTTGACTTGATATCGAACAGGCGGCGTGACAACAGCACGATCAAGACGATCGTCAGCAGGCCGAAGATAAGGGGCACGACGCGTGTCGTAATATCATCCATTCCGACAGTCGCGAAAACGGTTTTCTGAAAGATCAGAAATCCCAGCGGCGCCGCCTGGTCGTACCGGAGTCTTCGAGTGAACCCTCCCAGGTCGCGGTTAGCGACGTTCAGGCAGACGGCGCACTCGTCCAGCATCAGCGAATCGTTGCGCCAGAATTGAAGAAGACGAACCCCGATTCCAAGCAAAACCAGTAAGACGACCAGCAGCGTCGCAAGTCGGGAGCGATGCACAGTCACGCAGCCACCTTCCACGGCATCGGCTTCATCGCGTTCGCGACAAACCTTGCCAGTTGGGCTGGCGACGCGCAAGGTTCGCGCCGCGCGGCGGCTATGCTAGGGAACGCAAACCCAGGTGTTGTTCAGCCCGTTAGCCCAGGCCCCGGTCTTGGCGCCTGAGCTCGTGCAGGCCACGGGTGGATTCGCCGGTGGATCGCAATCGACGCAGTAACGCCGGGCCCCGTTCGTCACGCTGCCTGGCAGGTCGGCAAACTTCACGCCCAGGTCCTGACTGCCCTGGGTTTCGTTCAGCCACCACGACTTACCCGCGTTGGTGAGAGCGATACCGCTGGGCTGTATCACGTCATGCATAATGACGGGCGCCGATGGATTGCCGATCACGTTGAGCAGTTCAGCGGGGCTACCCCCGGAGAACAGGGTCCCGGCGACGATGAAGGGCGCGCCGCCGTTGATCGCGAGGTACGCGGCCCCTGAGCTGCCAAGAGTCAGTTGTCCGCCGTTGATAACGACCGGAGCGTATCCGCCGTTGGAGTAGACCGAAGCTAGCTGGTTGGCGGCCGTGTCCTCGATATCAAGTTCGGGACTGTCCACCACCGCTTGGGCTTGCATGAACGCAAGCGGGTAAATCGCATAGCCACGATCGCTAAAGTCAGGCATGACGTAGTGTCCCGAACCACTTGCCTGTTCGATGCAGGTATACTGTCCGTCGCACTGCAAGTGCTCGTAGAGATTGTTATTCGACTGGTTCATAAACAGGAAGCCGACGTTGGTTTTGGCGTAAGGAACGACGACGCACATAACCCGGCGGATCGTGTCCTGGTAGTCATTGTCGTGGAGGTGAATACAGGTCCGGCCCGCGCCGTTGATCATGATGTTCTCGATGGTCGAGTTCAGCATCCAGTTCGCATAGATGCCGTTGTCGCCAAGCTGCATGTTGCCGATGTAAAGCGGATTGAGATCGGCGCCGCCGTCTGAGGTTTCAATTGGAATGAAAGTATTGATAGATCCGATTTGGCCTTCCGTGGTTCCGATTGGCACTCCGCTCGAAGGCCAGTTGAACAAGGCGACAGTGTTGGAGTCATTGGTAAATTTCGCCGTGGGTGGCGTGAAGGCCGAAGTGTAACGCGCGATATTGGAGATTCGCAGCGAATCGTAGTAAGCCGGCGCCGTATTCTGGCTTCCTTGCATACCCGGGTAGATTCCAGGATTGTTGCTGGCGGTCATGAAACTGGAATAAGGCGGAATAGTCCAGTTGCCCGATGCGGCGACGGTCTTCAGCAGCGCGCCACCCAGGAACAGCCTCACGTTGGAGCCATCATAGGTGATGGCAATATGGACCGGCCCAATAGGTATTTGAGCCGCCGCTATCGTGGGAAACAGCCCGATGCTGGAACCGCCGATGTCAACTTGCGCAAATAGACACCTGATTGGACAGGAACCACTTGCCCCGCTGTTCTCGAATATCTCCAATGCATTGGTGCTGGATAACTTGGGCGCGCCAGTGTTATAGCTGAGTAGGTAGTAACCGTCCGTGTGCGACATCTGATCGAAGTAGAACTCGACGGTAAAATGCGACAGTCCATTAAGGGTGCTTTCGAGATTGCCGGGATTGCCAAGTTCCAGGGTGGCGTTGTTCGAGCTGAATCCGGCCCCCGGCCACATCTCAGGGCTTACCGCGTCAAGCGCCGAGCCGCTGCCGGAGGCAAGCTGAGTACCAATCATTGCGAGCGTCCAGGTCACGCCGCCATCGGTGACGGTGTTGCCCGGCGTGTTTGGCCACGGAGGATGGGGTCCGCTGCCGGAAGTGCCGCCCGTCGTCGCGACCTCGACGTTGCCGTTGGAGTCGAGAACTTCTTTGTATTGCGAGTAGCTATGCGAGGCCGTCCAGGGCGCCGTAACGCTCGACGCCAGCGGAGGCTTCCATCCCGTCTCGGCCCCCTGCGCGATGATCGTGGGGCCAAGGTAGTTCTGACAAATCGCCGTCTGCTGCCATCCTCCGCCGTTGAACTTGAGCGAGCAGTTGAGAAGGATGGGAGCGCTTGTCTTGTAACATAGTCCGCCGGGGGTCGCGGGCAGATAGACTTCCGGCTTGTGCGCCCCCGCCGCCGCGCAAGCCGCACTGACCGCCGCCTGTATCGCCGCGGTGTCGTCGGTCACTCCGTCACCCTTGGCAAGATAGGGCGGGGCCTTGACGCTGATCGCGCCATTTACGTGGCCGCTGATGTTCGCGCTCTCGTCGACGACCGTGAAGGGCGCGGTGGTGCCGTTGCCGACTTTGATGCCATTGCCGGGCACCATCAACTCGCGATATTGCGGGTCGCCCGGCAGATCGGCCTGCACGCTGGCGGCGGCGATAATGTTGTGGCCGTTGGCATTGAGGTCCTGCTCGAGCGCACCGCCGGCGCAGGCCCAGGCGCCGCGCGAGCCCATCGCCCACGCTCCGGCGCCGCCGGCGCGGCACGGAGTGGCCGCCTGGCAATCCTTGCACCAGAGGAGCAGCCCGTCCTGCTCGCCCGGCAGACTTGCGAAGGACAAGCCGACAATCCGCGGCGCGATCGACTGGGCCCCGGACAGGTGCTGGTTGATCGCCTGGCGGAAGTTGAAGCCGGCACCGATGCCGGTGAAGTTCGGAATCGGCTGGTACTGCGCCGCCGCCGCGCCGGCCGTCGCCGCCAATGCCAGGAGTGATCCGAGGAATATTTTCAGTAACGATTTATGCATGATGTGAGACCGTCAGAATCCGATTGCCAGCCAAGAGAACCCATTGCTTTGCTCGTCTCCGAGGCTCGCCCGCTGCAGCAGGACTCCTGGAACGTCGAGCACGAAAGTCGCGCCGGAAGCGCCGTAGCTGACCACCGAGGCGGCGGTGTTGCCCCCGACAGTGGAATAATAGACGTTAGTCGCCAGCGGTGGCAGCAGGATGGCGTTGGGAAACGGAATCGGCCAGGCCACCGTGAAGGTCATATCGTTGGCGATGCTCTGCTGGGCGAGAGCGTAGTATCCCCACTGGATAATCGCGATCATCGGGCCGCGGCTCACGTCGCTCAGCGGGATTTTCAGATAACCCGCGGCCTTGAGCGAGCCGGTGAAGTTGGCTACGAAGCTTTGCAGGGCGCCGATGTTCGCGATGTTGGTATTCTGCCGTCCGTACAGAAACGCCGTGCGGTTGGCGAGTTGCTGATGGGGCTCGTTGCTCACTCCGATACCGCTGAAGCTCGCGCCGGCGCCCGCACCCTCGACCGGGTCGGTTTGCTGAATCTCGTAAATCTCGTTGGCGGTAAATTCCGGACTGTCGATAAGCGTTGCCATCATTCACCTCAGAATATGCACCTCAGAGCGTGCACCTCGGAGCGTGCACCTCGGAACGCGCACCTTAGAACGTGAAGGTCCAGGTGCCCTGGTAATTCGCCGTGCCATTGAAAGCGAAGGCCGGCACCACCGCGTGCGCCAGCATCGGAGCCGGCGCCGCATGCAGCGCGACCAGCGTCCAGACCGCGGCGCCGTCGCTGGTGGTGGCGTTCAGCGCCGTCGCCCACGTGGGCGCCGTCGCGCCGCCGGCGCCCGCCGTCGTGCAGCGCTGGATATTGCCATTGGCGTCGACGATCAGATTGCCGGCGGTCCAGGCCGTCGAGGCGGCCCAGGCCAGATTCGCCGTGCCGATCGCGGCCGGCATCGCGGCCGCCGAGCCGTTGGCGAACAGGCCCACCTCCTGCACGGTCATCCCGAGCGCGCCGTAGTCGGCGGTCGCCGACAGCGCGTAGTTGAACTGCACGCTGCCCGAGCTGGGAAAGGTATACGCGCCCACCGCGTTGTAGTACTTGGGCGCCGCGCCCAGATCGGTATCGTTGACGGTGGGTGCGGTGGCGCCGGACCCGAACCCGACCGCCAGTGCGTATTGGCCGGCCGTGACCCCGGCCATCAGGTTGGCGAGCGCCGGCAGCCCGGCGTTGACGAACAGGTTGCGGCATTCCCATAGCAGCGCGCCGCGGCTGAAGATTCTGACTATTCCTTGTGGCCGTTTCACCATTGCTTCACCCGTTTGCCGAGATCGGCACTCCGTTGGCGACCACGCCCGAGTCGGCCACCGCCGGCTGGTTGGCGCCGTAACTTATCCCGATATGGTAGTAGTGCCGGTTGTATACCGGCGCGATCACGCGCCGCTCCGTCAGCGGCGCCAGCGGCGCGGTCAGCAGGTCACGTGGCGTGGGCGCGTTGTCGACCGCGCCGGTGAAGTCGCTCGGCGCCGGCGCCGCGTCACCGAGCGGCGCCGCCTCGAACACCAGCGCGTCGAGCCAGCTTCGCGCCGGCTTGAAGAAATTCACCGCGGCGATGATTCGCGCCGCGTCGTTCATCCCCACCGTCTGTCCGGCTGCCAGATTCACCACCACTCGAAATACCGCCCAGCCCTCAGCCGGCGGCCACGCGCTGCCACCCCAGCTCGTCTGGCCCTCCAGGAAGCTGACGCTGGTCCAGTTCAGCGAGGCCAGGGCCTGCCTTATCGAGTAGCAGGTGCCGTGCACGCGATGCAGTGGAATGGAGGTCTGCAGCAGCGCTCGCCATGAATCGAAGTCGGTCGGCCCGGCGCTGCCCGACGACGACAACAAGGTGTCCACGTCGGTCAGCGTGTCGACGTCGGTCAGCGCGTCGATGCTCTCGCCCGAGGTGCTCGCGGCGAGTTGCCACTGCGGATCGAGCATGTCGAATTGCCAGGCTAGAAAGATCAGCGCCGAGTCCGGAGCCGAGTCGAGCCGATACACCAGCAGCGGGGTAAGGTCGAGCGCGTCGAGCCGCTCGATCGTCGCCATCAGCGATTGCGAGCGCAGGTCGTTTATCGAAGGCGGTAACTGGAGCTGCGCCATTAGTTCACCGGCATTTCCGGCGCTGCCGCGCGGTCGCGGCCCAGGCGTCCGCCGCCGCTGCCGGGCTTCGCCGCCGCGCAATACATATGCGGCTCCGGTTCCGGCTCGGGAATCGGCTTGGCCGTGTCGAACCGCGCGATTAGCTCGTCGGCCTCGGCCGCGCTGCGCTTGTGGTCCGCGATGAGATGCGAGCGCACCGCGTCCGGCAAACACAACTCGCCCCGGCAGAGCGGGCAAAACTCCTTGGCCGGCGCGCCCATCACGAATGCTCCGTCGCGGTCGCCTGCGCCAGCGTGATCGCGGTGCAGTTGGCCCATTGTCCGGCAGTGAGCTGCGTATAGGACGGCTGCGTCAGCACGACCTGGTAGACGCCCGGCACCGAAAGCGCCGCCACGATTTCGCTCGGTACGATGTCGCGCTGGATGCGCGCGGCCAGGTTGAGCGCGAGGTCCTGCGCGGCGGCGTTGACCGCGGCCATGGTCGAAATCGGTTCGGCGTCGGCGAATAGCGTGACCGTGCCCGCGATCTGGTAGTCAACCTCGCTCACCGCGAGCGCGCTCACCGTGTCGGTGAGCGGACGCACGTCGTCGGCCCCGAGCGCCTGCTGCACCTTGGCCAGCAGCGCCGAATTCGCCACGCCCAGGCTGTTGGGCGAAGCGGCCGGCTGCGTCGCGATTGGTCCGGTCAGGATGTAGACCTGGACCGTGCCGGGCGCCGGCGACACCACGGCGACGTCGATGATCGAAGGATCGACGCCGAGGGCGAAGAAGCGGTACGCGCCCGCCGGGCCGGCCACACTGAACTGATTGGGCGCGGCCTGGATGCGGGTGCGCAGATGGTCGTCGGTCTCGGGCGCCGAGCCTCCGCCGGTCGTGATCGTGTTGGTCACCGAAGCGATCAGCACGTTGGGGTTGAGCAGCACGCTGACCTGACCCGGTAAATAGCCGTTGGCATTTGGGCCGGCTGCGGTGCAGGTCGCGGTGATGCTCGCGATCGTCGTGCTCGCGGGCACGATGAGATCGGCGCTGGTGGCAAAGACGAATTCCCCGTCGGCGGTGCCGGCCTGCGTGCCGGCCGGGATCGTATAGGGCAGCGTGAGCGCGTTTTGCAGCGTGAACTGCAGCGTCGTCACTGCGCCCTGCGCGCCGAGCCGGCTCACTCCGAGTAACTGTCCGAGGTAATCGATCATCGGAAAGACCGCGAAGGCCAGCAGATTCTGCTGCCCGGCGTACTGGATGGCATTGCGGACCAGCGACTCACGATAGGCGTACAGGTTGATCAGCAGGCGCTCGACCTGCGCCGGTTGCAGCGTGCGGCCGGCCGCGGCCTGGAAGGCCGCGACCATATCGGCCAGAATCAGGTTGGGATTAAGCCCATCGGCGTCATTGACGAACGTCGGCGGCGGCAGATTCGGTATTCCGGCTCCCATCTGGATTCCCTTCGCACTTGGCGCGTGTCCGCGCCCGTTATCCTGCCTGGCCCGCGCTCGCCAGCGTGACCGTCGTGTTCCGCGCCGGGCTCGGCGCGCCGCCCAGGTTGAGCTGCCACGCCACGGTGATTTCAACGTGCGCGCCCGGTTGCGTCGTGACGCCGGTCAGCGGCGTGGTCGTGACCGACAGCACCTTCACCCGCGGCTCCCACTGAGTAATCGACTGAGTAACCTCGCGGACCACGGCCGGTCCCGCCTGGTTAATCGGAGCGTCGATATATTTCCACAGGTCGGTGCCGAAAGTCGGGCGCAGTAGGTCCGTGCCTTTCGGCGTGGTCAGGATGATCGCGATACACTGGTCGACGTCGTCGACCCCTGTGACTACGCTGCCGATTCCCGACCCTGGCTGTCCTGAAGCATCGAGCCTCAGCGACCAGTCCGCCGACGTGATATCCGCAAGGGTGATTGCCCCGGCTGGCATTTATATCGTCACACCTTCCCGCCGTCCGAAGAGGACGCCAGGAGCGGCCACGGCACGAGGCTATGTACTGGTGAAACTATCATGACATCTGTTGCGTCGGCGGAGCCGTGTTCCCGCCTTGCGGGTCTGCGTGGGTATGCCCGTTGTAGGTATTGATGATCCCGTCCACCGAATCGTTGTGCCCGGCGGTGATCAGGTTGATTTCGCCCGCGGCATAAATGGTGATATTGCCGCTGGCGTCGATCGCAATGGACGCACCGCCGGCGCTGAGGTTCATCGTCGCTCCGTTCGGCAGGCTCACCGCGAGCGCGTGCGCGGCGCGGTCATATTCGACGCTGGCGCCGTCCTTGAATAAGACGTGGTACTTGTCAGCGCTCTGGACCGGCGGTTTGTCGGCGCTCGAGTATATTGCGCCCAGCACCGCGCCCGCCTCGTCGTGCTCATCCATCAGGCACACTACCTGCTCGCCGATATCAGGTACCCAATAGCTCTTGTCGTTCTGCGTCTTCGGAAAAAGAATCGGCAGCCAATACGACAGTAGCTGGTCGCGGTCCGGAAATACCACTCGCAGGCGGGCGCCCTGAAGGTCCTGCTGTTTCACCAGGCCTACGCGAAACATTTTTGCCGTCTCACTGTTGTGAAAAGCTTCTTCAACTGGAAATCCCGCACGACGCCGCGGCGGCGGCGCGCGTTACGACACCATTCTCAGGTCGGCCTCGGTTATATAGCCGGTAGCGCGCGACAGACGATGTTGCGCGCGTTCGATAATGTACGTTCCGTCCATCACGTTCCATCCCGACAGCGCCACGTTGTTGCCGGCCATCAGCAGGGTCGTCCCGGGCGCAAGCAGACGGCAGGTCACCAAAAGCCGGTTGGTCCCGTGCAATGCGGCGCTCGCGCGCTCCAGGGCTTGCTGTCCGTTCTCGCAGCGCGCGACGATCTTCAGCACGTCGCCGGGCGCCACCGCTGGATTCGCCTGCATGGTTTGCGTGTATAGCTGCTTGCTGTAGGGATCGAAGTAGGCCGCCTGCGCCTGTTTGTAGATCAGATGGGTCTTGGACACGAAGCTGAAACGCTCGACTTGGTGGCGGGAAAGCGTCAGTACCGCTGGCTGCGCTTCAAGATCGGCGCGCGCGTAAAAAACCAGTTGAGCGCCCCGCACCGTGAAATCGTAGTCGTGCTCGATCGCGATGCGACGGAGAAACGCGAGGTCGGTCTCCTGCTTTTGCGTGATACGCAAATAAGTCACGTCGAGCTGATTCGGCGCTCCGACCACGGTCATCCCGTGCCGCGCCGCTATCGTCGTTGCGATCTGTAGCAGGGTCTGGTCTTCGTATCCGCAACTGTTCCGGGTGCGCAGAGACGGCGTGATCCAGGTGGGCAGACAGCGTAAATAAAAGACGTCGGGTGGTCCCTGGAGCTCGAGGTCGTCGACCTGGAAGTCGCCGCACGGCAGCAGCAATTCGCCGCTGTAGCCGATCAGCAGGCTGACCACGTCGCCTTGCTGAGGGAACCATCCGCCTTGCCAGCGCCGCTCGCGATCCTCCAGCTCCACTTCAAGCCCGCCGGAGCGTCCGCCAAGCTCGTCGATATAGCTGATCGAAAGCACCATGTGCGATATGTCGGCGGTGATATTCACTCCCTGATAAGTAAGTATCCAGCCAGGCGATCTTACTGGATATGCGATCGCGGCGGTCATCGATTTAATGCCTGCGTTGTGCTTGGGGCCAAAGCGCACATGATTGAGACTCAATATCGTCTTTACGCGGGAGAGACTGTGGTGGTGACGGTCTTCCAGGGCGGCAGATCGCTGGTCAGCACGGTTTCCTGCTGGATGATAGGGATCGCCAGCGCGAGCCCTGCTTCGAAGACGGGCTCGATAGGCACTCCCGGGTTGGCCATGATGATTATGCTGTAGTTAGTGGGATCGCCGTAGTATTGCCACGCCAGCAGGTCCCATCGTTCGCCCGCGTAGGTGAGATGCTGGATAAACTGCGGCGCGCTCATTGCGGGGACCTCACGATAGCGGCGGCCGGTACGTCGGCGTACGAAAGATTTGGTCCTGCCGCACCGCCCGGCAGTGGGTTGTCGACCAGCGCCGAGACGCCGGGCTGCGTGAAAGTCGGCGCCGTGTAACCTATCGCGGGCGCGGCGGCCCCGAGCAACGGGGCGGGCGAACTATAGCTGATAGCCACTGGCGCGATTCCGAGGGGAGCCGAAGCCAACCGTGGCGGCGCGGCCGGGTCGAACTCGGAGCCGGCCGCCCATTCGCGAAGCTTCGTTTGGACCCGGATTGCGATTGGCGTGCCGTCGGCGCCGAGTTGCAGGTCGCTGGTCGCGACCGATTCCACCACGAAGAAGCCGCGAAAGACGCCGTTGCCAAGCACCAGCGCACGCGCCTGATGGTCCTCGCCGGCGATCAGCAAAGCCGCGAGTTGCGCCGCGGGGTCGGTGAACGACGCGTGGAAAAGCATCGCCAGGGTGATGTTTTCCAGTTCAGGGGCGAGCCATTGCAGGCGTGGAAGATTTTCGACCACGCGATGCTCGGCGTAGTCGAAGCGCCGGCTGGACTCGAAGATCTCGGGCGAGCCGATCACCTGGAATGAAATTTCACCGAGTAGTGCGAACATAACGGTTGCCTGGAAGAAATCCCTATTCCTGCCTGTTCGAGTATCGGGGTTGGAAATCTCTACGCTGCTGCCGAACCATCTCGCGCTGCAACACCTGGTGCAGCTCGCGGCCGTGGCGCTCGAGTATTTCCATCACCCGCCGCTTGAGCGCGGCGCTGTCGGCCGCTTCCTCCGAATGGATAGTCACATTGGGCGCATAGTTGATCACGATCGCGCCCTGCGTCATGCCCGCCGTCGAGAAAGGAGTCGCGATGCGCGCCGTATCGTTGGTCGAAATCGGCGGCGAGGCACAGGCGCCGGCAGGCGCGCTCGCCAGCATCAGCGGCGCGGCGAACGCGGCGGCCGCCGCGGCTCGCCTGACCGCGCGCAGCGTCGGCGCTGGCCGCGCCACGGCGACGGCGCGCTCAACGGCTCGCGCGTTATTCATGCCGCGCGTTTTGGCTGCGGTGGCGGTGAGCAGGTGCGGCGCGTTGGGGAGTGTTGCCGTGATACTAGGGATCGAATTGCCCACGTGAGCTGCCGCGTTCCTGATCTTGTCGGCCATCCATTTCATCAAGCGGGCAGTGGTTTTATGCGCCGACTCGGTCCAGGGCGAGAGCAGCCGTTTAGCGGCGTCCCAATGCCGATAGAGTTCGTATCCGGCAACGGCAAGCCGGACGATAGCGGTCAGTATGCCTCCGAGGACGAAGTATGAAGTGAGCCGGACTGCGGCGAGCATCGCGCCAAAGTCAGCCGCGCTGGCCAGCCAGCGGAGTGCAAAAACGGGGCTCAGCATCAGTCTAAAGCCCTCTTGAAGAGGCTCGATGACCGCGCTCTTTATGAATTTAACTGCAGAACCGAGCAACCACAGGGCACCCAAAGCGTACACTGCCCACTTCGTTGGAGCGGACACCGTTGTATTATTTTTCAGGAACTCTGCGATCTCGTTGATTATCCGGATCCCGCGTACAAGCGCTCGCTTGAGAACTAGTGCGAATGGAGCAGCGAGTTGTCGCAGCAGGCGCGCCGCGCTCTGTTTGACATTTGCTAGCGGATCCGTTTTTCCTTTCTCGCGGTGAACTGGGATTCCCTGGTGCGTTTGGCGATCTCGCGAGGGAGAAACGGCAAGAGAGCGATACACGCTCGAGAAAACGCCCAGGAGTGTTTTTAAATTGGGGAAGGAAGAGTCGCTTTTAGAAGACTTGGAAGAGTTATGACGGCGCCGAGTCCTTTCGGGTTTCGCTGGCTCATCGTCGATTGAGGAATCGGGGCTGTTTGAATTCGCGATGGCTGGAGCCGTTTGCTCGCTGGCAGCCACCATGCCCGACGCCATGCCGAGGCGAGGACCCAATGACAAGGCACCCTGCAGGCGCGGGCTCAGGAAAGGTATCTTTATCGCGTGCGTGATGTGGCCGAAGTTACTGGCTGCCTGCCAAATGGCACCAGCCCTAGCAAGCGCGCGCCGCATTCCGAAGGTATTCTCTGTTATGGCCATAAGGGAGTAATCTTCAAATTATGCAGATTCAAATAAGCTCCGAATGGATATATGCCATTATCGATGTGATAGGTCTGCTCTTTCTGGTGGGTCTCTTGGTGGGAGGCATTGTTATCATTCTGGACTTGCTAAAGTGGATGTTGCTTTGGGCCACAGGAGCTAAAGACTTAGAAGAGATCCACACACGGTTCGACCAATGGGTCGCTGCAATCCGCCAGCGTCAGATCGCGAGTGGAGCTCCCCCGACGCGCAGAGGCGCGTTTAAGCTCCTCGGTTGGCGGACGTGGAAACTTGCGGTGCATCCAGTCCGCTATTGGCGAGGTGAGTTTCTCTACCCGCCGAAGAAGAACGTCCGTGGCGCCGGCGACAGTAATCTGTGAGTATGCACCCATACAGTCGCGCGATGTGTGCCGAATAGCACGAATGTGAGCCAGCGCGCCGTACATCTCGAATGTAGTACCGGTCGACATCATAGAGTATGATTGTTCACACTTTGTTGCTGCGATGCTCGCTCATTGCCGCGTCGGCCGCGCGGTTGTAATCGGTAACCGCCGCGATCCAGAACTCGATCTCTTCGAACTCCATCGCCGCTAGCTCACCGACGCCGAAACCAAAGCGGACGAGTCCTGCGAGACCGCCGGCGCTGGGGAGTCCTGCGCCGGCTCGGGAAAATTTGCGCCCGTTACCTCCGCCTGCAGCACGAGCACGTCGCCCAGGTCCATCTCGACCACGTCCTCGTAGACGATCGGCGCGCCGTCGATCTGCGCCAGTTCGGCGATCAGAGCGAAGACCACCGCGGTCGGATCGGAATTGCCCGCCACCGCGCGCTGCGCGCGCATCAGGTCGCGTCCCTTGCCCCTGCGGATGACCGCAATTTTACCGGAGGGCAGGTTTACGCTGCGCGATCGCGACGCTCCCGTGGACTGCTCTGACGGTTGTGTTTCGGCCATGAGGGTCATCTCCGGCGAGCCGTACTTGAATGTTCACGAGCGCCACTCGTAAGCGGCGCGACAACAGAGGCTGATGGATGCGCTAGCCGCCGAGGTTGGCGCGAAAGTTGGCCAACTGGTCGACGCCATTGACCACGTAGATATTCGCCATCACGTCGAACAGGAAAATCTGCATACCGCCGATATACAGTTCAGAGTGATACACTGAGATTAGCGACGTGGTATCCACTCCTTCGTGGAGCTTGAAGTTCATCGCGCCGGCGTCTTTGAAGATCCCGGTCATCAGGTAGACCAGCGGCTGTTCCTGAGTGCGGCCCTGGCTGGTGTAGGTTTCGAGGTTGCTGCGCACCTGGAAGTAGTGCGCCTGGAACGGGCTGTTCAACGCCGTTTCGGCCTCGGGATAAATCGACGCCCACTTGATTTTGGCCTCGAGCTTGTCGACCCCGGCCCAGAACTCGGCCGAACCGGCCATACCAAGCCCTTTATGGTCGACCATCTTGTGCTTGGGTTTGGCGACCTCGATTTCCTCGGCGCGGCCCAGAAGCCCGATGCCGTCGAGGTAGACGTTGGCGTTGGTGATTCGATTTACGGCAAGGTTTGCCATTGCGATGAGCCTCGTCGGGCCCGGGCGCGCGCGGCGCCCGCGGCCCCGATTAGTGTGTCCTTAAGCGTTGAGCGTGACCGCGGTCAGCGCGCTGGTATTGCCGAGCCCGCTCAGCAGCGTGGAGTCGATGAAGACGTTGAAGGTCAGGCGCTCGGCGGGCGGCGGCGGCATCACGTCGATATCGAAGACCAATTGCCCGGCGGCGACCTGGCTGGACGGGTTTTCGGCGGGGTTGTAGCTGGCGGAGCCGGCCACCAGCGCACCGCGTCCGATGAGGCTGCGGATGAAGGCGTTGACGCTGGCCAGGATCGCCGAGATGAGCGCGTTGCTGATCGGCTGATCGATGAACTGGAGCATCGCGAGCTCCACCGATTCCTCGATTACGTCCATCGTGCGGCGCACGCTGATGAAGTTATTGGGCGTGGTATAGGTCGGGTAGGCGGCCGAGCGGTTGCCCCACACGCGCAGGCCCGTGCCGAAGGCATTGAAGACGGTCAGGATGCCCTGCGCGTTGAGGTTGTTGACGTCGCTTGCGGCGTCCAGCACCGAGGCATAGAGCGTGACGTCGGGGCCGAGCGGGCCTGCCATCTGAGTATTGGAGGGCGACCACCAATAGCCTTGCTGCAGGTCTTTGGCGGCCATCGTTCCGGCCACCCACTGCGAGTAGGGTCCTACCGCCGTGATATTGGCCGCGTTCTGCACCGGAGTGCCCGCCGAATTGAGCGTGACGCCGGCCGGCATGAGGCCCAGGTCGAAGAATCGTTCCTGCGGATAGCAGAGCACGGCGCGGTCCGAGCTCGTGTCGAACACGTTGCCCGCGACGCCGCGGTTGGCGATCGCGGTGGCCGGAGAGATCGACGGTGGCGAATCGATCAGCGCGACCGCGCGGATCGTCTGCGCCGTCGAAGTCAGCGCGCTGGCGGCCGCCGGATCCTGCGAGAAGCCCGGCGCGATCAGGATCTTCGGGAAAAAGCCCATCGTGCCATAGGTCGTGCGCAGCGCCTGGATTCCGGTGTACGTGGTGCCGGTGACCGAACCTACGACGTCGCTGTCCTGCACTTTGCCGGGGTCGGCGTAGCTGAAAGAGACGCTGAGGGCCTCGCCACTGGTGATGGCGCCTCCCGTCTTCTGCGTCACGATTCCATTTACCGCATCGAGCGTATAGTCAGTCCCGTTGATATAGGTAGTGGAACCACCGGAGTTTTTGACTATCACGTTCCAAACACCCATGTGCCCCAGATTGAGCACCTGCGGCCCCGACGCCGGCATCGCCAGCGTTTGGGCCGTGATGGCGGTGTAGTGGAGGTAGGGATTGAAGACGTTGACCACGATAACCTGGCCCGCGGCCTGGGCCTGGATGGCCGCGAGCGCGTAGGGAACCGTATAGCCCTGCATCAGTGGCCCGAAGGCGGCGGCCGAGCCGGCGATATTCGGATTGGCGGTGAAGTTCACCAGCGTGGGCGTCTGCAATAGGGTTCCGACGAAGGTGGTGACGAGTTTCCAGACCGCGGTGCCGTCGGTGGTGGTGCCGTTGAGCGTGGTCGCCCAGGTCGGCGCGGCGGCGCCGGTGGTGCCGGCGGTGGAGCACTGCTGGACGTTGCCGTTCGGGTCGGTAAGTTGCTGACCGGACGCCACCACCATGTTGGGTTGCCACAATGCGGGCGCGCCGACGGCCGCCCACAGCGGGGCGGAGCCGACCAGGCCGATCACCGCCGACTTGACGACCGTGATCGGGACCGGTCCGGTGGAAACTTCGATCGTTTCAATTCCATGTAGAAAACTGGCTGGCATCTTCTTTCACCTTCTTTTAATGCCTGCGGGAGTTTGCCGCTCCGTTGCGTCTAGTTGGTCGGCGTCGTCGGCGAGGAAGAACCGCCGGCGACCGCGGTAACGGTCTCGGAATAGCTATACGAGACATCGACCGTCGCCCCCGGCGCGATCGCGCCGCCCGCGGCCTGCGCGATGATGCCGTTGACCGCGTCCAGCGTGTAGTCAATGCCGGCGAGATAGGGATTGCCGCCGCCGCTGGGAGTCACCACGAGGTTGGCGACATTGCCCACTGGCAACTGGATCAGATTCTGCGCGTTGAATGTGTACGCGGCCAGCGTGGCGGCTTTGACCGTCTGTCCGCCTTCCTCCAGTGCGGTGCCCTTGATGAAGAGCGGGAAGTTGTCCTGCGTCGAGGCCTCCAGCGCCATCGTCTCGAGCGCGTAGAGCGCCGACCAGGTCCATACGCCGCCCTGCGGATCGCGGCCCAGGAACTGTTCCCGCAACGGGAACATCTTGCGGCATCCGGGAAGCCGAAAGCCGGTCAGCGCGGCGCGGATGGCTTCGAGCAGTGCGTAGGCGCCGGGGTTGGGCCCCGACGGATCGCCGCCGAAACTCCATCCGAGGTCGCGCACCAGCAGGGTGACTTCGAATTCGAGCCGTCGCGCCTGCACGATCGCCGCGGTATCGATCAACGCTCCGTAGGTCGCGCCGCGCCAGGCCACCAGGGCGGCGCCGATGCGATGGGTGAGGCGGTAGGCGGCCGGCTTGTCGGGGAATTGCGCGATCTCGATCGCGTTTATCTGCGCGCGCAACTGCGCCGCGATCGCCGACTCGATGGTTGCGATATCGAGCGGCGTGGGCGGCGCGAATATCTGTCCCGCCCAGGCGCTGTCCAACGTCACGCCCATGGTCAGAATCCCTTCAAGCTGCCGCGGCTGAAAACGCGTTGTGGCAGCGCGCCCGAACGATCGCCGCCGGCCTCGGTGACCACCGCGCCCGCGGCCTCGGTGGGTTCCTGGTTATCGGTCGCAAGGCCCAGCGTGACGGTGCCGTCGGCGACGCGGACCAGCAGCGCCAGCGCGTCCTCGTAACGCCGCCGCGCCTCGGCCAGATCATGCAGCGGGCGCAGCGCCTGCAACCGGTACATCGCGATGTCGCAGGCCAGGCGCGCGAGCACGGCGGGCGGATCGGTGAGGGGCAGAGTAAAGCGGCTTTCCAGGTAACCGTCGATCTCGGCCGAGGCGTCGGCCAGCGCCAGTTGCAGGACCGTTTGATCGACCACGGTCTGGGTCGGATCTTCGTTGGTCAACTGCACCAGGTCGCGGTTGGGGTAGCGTGCGATCATGTCCGAGGGCTCTGCGTAAACCATGGCCGATTCTTCCTTGTCGCTGGCCCTCGCTCGCGAGCGGGCGGGGCGGGCGGCCCGGAACGGAGCCTTGCGGCTTCCGTCCCGGGCTCGCAGGGGGAGGAGAGGGCTAGGCGAGGTACTCGCTGACGATCAGGTCGGCGCTGTTGCGCCAGATGTTGGTGGTGGGCACGGAGGAACTGGTGCCGGCGCCGGCCATGAACTCCGAGTTGAGCAACTGGCGGCCGACTTCCTCGAGCGACGGCGGCACCAGCAGGCACACGCCCTTGCGGCTGGAGAGCGCGCCGAACGGCATTCCGCCGTCGGTCTTGACCGAACGCATCGCCGCGCGCGCCGCGCCGTAGTTGGCCGGATTGCTGAGGTCCATGTTGCTCGCGTAGCAGAGCTGCCACAGTCCGACGCCGGTGTTGGCGCGGCCGTCGACGCCGTAGCGAAATTCGCGCCGGTTGAAGACCGCCTCGTCAGTCAGCGTGTTCATCCGGGTGACCGCGTACTCGCGCCGCAGTTGGAAGATGAAGGGCCGGATCGGACGCGAGGCGTCGACCAGGAACCAGTAGGCGCCGCTGCCGCTGGAGTTGACATTTGCGACTTCCGCCTGACCGCTGCCCATCGGGCCCACCGGATGAGTGGCCGAGAAGAAGGGCTGGCCGTCGTAGCCGAGCACGCTCGAGGGCGTGTTTACGGCCGCCTTGATGGTCGTGAAGAGCAGCATGTCGGGATGGACCTTGGTGTCCCAGCCGAGCTGTTCGATGACCGGCTCGTAGACGCCGTAAGTGTCGTCCTCGACATCGTTGCGGTCGATGCCCACGGTGTCCTCGAAGTTCTTGTTGACGATCGTGTAGGCGTGAGCCTCGAGCGCCTGGACCACGCGGCTGCCAAGCCACTCGCGAAACTTGGTGGTGCGGCCCAGCCATGGGTAGGTCGTCTGCCGCGAGCCCGAGCGCACGATCGAGGCGATCTGCTCGTAGTAGCTCGGCGGGGTTTCGAACCCGCGCTGGAAGATGACGTCGAAGCCGGTGAACAGTGCGGTGAGATTTGCTGCGCTGATTTCCATCGTTGCTACCGTGTGGGCCCGCGGCGCGGCCGCGAGCGGCTGGGGGGTTGGGCGGTTGTCCTAGACGGCGAGGGCCGACTGATGCCAGAAGTCGACCCAGACTTGGCCGCTGGAGTCGAGGTTGATGATGGTGCCGGCCACGCTGCGCGTGCCCGAGCCGTCGCTCAGCGACACCGAGTTGTCGTCGACCGCGAAGCAGAGCATCCCTACCTGGGGCTGCGCGATCGACGCGTCGTTGACTGCGTAAAGGAATACCCCGCGCGCGCAAGTCACCGATATTGCGCCCGCCGCGCCAGCCGCCTGATTGGTCCCCGGGATCTTCGCCGACGACGTGTTGACCGCGTCCTGTCCCGGCATTCCCTGGTACAGCCGCTCGGCGCGGCCGACGATCCGCAGTCCCGCGGTCGAAGCGGCGGGCACCGCGTTGCCGTTGGCGTTGAGCGCCACCATCGAGCCCAGGTAAACGGTGGTGTTGGCCTCGACCGGGTAATTCTGCATCCGCCCGAAGTCGGACATCTCGGGCGTGTTGCGTGAGCTGGTTAGAGCCGCCATTTCGTCACCTCTTTGAATCCTGCCTTTGCCTGTCCGGCCGCGGCGCGCGCGTCCGGTCTATTCGTTGCCGCGGTTGAGCCGCAGAAAATCGCCCCGGCCGGAACGCTTGCGCCCCAGGTAGTCCTCGGGGCTCAACCCGAGCTGCGCGCAGATCGCGGTCTCGGTGGCCGTCAGCGCGGCGGTCGCGGCGCGGGCCGGCGATGGAGTGAAGGTCGCGGCCGCGCTCTCGAAGCCGGCCGCGAACGCGATGGGCTGGCGCGCAGCGAAGGCGGTGAAACCCTTGAAGTCCGCCTGGCAGTAAGAGATTGCCCACTGGCGCTGCGCCGGAATCAGCTTGCCCGCTTTGATCGCGTCGTCGACCGCGCGCTCGGCGCGCTCGTTGGCACGCTCGGCGCGCATCTGATTCAGCTCCCCGAGCACGCGCTGGAACTGCGCGACCGCCACGTAGCGCGCCGGGTCGGCGCCGGCCCGCATCGCATCGGCGGCGCCGTCGTCGTCGTCCGCGCAATCATCGGCTTGCGCGACGTCGCGCCCGCCGTCTGCTTCGTCGTCGTTGTCGCGGACGCCTTCGCAGAGCGCGCGCACCGCGGCGAGCACCTCGTCGGGCGAGGCGTCGTCGTCGAGCCCCAGCATTTCGCACAACTGTTGCAGCAGCGTGTCCATCGTGTTGCTCCCTTCGGGACGCGGCGCGGCCACTGCGGCCGCACGCGCCGAAATCGCGGTCAGATAGAGATTCGGATTGTTGGTGAGTCCCGCGCGCAGCAGCCGCGTCACCGCGCCGTCCGGCGAGTACTGAAAGACCGGCGAGATGTAGCGGTACTCGCGCGAGGTTATCGCCTTCGCGCCATGCGGGGTCCAGTCCACGCGGCCCCACAGCGCGCCGTCGCGCGCTTCGAGCTTCCGGATCCATCCCGCCGCGGGCGCGGGACGTCCCTTGGGCGCGGCGAAATCGGTCGCGTGATCGTAATCGATCGGTACGCCGGCGGTCAGGCCGAGCGCCTCGGTCGCCGCGATTACGCGCGCCGCGTTGGCCAGCCGAAACGGACCGCGGCCGTCGCGCCCGCTGAACTCGCCCGCCGGGATTAGCATTACCCACTGGGGCGGCGCGCTGGGGGAAAGGTCGGCGTCCTCGATCGCGGTGCCATGAACCGCCAGCGGGCCGTCCCGTTCGATCTGTTCTGCGGCTTTGAAGTGCGTCACGTCCATCGCGCGGAAGTGTGCCCGAATCCGCGAATTCGTATAAGGGTGAAATATTTCACCCCCTGACGCGCGCGCGAGGTTGGCGAAAAAAAACGCAGGCGGAGCGCTCCGCCTGCGTTGCGAATCAGTACGCGGCCGCGAGCCGCCCCAAACCGCTCAGATCAGATCGCTCACGGCGTCCTCACGCGAGGTCGGCGCGGGCCGTTTTTCGAGCGGGGTCCACTGCCGAAGGACCTCGCCGATATAAACTTGGCGCGGGCGCGCGATCTTCTGCTCCGCATCGCGCACCATCTCGGCCCACTGCGCCATCCATCCCGAGGTTCGCGGAATCGCGAACAGCACCGGGAACATGGTCATCGGAAAGCCCATCGCCTGGTAGATGATCCCGGTGTAGAAGTCGACGTTGGGGTAGAGGCGATGCGAGACGAAGTAGTCGTCCTCGAGCCCGATCTTCTCCAGCTCCAGCGCGATATCGATCAGCGGGTTGCGGCCGGTGACCTCGAAGACCTCGTAGGCGAGCCGCTTTACGATCTTGGCCCGCGGGTCGTAGCTCTTGTAGACCCGATGGCCGAAGCCCATCATCTTGCGCTCGCCGCCCTTGACGCTCTTGATGAACTCCGGCACGCGCTTGACCGAGCCGATCTCGGTCAGCATCCGAATCACCGCCTCGTTGGCGCCGCCGTGCAACGGGCCGTAAAGCGCCGCGGTGGCCGCCGCGACCGCCGAGTAGGGATCGACCTGCGAGCTGCCGACCGAGCGCATCGCGTTGGCCGAGCAGTTCTGCTCGTGGTCGGCGTGCAGGATGAACAGGATGTCGAGCGCGCGCTCCAGCGTCGGATTGGGCTTGTAGCGCAGCTCGGTCATCTTGAACAGCATCGAGAGGAAGTTGCCGGCGTAGCTGAGATCGTTGTCGGGGTAGACGTAGGGCAGGCCGCGCGTGTGGCGGTAAGCCCAGGCCGCCAGCGTCGGCAGCTTGCCGATCAGCCGGCGCGTCTGCAGCCGGCGCGATTCGAGGTTCATGATTTCCTTGGCGTCGGGATAGAACGTCGACATCGCGCCGATCGTCCCCACCAGCATCCCCATCGGATGCGCGTCGTAGCGGAAGCCCTGCATGAAGTTCTTCAGATTCTCATGCACCATCGTGTGGGTCTTGATGTTCTCTTCCCAGGCGCGGAAATGATGCTCGTTGGGCAACTCGCCCTTGACCACCAGGTAGGCGACCTCGAGATAGTTGCTGTGCTCGGCCAGATCTTCGATCGGGTAGCCGCGGTAGCGCAGGATGCCCTTTTCGCCGTCGATGAAAGTTACCTTGCTCCGGCACGAAGCGGTGTTGGTGAACGCCGGGTCGTAGGACATCAGGCCAAAATCCTCGGCGCCGGTCTTGATCTCGCGCAGCCTGGCGGCGCGAATCACGCCGCCCTCTTCGATCGGAATCTCGTACTGTTTTCCGGTGCGGTTGTCGGTCACGGTGAGCGTGTTGTTGGCCATGGGCATTTCCTTGTGTCGCGAAACTTCCTTCCGATCGGCAGTGTTGCCGGATCGGCCGCTCAAGACAAGTCCGTGAATCAACATATATGCAGTTAAATGGGCCTCCGCCGCAACGAGCGTCCCTCGCGATCGGCGGCGCGCGCGGCGCTTCGCGGCTGGCGTCGTCCGCCTTCGCGTGGCACCCTGTTCGATCATGAATCGCACCTCCATTTGCCGATCGCAGGCCGGCACAAGCGCATCCGGCACAACCGCGCCAGGCACGACATCACGATGATCGATCGGCTGATGACCTCGGTCTCCGCGTTGATCGTCGCGACCATCTCCGCGATGGGCTACGGCGGCATCGTGCTGCTGATGGCGATCGAGAGCGCCTGTGTGCCCTTGCCCTCGGAAGTCACGATGCCGTTTTCGGGCTACCTGGCGTCGACCGGCCGCTTCGATCTCAACCTGGTCGCGCTGGCCGGGGCGGTAGGATGCCTGCTCGGGTCGTATGTCGCCTATTTCGTCGGCGCGAGCGGCGGGCGATGGATGCTGTTGAAGTATGGGCGTTACATTTTGATCGCGCCGCACGAAATCGAACTCGCCGATCGCTTTTTCGAGCGCTGGGGCTCGCTCGCGGTCTTCATCAGCCGGCTGCTCCCGGTGGTTCGCACCTTCATCGCGCTGCCCGCGGGAGTTGCGCGGATGCGCCTGGTGCCGTTCACGATCTATACGCTGCTCGGCTCATACATCTGGTGTTTCGGGCTGGCGTGGGCCGGGATGAAGCTCGGACAGCATTGGAGCCAGGTCGGCCCGTACTTTCATCGCTTCGACGGCGCGATCGCCGTGCTACTGGTCGTGGGCGCCGCCGCGGTGTTGTACAATCGGATCAAAGGAATCGCTTCCGCGCGCAGCGGCCCCGCACCCGGCTGATGATTTCGTCCGGCCGGCGCGATTGCGGAGCTTAAGGATGCTCTAACCATGGCAGACCAACCCAATCCCGACGAGCTTACCGAAGTCTTCACCAGCATCGATTCGACGCAAGTGCAGATGGCGCACGACCTGCTCGACGGCAGCGGAATCGAGACCTTCATCTTCGACGACGACTCCTCGCGGATGCTGGGCAGCACCGGCGCGGTGCCGGCGCGCCTGATGGTGCATGCGGCGGACGCCGACGAAGCCCGCTCGCGGCTCAAGGAACTCGGCTTCGTGGACTAATTGTTTCAGCCCATACCTGCGCTTGCAGTCCTTTCTCCGGCTGTGCTCTTGCTATGCCCTCGCCCGCGTTATTTGCGGGAGAGGGTAGGGTGAGGGTTCCTTGAAAATTCCGAATTCTGGCGCCAGGCCGTGCGCGCACGGTGCTAACGCGCAGGCGATTCGATCATATCCGCGAAACCGCGTAGCGCGGCGGCGATGAACGCGCGCACGCGCGCCGGATCCTTCTTGCCGCGATTTCCCGGCACGTCGGTATGGGTGAAGGAATCGACGCCCCACGGGCGCACGGCGGCGATCGCTTGCGCGACGTTGTCCGCCGAGAGCCCGCCGGCAAGAATCACCGGTAGGCGTGAACGCTCGACCACCGCGCGCGCCACCGACCAGTCATGCGTTTCGCCGGTGGTGCCCTTCGCGCCCGAGTCGAGCATCAGGTAGTCGGCCGACTCCTGATGGGCGTCGGCCTCTGCGATCGTTTCGCCCGCGCGCACCGCGATCGCGCGGAGCAGCCCGACCGGGGCGACCCGCTTACGAATCCATGCGCAGTCCTCGGGCTCGATCTCGCGTGCGGCGATATGCACGATATCGGGCCGCACCGCGTCGACCATCGCGCAGATTTCGTCGCGATCGTCCGCAAGCGATAACGCCACACCACGCGCGCGCGGCCGCACCGCGGCCAGAATCTCGCGCGCCGCGGCGGCTTCGATTCCCTCGGCGACCACCCCGGGCTCGGCCACCACCACGCCGACCAGCGCGGCGCCGGCCGCGGCGGTCGCCATCGCGTCGGCGATCGAGGTCATGCTGTAAATTTGAACAATCATTGTTTTCACCAACTCTCGCGCCGCCTGAGTATCCGTTTCCAGTGAGTTGCCCCCTCAGCCTTACCCTCTCCCCGTGAAGGGGGCGAGGGCAAGAAAGCAGCAGGAGGCGAGTCCAAGAAAAAGAAGGGCGCCCTCACACGGGCCGGACGAGCTGGCGCTCGAACGCCGCGGCCATCGCCGCCAGCGTGTCGGCCTCGGCCGCCGGCTTGTCGTCGCGGATACGCACGATTCGCGCAAAGCGCAGCGCCATCCCGCTCTCATACTGCGGGCTCCGCTGGATATCGCTGTAGGCGACCTCGACCACGACTTCGGGCCGCACGAACACGGTGGTGCGCGTCTCGTCGTTCTTGAGCGCGAGCAGCCGCGCCGTCATCTGTTCGAATTGATCATCGGTCAGGCCCTTGAAAGTCTTGCCGACCTCGATAAAACCGCCGCGCTCGGCGTCGCGGGCCGCCAGATGATAGTTCGAGAGCCATCCGTGGCGCCGCCCATAGCCCCAGTCGGCGGCGACGATCACGAGGTCGAGCGTGTGCGCGTGCTTGATCTTGAGCCATCCCCGGCCGCGCGCGCCCGGCGTGTAACGGCTCCCCAGGGCCTTGGCGACTACACCCTCGTAGCCTGCGGCGACGGTAACCGAATAGAAGCGCTCGGCCTCTTCCAGAGCCGCCGGCACGATTCGGTCGGCGAGCGTGAGACCGGCGCCTTCGGCCAGCCGGCTTAGCTCCCCGTAGCGCTCTTCGTATGGCCGATCGATCCACAACTCGCCGTCGAGCGCGAGCAGGTCGAACACGAACAGCCGTATCGGCTGCTCGAGACGCAGCCGCTCGACGTCGCGCACGCGCCCGAACCGTCGCATCACCTCCTGGAAGGCGAGCGGACGGCCAGCCGGGTCGACCGCGATCACTTCGCCGTCGAGGATGGCGTGGCGGTCGCCCAGGCGCGCCGCGGCCTCGGCGACCTCGGGCAGGCTGGGCGTGATCTCGTTTAGGCGGCGCGAAAAGATTCGCACGCCGCCGGGCGCGTGATGGATCTGCACGCGCGCGCCATCGATCTTGTGCTCGATGGCGAAGCGTGGGCCGAGAATCGCGAAGGCGTCGGCGACCGCGCGGGCAGGCTGCGCGAGCATCGGGCGCAGCGGCCGCGCATGCGCGACGCCGTGGGCGGCGGCGGGCGCGAAGGCGCCCGCC